>OBJA01000053.1_pt1 | contig 116673 bp, 89 predicted proteins | sample 1519751 | NCBI WGS metagenome assembly OBJA01 (sample SAMEA3881238, study PRJEB22517) | soil metagenome | biome: lake sediment; feature: soda lake sediment; material: sediment, water from around vicinity | place: India | collected 2013-12-23 | depth 3 m
TAATATTTACATTAAAGAAGCTATCATCAGCTATTGTGAAGTTTTGAATAACCTGGTTGCAATCTCCACTGTCAGAAACAGTTACGGAATAATTTCCAGGAGCAAGATTGTTCAGAGTCAATCCTGTTGCACCAGTGCTCCAATTTACTGTTGGATTTCCGGAGCATGATTCGATAATTGTGATACTTGCGGAACCAAGTTCGCCACAACTTGCAGGAAATGTTTGAAGATCAATGATTAGTTCTCCTGGTACAGGTGGATCAGGATCGATTCCTGGTGCAGTAATTCCAAAAGTGCATAGTGAATTGCCGCCCATATGACTAAATCCATCCATAGCTAGAACGTATTGTCCTGGAGGTAAATTTTGAGAATAAACTACTGTTCCTGTTCCATTTGCACAACCCATATAAGAACCTGAATTATTTGGGGGGTCACTGCCCGGGCTTCCGCCTATTCCATTACAATTATTCCCATTCCATTGGTAAACAGCAAATTGAATCTCAGGATTATCTGGTATAATCCCCCCACTTTCGTTAGACCAGCATTCTCCATGTTCAATAGTAATTGTATAAGGTTGAGGATCATCAGGGTTAACAGTAAAATGATAAAATACAACATTATCAGTTGAATTCCATCCACAAGTTTCCGGAGCTTGAACTGTTCCTGCTGGTGCAAGAATATTGCAGCCGGATGCACTTAATTCAGGTGGATTAGAACAGCTTGCTTCAGGTAGCTCAGTTAGAACTGATGCTGCAAAAAAGAATGGAGGAGTATTGTTTTGTTGGTCCCATAATCGAATATATACAGTAGTTCCTGGCGTTAAGCCTCCTACAACTTCCCACATGATTTCTCCATTAATGATGAAAGATCCATTAGCCGAAAAACAATCAATCTCTGTTAGACTTCCACATGTACCTGTATAAATTGCCATTCCAGGACTTAGTGGTGGAGACCCTGGTATTAGAGGAGGGAAGCCTGGTAGAGCTGGCGGGGCATTGAATGCATGAAATGCCATTTCTGTTACTCCTGCAGGTACTGTAAAACTGTACCACACATCTCTAGTGGAAGCATTAAATGTTCCACAAGTAGGATTAGGTGAATCACCTGATGGCGTAGCTCCCTCAAGGCTAACATTGGTAAAAGCCATAGGTCCGCAAGAACCGTAATTTTCAATTGGGATATGTTCTGCATTTGCACAATTTTGCTGAGCATTCACATTTTCTGAAAGGTAAAAAAATATGCAAAAAGAAAAACATATTACGCTGAGATATTCTTTAATTCTCATAATAACAAAAATTGTATTTTAATCTATATTTGTAGCAAAAATAATAATTATAAATTTTAAAAACAAAAAACTTTGATTCAATAGTTATAATAATGTTTTTTGTTGCTTTAATAAAGACTTAAAAAAGGCTTTTTGGTTGTTTATAAATTAGGATTAATTATTTTCATTTAGTTCAATCCAACGGTTTTCTTTCTCTTCAATTTCTGCAATTATGACGCCCAGCTTACTAGATACTTCAAGTAATTCTTTTGAGTCTGAAATTCCTGACTGTAGTTCTGTTTCAAAAGATTCCTTAAGTGCCTGGAGTTCCAATATTTCTTTTTCTAAGTTTTCAGATTCAAATTTTGCGGCGAAACTCATTTTTTTGGGCTTATCACTTTGTTTTTTTTGATTTTCTTTTACTGAAATTTTTTGTAGAGTCTTGTCTTTGACTTGAGTTTTTTCAGTTTTTCGTTTTTGCAATAAGTATTGAGAATAATTTCCTGGGAAGATGCTGATATTACCATTTCCTTCGAAAACAAATAAATGTTGAGCAATTTTATCCGTAAAATATCTGTCATGAGATACGACAATCACACAAGCATCAATTTGAGATAGATACTCTTCCAATACTTGCAGACTTACAATATCCAAATCATTTGTTGGTTCGTCAAGGATTATAAAATTCGGTTGTTTGCATAAAATACTACAAAGGTAAAGTCTTCTTTTTTCCCCACCACTTAATTTTCTAATTGGAGTATATTGTTGATTCGGTGTAAAAAGAAAATAGTGTAAAAATCCTGAGGCACTAAAAGATCTTCCGTTATTTAGTTTAATATCATCTGAAATATTTCGGATAATATCAATTGGTTTATCTTCATCATTGAAATTTATTCCTTCTTGTTTGTAATAAGCAATTTTTACTGTACTTCCTGTATCAGTCCTTCCAGAATCAGGACTTATTATTCCGGAAATGATATTTAAAAATGTGGTTTTCCCTGTTCCATTTTTACCAATAATTCCTAGCTTTTCATGCGTCTTAAACTTATAAGAGAAGTCTTGAATAATTTTATTCCCATCAAAAGATTTTGAAATATTGAAGATGTCGATAATTTTTTTACCTAATCGTTCGGCCCCAATTTCAAGTATTAAAGATTTTTCGAATATTTTTTGTTTTGCCTTGTGTTCAATGTCTTTGAAGTTGCTAATCCTTGCTTTCGATTTACCAGTTCTAGCTTTTGGCATTCTTCTTAACCATTCGAGTTCAGTCTTCATAAGATTTTTTGCCTTAGCAACACCTGCTTCAAATGCTTCTTCTCGTGCAGCTTTCTTCTCAAGGAAATATGAGTAATTACCGTTATAAGTATGCATCACTCCGTTGTCGAGTTCAAGAATTGTGTCACACACATTTTCAAGAAAATACCTATCATGTGTAACCATTAACAAACTGATGTTTGATGCTGCAAGGTAGTCTTCGAGCCACTCAGTCATATCTGTATCTAGATGATTAGTCGGCTCATCTAATAGCAATAAGTCCGGTTCATTTACTAAAACAGAAGCTAGGGAAACTCTCTTTTTTTGGCCACCAGATAATTCTTTTATTCTTTTATCAAATTCTTTGATATTTAATCTTGTTAATATCTCTTTTGCTTTACTTTCAAAATTCCAGGCGTTTAAAGAATCCATTTGATCAATGTATTTTTGAATTAGATTCTCGTCGCCTGATTTTAGACTATTTGTGTATCCTTTAATTGCATTAGTTGTTTCATTATCGGCAGAAAAAATATATTCAAGTACAGTATTTTCTATACCGGATATTAAATCTTGTTTGGCAAATCCAATTTTTATTTTTTTTTGCTTAGTAATTTGACCAGTGTCACAGGAGTCTTCGCCAGAAAGGATATTAAGAATAGTTGTTTTTCCCGAGCCGTTTTTAGCAATTAAAGCTAGTTTTTGTCCTTGACCTATCGCAATGTCGATGTTGCTGAATAATAACCTTTCTCCAAATCTTTTGCTAATGTTTTCAGCTTGTAAAATACTGTTCATTTATCTCTATTTATTTATTCGTCTAATAAGTCTGGACGTAGCTTTTCAGTTCTTTCAATTATTTGTTGTTCTCTCCATTTTTCTATTTCCGCAAAATTTCCTGAAAGCAGTACATTGGGTACAGACCAATTGTTGAATTTAGCGGGTCTTGTATAAACAGGCGAAGATAACAGTCCGTCTTGAAAGGAATCTGTAAGTGCCGACTGTTCATTTCCTATGGCGTCGGGCAGAAGTCGAACAATACTGTCGCAGAAAATTGCTGCAGCTAGTTCTCCTCCGGTTAGTACAAAATCACCAATGCTGAATTCATGAGTTATTAGATAATCTCTAATTCTATGATCTATACCCTTATAATGACCACATAAAATAATAATATTTTCAAGTAAACTGAAATGGTTGGCATTTGACTGATTCCATTTTTCTCCATCAGGAGAGGTATAGATAATTGCATCGTAATCTCGTTCTGAAACCAGTTTTTGAATTAAGTTATAAACCGGTTCAATCATTATTACCATCCCAGATTCTCCTCCATATGGATAATCATCAATTTGTTTGTTTTTCCCAAGTCCCCATTTTCTCAAATCGTGAACTTCAATATTTACTACATTTCGTTGTATAGCCTTCTGTATAATACTGTAATTTAGCGGACTTTCAAGTAATTCTGGAACTGCACTTATTATATCTATACGCATAAATATAGTTTTTTGCAAAATTATTTTAAATATGCTTTATTATGAAATAAACTCAACTTTAATTTAATTTTTTTTAATGATATCTTTTCTGGTCAAGTTTAATATCGTATTTTAAACTTTTGTAATAGAAATTTGATTACAAATAGAAAAACTATTAAAATCTTTGTTTTTTAATATTAAAATCATACCTTCGTAAGTTTTAGTAAAAAGAAAATAAGATTATTTTAGATTCTGATTATCAGAAGATTATAGAATTACAAGAGCTTAACATTTTTAATTACTTATTAATTTTAATGATATGTTGATTGAAGAAAACATTGATGACAATCAAAATAGTGAAGAGAAAATTGTAGAGTCAAGTATTAAGCATAAGTCATCAGACGATATTTCTGTAAACGATAATAATGCTATGTTGGATCAAGAGCTTATTGATTTAGAGACTCATGCCGATGAAGTTTATGAAAATAAAGATCAAAAGAATGTTGATTATTCAGAACTATCTAAGGAAGAATTACTAGAACAAATGAGACAATTGATTGATAATCATTCTGTTGAGGAAATTAAGGATGATATAAGTCTTATTAAAACTTCATTTTACAAAATTGTTAGGAATGAAAAAGACTTAATCAGAAAAGAACTAATTGAAGGTGGAGCAGAAGGCGAAATAGAAATTCCTATTGATCCATTGGAAGATTATCTTAAAGAACTTCTTGCAGACTTTAAAAAGAAGAGAGCAGAATATAATGATGGACAGGAAGTTGTAAAGATGGAGAATCTTAGAAAAAAAGAGGATATCATCGAAAGGATTAAGAATCTAGCAAATGGTGAAGAATCTTTGAATAAAACTTTTTCTGAATTTAAAGAATTGCAGAAAATGTGGACTGAAATCGGACCTGTCCCGAATTCTGAGAGTTCAACACTTTGGAATAATTACCAGTTGCAGATCGAAAGGTTTTATGACTTTATAAAAATAAACAAAGAACTCCGAGATTTGGATCTAAAGAAAAATCTTGAAAATAAATTGGAGATTTGCGAGAAGGCTGAGGCTTTGTTTCGAGAATCTGATGTTGTTAAGGCATATAAAACACTGCAAGAGTATCACGAGTTGTGGAAAGAAATTGGTCCTGTTGAATCTGATAAACGTGACGAAGTTTGGCAAAGATTCTCAGAAGCGACTAAAATAATAAGACAAGCTTATCAAGATCATTTCCTTGAACTGAAAAAAGAGAGAGAAATTAATTATAATCAGAAACTTGCATTTTGTGAAAAAGTCGAAAGTATAACTAGAGAAAACTTGCCTCAAAATAAACGGGAATGGGTTGAAAAATCTAAAGAAGTTCTTGAAATTCAAAAATTGTGGAAATCGATTGGTATGGTTCCTCGTGAGTTAAATGAGGAAATTTATGAAAGATTCAGAGCAGCATGTAATAAGTTTTTTGAAGAGAAAAAAGATTTTTTTAATACAATCGATGATGAATTTAATAAAAATCTTCAGATGAAAATAGATATTTGTGTTCAGGCTGAAGGTATGCAGAATAGTACAGACTGGAAGGGTACCAGTGATCTATTTTTTGAATTACAAAAAAAGTGGAAAGAAATAGGTCCTGTTCCACAAAAAAAATCAGATATTGTTTGGAAAAGATTTAGAGCAGCCTGTGATTATTTCTTTAATGCGAAAGATAGTTTTTATGGAAAAATCGAAGAATCTCAAGAAGAAAACCTTAATAAAAAAAGAGAAATTCTTAAGCAAATAAAAGATTTTAAGGAAAGTGATAATCTTACAGAGAACATGAATCGAATAAAAGAATTACAAAAACTTTGGCTAGAAATTGGACATGTTCCCCAAAAACAAAAAATCAAACTTCAGGGTGAATATAAAGATGCTATTAACGATTTGTATTCTAAAATTAACCTCTCTCGCAAAGAAATAAATAATCATAGTTATAAAATGAGAATTGACCATATGAAGGAATCTGATGATCAGTCTCAATTGAAAGTTGAAAGGTCTAAAATTACTACGAAGATTAATGCAATAGAAGATGATATAAGGCTTTGGGAAAATAATATGACTTTTTTTTCGGGCAATGCAAAGAACTTGTTAGGAGATTTTAATACTAAGGTGGAACAGGCGAAAGAGGAGTTAGCTCTTTTAAAAGAAAGAAAAAAGATGCTTGATTTAGCTATTAAAGAAATAATGAAAAATAAAGAAGGGAAGCAATAGAATGAGTTTTAAACTATTTTTGGGACTAAGTTTTTTTATTATAATGAATTCGTTTGTCTCAGCTCAGACAGGCTCAATACGAGGATTTGTTACAGATGCAGATAATGCAGAACCATGTATTTATGCAAATGTGTTTATAAATGGGACGGATTTAGGAGCTTCAACAGATTTGAATGGATACTTTACAATTACACGAGTTCCTCCAGGCGATATAGAGCTTGTAATTACTTATATCGGATATGACGATATTAGGGATGTCGTAACTGTAAAAGCAGGACAAGTAGTTTCTAAGAATTATACAATGCAAAAATCTTCTTTTGTTCTGGATGAAACAGTGGTGTCTGCGGAAAGACAAGAAAGTCGAACACAAGTACAGGTTTCAAGAATTAAGGTAAGTTCAGAGCAGATAAGACAATTACCATCAATAGGCAGTCAACCTGACATTGCCCAATATCTGCAAGTTTTACCCGGAGTCACTTTTACCGGAGACCAAGGAGGTCAATTGTATATAAGGGGTGGTTCCCCAATTCAAAACTTGGTTTTACTGGACGGATTGGTTGTTTATAATCCTTTTCATTCAATTGGATTATTCTCTGTATTCGATTCAGATATTATTAGAAATGCAGATGTTTTTACAGGAGGATTTAATTCTGAATATGGGGGAAGATTATCCTCTGTAGTTGATATTACAATGAAAGATGGAAATCCTAACAGGTTTGGAGGAAAGTTTTCTTTGGGGACATTCGGGTCAAAATTGATGCTTGAAGGACCTTTGGTTAAATTATCAGAATCAAATGCGGCATTGTCGTATATAATTTCCGCAAAAACTGCATATCTAGAGGAATCATCAAAATTATTTTATACATACATTAATGATGGAGAAGGTTTACCATTTAACTATACTGATATTTACGGAAAACTATCTCTAAATTCCCCAGGAGGAAGTCGGTTTAATCTTTTCGGGTTTCATTTTACCGATAATGTAAGTTATCAGGGATTAAGTAATTTAGGCTGGAAATCTACTGGACTTGGAAGTAATTTTATAATAGTTCCGCCAGGAAGTACAGTTATGATAAAGTCTAATATTTCATTTTCAGATTATTATATTGAACTTCAAACACTGGACAATTTGCCTAGTAGTAGTGGAGTTACAGGGTTTAACATTGGATTTGACTTCCTTTATTATCTAGGACGCAATAGTTTCATATATGGTATTCAAGCAAATGGTTTTCGAACAGATTTTAATTTTTATAATTCAGTTGGGAGACAAATACAAGAATTTCAAAATACGACAGAACTTTCAGTATATGCTAAGTACAAATACAACTTAGGGAATTTAATCATAGAACCAGGTTTTAGACTTCATTATTATGCGAGCCTCGGCGAGGCTTCTCCCGAACCAAGATTAGGCTTAAAATATAATATTACTGAGGCATTGAGATTCAAACTTGCAGCAGGATTGTATTCTCAAAATCTTGTTGCTGCAAATAGTGATAGAGATGTTGTTAATCTTTTTTATGGCTTTTTGAGCGGAGCACTGAATTTGCCATCCACATTTAAAGGAAGAGAAATAAGTTATAAATTGCAAAAATCTCAACACATTGTAACCGGTTTTGAATATGATATTTCGAGAAAAGTTAATGTAAATGCTGAAGTTTACCTGAAAAATTTCAGTCAACTTATAAATTTGAACAGAAATAAAATATATGATGATGTTGCAATAAATTTTGATAAGCCGGATTATCTAAAAAAAGACTTTGTAGTAGAAACCGGCTATGCTTATGGTTTCGACTTACTTTTAAAGTATGATGAGAAGCACTTTTATTTATGGTTTGTTTATTCATTAGGATGGGTGAAAAAAGACGATGGTATATTGTTGTATTCTCCACATTACGACAGAAGACATAATATAAATATAGTATCAAATTATGAATTTGGAAAAGATAAATCATGGAATTTAAGTGGACGTTGGAATTTGGGATCAGGATTCCCTTTTACACAAACACAGGGATTTTATGAGTTGCCTAATCTTCATGAGGATATTAATTTCGAGTATTGGAATCAAAATGGAAGTCTTGGTGTTGTGTATGCTGATTTGAATCTTGGAAGGCTGCCTTATTATCATAGATTTGATATTAGCATCAGTAAGGAATTTGTGTTTAATAAGAATACTAAACTTGAAATAGATTTTTCTATAACAAATGTTTATAACAGAAAAAATATTTTCTATTTTGATAGGATTGATTTTAATAGAGTTGATCAATTACCTATTATGCCGAGTTTTGGACTTAATTTGAGTTTTTAAAATATATTATCGTGGCAGTAACAAAGTACATTTTTGTAACAGGCGGAGTAAGTTCTTCTTTGGGCAAAGGAATTATATCTGCTTCAATCGCAAAGCTTTTACAAGCTAGAGGTTATAAAGTAACGATTCAGAAATTGGATCCATACATTAATGTTGACCCCGGAACTCTAAATCCATATGAACATGGAGAGTGTTATGTGACAGAAGATGGAGCAGAAACTGATCTAGATTTAGGGCATTATGAGAGATTTCTGAATGTTTTTACTTCACAAGCGAATAATGTAACAACAGGAAGAGTTTATCTAGACGTAATTACAAAAGAAAGAAAAGGAGACTTTCTTGGCAAAACAGTACAGATTATTCCACATATCACTGATGAAATAAAAAGAAGAATTAAAATACTTGGTAATAGTGGGAAATATGATTTTGTAATTACTGAGATTGGAGGAACTGTTGGGGATATTGAATCTTTGCCATACATTGAAACAGTACGTCAATTAAAATGGGAATTAAAAAGTCGATGTCTTGTGATTCACTTAACATTAGTTCCTTACATTGCTGCGAGCGGAGAGCTTAAAACTAAACCAACCCAGCACTCTGTTAAAACAATGCTAGAAGCTGGAGTGCAGCCAGACATTATAGTTCTTAGAACCGAACACAAATTAACTGCTGATATTAAAAAGAAAGTAGCAGTTTTTTGTAATATTGAAAAGGAAGCAGTTATAGAATCGCGTGATGTATCCTCAATATATAAGGTTCCTGTTGAGATGCAAAGAGAAAAATTAGATGAAATAGCTCTTAAACATTTTGGGATTAAAATAGGAGAGAAGCCGGAACTAAAACCTTGGAAAGAGTTTATTCATAAGATTGATAACCCAAAACATACAGTATCTGTAGCATTGGTTGGGAAATACGTTGAACTACAAGATGCATACAAATCAATTTATGAATCCTTTATGCATGCCGGTGCTGCAAATGAAACTAATGTTATTGTTAAATATGTTCATTCTGAAAAAATAACAAAAGAAAATGTTAACTCAGTTTTAGGTAAATTTGATGGAATAATTGTAGCTCCAGGCTTTGGACACAGAGGAATTGATGGAAAAATTCAGGCAGTTCGTTATGCACGCGAAAATAATATTTCGTTTTTTGGTATTTGTTTGGGAATGCAAATGGCGGTTATAGAATTTGCGAGAAATGTTTTGAATCTTAAAGATGCTAATTCAATCGAAATGGACAATAATACAAAGTACCCGGTTATTTGTTTGATGGAAGAGCAGAAACAAATAACTGAAAAGGGAGGAACTATGCGACTTGGATCATATCCTTGTAAGTTGGTTAAGAGTAGTCTCGCCGCAGAATCATATCAAGTCTCAAAAGTTAATGAAAGACATCGTCATAGATATGAGTTCAATAACGATTATAAAGAAAAATTTGCTAAAGCAGGAATGCTCTCAACCGGCATAAATCCGCAAACAGGACTGGTTGAAATAGTCGAAATAAAGTCACATAAATGGTTTATGGGTGTGCAGTTTCACCCTGAGTATAAAAGTACAGTAATTAACCCTCACCCACTTTTTGTGAGTTTTGTAAAATCTATGTTAAAAAAATAAGAAATGGATAAGCAGAGTATTATTGGAATTATTATTATTGGTGTTTTGCTAGTCGGGTTTATGTATATTACCCGGCCTGATCAGACAAAGCGAGAGGAAATATCAAGAAAACAGGATTCTGTGAGATTAGCTGAAAAACAAAAGGCTGAAAGAGACTCTATTGCTCTTGAACTCAAAAGGACAGAATCAATTAGTGCTGAGTTAGAAGAAAAAAGTGAAAGTCAATTATTCCTCGCTGAATTAGATAATATTAGTTCTGAGGAGCAAGAGATCATTGCCGAAAGAGAAAGATTTAGACAGTACGGAGCTTTTGCCCATGCCGCTCAAGGTAATGAAGATTTTTTAAGAGTGGAAAACGAATTAATGATAATTACCTTTTCTTCAAAAGGAGGTAAAATATATTCGGTAGAACTTAAAGACTACAAAACATATTATGGTCAACCCCTTGTGATGTATGATACAGATTCTGCATCAATATTTGGATTGGAAATGATTGCTGATGGTAAGAGTTTATTGACTAATGATATGTATTTCGAATTTGTTAATTATTCGGAAGTAATTAAAGTTAGTTCTGAACCAAAAAAAGTGGTTTTGAGGTTATCGGTTGATCCTAATCGTTATATAGAATATGTTTATACAATTCCTTCAGATGATTTCATGATAGATTTTGATATCAATATGGTAGGGATGAATGAAATGCTAGCTGTAAATCCATTTATAACTTTGAGGTGGGCAACAATGGTGCCTGCCCTGGAAAGGGAGTCTGACTGGGAAATGGACAATACAAATATTTATGTAAGAATGGATAGGGGTGAAATTGAAAAATTGGGAGAAAGAAAAGATAAGGACGAGTTTGCTAGTAGTGCAAAAGTTCATTGGATAGCATTTAAACAACAATTCTTTTCTTCTATAATTATTAGTAAAGGGAACGTTTCAAATCCAATTGTAAAACTAACCAAATTGGAAGATGATAATCGTGATTATCTAAAGCAATTTGAATCAGAGTTAACATTTCCGTTTGAAAGAGTAGAAAACCAAAAAGTAGAGTTTAAATTCTATTTTGGACCTAATAAATATACTAGCCTAAAAAGTTATTCTGAAGGTCTTGAAAAACTTGTTCCTTTGGGCTGGGGTATATTTGGATGGGTTAATAGATTTATTGTTATTCCAATTTTTAACTGGCTTGGAGGCTTTATAGGAAATTTTGGATTAATCATTTTTTTACTAACTCTTATAATTAAAATCGGATTGTTTCCGCTAACATACAAGTCTTATTTATCATCAGCTAAAATGCGTATTCTAAAACCTCAGGTTGATGAACTTGGAAAAAAGTATACTAAAGACAAGCAAATGGAAAAACAACAGGCAGTTATGGCTCTTTACAAAAAAGCTGGAGCAAGTCCTTTAGGTGGATGTCTGCCAATGTTACTCCAATTCCCAATTTTAATTGCCTTATTTAGATTTTTCCCCGCCTCTATAGAACTGCGGCAAGAAAGTTTCCTTTGGGCAGATGATTTATCCACTTTTGATTCAATTTTAGACTTACCTTTCACAATACCATTTTATGGAGACCATATAAGTTTGTTTACTCTATTAATGGCTCTTTCTATGATTGTGTCTACAAAACTTACAAGTGCAAATCAAGCCACGGAATCAAGCATGCCCGGCATGAAAACAATGATGTATATGATGCCCGTTTTTATGGTTGTGTGGTTTAATTCTTACGCATCAGGTCTGAGTTATTATTATTTTCTTGCAAATCTTATTACTATTTTGCAGACCGTGATTATACGCAGATTTATTATTGATGAAAAGAAAGTGCTCGCAGCAATGGAGGCTAAGAAAAAGAAACCAATTAAAAAATCCAGTTGGCAAAAGAGGCTTGAAGAAGCTCAAAAACAAGCTAAAATGCGTCAGAACAAAAAAAAATAGCTAACAATGATTAACAAGATTGATACTCCATTAATGTTCAATCGTATTGCATACAGATATGATATGTTGAACCATGTCTTATCAATGGGTGCAGATAAATTGTGGCGACGAGAATTTGTTAAAAGAATTCCTAATGGGAAGTACGATACAATCGTTGATATAGCAACAGGTACCGGATCATTACTATTAGAAATGCAAAAATTGAATGCCAATTATTATATTGGCATTGATCCTGCACAAAAAATGATTAATATTGCCAAAGAAAAAGTTCCCGAAGCCATGTTTATAAGTGCATCAGCTGAGAAACTACCCCTTGATGATGAGTGTGCAGATTTGGTTAGCATTGCATTTGGCATTAGAAATTTTGATAATCCAGTAAAAGCTCTGAAAGAAATACATCGTATACTAAAAGATAATGCTATGTTCGCCATATTAGAATTTGCTGTCCCAAAGCAAAGAGTTTTTGCTAAACCATATAGATTCTACTTTGATAATATTATGCCTTTTCTGGGTGAAAAGATATCTGGAGATCATTACGCCTATTCTTATTTAAAGGAATCTGTTAAAGACTTTGATTTAAGCTTTAATATTTGTGATGAGATTAGTAGAGCTGGTTTTCAGATTATTAAACATTCAAAAATATTTGTTGGTTCGGTCGAATTGTGTTTTGCAAAGAAAAAGAAATAAATAATTTACTATATTTGATTTTAATTATTTAAGAAAATCATTTCTTATGTTAAAACATTGTATCATTATCTCTCTTTTTATTATCCTTTACAATTTATTATCTGCTCAGGATACAATTAGCGTTGCTTACTTTCCAAATGCTTCGGTTTCTTCGATTATTATCTGTGAAAATAATCTTGCAGAAATACTGGTTTATAACTCCAATGAGAAGAGAATATTTAGCAGAGAATTGTCTTGTGAATGTGCAAACAAGGTTGAAATTTTACATTATCCAAGTGGAGCAGTTGAAAAACTTATAATAATTAGCCCTAATCGTGGTCCAATTTTTCTAGAAGAAACTGTGTTTTTTGAAGAGGAAGGAATTACGCAGAAATCAACTGTTAAAAGGATTTATGATAAAACAATTCAAACTGAATCTCGAACAATAAAAATTGATTCAGGAGCAATTATTAAGCCTTTAGATGAATTAAATAAATGAAAAAACGACAGTACTAATGAATACTGCCGTTTTATTGTATAGTATTTATAATATTAATACTGTTGCAAAGGACCGGTTACGGTTTCTGTATAAACCGTGTAATAAGTTTTATCATTATATTTGATAAAAATCGTATCTCCATCTGGATCAAGTTCGCTAAAAGGATAAATCCCAACCATATTATCAGCAGGGTAAGACCATCCATCATTTAGTAGTATGTCGAATTTATATCTGCTAAATGCCGGAAGTCCTTGATAGATAGACGGGTCGACCCATTCTCCTTCAATTATTACAACTTGATTGTCTCTAGTAGACCAAACATCAATTGATTTATTTTCAGTTCCCTCATAATAATAGCCGTTCAGAAAAACTACAGCACTAAAGCTAAAATTATAAAATGTATAAGTAAGTTTTTCATCACTATAAAATGCAATTGTTTTGGTAATTATATCATCACCAATGGTAATAGAAATAGTATCTCCGTATTCTGAAACTTTAATTTTTTTCTTTTCAGCATCAGTATGATTTGCAGCAGAAACTGTACCTGAGAACCTGTGAAACAAGTACTTAATTTTTCCTTCATTTTGGCTTGAGAATGTTGTAGGTAATGTTATCTCAAAGCCTTCAGGATCGGCATTCGAACTAATTTTTACTATTACCTCGTCGTTAGTAACGTCTTCAGGTGCTAATTTCCCAGAAATATACATCTCATTAAATCCAAGAATTACTGCATTACTTGGAACCCAGTCACGATTACTATTGTTAGTAATACTTAATTCCGGCTCTTCTAAAGAAACTTCTTCCTTTTTACAAGAGCTTAAACCAATAAGTAAACTCAAAACAAGTAGATTTATAAAATAGAACTTTTTCATAATTATTTTCATTTTTATATTAATAAATATTTGGTGTTCTTAATACATTATACTGCGGTTGTATTTCATCTTCAAAAATAATAATATTTTTCGAAGAAATATTTTCTGTATGAATAAAATATGGGTTATTTAATGGATGGTAAGAGGTTTCAAAATATCCTTTATCGTATGTTACCTCTGCTATTCTGTTTACAAAAACTTTGATATTTACATAAACATACTGACTTAGAATAGTTTTTCCAACAGATTTAATCACATCCATAGCTCCACCTGATGTTTTTCTGTTATTCTCTATAATTATGTAATAATTCTCTCTATGATCTCTTATTTCATATAGTCCTTGTGCATATCCATCAGATCCTTTTGCCATTACTTGATAAGGTTCTTTATTCAGATATTTTCTGTATTCGGTTTGTGTTAAAATTTCGTAATTTACCTTGTCTCCAATTTTTGGAGTAAATCCTGCAATTTTATTCCCTGCTAATTCTGTGAGTCCTGTAAACCCGGTCATTACCTGCACAGCTTCACTCGCTACTGTAAGTCCTTTTGAATCAGACTCTTTCCCAATATCTCCAGTAATCGAGGCAACTGCATTTGCATTTGATGCGTGATCAAAAACTTCATATGCCTTAGTGACTTTGCTTTTAGATACTGCCCCTGTAGCTTTATCTGGTGTTCCAGAGAGAGCCTTGCCAACTCCGGCATCAAGTGCAGCTGTTGCAACTTGTGCAACACGTTTTTGCAGAGCCTTGTAAACTTCATCTCCAACCGAAAGAGTAAATCCCCACTCTAGGGATTTCGCGATTTTAAAATCAGTTAGAATGGGAACAGGCAACTGTACAGGAATGACAAATTTATTGTCTATCCTTAAGGCATAAGATATGTCCATAAAAACTTGATCCTCCATGTATTGTGGAGTTCTGGCTTTTTTGATTTTTGGCGTTGCTGTTCTAACATAGTCATATATTATTGAACTATTTTGGTAGGTGTGCACAGTATCCGGAATACTTACCAATACAGCTTTTCTATTAGGTTCAGAAATGTAGTTTTCTTCAGGATCTCGTTGTAGAACTAAATTCGTTTCAAATCTTCTTAATCCACCCCTATTCATATATATTGTATATATCCCATCACTTGGTACTTGAATTCTTACACTAAGTTCATCTACATCGTTTTTGTCTACAATATATTGGAATGCATCAGAGGCATTTTGTCTATATACTTTTACATTGTTTAGTGTATTTGTTCTTTTACCCTTTCTTTCTTCAGTTTTAATATGAATCCAAAGAATTTCTCCTTTGTAGGCTCTTATGTGGAATGTTTCTTCTTTGATATCCATCGACTTATTTAAGACTACTATTGGCGTAGTTTGTGAGAAAATACTGCTGATGATATAACAAAGAATTATAGTTGTGAATATTTTTTTCATAATTTTTCTTTTCAAATTTAGAATTATTTTTGGAACCCAAGTGATTTTACATTGGAAATTACATATCTCTCTCTCGGAACTTTTACAGTTTTTGGTCTTACTGTAACAATATCTTGCTTAATGGTTTGATAAACTGTTGACTGATATATTGCAAAAATTGCCACACTAACATTTATTTCTGCTAATAAATTGAGATTCTTTAATCCAACAATTAAAGTATCCATCGGAAACCAATGTCCTGAATATCCTGTCGCTAGTCCGCTCTCAAAAACTCTTGTGTCATTTGAATTAGAGAGAAATTTATCAAGGTTTTCTTTGTTGTTCATAATTGTGTAATAAACCGGCTCTCCACCTTCCTGAGGAGCAATCATCGAGAACATCATGTCAACACCAATAGCTGCCGCTGCTCCTCCGGCAGGAAGAAAAATAGATAATGCTAATTTGCCAACATCTACTCCAATACTGATTGCATTCCACATTTTCTCAGCACCTGCTTCTGAAGTAATCATAACTTGATAACCCAATAGCTCCATTTCTTTGTCATCTGTTTTTATTGAAACTTGGGGTTTAGTAATCATCACATGGTTTAATCTAGATCCTTTCAAATTAATCTTTTTCGTTTGAAGCTGGACAGATTCGTAATCCACGTCTGCAATTACTTTAAATTCAACAGGTTCCCTTATTTCTTCGTATCCTATTATGCTGTCAATCTCGTAAGTAACAATTGTAGTATCATAAGCCTTATATTCTTGAAGAGCAGTGTTAAAATAGTGACCGTCGTGACTCGCAGGCATTCTCATTATTCTAAGTGAAATATCAGGACCACCTCTTTTACCACAAAAAGAGAAAACAACAATTCCTGTTTCTGGAATAACTGCTTCTATTGGATTGGAAGGATTAACATCAGATTTATTAAATATGGTTTTACCTCCTTGATCAATTCTTACACAACCAATATCTTTACCGTCTGTTTCCATGTAGAGTCGGACTTTATCTCCTGCTTGTAATCCATATTTTAGTTCGATTACGTCATTACGTCCGGGAGAGATGTCTCGTAGACATAATATATTGTATTCTTGCGAATAGACAAAAATGCACAAGAAAGTAAGAGTGCTTAATAGAAATAGTTTTTTATTCATTAATTATTTTTTTATAATGTTACTAAATATCTCAAGATTATTATATTATGATAATTTATTATTAGTGCAACTCTCAATAAATAAACTGAACAAAACTGCGTTTTTTTTTTGGAAAAAAATAATAAAAAACTCATGTGACATTTATTTATTATATTTTTAATGTATTCTATACGATAAATAATAAAAAACTTAATATAATTAAACTAATTTTTTCCAGTATAAATATGTTATTCTATGAACTACTAGTTTCGCTAAGATTATTTTATAAATTTTAAATATGATAAAATACCTATGATGAATTAAGAGTTATAATCTGAATAATTTTTGAAAAAATAAACGATGTATTTCTTTGATTTAGTTTCTTCTAAAAAACTCGCTGCATATAATCGCTGTAGCACTTGCAACATTTAGAGATTCACATCTGTCTTGATTTTTGTTAAAAGTTGGGATTTGAATTTTATAGTCAATTAGTTTTTCAAGGCTTTCTGTTATTCCATTACCTTCATTTCCAAACACAATCAATGCAGATTTGGATAAGTCACACTCATAAATGTTTTTTCCAGATATAAATGTACCATAACATTCGTGTCCTGATTGATTTTTATAGGAAGTTATAAAGTCATTTAGATCTGTGTAAAAAGCATTTACTCGCAGGAATGAACCCATACTTGCTTGTATTACTTTTGGAGAGTATATGTCGGCAGAATTATGAGATAAAACAATATTTTCTATGCCAAACCAGTCACAAATTCTAATTATTGTTCCAAGATTTCCTGGGTCTTGAATGTCTTCGAATGCTAGTGTAATTTTATTTCTTAATTGGTTAATATTTAAAATCGGTCGGCTAATATGCAAGACAGCTAAATATTTTGCAGGAGTCTTTAGCAGAGAAATTTTTTGCATTTCTGAATCTTTCAATTCAAAAGAACTTTCAATAAGTGGAGATTTTAAGTATTCAAAGTTTGTCTTTTCTCCACAATAAAACAGATATTTAATTTGGATGCCCTGATTCAGTATTTCTGCTAGAATTTTCTCTCCTTCAGCGATAAATAGTTTCGTTTCGTCTCGAATCTTCTTTGAGTTTAATGATCTGATTAAATTGATTTTAGCTTTAGATAACATGTGTTTCGTTTTTTGCAAATATAGAATTATGCTTTTACTTATTTCTTGTTTTTAATTTATAAAGTTTCATTAAGCAGTTTTTACAATCAAATTTTAATTGAAATATTTCATTTTCATGTTTTATATACATTGGTTCAGATATTGAAGATTTTATATTTTTCTGATTGTGCGGACAGTCATTAAATTGGTGTTTTATACAATAATGGCTTGTCATAAGTGCAATATCTGAGAAATTTCCACTTAATTCAGGAGCATATTCTGCTATTTGCAGTCCTCTCTTAGATAGGAATGTCGCGGCATATTTATTTGAAATATTATGATACGGTAAACTAACTTTCTCAGGAAAATTGTAGGTCTCATTAGTTTGAATTGCTATTCTTGCGGGAAGACATTCAATACGTTTTTCTAGAAGCTTTTCTAGTAATTCACGTCTCAAATTATTTATTTCTGCAATTTTTAGAAAAGGTATTTTTTGTCCAATCAATTCAATATCAGTAATATTAAAAATAGTTTCGCCAGACTTTTTTAGTTGGCGGCTAATGCTTTGCCATGATTTTTCACGATTTACTGCTTCTTCCTTATAAGACTCTTTGTATATTTTGACAGATATATTATCCTCATCATCTGCAGAAAGTTCTATGCCATCATTTAATAATAATTTTATTTTAACATTAATTTTTCGGGTACTTGAATTTGAATTAAGTATTTTTTCAAATTCTACATCTTTATTACGGCAGATGGTTAGACCTAGATATAAATCATCGGCATTGTTCAGAAATATTTTGTTGCCATCTACTTTGTTAACCAAAAAACCTTTTGATTCTCCTTTAGTATTTATATAAAATAGCCCATCACCATTTGTTATGCTTTGTTCGGTTGATATTTCTATGAAGTTTTTTGCTACTAGGGATATTTTGCCTAGCTGTTTTCCTACTGATTTAGGACTGTCTAGGGATGCTATGTTTTTTTGTCTCCCTTTTACATTCAAATCCGTAAATGATCTATTAAAACTTTTTTCAGGATCTGGAGTAAAATTTAATTCAACACTGCCTGATGATGATTTATTATAATCAGTATTTTTATTTAAGAAGGAATCAATTGCTGTCCTATAATGAGCTACATTATTTGCAACATAGCTTTCATTTTTTAGCCTACCCTCAATTTTAAAAGATGTAATACCTGCAAAAATTAGTTCATCAATATTTACATCATTTCTCAAATCTTTTAGGGATAATAAATGCTTATTCTTGATAATTGTTTTTTTATTTTTGTCAAGAAGGTCGAAAGGTAATCTGCATGCCTGTGCGCAGTTACCTCTATTGGCACTTCTGCCTCCAATATATGAGCTTAGGTAACATTGACCGCTTAGGGAAACACAAAGAGCGCCATGTATAAAAAATTCAAGTTCAATATTTGTGTTTGAAGAGATTTTGTAAATCTGATTCAGACTAAATTCTCTAGGTAGAACTACCCTCGAAAACCCGCAACTTTCAAGAAACTTAATTTTTTCTATATCGAAGTTATGCATTTGTGTGCTTGCATGTATTGGTATTGGAGGTAAACCGGCTTCTATAAGTCCGAAATCTTGTATAATAATTGCGTCAATCCCAGCATAGTATGCGTCATTTGCAATATTTATTGCAGCAGGAATCTCGCTATCAAATAACAAAGTATTTAAGGTAAGATAAACTTTTACATGATATTGATGAGCATACTTTATTAGTTTTTCGATTTCTTGAATACTATTTGATGCAGACTCTCTTGCTCCGAATTTTTCTGCTCCAATATATATAGAATCTGCTCCATGATTTACAGCAATTATACCAGTTTTGTAATTTTTTGCTGGGGCAAGCAGTTCAATAGTTTTCATAAGGAAATTTATTACTTAATATCCAAATACCATTTTAACTTTTCGAAAATATCTGTTGATATTACTTTTTGAGATTTGAGTTCATCAAGGCTTTTAATTTCACCTTTAAATCTTTTATATTCCAGAATCAAATTACAAGTTTGTCTATCAATATATGGATGAACAATCAATTCTTTATAGTCTGCTGTGTTAATATTGATTTTTTTTATTAGTTCAATATTGATTTCCAGTTGAGACGAAATATTTTGAAAAACACTATCCGAAATTACATTGATCTCCAATAACTGATTTAGAATATAGAATCCTCCGAGTTTATCACGATATTCAATAATCTTTTCAGAATAAAATGGACCAATTCCTTTTACTCTTTGTAAGCTAATGATGTCGGCAGAGTTTAATTCGATTATCACGCTGTAGTTTTTATCAATATATTCATCTCGAAATTGAATATTTCTACTTATTTGAATGTATGGCTTAAGTTCTTCTGCTTTCGTTTTATTAATACTATAAATTTTTTGAATGTCTTCAGGAGAATAGAATAAACCTCCATTTTCTCTATATTTTATAATATTTGAAGATTGACGTTCTGTTAATCCTAATTTTTTTAAATCCTCAAATGAAATAGTATTGGGATCAAAATAGAATAATTCATAATCAATTCTATTCTCATTTTTTCTATCATATCCTTTACGCTTTGAATTATGCTGATTTTCAATTTTTATATAATCCTTTAGACGAGTGAAATCTTCATTTCTCATTCCGTATATTCTTGCAAATCCTTCTGCATTATAAAACTTACCTCCTTTATCACGATAATTTATTATGTTATTAATTACATTTGAAGGCAAACCTAATTTTTTGAAATCTTCTTTTTGCGCTGTATTTGGGTCAAATACAAAAAGCAATATTTCATTATTTTCGGATTGAGCTAAAGATAAGAACCGTTCAATATCTCTTTCATACTCAGAGAAGTCATTGTTTTTAGAGAAGTTTGAATGTTTAATAATCATATTAGAAATAATGAGAATAAAGATAATAATCAATAGGATTATTAATCCGTTTTTTTCTCTAGTAGAAAAATTTAAATATTCTTGAATAAACTTTCTCAAAAATCTATTTTTTATTCAAATTTGAGAAATAATTCTTTACTTCCTTTTTCATCACTGGAGCAAGAAGTATTAATGCGATTAAGTTGGGAATTGTCATAAATGTAATCACCATATCAACAAAATTCCATACTAGTTCCAAACCCCAAATGCAGCCAAGAAATACAAAAAACCCATATGCAAAATAAAAAGGAGTTATAGCTTTATCTCCAAAAATATATTGCACTGCTCGATTACCATAATATGACCAAGATATTACTGTTGAGAATGCAAATAAAAGAAGTCCGATACTTACTATATGTTTTGCAAGAGAGCCTAGTCCAATTTCAGAAAGGCCTGTTTCAAAGCCCAGGATTGTAATTCCGACTCCTTCGGCATTTGGGGATGTCCATGCACCTGTAACTACAATTACTAAAGCAGTAAGGGTGCAAATAATGATTGTGTCAACAAGTGGTTCTAAAGATGCGACTAAGCCTTCTTGTAATGGTTCTTCTGTTTTGGCAGCTGCATGTGCAATAGGAGCAGACCCTTGTCCTGCTTCATTTGAAAATAAACCTCTCTGTACACCATATCTCAATGCAATTATGAAAGTAGATCCTACAAATCCTCCAGTTGCAGCGGTTCCAGAAAATGCATCTGTAAATATAAGTTTAAATGCACCTGGGATTGCCTGATAAAAAATAATCAGAACCACTACAGCTGCAATAAAATATGAAACTGCCATGAATGGGACTAATTTTGATGTAACCTCAGCAATTCTTTTAAGCCCACCGACAATAATTAAAAGTACCAATATCGTAATAATAATTGCCGACAACCATTCTGGCCAACCATAACTAGTATTTAGTGCTGCAGCCATTGAATTTGCTTGTGCCATATTTCCTGTTCCGAAAGAACAAAGAATTGTTGCTGCAGAGAATATCACAGCAAGATATTTCGAGCCGCGGCCTAAAATACCTTTTAGTCCATCTTCGATATAATACATAGGTCCACCTGAAACAGTACCGTCAGGATTAATCCTTCTGTATTTTTGAGCAAGGGTACACTCAACCATTTTTAGCATCATGCCCAAAAAACCCACCACCCAAATCCAAAAGATTGCTCCGGGTCCGCCAATTGAAATTGCTAAAGCAACGCCAACAATATTTCCTGTTCCCACTGTGGCCGAAAGTGCTGTGGTTAGAGCTTTAAATGAAGAAACATCTCCCTTGGTATTTTTTGTGGAAAACTTTCCAGAAACTATCTGAATAGCGTGTTTGAATTTGGATATTTGTAAAAATTTTAGATAAAATGTAAAAAACAATCCTGTAGGGATTAGTAAAGCTAGTATAGCATATGATCCTATATACTGATTATATGTTCCGATGATATCATTTAAAAAGTCTGTCATGAAATTATCTATGTTAAACCCTTAATAAAAAATGCTCCAATTGCAACTGCACCTACAGCGATAGGAGCAATATATTTTATGATAAATATTAACACTGAAATAATAGTAGGATGAATCTTTCCTCCTTTATTAATTTCATCCATAAAATTAGCCTTGCCAAGTTTCCAGCCGGTAAATAATACTATGAACAAGGCTCCAAATGTTAGAAATACGTTGGCGGCGAGATAGTCCATCAAGTCAAAAAAAGTTTTACCAAAAATTGTAAAGTCTTTGAAAGGTCCAAAAGATAAGGTGCAAAAAACACCAATAATAGTAATACTTCCAGCTCCAATTAAAGTAGCATAAACTCGGCTCAAATTCAACTCTTCTTTGAGATAGGCTACAACAACTTCAAGTATAGAAATTGTGCTTGTTAATGCAGCTACCGCCAGTAAAACAAAAAATGCAATAGCAAAAACATACCCTCCTGGCATTTGCTGGAAAATTGCAGGTAAAGTTACAAAAACTAGTCCCGCTCCACCATCAGGTTTACCTCCAAGAGCCATAAGTGCAGGAAAAATCATAACACCACTTAATATTGCAATTAAGGTGTCAGCAGAAGCAATCGATACTGTAGTACTAAATAAAGGAGTGTCTTTTCGTATATAAGATCCATATGTAATAAGAGCTCCCATACCTATACTTAAAGAAAATGCTGCCTGACCTAGTGCAAGTAGTATTATCGAATAATTTATCGTTGAGAAGAAGTGGTTTATTTTGGGAAATAACCCTATTGTATCTTGAGCCAAAAAGCTCTGGTCGTACATAAAAATCTTTGAAAAATCTGGATGAAACAGGAACTTAAGTCCTTCCGATGCTCCCGGTAAACTTACTGACCTGATACACATTAGAATAATCATTATTATAAAAACAGGCATCAGTACTTTGGTATATTTTTCAATCCCTTTTTTTACTCCTGCAATAACTACAGCTGCGGTTAATATCATAAATATTATTTGCCATAATAATGGTCTAAAACTTCCGGATGTAAATTCAGCAAAATTATTATTTAACTGTTCATGGGTTTTTCCTGTAAAGGTTCCGTTTATTGCTTGTACAATATATTCCAATGTCCAACCTGCAACGGTTGAATAAAACGAGAGTATTACAAAAGCCGCAACTATTCCGAGCATACCAATCATCCACCAAGGTGTACCTGGAGCAAGTTTACGAAAAGAACCGAAAGCATTGCTCTCAGCCCTTCTGCCAATAACAAATTCTGACATCATAACAGGAATGCCAATTAGCAGAATAAAAATAAGATAAAGTAATAGAAAAGCACCACCTCCATTTTCGCCTGCAACATATGGAAATCTCCAAATATTGCCTAAACCTATTGCAGAACCGGTTGCTGCTGCAATTATTCCAAGTTTTCCGGAAAATCCATCCCGTTGTTTTATCGCCATTTACTATAGTTTATTGATACAATTCAAATCATCAAAAGCAGTTTTTATTCTATCAACTATTGATTTTTCTCCTTCTCTCAACCAAACTCTTGGGTCATAAAACTTTTTATTCGGTTTGTCCTCTCCATCTGGATTCCCAATTTGCCTTTGCAGGTATGCTTCGTTTTTGATATAAAACTGACGTATTCCATTCCAAAAAGCCCATTGAGTGTCTGTGTCAATATTCATTTTGATTACTCCATAGCTAATTGCTTCACGGATTTCTTCAAGACTTGAACCTGATCCGCCATGGAAAACAAAATTTACAGGATTTGAACCTGTGTTGAATTTTTCCTGAATAAATTTTTGTGAATTTAATAAAATCTTTGGCTGTAGGTTTACGTTGCCAGGTTTATATACACCATGAACATTTCCGAAAGAAGCTGCAATTGTAAATTTGTTGCTAATTTTCATTAACTCTTCATAAGCATATGCAACCTCCTCAGGCTGAGTGTATAGTTTAGAGCTATCTATACCTGTATTATCAACACCATCTTCTTCTCCTCCAGTTACTCCTAGTTCAATTTCCAATGTCATATTAATTCTACTCATTCTATCAAGATACTTTTTACAAATATCTATGTTTTCAATAAGACTTTCTTCCGATAAATCGAGCATATGACTACTAAACAAAGGGATGCCAAATTCTTCAAAAAAATCCTCGCCAACTTCCAATAGTCCATCTATCCATGGCAATATTTTTTTTGCTGCATGATCTGTATGCAAAATTACTGGAACTCCATATTGCTCGGCTAATTGATGAACTTGTTGTGCTGCACAAATAGCTCCTGCTATTGCTGCTTCCTGATTATCATTAGGTAAGTTTTTCCCGGCATAGAAAACTGCTCCTCCGTTTGACAATTGTATAATAATTGGTGAGTTTGCAAGTTTAGCAGCCTCCAATGATGCATTTAATGAATTTGTTCCTACAATATTTATTGCAGGTATAGCATAATTGTTTTCTTTAGCATGTTCAAATAATCTTTGAACATCATCACCGTTTACTACTCCCGGCTCAATAAAATCTAGAATTTTTTGTGACATATCATAAATCTTTAATGTTTAATAATGTAATAGAGACTTTCAAAAGTAGCAATTTTATGTTAAAATTATTATTTTTTTTGATGTTTATAAGCATTGAGAAAAAATATCATTTCTCTATTATATTATTTTTTTACTTTACAATAATTGTTTCTCTTGCCTTTACAGCATATTTGCCGTCTGGCCAGTTAAAATACAAACGTAACTCATAAATGCCCGGAGGAACAGCATTAAAAGTATAATTACCAGTCTTTTTCCCTTCAGTATAGAACCATTGACCAAAAGTATTATCTGGTTTTGAGGCTTCAACTAAGGTAATCCAATCCTGTTTATGACCTGGAAGATTCTTATATTGAATAACAATCTTCTGATTCGTTTTTTGGTATTTGTCTAGGACAAAATAATTGCTATTTATTTTATTATCATTATCCGTTACCGTAATACTAAATCTGTCATGTACAACGTACTGACCTGTAGGCCAATTGTAATACACTCTGATTTCATAATTACCTACAGGCAAAGCTTTAAATGTATGACTACCAGACTTCTTGCCCTGAGTATAAAACCATTCGCCAAAAACATTATCCGGCTTCGAAGCGTCCACAAGACTAATCCAGTCCTGATTATTACCTGGAAGCCCAAAATATTCGATACTAATAGTCTCGTTTACAAGGTAAGTTGATTTTACTGTTTTAATGTGTTTTGTTTGTTGTTGAGTTTGATTAAAAACGGTAATTACATGCTCATTTGAATAAGAACTGCTAATAGCACAAATAAACCCTAATAGCATAAATGTTAAAATCAATGTTTTCTTCATAATTTTCTAAAAATTTAAATTGGCAATAAAAAATAAAAATCTCTTATATATTAGAATGGATATCCTATTCCAAAATTAAGCGTTAAGTCTCTAAATTTCAGATCTTTAAAAGTCCTCAACCATCTGTCACTCTCTGGATATTTTGGATCATATAATGGTATTCCAAAATCAAACCTAATGATAAAAAATGAAAAATCAAATCTTGTTCCTATGCCTGTTCCCAAAGCTATTTCTTTATAAAACCTGTCCAATTCAAATAATGCCCCAAATCTGTCATCATTTTTATCCAAAGCCCAGATATTTCCTGCATCAAGGAACAATGCTCCTTCCATGAAAGATATTATATCAAATCTATATTCAAGGTTAAGTACAAGTTTCATGTCGCCGATTTGATTAAATCCAGCCCCCCCATCATATGAACCGGGTCCGAGACTTCTTACCTGCCAAGCTCTTAAATCATTTGCACCACCTGAGAAATACTTCTTTATAAATGGTAGTCCTGTCGTTGAGTTTCCATATGGAATTCCGGCTCCGAGAAACCCTCGATAAACAAGACTTTGTTTATCACTTAATATATGGTAATATCTTAAATCAATATCGGCTTTCATAAATTGGGCAAACTCAACCCCCATTATTTTGTATGAATCTCCATCTGGAATTTGGTCTGTCCATTTATATATTCTGTTTAAAAGGTTTCCACTTGTCTCAACATTCAACCACAAATATGTGAAATTGTCACGTCTATGAATTTTTTGATTATTAAATAAAATATCATAACTAATAACTGTTAGTAGCTGATCTTCATATGAATATCTTATATAAAGGCTGTCTATTTCGGCTTTGAATAAAGGGTTAAACTCATAAATTTTAACCAGATTTAGTTCAAGTGGGTTAAAGAAATGTGTAAAATTACTATTTCTCCCTCCTTTCCATATATATCCAAAGGTTGCAGCTCCTATGCCTCTAGTATAATCAGGTCTTTGCTGATAACTGAAAGATGTGCTTAATTGAGTTTTAGGATTGTGGTTTTTTGAGAATTCATAGCTTTCAAAAAATGGTAGCATTAATTTAGGGATGTTTAATCTTAGTTCTCCTCCTGATTCAAATGTATTCAGGAATCGACCTGCATCCTCAGCTTGGGATCTTATAGACTGTAGCGAAATAGTACCTCTTACGGAAAGTATCTCTGCTCCTTTAAACAAATTCCTATTATTATAAGTAATTGATCCTGAGGCTCCAATGTTGCCCGAAGTATTCATCCCTTCAAGTTCAAGTGAGTATGATTGTTTAACTAATGGCGAAAGATAAATGTGGCAGTTAAGATACTCTTCTTGATTGTAAATTAGACTAGTCTCGGGGATTTCCATCCTGATATTGATAAGTCTGAATTGTCGTAGATTATTAAAATGTGAATGTGTCCTTTCAACATTCCGTATATTATATAATTCTCCGGGAATAACAAAACATGATTGTAAATAAATGTTCGGTTTAATTAGGTGTGATTCATGAGAAATAATGTGAATGCCATCAATAATTAATGTGTCAAAACCACTACTGTATGTCTCGAAATCAGCTAGTGCAGCTTCAGGATTATAATTTGTGTAAATATAAACATCTTTGATTATTTGTTTCGAAAATGTTTCTAGGGCATTAATACGTTCTTCACTGAAAGATTTTCTTATAGCAAGGGTTAAATGGGCTTTATTGTTTTGTTTTGTAGTGTCAACATAATAATGGATATTGTTTATCGAAAAATTATAATACCCCTTGGTTTTCATGAGCCTTACCAACCTTTCTCTTTCATCTTGTAGAATTTCAGTATTTAGTTTTTCTCCTTGTTTTAATAATGTATTGCTTAAGTCATTGTCTATTATATTAAGAATAGAAAGATCAGAAATATTATAGTTTATTTCTGAGATAAGATGAGGCTCATTGGTTTTTATGTTATAAGTCACTGATGCAGTTCTTTTTCCAAATTTTACTTCGCTGTCGATTTCACTTTGATAGTAACCTTGTGTTTCTAGAAAAGAACTCATAGTCTTTTCGGTATGGTCTTTAGCATAGGAGTCATAAATGATAGGTGGTTCACCTACGACATCTCTGACTTTTGATTTCAATTTTCTTTCTTTTCCTGAATTAGTGATATTATAAACAAAGAGATGGAAACGAAATACTGATAATGTTTTTCTGTTTGGTTTTTGTCTGACAGTTCTCCATAAATCTTCACTATTTAGTTCTTTAGCATCAGTTTTGATATCAACTTTCTTTAATAAAAAATCGCCTTCAGGAACATGCTTAGCAGGATGACAAGCATAGAAAAAACTTACTGACAAAATTATGCCAAGTAAAAAAATGCGAAATATTTTATTACTTTTGGTTTTCAACTTATATTAAAATAATTCAAAGATAAATTGGTTTTTACATAATACAAAAAAACACATTTTTTTCCAAAAATAATACATAAAGCAAATATTTAATAAATCTGATTGTGCTTAAAATATAGAATTAATCTGAATAATACAGAAGATTAAATAAAAACAATAAAATTGTTTGATGGATTAATACTTTTAATTATTTTTGCACTCTCAATTTTTATTATTATAAAGATTGTTTACGATGAATTGATATATTTTTGGTCCCATAGCTCAGTTGGTTAGAGCACCTGACTCATAATCAGGGGGTCCTTGGTTCAAGCCCAAGTGGGACCACTCAAAATAGCAAGGCTTACAAAAAATAATGATTTGTAAGCCTTTTTTATTTGCAAGAAACTTGATATTTATTTGTGTCAAAAATTCATTAGAGTTTTTCTAAATCGACCTCGTCTTTAATATTATACAAATACTAGTTGGATATACTGTTTCAATAAGAGACACATCGCAAAATAACAGGCTGAAAAGTATAAAAAAACATCAGTTGGATAGACTCAAAGACTGTACTTTTTTATAACTTTGTCATCGGCTTGAAACATTTGGGGTTGAAAAAATTGCCACTTGAACTAGGCTGCAAAGCTATACTGTGAATTAGTAAAGGTTTAAATCGTGGGTATAAAGAGACCATAAAAGTTATGATTGATAGAGGTGCTTAATATATTAGAAAATGATGGCAGTAAAGAATATAATATTTGATCTTGGGAATGTAATTCTTGATATTGATACTCATAGGAGCAAGGAGGCATTTGCTGTTTATGGTCTAAAAGATTTCGAAAAACTATATAGTTTAGCATTACAATCTGAATTGTTTGATAGACTTGAAATTGGAATAATTAACGAAATAGAATTTTATTCAGAATTTAGAAATCTTACAAAGACTAAGCTTGGTGATAAGACTATCAAAGATTGTTGGAATGCTCTTATAATAGATTATACACAAAAACGACTAGACTTCTTATTAGAAATTTCCAGCAGAGTAAAAATCTTTTTACTGAGTAATACAAATATTATTCATTATAAGTACTATACTAATTTGTTACAAGAAAAATACAAGATTAAAGATTTGGAATCCATTTTTCATAAGACATATTTCTCACATGAATGTGGTTTAAAGAAGCCTGATTCTGAGTTTTTTAATCTAGTTTTAAATCAAAATGAATTGAATCCTCAAGAAACATTATTTGTAGATGATTGTGATATGCATATAAAAGCAGCATCAAAGCTTGGATTATCGGTAGTATTATTATCAGACTGCAAGCTGGAAAATGTGATGAATAATATTAGGTCTATGATAGAATTAAAATAGATCGAGAGTTGACAGAAGTACTTGTGATTTTAATTTTTAAATGTTTTTCCGGAATAACTTCTTCAGCTAGCTCAGGCCATTCGATAAAAACAATACAATTCTGATTGAAATACTCTTCAATCCCAATGTCGTAAACTTCTTTTACTGATTCAATTCTATAAAAATCGAAGTGATATATTTTTCCATGTGCTGGAGAGTAGTACTCATTTACAATTGAAAAAGTAGGACTAGTAACATAATCTTCAACTTTTAGTTGCTCACAAATAACCTTAATTAAAGATGTTTTGCCAGCTCCCAATTCGCCATAGAAACCAAAGATGTTATTATTTTCAATAAGCTTAATTATTTCTTGTGCAGCGATTTTTAATTCCGATATATTTTTTATTAATATTTCCTTCATTTTATTTTGGATCAAGTGTTACAACAGGTATAATCATTTCCTGCATTGATATCCCCCCGTGCTGAAAACTGTTTTTAAAGTACTTTACATAGTGATTGAAATTATTTGGGTATGCGAAGAAATCCGTGTTTTCTGCAAATATGTATGTTGAACTAATATTAGTTTTGGGTAAATAAATATCTCCCGGATATAGGACTTCATAAACCTCTTTGCTGTTATAGTTAAGATTCCTCCCTTGTTTATACCTAAGGTTTGTCGTAGTATTTTTATCTCCTATAACTTTTATCGGATTGGCAACTCTTATTGCCCCGTGGTCTGTTGAAATTACAAGTTTTATTTTATGTTTTGATAAGGATTTTATAAGCTCGTAAAGAGGAGAGTGTAATAACCATGATTTAGTTATTGCCCTATAGGCGGTTTCTGTATTTGCAAGATCTTTAATCATTTTGTTATCTGTCTTGGCATGAGAGAGATTATCAACAAAATTAACTATTGCCACATTCAATTTGTTATTTTTTAGCTTATTAAGATTGTCAGATATTTTTTTGCAATAATTAATATCTGTAACCTTTTCGAAATTTAGTGATCCTTTTATATTATGCCTTAACATAAGATTTATCAACATTTCTTCCTCATAAAGATTTTTCCCGCCGGGCTCATCATCATTTTTCCATAAATCAGGATAAAGTCTATCTATCTCGGATGGCATCAGACCTGAAAAAATTGAGTTACGAGAGTACTGAGTCGCTGTGGGAAGGATTGAATAGTATAAGTCTTCCTCTGAAGTGATGTAAAGGTCTGATAATAGTGGTTGAATTACTTTCCATTGGTCATATCTAAGATTATCAATTAGAAGGAAAAATACTTTATCGTCTTTTTTTAGGTGAGGGAAAACTTTATCTTGAAATAGCCGTGGGGATAATAGTGGTTTGTCGTCATTATTTTTATCAAACCATGATTGATATGTTTTTTTTATAAATTTCGAAAAAGAGTTATTTGCTTCGGTTATTTGCGTTTTAAGAATTTCATCCATAGTATTATCGTCTGATAAGGCTAGTTCCATTTCCCAAAAAACAATTTTTTTATAAATGTCAGTCCAGTCTTGATATGATCTCGCGGAGTTAATATCCATTGAGATTTTAGAAAATTCCAGCTGATAAGATAGTGTGGTCTTCTGAGTAATAAGTCTTTTATTATCAATATTTTTCTTTATAGATGAAAGAATTTGATTGGGATTAACAGGTTTAATAAGGTAATCATTAATCTTTGATCCAATGGCGTCATCCATTATATCTTCTTCTTCACTTTTTGTAATCATTATTACAGGTGTCGAAGGAGAAATAGCTTTTATTTGCGAGAGAGTTTCTAATCCGCTTAAGCCTGGCATGTTTTCATCAAGAAAAATCAAGTCGAATGTTTTATTTTTCACAAGTCTTATTGCGTCAATACCATTTGTTGCAGTATGAACTTTATAAGATTTATTTTCCAAGAACATGATGTGAGACTTTAGTAAATCTATTTCATCATCAATCCATAATATTTCTATTTCTGCCATAAACTCTTTTAAAAGATGCAAGGTGAATAATTAATTACATATGTATAAATACCGGCAGAATTATCTGTAGAATTGTTTATAAAAAACCAGATAATCTTTAATATTTGCTTGTTTTGTCAAGATATTGTAATTGCTTTCAGAAATTACAAAAACTTCATAGTCATTAGCATTTAATCTTCCAAAAACATCATTATTATTTGCAATCATATTTCTGTAATTGACAACTTGTCTGCTATTATTGAAAGTTCTTACAACTACAAACTGATGATTTGAGTCATAAACACTTGTTGTGACTGTAAATGTTCTCATACTAAAAGTGAAGATATTGAAATTTCTTACTTCAAAACTAAGTCTTTTTTCATCAATTTTATCTGATTTGATTTTAATTACATAGTAATGGTTTTCCAACTCATTAAAAGCAAACTCCAACTTAGTTGATTGTAAACCTTCTTCGGTTTTTTCATATTTTTGTTCATCACTGCCTTGTTCAACTGGCGGTCTGGATTTCAAATCTGCAATTAAACTTTCAATATCGCTAGTTCCAAAATAGTTTAGGATATTTTGTGCTGCCATGTATAAATCATCAGCAGGATACTTCTGCATGAAACTTACTAGCGCATGTTTAAACTGAGTTGTGTCAGAAGTTTTTCCAGTGCATAGGGTTTTCAAATATTCAAATCTTGCGACTAATTCACCCTCGGGATTTTCTTTAATATATCTTTCAGCGTTTTGATTTACAGTATTGCATCTACCGTACACAAATGCATCATAAGTTTCAATGTAAACTTGTTCATCACGCTTTCTCTTTTGTTCTAATTCAATTAAATAATTTGGATTCCTTAGCAGATTTGCATAGTGTGTGTCTGGGAATTTTGCTACCAATAAATCTTTATAAGTCTGAGCTTTTTGTTCTTGATTAGTTAGTTTGCTTAGAAGATACAGATTGTAGTAAGTTAGCAATAAGTAATGATTGTTAGGATATCTTGAGTTTAATTCTTCATATGTATTGATTGAGAGATAGTAATTAGTGAAATTATCTTTATATAGTCTTCCAATTTGATATAAAGACTCAAGAATCTTATTATGGGATATGGATAAAAGAGAATCGTTCAGAGGAATATCTTGAAGATAATACTCTCGGGATTTTTCATTTGAAAGCTTTTGTCCGCCTCCAACCGAATCGGGATGAATGTCGCCATCTCCCAATAAGTCAAAGTCGTCAACAATTGCTTTATTTCTTCTTCTCCAGTGATCTTCATTTCTTCGGGTCCCGAACTTCTTTCGAAATTCGTTCTGACCAAAACTTAATTGTGCAGGATCGTACAGGTACCATTTGCCACTTGAAGGAGGTCTTGCTCCTTGATGATGACCTCTTCTTTCGTCAAATAGCATGGAATTAATTTGTTGCTGTCTTTCTAACTCCCTCTCTAGTCTTTCCTTTTCAACTATTTCAGCAATTATGCCATCAATTAATCTATTTCTTTCAGCATCGCTCATTAAAGCAATTTTCTGAACACTATCCTGAAATTCTACTATATTAATATGTCTGACTAACTCAGAAAGATTATCCGCATTTTTCTTTATTTCCCTATAATTTGCATAACTATAAGGAAGAAACATCATGCAAGTATCATAATAAATCTGACTTTGTTTGTAGTCTTGTCGATCGAAAAAGATTTGTCCAAGGCGTAAACAGGATTGTGCTTTCTGAAAATCATTAAACGAACTTACCGCTGAGGACTTTTTATAGTTTTCAATTGCATCTTCAATTTTATTTAAACGAAAATCTATTTCAGCAATTGCAAAATAAATTTGATCTCTATACTCAAGATTTTTTTCGTCTCGTAGCATCCTTGATAATAGTTTCTGGATATCACGAAGGTCTTGTCCTTCGCCCATAAAACACTTTGCCATGTTTATTTTAGCATTGAATTCCATTTCGTAGTTTGGATTTCTTCTGGCTGCTTGTGCATAAAAATCTGATGCTGTTTTAAGATTTCCAAGTCTTTCATGCAATTGGGCTAAAATGTATAAATATCTGACTTTATGCTTTTGCCTTTTTATATTATCAGTAGCAAATTTTAGCTTTTGGACAGCGTCTGCATATTGTTTTTGCTGGATAAAATAATCTGCATAAATAATTGCAAAATCTTTTTTTAATTTTTCTGGAAACTCCCTATCAGCATCAATCAAGTCGAGAACCTCTTTCGCATTTACATAGTTTTTTTGTTCAATAAATGTTCTAGCAAGCAATAGATAGGCATGATGCCTAGTATCTTCTTCAGGATATTGTCTTATGATAAATTCAAAATTTTGCCTTGCTTGAGAAAAATCTCTTTTAACAAGATATGCTTTGCCCATAAGCAAGTAACTGTCATCAATCCATTTACAATACTCGTTTTTATCAAAGAATGCTTTTTCTTTATCAGACATTGGACCTGAACTTTTCCTTTCGGGCTTAACTGTTATTGAGTGGATTTTGATTGCTTTGGATGCTTTGTTAATAGTTCTATCCATATCTCCTGAAGCCATTCCTGCAGAACTCTCTAAACTCTCAGGAAATATCGGTAATAGTTCACTATAGTTTTCCTGCTGTGAATAAATTCTTGTTATACCTCTGTTGTATGATTCCCGAGCGTTAAAATATACATTATATTTCGCTGTGATGTTATGGTAGGTTCTGGTAAGAGAAGTGTTTTTCTCCGTAGTACATGCATAGATAAAAAGCGTAATTAGCACCAGACCAGTTAGAATATATTTAAACTTATTTTTTTCCAATTTGCTAATATTTCTATTGATAACTATTTTTACGAATAAATATTACATATTTTCCCAACTTTATTCTACTGTTACAGATTTAGCTAGATTTCGTGGTTGATCTACATTACACCCCCTCATAACAGCTATATAATAAGATAACAGTTGCAATGGCACTACAGTTAACAATGGAGCCAATGCAAAATCTGCATAGGGGACTTCAATGGTATAATCGGCAATATTTTTAATAGCATTGTCTCCCTCTGTAACCACTGCTATAATTATTCCCTTTCTAGCCTTAACTTCTTCAATATTACTGATTATCTTATCATATGATAAGTCTTTTGTTGCTAGAACTATGACCGGCATTTTTTCATCGATCAATGCAATCGGACCATGTTTCATTTCAGCCGCAGGATAACCTTCTGCATGGATATATGAAATCTCTTTAAGTTTCAAAGCTCCTTCCAAAGCAACAGGGAAAAGATACCCTCTTCCAAGGTACAGACTGTTTGAAGAGTCTTTAATTGTTTCTGCAATCTTGCGTATATCATCGGCTGATTTTAATATTGTCTCAATCTTACTCGGTATCTGATGAAGTTCTTCTACTAGAGAATTAAATTCACTTTCAGTCAAGGCTTTATTTGCCAATCCAATTGACATTGCCATCATTGTAAGGACAGTAATTTGAGTTGTGAATGCCTTGGTGGAGGCAACTCCAATCTCCGGTCCTGCATGTGTATATACACCTGCAGTAGTTTCTCTAGGAATACTAGATCCAACAACATTGCAAACTCCAATCACAATTGCGCCAAGCTCTTTAGCAATCTTTATAGCTGCAAGTGTATCTGCGGTTTCACCACTTTGACTAATGGCAATAACAATATCATCCTTTTTAATTATAGGTTTTCTATATCTAAATTCTGAAGCATATTCAACCTCTGTCGGTATTCTCGTAAATTCTTCAAAAAGATACTCGCCCACCAATCCTGCATGCCAACTTGTGCCGCAGGCTACAATTATTATTCTTTTAGCATTCACCATTTTGTCGAATACGTCATGGAGACCTCCTAAACGTAAAAACTTCGATTCGTAATTTAATCTACCTCTAAATGTATCGAAAATTGCTTTTGGTTGTTCGTAAATTTCCTTAAGCATATAATGTTCGTAACCATTCTTTTCAATTTCATCTAGTTTGAGGTCAATTTTTTGAACATTAGGTTGAATATCAATATTTTTAATATTTTTAAGACTTAATCCATCTTTGTTAATAATAGCTATGTCGTCGTCATTTAAATATATTACGCTGTTAGTATATTCAATAATAGGAGATGCGTCTGATGCAATAAAATATTCGTTGTTACTTATTCCAATAACAAGAGGGCTTCCTTTGCGTGCGGCGATAAGCTCCTCAGGATTATCTTTGCAAGAAATCACAATTCCATAAGCACCTGTAACAGAAATTAAAGCAGTTCTTACTGCCTCCTCCGCAGACATAGCTTTATTTTCCTTTTTTGCTTTTAAATATATAAACTCAATCAAATTTGTTAATACCTCTGTATCTGTTTCGCTAGAAAAGACATAATCTTTTTTTTCAAGACTGGTCCTCAACTTTGAATAGTTTTCAATTATTCCGTTGTGTATCAAGGTAAAATAACCATTCATTGATACGTGTGGATGTGCATTAAGGTTTGAAGGTTCTCCATGAGTTGCCCACCTAGTATGTCCCATGCCAATCTTCCCGCTAATATCTGAACCTGCAACCATATTCTCAAGGTCACAAACCTTGCCCTGACATTTAAAAATTCTGGTGCCATTTTCTATAAGAGCGATACCGGCGGAATCGTATCCACGATATTCGAGTCTTTTTAACCCCTTAATTAATATATCGAAAGCCTCCTTTTGTCCGATATAAGCAACAATTCCACACATAAATAATATTAATATTTTGAGTATAAAACTTCTAATTTCATTGCTAATTCCCCTTCATAAGCTCCTCCATAAATAACAGCCCTATTTGCATAAATTCTATTATTTGATGGGAATAAATACAATCCGTTATCATTTCGACTTCCCGAAATTATCTCTTGAATATACAAAGGGATATTAAAGGTATATTTGTGATATTCGCTATTTAAAATCCCTCCAAATTTTGCACTATTTACTTTATAATCAGTTAAAAACTCATTTCTTCCATTATCATCTATTGCAATAAGATTTAATGATGTGGGGGGAGTAAATTTATTTACATCAGCCTCTTGCTTAATATAAATAATTAATTGAGCTTTGTTAATCCCAATTATTTTATCTGTCTCAAATGAGTTTTCCAATTCAGGGAAATGGATACGTGTACGTAAACCTCCAAGCGATTGAAGAAAACATAAGCTATTATTAATGGTGGTATCAGAAATATTTAATAACAAATCCTGATTGGCATCACTATAATCATGTTCAAATTGATTAATTATGGTTGAAGCTGTTGTAATGGTAAAACTAAAACGGGATGTGTCATTATATATTAAATCCATTCTTGAGGAATTAGACAATAAGTCAATATAAACTATTTGCCCCTCTGAACCGGTATATTCTGCTGTAACATAAATGCCTTTAAAGAAGCTTATAAAACTTTCATTATCTTTAAAATAAATCGAATCAGAAGGATTAAGAAAATCATTAATTAATTGCTGAGGCATTTCTATTTTAATTAAACTGTCTTCTAAGATTTCAAGCTCAGTTTCTGATAGTAAGGTAAGATGTTGCTCATTTATTCTAAAATTTGAATAATAAACTGAATCTCTATAAATATCATCAAGAATTCTATAAACTTTTATATTAAGTTTTTCGTCCGAATTCCCATAATTACCTCTATATTTCAATTGTAATATCATTTCATTTACATTATCTCTTATCGCTGAAAAGTTTACGTTTCCAGATGAGAGTAATAGTTGACATGTAAACATAGCTTTTGTTAATCCGAAAACAGGGTCTTTGTATTCCCCTAAAGGAGATATTGTTCTTTGATTAGATGATATGTTAAAATCTGTAACAGTATATGTAGAAACATCAATTACTTTTTCATCAAGTTCAATGAAATCACTCCCTGGTTGCAAATTAAATCCAATTATTGAGGAATCTTTATTACAAGAACAAAAAAAAGTGATTAAGGAAATTAGTAAAACTAAATAGTATTTTTTATTTTGCATATCGAACATTGTTTACATTTCGAGAATCTTTTCGTAAAATTTGTTGTATTTTTCAATGCTATCCTCAAATTTATTGTACTTCATAAAAGGTTTGCCTGATTTTTCAATATAGTCTATTATTTCCGGATTTACATCATTACTTCCAATTACAAGACCATCAGAATGATCTGTAACAAATTTGATAAAACTTAAATAATCTGGCTCTTCAAGGCTTTTTAAATCATTCACGTCAATTCCATTTTCGCTCAATTTTAAAATAAGATCTTTATTAAGCGGTTTTTTAAAACTATCATTATAAACCGAGAAAATAATTTTAAAGTCATTGAAAAGAGGATCATTAGAATAAACTTTTTTCATAAAGAAAGGCAACATTCCAGTAAACCACCCATGACAATGTATTATATCCGGAGCCCAGCAAAGTTTTTTAACTGTTTCTATCACACCTTTTGAATAAAAAATTGCGCGTTCATCATTATCTTTAAATTCTTTTTCTTTATCGCTAAGTGCATGTTTGCGCTGAAAAAAATCTTCATTATCAATGAAGTAAACCTGCATTCTTGCCGGTTGTATTGATGCCACTTTAATAATCAAAGGGTGATCAGTGTCATTAATTATAAGGTTCATGCCGCTTAGGCGTATGACTTCATGTAGTTGATTCCTTCTTTCACTTATATTGCCAAACTTTGGCATAAATGTCCTGATTTCATGGCCAAGTTCCTGGATTCCTTGTGGTAAATGCCTGCAAATTAAGGACATTTCATTCTCAGGTAGATATGGTGTAATTTCTTGAGTTACATAGAGAACTTTCATTACTTATAATTTTAATAAAAAATATGACCACAAAAATATAAAAAATATTTCAATTTATAAACCTATAAAATCAAGCATTTTAAAGTCTTAATGTTTTTTAGTTGATAATTATTGAATTCTGATAGTAATATCGTATTAAAAGTGTTTTTATTGCCTAAAAATATTATTTCTCATAAAAAAAATGAATAATTTAATTGTGTGTAAAAAATTATATATTCGCATAAAGTTTTTAATGCTTTATATATGCATGATAAAATGAAAATTATAAGACATACTGAAGAAATGTTGCAATTCTGCAAACAACAGAGATTAAATAAGCTTTCTGTGGGATTTGTACCAACAATGGGAGCTCTTCACGATGGGCATCTTGAATTAGTTCGGAGGTCAAAAGTTGAAAATGACCTATGTATTGTAAGTGTTTTTGTAAATCCTAGGCAATTTAATGATAAAAAGGACTTTAATTTGTATCCGACAGACTTGCAGAAAGATATCGATTTGCTTAATAGTGTAGACTGCGATGTTTTGTTCTCGCCGGATACCATAGATATTTTTAAGGATTATTCAGGGTATATTATGGACTTTGGAGGTTTAGATCAAGTTTTAGAAGGAGAATTTCGCCCCGGACATTTTCAAGGAGTAGTTGATATAGTTTATCGGCTTTTTTTTATTATTCAACCTGACAATTCTTATTTTGGAGAGAAGGATTATCAACAATTACAAGTAATTAAAAGGATGAATCTTATTGCGGGGTTTCAAACTAAAATTGTTGCTTGTCCAATTGTTAGGGAAAGATCTGGATTGGCAATGAGCTCAAGAAACAAGAGATTATCAGAAACCAAATTAAAATATGCTTCTAGAATTTATGCAATTATAGAAGCTTATGATGAATCAAGACTAATTGAATTTAGCCCGGAACAAGCAGCTTCAAAAATTAAAACTGAAATTGATAATACTCCATTTCTAAAAACTGAGTATGTTGCATTTTGTGAACCAAACACTCTAAAATCTGTTTATACATTTGAAAAAGGCAGTAAGATTGTAATGTGTATTGCAGTTTATTGTGGAAAAGTAAGATTAATTGATAATAAAGTATTGCAATTTTAAATAAGTATTATATAACTTTGCAGCGAAATATATATTTACTTGATAATGAATATTGAAATAGTTAAATCGAAAATTCATAAAGTCAGAGTTACAGAGGCAAACTTACAGTATGTGGGCAGTATTACCATTGATGAAGAATTAATGTTAGCATCAAATATTATTGAACACGAAAAAGTTCAGGTTGTTAACATTAACAATGGTGCAAGATTTGAAACATACGTAATTAAAGGAGAGCCGGGTTCCGGAGTAATTTGTTTAAACGGACCCGCAGCAAGAAAAGTTCAGGTCGATGATATTGTGATAATTATTTCCTACGCTTCAATGGATTTCGAGGAGGCAAAAAACTTTAAACCAACTTTCATTTTCCCAGATACCCGTACAAATAAAGTAATTTAATCCTTATGTTCATGGAAGACGAAATCTTAAAAAAAATAGTTCTCCAAAAGGATATAAAACATGTGTGTTCCGCTATGCGAAATGACGCAAAAACAATTGTTTTTACTAATGGTTGTTTCGATATTTTACACTATGGTCATGCATATTACTTGGCAAAAGCAAAAGAGAACGGAGACAGATTAATTGTTGGGCTAAATTCTGACGAATCGGTAAAAAAACTTAAAGGAGAAAATAGACCTATAAACAATGAACGGCAGCGGGCTTATCTTCTTGCATCATTATTGTTTGTAGATGTGGTTGTGATTTTTGATGAAGATACACCTGAAAAAATAATAAATTTAATAATTCCTGATGTGCTTGTAAAAGGAGGGGATTATAAGAAGGAAAACATTGTTGGAGCTGAGCTTGTTGAAAATAATGGGGGCAGAGTTTGTATTATAGATTTTGTTGAAGGCTTATCAAGTACTGAGTTGATAAAAAAACAAAAAAATAATATATAATAAAATAAAAAGTTATATATTTGCATATTGTATAATTAATTAACAATCTTAATCATGAAACTATTTAAAGTTTTTTCTTTTTTATTGATTTTGCTCATAACTATTTCTAGTTGCACAAAAGTTGAAGAGGAATTAGTAGGCAATTGGACATACCATGCTTTTGGAAATCAAAGTGGAAATATTCATACGTGGAAATTTCTTGATAATGGAGAACTGATTAGAATTCTTGAAACAGAAAATGATATTTTTTATGATAGTTGCAACTATATTGTTGAGCAATCATTGACAAAGAAACGTGTTGTAGTATCTAATAGCAAGCAATTACCTGGTTTAGCAAATATTTCAGGCGAGTATCGTGTCGATAAATTCAAGGATAATATCTTTATTATGACTAGAACTCACCATGCAAACGGAGAAACAAATGGAGCTTACCTTAGATGTGAGTTTACAAGGATGCAATAAGAATGTCAAAATCAAAAACTGTATTTGTTTGTCAGAATTGTGGACATACTGCTCCAAAATGGTCGGGCAAATGTAATGGATGTGATAGTTGGAATACTCTTATCGAAGAAATTCACGAAGTTAGTAAATCAAAAAAATCAAATCATAACTTAAATTCGTTCAGAGAGCCAATTGGGATTAACCTAATTGCCGGCTCAAAAATTGAACGCATAGTTCTGCATTTTGCAGAGTTTAATCGTGTTTTAGGAGGAGGGATAGTCCCAGGATCTTTAGTTTTAATAGGAGGAGAGCCTGGAATTGGCAAGTCAACACTAATACTTCAAACTGCCCTTAATCTTAATAGAAATGTTATTTATATATCTGGAGAGGAAAGCGAAAGTCAGATTAAGTTAAGAGCAGACCGAATCGGCATTAATAATAAAGATTGTTCTATTTTGTCAGAAACTTGTATTGAAAATATTCTAGCTACACTCAACAAACTTATGCCTGAAATTGTAATTATTGATTCTGTTCAAACCGTTTTTTCTGAAGAGTTGAGCTCTTCTCCTGGAACGATATCTCAGATTCGAGAATGTACTCGGCAATTGCAAATATTTGCAAAAAAAACTGGAATCCCTGTTATTTTAATTGGGCATATAAATAAAGAAGGTGAAATTGCGGGACCCATGGTTTTGGAACATATTGTTGATACTGTAATACAATTTGAAGGTGATAGTAATCATTTCTACCGACTATTAAGACCAAAAAAGAATCGCTTTGGTGCAACTAATGAGATTGGTGTGTTTGAAATGAGTGCAGAAGGATTAATCGAAATCAGCGATCCGGGAAATATTTTACTTACATCAAGGGATATTCATTTGAGTGGAGTTGCTTATGCAACAATGGGAGAAGGAGTTAGAACATTGATGCTTGAAGTACAAGCTTTGACGAGCAGTGCAGTGTATAGTAGTCCTCAAAGGTCTGCAAATGGTTTCGATAGTCGTAGATTCCAAATGTTACTTGCAGTTATTGAAAAACGATTATCCCTAAGACTTGCGCAAAAAGATGTATTTTTAAATATAGCCGGAGGACTGAAAGTAAATGACCCTGCTGTTGACTTAGCTGTTGTGGCTGCAGTTATTTCTTCATTCTACGATAAACGTATAGCCAATAATATATGTTTCATAGGAGAGGTAGGATTGTCAGGACAAATTAGACCAGTTTCATACTCAGATAAGCGTATAGGAGAGGCGGTAAGATTAGGATTTAATAAAGTGTTTATTGCTGCTTCGCAAAAAGTTGAAATGTCTAAATATGCAGAACTTGTCAAAGTATCAGATATAAACGATTTTGCAGGTAAACTTTTTAGGAATTAAGTCTTATTACATTCCATCATAATTTATATTCCCGTGTTCCCGATTATATCTTTCACAGTCTGTCTCAACACTTAATTGTGCAGGTTTTTCAAATATAGCTTCCGTAGAATAAGGAAGAGTTTTGTCTGCATAAACCTTTTGCATAAACAAACCCCAAATAGGTAAAGCCATAGATGCTCCTTGACCCAAACCAATACCTCTGAAATGAATACTTCTTTCTTCGCCTCCAACCCATGCGCCACTCACTAAATCCGGAGTAATCCCTATAAACCATCCATCACTGTGATTATTTGTTGTTCCAGTTTTACCTGCAATTTCGTTTGTAAGATTATATCTGAATCTAAGTCTTACACTTGTTCCAAAATCAACAACTGCTCTCATGAGATCTATCATAAGATAAGCTGTTTCCTCACTAATAGCTTCACTTTGTATCGGGCGAAAATCCGCGAGGATATTACCATGCTGATCCTCGATTCTGGTAATATAAACAGGACGTGTATAAATTCCTTTATTTGCAAAAGTGCAGTATGAACTTACCATTTCGCTGAGAAGAACCTCTGGAGCTCCAACACAAATAGAAGGATAGGGGTCCATATGACTGTTGACTCCCATTTTATTTGCAATATTCACTACTGCTTGTGGGGAGAATTGTTTTAATACCCATGCTGAAAGTTGATTCAGTGATCCTGCTAAACCATATTTTAGAGAAACCATTTCACCTTCCCTTTTGTTAGGAGAGTATTTCGGAGTGTAATATTCTTGAGGAGAACCTTCCGGAAGCTTAAATGTTACTTCAACATTAGGAACCATAAAACATGGAGAATAACCATTTTGCATTGCAAGTGCATAGATAAAAGGCTTTATCGTTGATCCTACTTGCCTCCTTGCCCTGGTTGCATGGTCAAACTTAAAGTGTCTATAGTCAATGCCGCCAACGTATGCTCTAACGTAGCCTGTTTGAGGTTCCATTGACATAAAACTAGCCCTTAAGTAGAACTTATAATATAATATTGAATCCATTGGCGTCATTAATGTATCTATATCTCCTTTCCATGAAAAAACACTCATTCTAACGGGAGTATTGAAAGCCAATACAATTGAGTCTTCAGGATAACCGGAACTTCTCATTTCTCGCCACCTCTCACTTCTGCGCATAGTATTGGTCATGATATCTTCAATTTCTTTATTCGTAAGATTATTTGAAAATGGGGCTTTAGACCTATTGCGATGATCTTTAAAAAACTCATCTTGTAAGAATTTGCCCAAATGTTCAGCTACTGCTTCTTCAGCATATTGCTGCATTCTTGAATTAACTGTAGTATATATCTTTAATCCATCACTATAAATATCATAATGGGTACCGTCTGGTTTAAGATTTTTATTGCACCACCCGTAAGATGGATCTGTATACCAATTAATAGAATCTTCGATATAATTCCGTTTGTCTAAATAATTTTCAAAGTTTGGCTTGCTCGCTGTGAGCCAAAGTCTTAAAAACTCTCGGAAATATGTTCCCGTTCCAATGTTATGATCAACTTTTTTAAATCTTATACCTAACGGTTCGTTCTTGATGGAATCAAATAATTCCTTTTCAATAAAATCGTATTTCACCATTTGACTTAAAACAACATTTCTTCTATGCTTTGTTTCTTCAGGTCTACGAAGAGGGTTATAAAGAGAGGGGTTTTGAGCCATTCCAATTAACATGGCTGATTGTAATAGATTTAAAGCATCAGGTGTAGTATCAAAATATACTCGTGCAGCAGACTCAATCCCAACAGCTAGATTTAGAAAATCAAATTTATTAAGGTACATTTCAATAATCTCCTCTTTAGTATAACTTCTTTCTAGTTTGACTGCAATTACCCACTCTTTGAATTTTCTTGTCACCAAATCAACAGTTGACATTTTTTGTTCTCGAGGAAATAGCATTTTAGCTAGTTGTTGTGTAATAGTACTTCCCCCACCCTTTGAACCTCCATCAATAAATCCTGAGAATACTCTTGGTAATGCTTTAAAGTCTATTCCCGAATGATTATAATATCTAATATCTTCAGTGGCTACTAGTGCATCAATGATATGTGGAGAAATACTTGAAAATTCAACTCTAGAACGATTTTCTCTAAAATATGTCCCAAGCAAAACTTGATCAGACGAATAAATTCTTGTAGCAAGATGAACGTTAGGATTTTCAAGATGCTCAAAGTCGGGCATAAATCCAAATTTACCTTTATTCAGACTTGAAAAAAATAAATATAAACTTAAACTGATTGTAAGTATTAAAAACCATAATATAATGGTGAAAATTATGCCGAACTTTGGCGACACACTACCTGAATTTTTATTTTTCTGGGTCATTTTTGGTCATTTATTTTTTAATTACGACAAAGCCTATTAAAATATTCATTTGACAATTTAAGTAATTAATAGTCATAGCATACTATTTCGCACTGTGAATAAAATTATTTTTACAAAAATAGTCAAAAATTTTGAAGATGGTTTTTGATTTTCTTTATTTTGCACTTTTAAATTTTTAAAATTCTTTATGGAAAATAATTTAGTAATTGTAGAATCTCCCGCAAAAGCAAAAACGATTAAGAAATTTTTAGGAAATGACTTTCAAGTAAAATCAAGTTATGGTCATGTTCGCGATTTATCGAAGAAAAATCTCGGAATAGATATTAATAATGATTTTAATCCTGAGTATGAAATATCAGCAGATAAAAAGAAAATAGTTAGTGAATTAAGGCAGTTAGCCTCAAAATCTGGAATGGTCTGGCTTGCTTCTGATGAAGATAGAGAAGGAGAGGCGATAGCTTGGCATCTCTCAGAGGTACTTGATCTAAATCCGGATAAAACAAAAAGAATTGTTTTCCATGAGATTACTAAGGAAGCAATCTTAAATGCTGTAAAAAATCCTAGAACTATTGACAGAAATCTTGTTAATGCACAACAAGCAAGGCGTGTTCTAGATAGACTCGTAGGATTTAAACTGTCTCCACTTTTGTGGAAGAAGATTCAACCTGCTTTATCGGCAGGACGAGTACAGTCGGTTGCAGTTAGGCTAATTGTTGAAAAGGAAAGAGAGATTAAAGAGTTCTGTTATAAATCAGATTTCAGGGTTATAGCAAATTTTAATTCAGATGACAAAATTTTCAAAGCTGAGTTAAATAAAAGATTTAGAAATGCAGAAGAGACAGAAAACTTTTTAAAATCGTGTTTAAATTGTAGTTTTATTGTTGAAAACATTGAAACTAAACCTGCGAAAAAGTCGCCTGCTCCACCATTTACTACCTCAACCTTGCAGCAAGAAGCGAGTAGGAAGCTTGGATTTTCCGTTTCCAGAACAATGCAAATTGCACAAAATTTATATGAAAATGGTTATATTACTTATATGAGAACAGATTCAGTTAATCTGTCAAATGTCGCCATTGCAGGAATTAAAAATGTTATTACCGAAAAATTTGGAGCAAATTATGTGAAAACCAGAAAGTATTCATCCAAAATAAAAGGAGCTCAAGAGGCACATGAGGCTATAAGACCTACATATATTAATAATGTAAGTATTGATGCAGGTAAACCTGAGCAAAAGCTATATGAATTAATATGGAAAAGAACATTGGCATCACAAATGGCAGACGCTGGATTGGAGAGAACAATAATTAATATAGCTTGGGGTAATACTAAATATTTGTTTGTCGCATCAGGAGAAACAATTAAATTCGAAGGATTCTTAAAATTGTACTTTGAATCTAAAGATGATGAAAATGGAAATGAAGAATTAGAGAATGTGCTTCCTTCGCTAAAAGTTGGAGATTCTCCACTATTGTTAAATATTGAAGGAGTTGAAAAATATAATCAGCAGCCTTATAGGTATTCAGAAGCTAGTTTAGTAAAAAAGCTCGAGGAACTCGGAATAGGAAGACCATCAACTTATGCTCCAACAATTTCAACAATACAAAAAAGAGGATACGTAATAAAAGATACTAAACCAGGCAGTACTAGAAAGTATAATTATCTAATTTTAGAGCCTGAAAAACAAAAAGTAACTAAGCAACTTAAGACCGAAAATTTCGGAAAAGAAACTAATAAGTTATTTCCAACTTCAATAGGTGTTGTTGTTACTGATTATTTAACAGAACATTTTGAAGAAATTTTGAGTTACAATTTTACAGCAAAAATTGAAGAAAAATTTGATGATATTGCAATTGGAAAAATAAAGTGGGAAGATATTATTAAAGATTTTTACAAACGATTTGAATTGAACCTGACTGCTTCACTCGAAGAAGTTCAAACTAGCAATAAATGGGAAAGAATTGTTGGGAATCATCCAGATTCAGGTAGTCCGGTTATTTTAAAAGTTGGAAAATATGGACCCTATGCTACAATAATGGATGATGAGCCAAAATCTGCAGCTTTACGAAAAAATCAAAACATTGAGACTATTAATATGGAAGAAGTTCTAGATTTATTTAAGTTACCTAGAACTATTGGAAATTATAAAGATGATGATGTTGTAATTTCAATCGGTAAATTTGGGCCTTATATCAGAAATAACGGTACATTTACTGCTCTTAAAAAAACTGATGATCCTTATACTGTAAGCTTAGAAAGAGCGATAGAACTGATTGTAGAAAAAGAAGAAAAATCTTCAAATAAATTTAAAAGAGAATTCCCTGAATGTGAAGGATTACAAATTCTTAAAGGAAGATTTGGTCCTTATATTTCTTTTGAAAAGAAAAATTATAAAATTCCGAAAGAGTTTGTGCCAGAGGAAATGAGTCTCGAAGATTGTAAAATAATTATTGAAAAAGCTGGTAAATCAAAAAAGTAGCTAAAAATATTCTAATAGTTGCTATTAATTGCATGATATGCTGTATGTTAAGCTTAATCTGATTGAGCTAGATTTTTCGATACAAACTATATTATTAAAATAAAATGTGTGCAAAAGTGTTAATTTTTGGCTTTTTGCAAAATATTGATGAATTTTTTAACGTTTGTTTAACAGAAAAATTTATTTTTGTTTTTGATTTGGTATGAAAAAAATTAATTGTATATTTCGCAATTATTATTTTAAGGTAGTTTTAAGTAATAGATTTTGAAGTTATTAACATTTTTTATGGTTATTAACCATATTTTGTTAATAAAATTTGGTAGTTAAAAAAAAAAGTGTTTTTTTTACCAAAAGATTTTTTGGGAGTTTTAAGGAAAAATAGCTGAAATATTATGAGGAGATTTTTATCAATAGTATTAGTGTTAACAGGACTAAGCCTGTTTCAGGTTCAAGCTCAGCACGATTCACATTATAGTCTTTTTGAATATGCACAAATGAGTTTTAATCCGGGTTATGCGGGTAGTAATAATGCATTGTGCGTAAATTCAATTCACCGTCAGCAGTGGGTAGGATGGGAAGAAGGTAGACCTCAAACAACAATATTTAGTTTTGATATGCCTTTAAATGCTTTTTCGAGTGGTGTCGGATTAGTAATATCTGACGATAGATTGGGTTTCGAATCAAATTTATACTTGAATTTAAATTACGCATATAGATTAGAACTTGATTATGGAGCTTTAGGAATCGGAGTTGGTCTTGGATTAATTAATAGGTCTATTGATGGTGACTGGAGAACTCTGAATTCACTTTGGGGAGGTACTGTTCACGAAGACCCGCTAATTCCACACATGGGTTCAAGTACAAGTTTTGACTTGAATTTTGGAGCTCACTTTAAGTATGAGGATTTATTTATAGGGATTTCTGCAACTCGTTTGTTGCAACCTGACATTAGTTTTGACATGGAAGAGCCTAGTAAATTGTCGAGACATTATTATTTGGTGGGAGGTTATTCTTATCAATTACCAAATCCTGTCTATGATGTTTTACCATCTTTAATGGTGCAATCCGATGGAAGCACAGTGCAATTTCAAGTAAATGCTAAAATATTGTATAATAAAAGTTTTTGGGGCGGAGTATCGTATAGATATAATGACGCGATTGTTCCAATGCTCGGAGTTAATTTAATTAATGGATTAAGTTTTGGTTATAGTTATGATCTTGTAACTTCTAAGATTGGATCGTATAATTCTGGAACACATGAACTTATGGTAAGATATTGCTTTAATGTTAGTGGTGGATCTCAGCCAGGAAGATACCGAAGTGTAAGAAGACTGTAACTTTTTTAAAAAATTGACGTAAAAAATGACGCTTACTAATTTTTAAATATTATGAGAAAACTACTCATCCTATTAACACTAATAGCTACTATCGCACTTTCAAGTTGCGGTTATTATGGTAGCGGAGAACTTGTTGGAGTTCCTAGAAAAATGTGGTATACCCCTGATCCTTATGGGATGTTGTTTATACCACCAGGTTCTTATCAGATGGGACCAAGTGATCAGGACGTTGCCTACGCAATGACTGCTCAATCAAAAACTGTTACTGTACAAGGCTTTTGGATGGACGAAACGGAAATCACAAATGCTGAGTACAGACAATTTGTCAATTGGGTCAGAGATTCATTAGCTCTTACAGTGCTTGGTAAGGAATCCAAAAATTCAACAGATTTTGGGGATATTAATCCTCAAGCGAATTATTCTCCTATTAATTTCATCATTGATGAATCTCAGGTGTCTGAAGTTGAGCAAAATTTTATGATGAACATGTATGAGGGAGGAGAATTTGATTTCGACGATTATGATAATAGAAACTTTCTAAATTGGAGAGGTCCATTGGATTATAATGATTTAGAAATAAAAGGGATTCTAGTAAAAAATGAGATACCAGGTAGTTTTAATCAAACTCTTTATGTTCTTCCTCCAGCAGATATTTATCATTTCATGAGGACAATAGATTTGAATACAGATGCATTATATTATGAATATTTTTGGGTGGATTTAAGACAAGCTGCGCAAAAAAGTACGTTCAGACAAAGTCCAACAGGTGTAGATCAAGATGTTGTAAGAACATTTACTCGTGAAGGTGACCATGGCTTAAGAATTGGGAGACACTTTAATCCTGCAACAGGGCAATATGAGGGTCAAATTAAAGATCGTGAAGTGATGAAAGAAGGCGCAGAGTGGGAAGATTTTGCGGATAGAGAGATTAGAAATTATGATGGAAGATCGGATGATGGTAGAAAAGGAGGAAGATATAGCTATTTTATGAAAGAAAAAGTTCATATCTATCCAGACACACTTTGTTGGATTAGCGATTTTACGTATTCTTATAATGAACCTATGACTAAAATGTATTTCTGGCATCCGGCTTACGATCACTATCCTGTTGTTGGAGTTACTTGGACACAAGCAGTAGCCTTCTCAAAATGGAGAACAGTAGTAAAAAATGCTTACCAAAAATCTACTAGAGATTATTATTTGAATGATTATCGCCTTCCATCAGAGTCTGAATGGGAATACGCAGCAAGAGGTGGACTTGATTTATCCATGTATCCATGGGGTGGTCTATACACTAGGAATTATCAAGGATGTTTTATTGCAAACTTCAAACCTATGAGAGGAAACTATGCCGCAGATGGTGGAGTTCAAACGCTTATGGTCGCAACTTTTGATCCGAACGAATGGGGACTTTACGATATGGCTGGCAATGTAGCAGAGTGGACAAATAACGCATTTAATGAGTCTTCATATAGCTTTACACATGACTTAAATCCTGATTATCAGTATTATGCGCATCCTGATGATCCTCCGGTACTTAAGAGAAAAGTTATTAGAGGAGGTTCTTGGAAAGATGTAGCATATTATATGCAAAATGGAACGAGAACGTATGAATATCAAGACTCTGCTAAAAGTTATATAGGCTTCAGAAATGTTCGGACATATCTTGGTAGACATAGAGCAGATGGAGTTTCTTATTCTCAGGTTTATTAAAATAGTTATTATAAATATAAAGAGTAATTTTTGTTAACAAAAGGAGTATTAATTTAAAAACTGACACAATTATGAATTTTTCGGATTTATTTAAAAGTAAGAAGTTTAAAAAAATCATGGGTTTCGTTTACGGATGGGGTGCATCCGTTGTATTACTTGGTGCATTATTTAAAATAGAGCACTATCCTGGAGCTAGTACCATGTTGGTAATTGGTTTGACAACTGAGGCATTTATCTTCTTTATGTCAGCGTTTGAGCCACCTCATGAAGAAGTAGACTGGAGTTTGGTGTATCCTGAATTAGCTGGTATTGAAACCAATGTAAATATTGAAGATAAGAAATCAGCAGTAAGTTCTAGAAAATCGGCATTAGAAAAATTTGATGCGATGATTGAAAACGCTGAAATTACACCCGAGCTTTTTGAAAAATTAGGTCAGGGTCTTAGTAATTTAAGTGTTACTGCAGAAAAACTTCAAGATGTTTCTGATGTCACTGTTGCAACAAATAATTATGTAGCTAATTTTGAAAAAGCATCCGAAAAAGTTGGTAGTTTCGCTGATAATTACGGACAATCTGCATCTAAATTGAATTCTGCTGCAGACAGATTAGCTTCTAGTTATGAGCATTCTGCAAATGTTGTTGGTTCTTCTGGAGAAGAATTATCTGCATCATATAGAAAATTAATCGAATCAATGAATGTTGAACTCGAGAAATCAGCAGATGGTGGTAAAACTTATAATTCTCAATTAAGTATGTTAAATAAAAATTTAACTGCTTTGAATGCTGTTTATGAATTACAACTTCAAGGAACAAATGAGCATATAGAAGCTTCGAAGAGTCTTTACACAGGGCTTGATGAAATTATGGATAATTTGAAAAATTCAGCAGAGGACACTAAACGTTACCGAGAAGAAATATCTAAGCTAAGCCATAATTTAGCTGCGATGAATACAGTGTACGGTAATATGTTAGCAGCTTTGAATTTCAAAAAAGACTAACGTGAGTTTAAAAATGATTGTTGAATTTAAAAAATTATAACTATGGCTGGTGGAAGATGTCCGGAAACGCCGCGGCAGAAAATGATTGGAATGATGTACTTGTTCTTAACTGCACTATTGGCGTTAAACGTATCCGGTGAAGTTCTCCAAGCTTTTTTGAAGATTGATGAGAGCCTCGCTAAAACTACTGAAATACTTCTGCAAAAAAATGATGTTACCTATAAAGAGATTGCAAACAAAGCCGCTGAAAGTGCCGAGTATGTTGGTCTTAATAATAAAGCAGGAGTGATTGAACAAAAAACTATTAAACTATTAAGCGATATAAATAGACTAAAACTCATGATTATTAGCTACTCTCAGGGAGAGGAAGTAAAAGAACTGGATATACATTCTATTAAGAAAATTGATGATTTAAACGCTGCATCTATTATTATGATTGGAGAAGGTGGACCAAAAATGGGTGACAGCATTAGATTGTGGATGAATAATTATCAAGAGTTTATGTTAAGTATGATTAAGGATGAGGACAAAGGTTCGTATTTATATGAAAGTATCAAAGAGTCTTTAGGAACCCCTGATGATTTTGATAATCCTGAAGATCCAAAAAATTGGCAAACTAGTCTTTGTAGAGGAATGCCTTTAATCGGAACTATTGCTTTATTGTCAAAACTTCAGGCTGACATCAAAAATACTGAAGCTGATATATTGAATTATATGATTCTTGATTTAGAAGGTGGTGTAGATATTAGAATTACATCATTAGAGGGTATTGTTAGTGCGCCTAAAGGCTTTATTATTAGAGGAGGTCAATATACTGCTAATATTTTTCTTGGTGCTCGTGACAGTACAATGGATCCATTGGTTTATGTTAGAGATAGGGCTCCCTATTGGAAAACTGAAATTACTCCACAGGGAGATACTCTTTATGCTTTAATAGATGGTGACCCTATGCAAAATTACGATACCATACAAACTAAAGATGGTTATGCTAGATATGTAAGATCTGCAACTTCAGTTGGAGATAATGAGTTTGGCGGATTAATAATGTACCAAACTAGAAGAGGAAAAGAGTATTATCCATTTACAGGTAACTATACTGTTGGGGATGCTGGTTTTACGGTTTCAGCTACAAATTGTGCTGTTTTCTATAGAGGATTAGATAATCCTGTAGATGTTGCAGTATCTGGTTATCCAAAAGAAAGTGTTAATGTATCAATAAGTGGCGGAGCATCAATAAGGAGAGCTGGTAATGCTTATATGGTTTCTGTGCCCCAGTCTGTATCTGCAAATGAGGTTAATGTTACCGTATCTGTACGAACTGATGAGGGTGGTCGTACTCTCGGCTCACAGAAATTCAGAATACTAAATGTTCCTCCTCCAACAATTTTACTTGGTGGAGCATATAAAGATGGAGCTACTGTGCCAAGAGCAGCAATTACGCAAAATCCTTTCTTGTCTGCAAGACTTGAGAGCGATTTCTTTCCTTTTGAAGGTGTTTCTTACACCGTAACAAAATATGACTTCTTATATTCTGTTAGAGGCGTTACAGATCGTATTACTGTTAATGGTAACAGATTCTCTGCTGAGGTAACTAACCAAATTAATAGAATGGGTGCGGGACAACAATTAAGTTTTTCTAATATATTTGTTCAAGGTCCTTCAGGTACCCGTCAAACTCAAGGTATTAATGTAATATTAAGATAATATGAAAACTTGTAAGTATTTTTCGTTGTTGGTAATTATCCTTCTGCCATTATTGGGGACAGGACAAGTACTAGATGGAGCTTTCATTCGTGAACACGTTCCAAGAAGAGAATATATCCCTTATCAAAATATTAGGGAAGCGGATGCTATGTATTCAAAGAAGGTGCTACGTGTTATTGAGATGACAGAGAAGATAAATCACCCTTTGTATTTTCCGATAACGAGAATTACTTATCCTGCCGGATTGCAACCACAACGTCATAGAGTTAATTTCTTGTATTTGGTTTATAGAATCGGAGTACTAGGAGAACAATACGACGGATTTACAGGTGCAGAAGTTGAGAACGATCCAACAGCAATTGCCAGAAGATATCCAGTATATGAATTAGATGCCGCTGATATTACTAATTGGTATAGAAAGCCAGTTCCGGCAGATTCGCCGATGAGAGATTCTTTGCTAGGATACTATGAAACAATTCGCGAAGAGAACGAATATGGAGATTTAGTAGACAGAACTTTAAGAGTTCCCATGTTTGATACTCGAGCAATGACTAAACTTTGGATTTGGGAAGAATGGGTATTTGATAGACAAAGGTCTTTGATGGATGTTAGAATCGTTTCAATAGCACCCGATGGTTTGGTTGCTGCAGGAGAAGGAATGCAAAGGGTTTGGCCTTTCTGGATTCATTATCCTGATTATCGTCCGTTACTAGCAAGTCATGAAGTTTTTAATACTGTTAATGATGCTGAACATAAAACTTTCGATGATATTTTCTTTAAGCGTAGATTCTCAAGTTATATAGTTGCAGAAACTAATGTTTATGACAATAGGTTAATAGAAGATTATTTACTAGGAATAGACGCGATACGAGAGGGTGAAAGAATTCAGGATTTACTCTTCAAATTTGAACATGATCAGTGGGAGTTCTAAGATAAAAAAAAAGCTGCAAGTGCAGCTTTTTTTTATTGTATTCTGTCACCAAACTTGTATTTTGCTTGATTCAGCAATTCTTTTACATTTTCTTCATTTTCACGTTTACAAATTAATAATGCCTCTGAAGTATCAATGATAATATAATCTTTAACATCATCAAGAATAACAAGTTTATTGCTGTCGGCACTAATATAATTTCTCTCACAATTTTGCGTAATTATTTTCTCTGCAATTTTTACATTTTGATCCTTATCTTTTTCTCCAATTGTATACAAAGAGTTCCAAGTTCCAAGGTCAGACCATCCAAAATCAACTGGTAGTACATATACATTATCGGCTTTTTCCATTACACCAAAGTCAATACTAATACTTTTAACATCAGAGTAAATTTTGTTTAACGCAGACTTTTCTTCCTCCGTATTAAAATAATGTAAATTTTCTTGGAAGATATTATTCATCTCAGGTAAGAATTCATTTAGCGCGACTTCAATAGACTTTACTTTCCAGAGAAAAATGCCGGAATTCCAAAGAAATTCTTCACTCTTAACAAAGAATTTAGCCAGTTCGAGATGAGGTTTTTCTGTAAAAGTTTTAACTTGTAGGAAATTCCCGTTTTTCTTAGTATTATTTATTTGTATATAACCATAGCCTGTTGCAGGCCTGTCAGGTTTTATTCCTAAAGTTAACAGAACATTAGCCGAGCTAACAAATTTAAGCCCTTCAGAAATATTATTTAGAAACTCATCTTCCTTTATTATTAAATGATCAGAGGGAGTTACTACAATATTTGCATTAGCATCCTTCAATTTTATCTTGTAAACAGCATATGCAATGCATGGTGCAGTATTCCTGCGCATCGGCTCAGACAAAATGTTAGTTGCTGGAATTGAGGGAATCTGTTCCATAACTATTGTTTTATGCTCGTCATTTGTTACAACATAAATATTTTCATTTGGTATTATACTGGAAAATCTGTCATATGTTTGTTGAATAAGACTTTTACCAATGTTAGTAATATCGATAAACTGTTTAGGCATTTTTGATGTGCTTTTAGGCCAAAATCTGCTTCCTATTCCACCTGCCATGATTATGCAGAAGTTTGATTTATTCATATTAACTTGTTTTTATTGTTAATAGCGTTAAATTTCAATAAATATTGTAAATATACACCACAAAATAATCATAATATTTTTATTATATGCGAATGTTCTATAAATTTGTTAAATAATAATTATGAGTTTCTTACAAAACATAGGAATGTATTTAATACTGATGGGTTCAGTATTTGCGAAACCGGATAATTTTAAAACATTTATTAAAAGGGTTTTCGATGAATTAGATTATATCGGTATTGATTCTATTGGAATTGTCAGTATTGTGTCTGTTTTTATGGGAGCTGTATTAACCTTGCAAGTAGCTATAAATTTTGAGGCTCCGTATATACCACAATATTTGATTGGACTAAGTGCTAGAGATACCATGATCTTGGAGTTTTCAAGCACAATCATTTGTTTGATTCTAGCAGGAAAGGTTGGTTCGAATATCGCATCAGAAATTGGTACGATGAGAATAACTGAGCAAATTGATGCTCTTGAAATTATGGGAGTTAATAGCGCAAATTTTTTAATCTTGCCGAAAATTATTGCAGCATTAGTTACATTCCCATTCTTAAATTTACTAAGTATCATTCTAGGTATATTTGGAGGATATATGATTGCTTATTTTACCGGAGTAGTAATGACACATGATTATTTATATGGGTTAATATATGCTTTCGTTCCCTTTTATGTTATGTATTCGTTAATTAAAATCTGTGTTTTTTCTATCATTATTACTTCGGTGTCTTCCTTTTTTGGCTATTACACCAGTGGTGGAGCGCTTGAAGTTGGAAAAAGTAGTACTAAAGCAGTTGTTTACAGTATTATCATGATATTATTATTTAATTTGATTTTGACCCAACTTCTATTAACATGATTAAAGTCGTTAACATATTTAAGAGTTTTGGAGATAACGACGTTCTTAAAGACGTATCTGCCGTATTTGATACAGGTAAAGTTAATATGGTTATTGGAAGAAGTGGTTCTGGAAAAACAGTATTGATCAAAACAATTGTCGGATTGTTGGCTCCAGATAGTGGAGAGGTCTTTTTTAATGACAGAGATTTTACTAATGCAAAATTCAGCCAGAAAAAGAAAATAAGACAGGAAATTGGAATGGTTTTTCAAGGAGGAGCTTTATTCACGTCTTTTAATGTTCAAAGTAATATTTTACTTCCTCTAGATATGTTTTCTAAACTATCGAAAAAAGAGAAACAGATACGAGTAGACTTTTGTCTTGAAAGAGTAAATATGAGTGGAATTAACTCTTTATACCCTGCTGAACTTAGTGGTGGGATGCAAAAAAGGGTTGCAATAGCTCGTGCAATTGCATTAAATCCGCAGTATCTAGTATGTGATGAACCGAATTCTGGCTTGGATCCCCAAACTGCCATTCTAATAGATCAATTAATCAGGGAAATAACTTTGGAGTTTAAAATGACGACAATAGTGAATACTCATGATATGAATTCTGTGATGGAAATTGCAGACCATATAATATTCATTTATGAAGGCAAAAAATGTTGGCAAGGGGATCGAAATACTATTTTTTATTCGGATAATGATGATTTAAACGATTTTGTTTTTGCATCTGACTTATATAAGAAAATTAAAAATGAACAAACTCGTTAATAAAGAGATTTTTATGATAAATAAAGTGTTTATTTTAGGAATAATTGCTTTGTGTTTTATGGCAATAATTGCATGCCGCGAATCAAAAAAAACAGTTCCTGAAAATACTGAAAATATAATTCCTGTTGAGGACTTTATTGATATTCTTTATGACATTCATCTAACTGATGCAATTATTTTGTCAAAAATAATAAAGTTCGATGAGGGTAATATAGATAGCTTAATTTATAATTCAATATTTATTAAACATGAGTATTCAAAAGATGATTTTGAAAAAACTCTAGGATATTATATCTATTACAATCTCGATTCCCTAAATATTATCTATTCAATGGTAATGGATAAACTAAATGTCGAAAAGGCTGAGATTATTAGGTAATGTAACTTTTTTCTGAAGATAATTATTATGACTATTACCCATATTGCCGCAAATTACATTTTCGACGGTAAGCGTTTTATTAAAAATTCATACATTTCTGTTGATCAAACCGGGAGTATTCTTTATGTTGGTCAAGAAAATCAAGCTAAATCAGAACGTGAAAGAATGATTTTTTACAATGGAATTATTTGTCCTGCATTTGTTAATGCACATTGCCATATAGAATTATCCGGATTTAAAAATAAAACTGTTCTAGGAGAAGGATTAACATCATTTATTAAGTCAATACAAAAGAATAAAGAAAATGAGCAAAACTATTCTCAACAATGCATAGAAAATGCCGATAATATAATGTACCAGAATGGGATACAAGTTGTTGCAGACATAATGAATGGTGACTATTCTTTAAAAACAAAGCTAAAAAGCAACATCTTCTATTACAGTTTTTTTGAAATGTATGGTTTGAAAAAAATTAGTAGTTCAAAACTCGATTATGAAAAGAATAACATATATAGTCTTTTTCATAGCAATAATCTACCCATCTCTGTCACGCCTCATTCATTTTATTCTGTAGGAGAAGTCCTCATGAAATATATAATTTCAAACTCTGATGATATATTTAGCATACATTTTATGGAATCTGTTGAAGAAGCTGAACTTTTCTATAATTATTCCGGAAAACTTAAAGATTTTTTGTTTAATAGTAAGGACTTATTAGATAGTTTTGATTGCAAAGCATACATTTATAAATGTCTAAAAGAACTTAAACGGTTAAATAAGAACATCATACTGGTTCACAACACTGAATTGTTGCCTGAATTCGTTGATAATTGTAATAATGTTTTTCTTTGTTTGTGCCCACATTCAAATATGATGATTAGTAACCGATTACCTAGTCAAAAGCTTTTGCAGAAAGATCTACAGTTTGTAGTAGGTACAGACAGCTTAGCGTCTAATGAAAATCTGTGTATTTTATCTGAATTGAAGACTCTTAGTTATTATTATAGTTTTATTGGTTTGGATAAATTATTGAAATGGGCGAGTTATAATGGAGCTAAAGCCTTAAAGGTAAATAATAAATTTGGGAGTTTTGAGTTAGGAATGAATCCTGGCATACTGCTTATTGAGGATGTCGATTTAATAAATATGAAATTATTAAAAGAAACAAAAATTAGAAGACTTTTTTAATATGGGAACATTTTTATTTGATGATATTATTTTTGGACCTGTCAATTCTCGAAGGCTTGGAATATCTCTGGGAATAAATCTTTTACCAAAAGAATCAAAATTGTGTAACTATAATTGCATATATTGTGAATGTGGACTGAGCAAAGTTGAAAATTATAATAGAATTCCTAGTTATACTGAAATTGTTTCAGCAATGGAAGAAAATTTCAGATTTTTAAGAGAAAATAAGTTAAATATTGATGCAATCACTTTTGCTGGAAATGGAGAGCCAAGTTTACATCCAGACTTTTCAAAAATTGTAGAAAAAACAATCGAACTAAGGGATATTTACCTAAAAGGTGTTGATATTATTGTTTTAACTAATGCTACTTTGATATTAAATAGAGATATAGCTAAAGCTCTAAATATGGTGGATAAGGCTATTCTAAAAATTGATACTGTAAATGAAGAAGACTTTTTAAAAATAAATTGTCCTAAAGAGAATGTTGAAATATCAGATATCATCCTTGGGATTAAAAAAAATATAAATAAAATTTATATTCAAACAATGTTTTTTAGATCAACACACGCCGGCTATTGTTTTGATAATACTACCGACCAATCTTTGATTGCCTATCTTGAAATGTTGGATTATTTAAAACCACAGCAGGTAATGATTTATTCTATTGCCAGAGATACCCCATTGGCAGGCTTGCAAAAAGTTTCTGCAGAAGAACTAGAGAGAATAGGAGATAGTATTAGAAGACGAGGCATTAATGTTTTAATTACACCTTGATTGAATCAGAAAGTAAAAATACTAGTTAGCCCTCTTAATTGGGGTTTAGGACATGCCACAAGACTTGTACCTATTATCAAGGCACTTAATATGTATGGTTTTGATGTATATATTGCAGGCAATGGTAAATCATTTATTTATTTAAAAAATCTATTCCCTGAAAATAAACATTTTGAATTAAGAGGAATTAGCATTAATTATGGTAAGCATAAGGCTTTCCCACTCAAATTCTATCTTTCAATACCTTTATACTTTTTATCAAGCAGTTACGACTACTTTATATTAAAGAGACTTGTAAAATCACAGAAATTAGATTGTGTAATCTCAGATAATCGTTTTTTTCTTTTTAATAAAAAAATATTTAATATCTATCTAACGCATCAATTAAACATTATTTTGCCTAAAAAAAATAGAGTCTTGAATGCTCTGGTTAACAAAATACATTGCTATATTATAAAACAATTTGATGAATGTTGGATTCCTGATAATGAAGACTATAACTTGTCAGGAAACCTTTCTTTAGATAGACATAGGATTAATCCAATACTTATTGGCACATTATCACGATTTTCAAATTTTGAGATAAATGATAAGTCAGAACATATATTATATGACTTTTTGGTGATATTGTCCGGTCCGGAACCTCAGCGTACTATATTTGAAAATATTGTTATTGAGAAATTCAAGCATACAAAATATAGAGTTGTTATATTAAGAGCAAGGCCTAATGATTTCAAGAAAACTGAGTTGAGCGAGAATATGACTTTCTTTAACCATGTAGATGATGTTGAGTTTGTAGATTTGTGCAAAAAGTCAAATACGATAATATGCCGAAGTGGATATAGTACTTTAATGGATCTTTTTCATTTGAAAAAAAAAGCGATTATTATTCCAACTCCCGGACAAACAGAACAAGAATACCTGGCAGATTGGTTTTCTAAGAAATTTGGATTTCGAAGGTTTTCTCAAAATGATTTTTCTATAGCAAGTATAGATGAGTTTCAGTTCACTGAAAAATGGGATACAAATATTTTGGAGTCTATTATTGAGAAACAAATAGAGAAACTTAAATTAAAACTAAATTATAATGAAGATTACCGGATTTACAATAGTTAGAAATGCTTTAAAATATGATTATCCTGTTGTTGAGGCAATAACATCTATTCTTCCTATATGTGATGATTTTGTTGTCGCAGTTGGAGATTCCGAAGATGAAACTTTACAAGTGATTAAAAATATCTGTCCTGAGAAAATCAGAATTATTATGACGGAGTGGGATGATTCATTACGTAAGGGTGGCGTAGTTTTAGCGAAGGAAACAGATAAAGCTTTTCAATCAATAGCCGACGATACTGATTGGTGCTTTTATATACAAGCAGATGAAGTGATACACGAAAAATATCTGCCAATTATTCGAGAGTCAATGGAAGAGCATCTTAATAATAATAATGTTGATGGTTTATTGTTTAAATATCTGCATTTTTACGGTTCATATGATTATGTAGGCGAATCATATCGCTGGTATAGAAACGAGATTAGAATTGTGAGAAATAATAAAAGTATTTATTCTTATAGAGATGCACAGGGTTTTAGAAAGGGAGACAATCAAAGGCTAAATGTTATTGATACAGGAGCCTTTGTATATCATTATGGTTGGGTAAAAATGCCTAAGGCTATGCAGCAAAAACAACTGGATTTTAATAAATTGTGGCATGATGACCAATGGATTGAAAGAAATATTCCAAATACTGAATTATTTGATTATTCAAATATTGACTCGTTAGTTTTATTTTCTGAAACTCACCCAGAAGTTATGAAAACAAGAATTAAAAAACTAAACTGGAAATTTGATTATGATATTTCATTGAATAGATTGAAATTTAAAGATAAAGTTAAACGTTTCTGTGAGAAGATTGGACTTGATTTCGGGCAGTACAAAAACTATAATCTGATAAATAAAAAAAAAGGTGCACTATAGGCACCTTTTTCTATTTTATTTTAAGCTTTTTATTTTTTACTTAATGTCAAAGTAATATCTCCAACTTCTTGAGTAGAAGAACTAATGCCATTTATATCACGATAAATCTCAAAAGTATTTAAGGATTGTTCCATTATCATATCCTTATTCTTCAGCATTCTTAGAGTAAAGAGTGTACTCATTTCTCCGTTTTCCCATCTAAATGCTCTAACATCTTGCGTAATTATTGGTACAGGAATAATATCATCATCAAAGTCTTCTGTCAATTCTAAAGTTGAAATAGTAGTAACAGTTTTCTTCTCTTCTAAAGTAATTGCAAGTCTTTCTTTATTATTATAGGCATCAATTCCTCCCATAAAGTTCCATGATCCGGTAATTTCTATTCGTATATCAGTTGTAACAACGGTGGTAATCATAGTGTTTGGATCTTCTTCCGAAACTACAAACTCATAATTGTAAAATGAAGACATACTACCATTTCTATCAAACGTATAAGAATATTTTTTTACTTCACCTTTAAATTCGTCTACTTGTTCAGAATTAACTACTCTCACAGTTTGTTCCCAAACGTCTTGACCAATTATTTTTGTGATTGTTCGAAGAACAACATCAGAGTCTGATCTACTTAAAAGCAAATCAGATTCCATATCCTGTACAATCCACTCGCCGGTAACACGAGCCTTTCGCGTATAAATTGAGAAGAAAGGATCATCTTCTCCTTTTTTACAACCTGTGTTTAACAAAGGCAAAATAAATAAAAAGCCCGCAAGAATGAAAAATAAATGTCTTTTTGTGTCCATAATCTAAATTTGCTTACTTTACAATTAGTACAAAAGTAATTTCTTTTTTAATTTTTCACAAATAAATCATTATTTTTTTTAAAAAACAATTAAATAGTGATTTTTTGTAATAACAATCTTAAAATATATTGAATCCAAAAATAGTAAAAAAATCTAATAAAACTATTTTTTTTTGTTAAAAATACAAAATATCTTTTCTTGCAAACATTTTAAACAAGTTTTAATGATTTTTGTTGAAAAAATATAAGCTCCTAGTCGTTGAAAGTAATTAAATATTTATAGATTTGTTGCTTATAACTAAATATTAAAATTGAAGTAGTAATGATTCTTAATAATAAAGAAATATCAACGAGAATACGACTAGGAATTATGCTATTTATGCTTGTATATGTAGCTCTTTTGGTACTTAGTTTAATCTTTTCCTGGTCGGAAAATAATATGTTCGAATTAATTATTACAATAATTTTTGTGTTAACAATGATTTTTGTGTTCAGTAAACGATTTGCATATATATATTTTAATAATGAAGGACCCAAAGTGATAATTCGCTATTCTTTATTACAACCATTAACTTATGGTAATTATTCTATTGAATTTTATAAGAAGGATTTTTATAAATATGAAATAGTAAACTCTTTTTTTAATTTAAGAAAGAGTTTAGTAGTTTATGTGAAAACTCCACAAGGAATCGCAAAATATAAACCTGTTAGTTTGGCTACACTTAGTAATCACGAAATTGACAATATCTTAGCAAGCTTAAAAAGCTATATAAAGTAAAATATCATTATTTAAATTTTATTCATATGAAACGATTAGTATTAGTTTTCTCACTTATTATGTTGATTTCCTTATCATACGGACAATCATTTAAAACAGGACTTGGGCTACGTGGCGGTGTAACTCAGGGCATAACTATAAAACATTTTGTTGGTGCAAATCATGCTTTTGATTTCTTAATTGGAGCACATCATAGAGGCTTAAATGTAGCCGTGCTTTATGAAATTCATTCACATTCAATTTTCGATGTGTCAAATTTGTCTTTATTTTATGGTTTTGGTGGCCATGTCGGTTATTACAATCATGCATATATTACTCAGTGGGGAAATTATACAGGTGATGTATTGGCCGTTGGAGTTAGTGGGGTGTTAGGAATTGAATATACTTTTGATGAGATTCCAATAAATATTGGAATTGATATTAATCCAGCGATAAATATTTTACCCGCAATAAGATACTGGCAGGGAGGAGCATTGTATCTGCGTTATGTCTTCAGATAGTTGTTTTGCAGTACTCTCTTAAATGTATTCTGAAAAAGATATCTTATATAATATTGCACTTTCTTTTATATCCGGAGTTAGAGACATCGGTGTTAAACGATTGATTTCTACCTTTGGAACTGCAGAGGCTGTATTCAAAGCTAAGAAAAAAGATTTTGTTCGTGCACCCGGTATCGGAGAAACTACAGCAGTTAAACTTGTAAATAGTTTTACTTCAGCGCTTACTCGTGCAGAAGAAGAGTTACTTTATGTATATTCTAATGAACTAGGTGTTGTTTCATGGTTTGATGATGATTATCCTAGTAGACTTAAAGAATGCGATGATGCTCCAATTGTGCTTTATTATAAAGGAAAACCGGATTTTAATGCAAAAAAAATTGTTAGTATTGTTGGTACTAGAAAAGCCACAAAATACGGACTAAATTTTTGCGAAGATATAATTGAGAAACTTGCAGAAAAATATTCTGATATTGTAATTGTAAGCGGATTAGCTTACGGTATAGACGTAGCGGCTCATAAGGCTGCACTTTCCCATAATCTTTACACTTGGGGTGTATTGGGTCATAGTCTTGAATCTATTTATCCATCCATTCATAAGCCCATTGCCGAAGAAATGATAAAAAACAATGGGGCACTAATTTCTGATTTTCCTCATGGAAGTCCAACCGAACCTTCAAATTTTTTGAAAAGAAATAGAATTGTTGCAGGCTTGTGTGATGCATTAATTATAATAGAATCAGGAAAAAAAGGCGGAGCAATGGTAACAGCGAATATTGCTAATCATTACAATAAAGACGTCTTTGCTGTACCCGGTAACTTGAATTCAGTTTATAGTGCAGGATGCAATATGCTTATTAAAACAAATAGGGCACATCTACTCGAATCAATTGATGATATTGACTATATCCTTAATTGGAGATCTGATGTCGAAATTCAGGGAAAAAAAAGCATGAAGTCGTATCAAGATCTTTCTGAACAAGAATTAAAAATTGTCGCTATTCTTGATAAATATGATTTTCTTGATATTGACAATATTGTTAGGCAAGCGGGACTCGATGCTAATTCTCTCAGTTTGATTCTTCTTGAACTTGAATTTAAAGGTGTTGTAAGAGCATTACCCGGAAAACTATTTGCACTTAAGGGGAAATAAATGTACCATTAAATTAATTAAGTAGAATATGTTTATTGATACACATTCACATATATATCTTGAAAATTTTGACAATGACTTTGACGAAATGTTGCAAAACGCAATAGAGAATAGGGTTGAAAAAATTATCCTTCCAAATATTGATGAAAAATCATATTTAAAAATTATTAAACTTGCCAAGGATTATGCAGGATTTTTATACCCTGCTCTTGGATTACATCCAACCTCTGTTACAAAAGATTATAAAATGCAATTGAATTCTATATTTTCTGCTTACTCAGATGAAATAGTTGCAATTGGTGAAATTGGAATTGATTTGTATTGGGATAAGAGTTTGCAGAAAGAACAAACTGAAGCTTTTGTATTTCAGTTAGATTATGCTAAAGAAAACAATAAACCAGTAATTATTCACAGCAGGGAATCGATGAAGGAGATATTAGATATCATAAAACTATATAAGATAGAAGAAATCACTGGGGTATTTCACTGTTATTCAGGCACATATGAACAGTCAAAAATTATTATCGACAGAGGTTTTTATCTAGGAATAGGAGGTGTGATAACGTATAAAAATTCAGATTTAAAAGAAATAGTAAAAAAAATACCAGCCGATTTTATTTTGTTGGAAACAGATTCTCCATTTCTTTCTCCTATGCCATTCAGAGGAAAAAGAAATGAACCCGCTTACATTAAATATATTGCAGAAGTGGTTGCAGAAATAAAGAAAATAACTTTAGAAGAACTAATAGATACAGTATGGAAGAATACACTAAATTGTTTTAAAATGTAATTATGTCTGGATTTATTATTATTTATGAAAAATATCAGTATTTTATAATACCTTGTATTCTAGTAGTTTTTCTTATTCTGCATATTTAGAAAAAGATTTTTTTGTTGTTGAAATATAAATTATTTAAATAATTTTTTTTGTAGAGAAAAAAATTGTTATTTTGCGAAGCGTTTTTTGATGTAATAAAAGAGTAATTTATGCGTGCATAAAAGCCTTTAGTTCAGGAGAGGTGGCCGAGTGGTCGAAGGCGCACGCCTGGAAAGTGTGTATGCGGCGTGAAGCCGTATCGTGGGTTCGAATCCCACCCTCTCCGCAAGAATTTTTGAAATATTATTGTTAAACTAAATAAAAGTAAGTAAAATTAATCGAAAAAGAAATAGTTATGAAAAAACTAATTGCATTATTCACAGTAGCAGGAATGCTAATCTTTTCAACTTCGGTATTTGCTGAGCAAACAGAAAAAGTCAATGATGAAGTCAATGAAATAGAACAAGTAGAGGAAGTTATTGAGGAAGTTGTTGAAGAATCAGCTGCACCAGCAGAAGGAACACCCCTTCATCAGCAAATTAAAATTAAAATTATTGAGGGTGGTCCAATGTTTATGGGCTTTGTTTTATTAGCCTTAATTATTGGTTTGGCTATTTGTTTTGAAAGAATTATTTATTTAAATCTTGCAACAACAAATACCAATAAATTGTTAGAAAAAGTAGAAGAAGCCTTGAATAGCGGAGGAATCGAAGCAGCTAAAGAAGTATGCAGAAATACTAGAGGTCCTGTTGCAAGCATTTTTTATCAGGGACTTGACAGATATGATGCAGGAATTGACGTTGTAGAGAAAAGCGTAGTGTCATATGGATCTGTACAAATGGGCCTATTAGAGAGTGGATTAACTTGGATTGCTCTTTTCATTGCACTTGCTCCTATGTTAGGATTCATGGGAACAGTTATTGGTATGATTAGTGCTTTTGATGCAATTGAAGCTGCAGGAGACATCAATCCGTCTCTAGTTGCAGGGGGTATAAAAGTGGCTCTTATTACAACAGTATCCGGGCTTATTGTAGCGATGGTATTACAGGTCTTCTATAATTATATTATTGGAAAAATTGATTCTATTGTTAATAGCATGGAAGATGCATCAATCTCTCTAATTGACATTTTGGTTGACTATAACAAAAAAAAGTAATTATTTAAATAAATCGTGTTATGTTAAATAAAGTAGTAAAGATACTTGGATATGTTGTATTGGGTGTAACTGCACTATTAGGAATTCTGTTTTTCTTACAGGATGCCCCAAAATTGCAGGCAGGACTCGATGCAATACAGGATATGCCACAAGAATTAAAACCTGAAAAAATTGCTGAAATGTCAGTAGATTGGTCAGCAGGAGTTTTTAATTGGGCATTGATATTATTTCTGTTATCGGGAGCTCTAGCAATTGGTTTTGCGATAGTTAAGTTTGTATTGAGTGTTAAAGATAATCCTAAGAGTGCTATTAAAACTGGCATTAGTTTAGCTTTTATTGGTCTTATTATTTTAATAGCTTATTCTTTATCCTCGGATACAATACCAGCATTTCTAGGGGCTGAAAATTTCGATATAAGTGCATCTGAATCAAAATGGGTTGAAACTTTCTTATATACCGTTTACCTGTTCTTTGGTTTATCAGCTGTAGCTCTAGTTTATGCAGAAGTATCAAGAATTTGGAGATAATTAGTAATACATCGTTTTGATGTGAAAAAAATGTAATTATGGCAAGACGTGAATTAGGAGACATAAATGCAGGATCTATGGCCGATATAGCATTCCTGTTATTAATATTCTTCCTTGTTACAACTACAATGGATGTGGATACCGGTATTGCTAGACAATTGCCACCAATGCCAGATGAAAGACAAGAAGAACTGGATATAGAGATTAAGGAGAGAAATATCTTTATGGTTTTAATAAATGCTCAGGACAGATTACTTGTAGAGGGAAGACCTATGCAAATAGCCGATCTTAAAGATAAAACCAAAGAATTTATTATCAGTAATCCTGATAATCCTAATATGCCGGAAATTGAAGAAAAAGATATTGATGGCATTGGATTAGTTGGAGTCCCTGTTGGAGTTATTTCTCTTAGAAATGATAGAGGAACGACATATGGAACGTACATTGAAGTCCAAAATGAACTTGTGAAAGCATATAACGAGGTCAGAGACGAAGCTGCTATGCAGTATTTTGGAAGACCAAGATACGATGACTTGAACGAAGACCAGCAGGAGGCAATTAGGAAACTTTATCCTCAACGTATTTCAGAAGCCGAACCTAAAAGTATAGGAGGAAGATAATATGGCAAAATTTGGAAAAAAGAAGAAAAAAGCAGCGCCAGGGATATCCTCAGGATCATTACCTGACATAGTATTCATGATTTTATTCTTTTTCATGGTAACTACTGTAATGAGAGAGGTCGAACTAAAAATTGAACTCCGAAATAGTGATTTGCCTGCTGCAACCGAAATCAGAAAGCTAGAAAAGAAATCATTGGTTAGTTACATCTATGTTGGAAAACCTTTGAAACAGTTCCAAGGAATGTATGGTACTGAGCCTAGAATCCAACTAAATGATTCTTTTGCAGATTTAAATGATATTTATGAGTTTGTTTTAGCAGAAAGAGCAAAGAGAGATGAAAAAGAAATTCCTTTTATGACAACCTCTTTGAAAGTTCATACTGATACAAAAATGGGTATAGTAACTGATATTAAACAAGAATTGCGTAAAGCAAGCGCATTGAAACTTAATTATTCTGCAAGGAAAATAGATTAGTTTGGTAAAAAAAAATAGATTATAAAACTCCCGAATATTTTTATACGGGAGTTTTTTGTTATACATTGCATTATTATTCAAAGAATATTGGCAATTCTTAAAAAAAAACAATTATTTTTGCTATGTAAGGTGTTTTTTGTCGTTTTGATGTAATATTTATGCACAAGACGGCAAACCATATACCTTATTTTACGTCTAAAAATAGAAATTTGTAGTTTATGAAAAAGACTTTAATTATCACAATGTTTATAAGTATTTGGTTTTGTGTGCCTTTTGTCATGCATGCACAAAATGAAAATAGTATAGATTATCGTTTATTGGTACGCTATTCTGCAGCGGAAATTTCTCAATTGAAGACACAAAATCCTCAAGATTATAATTGGCAATTATGGCTTTTGGATAATTCTTTTGAATTTATTGATGTTAAACCTGCAAAATCGCAAAATTTGCCTGAATTAAAGCATTTTGATTATAATACTAAAAGCATAGGAGATAATGTTGAAATTATTGATTTTAATAATTTTAATATCCATGATTATTATTATGAACGACATCAGGACAAACCCTCTTTGTACAAAATAGGTAATACTGGGAAAATTATTTCTTTCCACTCTTATAAAAAATTAACTCAAGAATATAACAAATTACGAGATGAAAAATAGATACTACATTATTTTATTAGTAATTTTATTTGCAGTTAGCAATATTGCTCGTGCGCAAACTTATTTGATTAACGCTGCAAATAATGGAACAACGATTAATACTTGTTCAGGAAATATTTATGATTCAGGAGGAGCTGGAGGAGATTACGGAAATAATGAAAATTTTACCGTGACATTCTGTAGTAATATGCCGGGAGCTTCTGTTATTGTTAATGTTGTATCTTTTAATACTGAAAATAATTACGACTATTTGTATATTTATGATGGTCCAAACGCAGGAAGTCCACAACTTGTACAGGCTAGTGGCAGTCCGTCAATTCAAGGAAATACATATGAGAGTACAGGTACTTGCCTTACAATACGTTTTACCTCTGATGGAAGTGTAGTTCGCCCTGGATTTAATCTCGCAATTTCTTGCGGGCTTCCGTGTCAAGATTTTACTATTGATATGGTAAGTACAACACCTGTTTTTGATACAGATTCTTTATGGCTTGACGCCTGTATGGGACAGAACGTTACTTTTACGGCACAAGGGACATACCCAAATAATTATACTGACTATGATCAATCAGACGCAACTACAAACTGGATATGGAGTGTTGTATCAGGAAACTCATCAACAGATTATCCCGGTGTAGGTCAAACAACTTTTAACCATACTTTTACAGATCCAGGAGGATATTTTATTAATCTTATGGCTGTTGATATTAATAATTGTTTTGCAACACTTGCTGAACAATATAGGGTTAGGATATCACTACCACCAACATTTGGAACATTGACAATTGATCAGACAGAAGTTTGCCCCTGCGAACCTGTAAATGTTACTGGTAGTGTTACACCAAATACATGGACAATGTCAATTACTGATACTCAAATAGTACAAGAATGTATTGATGATTTTGTTGGTGTTGTGCAGTCTTATTGTTGGACTGTTAGTGCATTTCAACCAAATCAAACAATACAGACAGGAACAGACCTCGAAAGTGTCTGTATGAATATTGAGCACTCTTTCATGGGAGACTTGTATATTTATGTTCAGTGTCCTAATGGTCAGCAGGCAAATATACACCAATACTATAACTGTAACGGTGCATATTTAGGTTTGCCGGATCATGCTGATAATTGCAACCCAGGTGTTGGATGGGATTATTGCTGGTCAATGAATAATACTGTACCCCACACAAATATTTGTAATTCCGGCAGCTCAATTCCAGCAGGAAATTATCTGCCAATGGGAAGTTTTAACGATTTGATTGGCTGTCCAATAAATGGAGAGTGGTGTATTATTATTATTGATGATTGGAATATAGATGATGGAACACTTTTTTCTGTAGATTTGAATTTTAATGAATCAATTATACCTGCTGATGTTTGGTCAATTACTATGGAGTATGAGGATAGTGGCTTGGTTTGGACAGGTGATGGAGTGAACCCTAACTCAGGCGGAAATGCAACATTTAATCCATGTACTTCTGGAACTCAGACTTTTAGTTTCGAGGTAACAGATAATTTCGGATGCACCTATAATGAAACTGTTAGTGTTGTTGTTTTGCCAATTGAAGATCCTACTTGTTGTACTATGCCTGTAGCATATGCAGGAGAAGATTCACATGTATGTACAAATGCCTTTACTTTTAATGCAACTTTGCTTCAAGGAAATACAGGCTCTTGGAGTTTAGTTAGTGGACCCGGAAATGCTGTTTTTACAAATCCTAATTCTCCTAATGCAAGCGTTAACGTAGATGCATGGGGGGAATATGTTTTTGCATGGACAGAACAAAACCTAAGCCCTGCATGTTCTGATACTGATAGTATTACTGTTGAGTTTTATCCGATTCCCACTACTACATTTACTTATACACCAATATTGTGCTTTGGTAACCAAACAACCATAAACTATATTGGAAATGTTGGACCTGCTGCCACTTATATTTGGGATTTTGATTCAGGGCAAGCTTTAGGATCCGGACAGGGACCTTTCAATGTATCATGGACTGAATCTGGTATTCATTCTGTTAGATTAACAGTTTCAGCAAATGGATGTACATCAGGAGATACAACTGTAAACATCTTTAATCCTCCGGCTTTAACATATGTTTTACAAACATCGAATGACCCATGTTATCAGTCATGTGGTGGGTCTGCTCAGGTTGCTGTGAATGGAGGAACACCTCCTTATTCGTATTCATGGACTCCCGGAGCACCTGATGGAAATCCTGTTTATAATAATTTGTGTGCAGGTAGTTATGATTTATTGATTACAGATAACAATGGATGCTTTCAAGGTGAAAATTTTACTATAACTCATCCTGACCCTCTTGTAATTATTGATACTGTCGTTACTCATGTACAGTGTTATGCTAATGCTGAAGGGGCAATCTTAATTGAAGCTTTTGGAGGTACAGGTCATATTTCATACATTTGGAGCGATGGAGGTCCAGACACACATGAAAGAACAGATTTAATAGCAGGAAACTATTGTGTTACGGTTATTGATGAAAACGATTGTAACATTACAATGTGTTTTGTGATTACTCAACCTGATGAATTGCTAGCAGTAATTTCAGCAGATATAGCTGTTTGTGAAGGAGAACAGGTAAATGTTCAAATGCAAGCTTATGGAGGAACATTGCCATATACTTATTTTTGGGACAGAGAAGATGGTGAAGGCTTTGTTATAGGAGGTAGTACAATTATTGAAATCCCGTTAATAACAACAAACTATTCTTCTTATGTTTTAGATGGTAATGGCTGTATTACCGACACCTTGCAAATGACTGTAACAGTTAGCCCAAAATTGAGAATTGATTCCATTTTATTAACTCATAATAGATGCCATAATTCATGTGATGGTAGAGCTCAATTGGTATTACAGGGAGGAATTCCTCCTTTGCAATACAGTTGGGGATCAGCAAATCATATTTTCGAAGGTCTTTGTGCAGGTCCATATACGATTACTGTCACAGATCTCATTGGATGTACTGTTATGAGTAATTATGTTATTACTCAACCACCACCATTGTCATATTCTGCAGATGTTACTCCTGCAACATGTTTTGGTTATGATGATGGTCGCGCAGCGATTCACGTTCAAGGAGGTACTCCACCATACAATTATATTTGGGCTAATGGTTTTACAGAATCTGAGTTGATAACTGTTGCAGGTACATATACTGTAACTGTCACAGATTCGCAAGATTGCCGCCTGATTACCAGCTTTACAATTAATCAGCCTACAGAAATTATTACAACTCCTGTCTCAAATCGTACAATATGTATTGGGGGGTCTACTACACTTGTGGCTCAGGCAACTGGAGGTACTCCTTATTATGATTTTAGATGGACTGGTTCTGATGGTAGTGTTTATCCTGTTAACACTGCAACTGTAAGCCCTGCTCAGAATACTGTATATACACTTATTGTTACAGACTCTCTAGGTTGTACAAGTGAACCTAGGGTAGTAAATGTTAATATTCATCCAGCATTAGACATTTTGACTGTAGTAACAAGTTATGATACTATTTGTCAAGGAGATCCTGCCATAATTCAAGTTGATGCAATTGGTGGGAATGGTGGACCTTATTTTATGACACTGCAGGACGGTACAGTCGTATCCTCACCATTTACCATATACCCGCAGGAAACAATGTATTATTATATTACATTATATGATAATTGCGGTTCTCCTCCAGACAGAGACTCTATCAAAATTACCGTGAGACCTAAGCCCGGAAATCTATTTCAGGCTGATAAAGTAAAAGGATGTCCTCCGTTTACTGTTAACTTTTCTGAATTAACTCCAAATACTGGTCAAACTTATCTATGGAATTTTGGAGATAATGGCTTTGCTGAAGTGAAAAACCCAAGTTATACTTATAGGGAGTCTGGAGTTTATTCAGTTACACTTGAAGTGAGAGATCATTTTGGATGTAAGAATAGAAAAACTAGAGAGAATATGATTACTGTACATAAAAATCCAGTTGCGAACTTCATTCCCGAACCTGAATTCGTTTCAATGGTAAACTCTGAAATCCATTTCATTAACAAATCTCTTGATGCAATGTATTATTATTGGTTCTTTGGAGATGGCGACAGTTCAAATTTCAGTTCACCAAGGCACGTATTTCCAAATATAGGAGAATATGAAGTTATTTTGATTGCAGAATCTTATCACGGTTGCAGAGATACAATTTCCAGAACCATATTAGTGCAGAATGAATATACATTTTATGCGCCAACATCATTTACACCTAATGGTGATGGAGTTAATGACTGTTTCCGAGTCTGTGGAAATGGAATAGATAAGAGTAACTTTAGACTGAATGTTTTTGATAGATGGGGAAATCGTGTATTTGAAACAACTAAATTTAAACTGGATGTAAATTGTGAAGCATGTGGAGAAGGATCTTGGGATGGAACAAATAATGGAAGTAGAATTAAGGGAGATGAAGTTCTAACAAATGGATTGTATTTCTGGTATTGTGATTTCAAAGATGGCACAGGGACAATGCATTCAAAATCCGGCTCAGTATATCTTGTTAGATAAATTTTTATAATCCCGGAACTCCGGGATTTTTTTTATTAATCTTGTTAGATATAAATTCATTAATCAAGTCAACTATTCTTTATTGAGTTTCGCAATAATTTTTTTCTGCATATTATTAGATGAAAAATCGTGCTATTCTAAACTAAGTTATATAAGTCCAGTTGAAAATAAAATGTGAAATAATACTCATATTTTGCTTTTTAAAACAAAGTAAATAGAGTGATTGTAAGAAAATATAATCTAGAAGAACACTTTTATTTCTTCTTTTAGAAAATTAATTGCTTTTTGCCCTGGAGTTTGCTCCAATTCAATTAACTCTTCAAAAATCAATTGACTAAGTTTAATTGCATTATCTTCTGGTTTTAATTCATCAGCAAGTGTGTTGATGATTTTAATTGTTTTTTCTTTTGCAATCTTCACTTCTTCCCATGCTTCAATAGAAAGATATAATTGTTGAGAAATATTATGCTCATATTCAGTTCTAATAATTACTAACATTTCTTTTTGCAGTTGCTTCACATTCATATCTGGAGTTTGCAGTCTCATTATTATGCTATTGGGACTTATCCTTTCAAGGAATAACATTATTCTTTCATAGGCTTGTAATCTTAATGGTGTTATCATTTTTTGGTTCTGTAAAATGATATCAATTCTTCTATTGTCCTGTTCTTTTTTTATCATCATCCTTAAAGTATAAAATGCTGTAAAAAAGACTATTAACGATGGTAATGTAAATTTGATTATTTCTCCTATCATATCTCTAAGTTTTATATTTTTTATGTTTTACAATATTATATAATATTACAATAAGATATTAACTTAGCGAAGAATATTTTTAAACTTTTTTTTATGGAAAAATTAGCTGAACGAATTAATAATATGGCTTTATCTGCCACATTGGCAATGACTCAGAAGAGTCGAGATCTTGTTAGTAAAGGATATGATATAATAAATCTAAGTATTGGTGAGCCTGACTTTAATACTCCTGATCATATTAAAAAAGCGGCAATAAAAGCGATCAATGAAAATATTACACAATATCCACCAGTGCCAGGTTATCAATCCCTTAGAGAGGCAATATCCAATAAATTCAAAGTCGAAAATAATCTTGATTACAGTCCCGAGCAAATTGTGGTTTCCACAGGTGCCAAACATTCAATAATTAATGCTCTTCTATGTATTATTGACAAAGGAGATGAGGTAATTGTTCCTGCTCCATATTGGGTGAGTTATGTTGACATGATAAAGCTTGCTGAAGGAATTCCAGTTGTTGTAGAATGTGAACTTGAAAACGATTTTAAGATGACTCCTGCACAGCTCGCACAAGCTATTAGTCCAAAGACTAAAGCTTTGCTTTATAGCTCTCCATCTAATCCGACAGGTGATTTATATACAAAAGAGGAATTGAGGGAACTTTCCAAAGTTCTGAAAAATTATCCTGACATAATGGTTATCTCAGATGAAATTTACGAACATATTAATTTTTATGGCAAACATGAAAGTATAGCGCAGTTTGAAGAATTAAAGAATAGGGTTATCGTAATAAATGGAGTATCTAAAGCCTATGCAATGACAGGATGGAGAATAGGTTATATGGGGGCACCACTATATATAGCTAAAGCTTGTAACAAACTTCAAGGACAATTCACCTCCGGAGCATGTTCAATTGCACAAATGGCGGCAGAAGCTGCTATTAAAGGCGGCAGTGGAGTATGTAGAGATATGACTACCATATTTAAAAAAAGAAGGGAATTAGTACTAAATAAACTCAAAGAGATTCCCGGAATAGTTCCTAATAATCCGCTTGGAGCGTTCTATGTTTTTCCTGATGTTTCCTACTTTTTTGGTAAATCTGATGGTGAAATTGTAATTGAAAATTCAGATGATTTGGCATTGTATATATTGAGTAAGGCTCAGGTTGCTACAGTTGCAGGTTCTGCATTCGGGTCTCCTAAATGTTTGCGACTTTCATATGCTACCTCAGAAGATAAACTTACTGAAGCATTGCAGAGAATTGAAAAATCTCTGAGAGCCTTAAAGTAATACTTATTTACTAATTTATATTTCATTGCATTAACAGTTTTTACTGAGATTAAATTACACTTATGAAAAATTAATACTTGATAAATCTTACTTCTATTATAAGATTGTGACTAAATTTTCTTTATATTTGTTAAAAATTATTCTTTTATTAAAATAGCGATTGATTCACTCTTAAACTAATTAAACATTATGAGAAAATCACTACTCATTCAATTTATTCTGTTGGTTGCCATTATTGCTAATTCACAAACTTACCAACATTTCCAGTATGAACAAGCTCTAATTGATGATAATATCAGGAGTCTAGCAGTTGATGAAGATGATAATGTGTGGATTGGTACATTTAATGGAATTACGAAATTTGACGGGGATAATTTTACAAGTTGGACTATTGACAACGGATTAGGGGGAAATCTAATCTATGATATTCATATTCATTCTTCGGGTACTGTTTATTGTGCTACATCGGGAGGATTGTCTTTTTATGATGGAGCTTTTTGGGGAAATTTTGCAATTGGAGACGGATTGCCCTCAAATACTATTTGGTGTGTTACTGAAGATTTAGATGGAAGAATATGGATAGGAACTTCAGATGCCGGAGTTGCTTATTTTGATGGAGCTTTTTGGCAACAATACTCTACATCCCAAGGATTGGTGACAAATGCAATTCGTACAATTCTTGCCGACAGATCTGGAAATATGTGGTTTGCTTCAGGAAATGGACTTTCATTTTTCAACGGAAATGAATTTAAAACATTTAATACTTCAAATGGATTACCAGGATTAATAATTAACGATATTATTCAATTAGATAATGGAAATATTGCTGTTGCTACAAATGGAGGAATTGGCATTTATAATTACAGTAACTGGCAGACTATTACTGCATCAAACGGACTTCCAGCATCAAATGTTTTAAGTTTAAGAGAGGACTATGAAAATAATTTGATTATGGCAACTGCCATTGGTGTTGTTAAGTATGATTGGACTGACTTTTCAGTAATAAATAAATCTGATGGTTTAACTGATAATATTGTAACAAAGATTGAATTAACTAATGAGGGTAACAATAAATTATGGTGTTCTTCTCCTTTTGATGGCGTAACAGAATATGATAATGATAATACATTTAATATCTATAGAAAGCATAGAAATCTAATTAATGACAATGTTAATTACGTATATGTTGATGATGATAATATTGTATGGATTGGAACCGAAGAAGGATTAAATCGTGTTGAAAATAATCACTGGAGATCATATAGCACAACTACCGGCCTAGTTGCAAATAACATTACAATAATATATAAAGACAGTAACCAAAATGTGTGGATTGGAACCAATGATGGACTAAGCAGGCTAAATGGTACTGTTATTACAAATTTTTCTACCGATAATGGTTTATCTGATAATACTATCACTGGAATTACCTCTGATCCAACAGGACTGGTATATGTGTCAACTTTAAATGGAGTGACTGTTTTTGAGGAAGGTATAATCATTCAAATTATTGATACTGATGATGGTTTGTTAGATAATCTTGTGACTAATGTTCACTATGAAAATGGCAGATTATGGTTTTTGCAAAACGAACATATACAATATTTTGACGGAGTTTCGTTTATTGATGTTACTGATGACGGTTGTTTATTAGATCAAACATTTAGTAAAGCAGCATGTTTAAATTGTGAAGGTCAACAATATTTTGGAACAGACCATAGTTTAAGAATGTTTGATAACGGGAATGTCAGCACAAACTGTTGGGAACACCCATATCCCGGTACTGCAACTATTATTTCTATTGTTGACACACCAAACGGATTACTATGTTCTTTTGATAATGGAGAAGTACAGTTGTTTGACGGAACGAACTGGATAATTCAGACCATGTCTTACCCGGTTTCTTTCATAGCAAATCAAGGAGATAGCTACTTTTGGTATGCTTATCAGGAACATGGTGTTGAAAAAGAATGCTTGCATTGTACAGAAAGTCTCGATTATATCGCAGTTTCACCTGACTGTCATGGAAGCAAGAATGCAAGCTTAAGCATTAATTCTCCAATTGGGACTTATATGTATTCAATAGATAATGGAGTAACATGGAATGCAGGAACAAGTTTTAATAATCTTTCGGGAGGTTATAAACACATTCTTGTAAAAAATGCATCAGATTTAATCGTTTTAGATGAAGTAATATTTATAGATTTTTATGATCATATTACAGAATCGCATATAACTATTTCTCAAATAGATTGTTTTGGAAATAATAACGGTTCAGTAGTATTGTTTTATGATTTCTCCGGTTCACATATATGGGAAAATTCAAATACTGTTATTTATGAGCGAAATAATCTTGGCGCAGGGAATTACTCTGTAACAATATCTGACAATGCTTCCTGTCAAAAGATTTTAACTAATGCAATAATTGAACCGAGTGTTTTATCAGTTGATGAGGATTTTAACCACGTAAGCTGTTTTGGTGATCAGAATGCATACATTATTCTTAGTATTTCAGGAGGAACATTACCTTATAATACTATATGGAATACTGGTCATATAAGCCCGAATTTTCCAAATTTGAATGGAGGTACATATTCTTATACTGTTACAGATGCTAATAATTGTATGTTACAGAATTCTATAGTTATAAACGAACCAACTGTTTTAGAACTATCATATGAAATTGAAGATGTCTTTTGTTATGGTGGCACGAATGGGTCGATAACAATTGATGTCGAAGGTGGAATGATTCCTCATCAAATTAATTGGAGTCCAAATACTTATGTTGATTTAGATAATAATATTGTTAATGCACCTGCCGGTAATTATAATCTTACTGTAACCGATGCGAATATGTGTGAAATAATTGACATTATTACTATTAATCAACCTCAAGTTTTTGCAATTTCGGGAGAAGATATTATTAATGTTTATTGCTATGGAGATGAAACCGGTCAAATTGAAATCAATGTTGTTGGAGGTTTTGGAGATTATGATTTTTTATGGATTAAGGACGGTTCTCCTGGAATCTTTTCTGAATCTCAAAATATTTATGATTTGTCGGCAGGAACATATTATGTTACAGTTACGGATGAGAATTTATGTGAAACAGAATCTTTTTACCTAATAACGGAATCTCCTGAACTAACAGTTGAACTTACTGTTACGCCAATCTCTTGTGCTGGCTATGATGATGGAGAAATTCTTGCCTCCGCATCAGGAGGAACAGGTAATTATATTTCTTATTTGTGGATGGACGAAAACAATAATCCAATTTCAGGATCATATATGCCTCATATTACTGGGTTAGGAGAGGGTTTTTACAAAGTTAGAGTAACCGATACTTATTACTGTGTTGTTATGGATTCAACTGTTTTAACTCAAGCTCAGCCTAATGAATATCAGATTACAGCCACCCCAATGTCATGTAATGGTCTTGATGACGGAATGATAGAAGTTTTAGTTAATGGAGGAGCTGGAGCAGGTTTTACTTTTGCCTGGGAAGGTGGAGTAGCTGGCAACATTAATGTTGCACTGAATCTTGGGGAAGGGAATTATACCGTTACAGTTACGGATCCAAACGAATGTGCAAATATTCTTTCAGCAAATGTAAATCAGCCACCTATGGAAAGTATCGGTGTATTTCCTGAAGTTGAATACGTTTGTTATGGTAATTCTTTAGTATTGAATCCAGGTAGCTTTGTTACATATAACTGGAGTACAGGAGCAACAACACCGACAATAACTGTCGAAAATCCAGGAGTTTACATAGTTAATGTACGTGCGATAGATGGATGCAGGCTGACAGATACTGTAGAAGTAATTGTTAGTGTCGTGTATCAAAACGAAAACCTTAATCTAGCAAGTGTAACCGAATCAGGAAATATTAAACTTTTTTGGGAAAAAACATCCGGGCATGGTACCGAGTTATATAAAATATTTAAGGATTCGGGTAATGGCTTTCAACACATAGCGTCAAAACTATTTAATGAGCCAGCAATTTATGAAGATGCAAATGTGGACCCAGAGAATAATTACTATCGATATATGATTTCTGTTGTCGATTCATGTGGTAATGAATCAAATATGTCCGAGGTTCATAGAACAATGCTGCTTGAAGCAAATCATAATCAATATGGAGCATGCTTTCTGAATTGGTCTTCTTATGAAGGTTTTTTTGTTGTTTATTACTTTATTATGAGTGGTTCATCACCCGATAATATTCAAGTTACTGATTCCACTCTTTATTATAACAATAATTATGCACAAATGAATCCTAATCCGGGAGGGACATACTACAGATTAAAAGTTAGAAGAATAGATGGAGTTCATCCTGGAGATGGTAATTATTACAATTCAGCATATTCGAATATTGTCTTCTGCGACAATTTGACAGGAGTTGTTAATTCTGCAATTACAACAGTTCAATTATATCCTAATCCATTTATTAGTTATTTAAATTTGGAATTTTATTTGCAGATACCTTCGTATGTTAGTGCTAGTGTTGTTGATATGCTAGGAAGGGAAATAGAAGTGTTTGAATCAGAGAATCTTGAAGCAGGAAATCATGACTTAAACTTTAATTTGAATTTGAGCCCGGGTTTATATGTACTAAGATTAAAAGTTAATGATGAGATTCATTCTTACCGAATAGTGAGTGAATAAATAAATAAATAAATGTGTTCTTACTATAGTTTTCTTACTCTTTCTCTGTCAAACGAGTTTTTATGAGATATTTGATTGAGTTATCATACAATGGATCTAATTATCACGGTTGGCAGAGGCAGGATAATGCTCTGAGTATTCAAGAGGAAATAGAAACTGCATTAAGTATTATTCTAAGAGAGAAGATTGAAGTAACAGGTTGCGGAAGAACTGACGCAGGAGTTCATGCCAAGTACTATACAGCACATTTTGATACAATTTCAAGTGTTTTTACCGAAAAATTAGTTTCTTCGCTAAATGGTTTTTTAAATAGATATATTGCAGTTCAAAATATTAAACCTGTAAATGATAGTTTTCATGCAAGGTTTGATGCCAAGTCTAGAACATACGAATATTTTGTTGAAACGGTAAAAAATCCTTTTAATATCGATAGTAGTTGGCATTTGTACAGAAAACTAAATATTGACAAAATCCATAAAGCTGCTCAATATCTTTATAATTTTAATGATTTTACAAGCTTTTGTAAATTACATTCTGATACAAAAACAAATCTTTGCAAAATACTTGAATGTGAAATAATAAGTGATGGGACACTGCTTATTTTCAGAATTACTGCAGATAGATTTCTTAGAAATATGGTTCGAGCTATTGTAGGTACTTTGGTTGATGTTGGATGTGAGAAGATTACTGAGTCTGATTTTTGCAAAATTATTGAATCTAAAGACAGATGTGCTGCTGGTCAATCGGCTCCAGCACAAGGTTTATTTCTTGTTGATGTTAAATACTAATTTATATAAGTTTAATTGGAATATCAATAAAGAAAGTTGTACCCTTACCTTTTTCAGAGTTGAGATAAATTGTTCCTTTAAGAAGGCTTGTATTTTCCTTTGCAATACATAAACCTAAACCAAGTCCGCCATAATTTAATGCAGTTTCCTCACATTCTTGTGTGAATCTCATAAATATTTTTGCTTGATTTTCTTTCGAAATTCCAATGCCGGTGTCTTTTACATATATTTTCAGAACCTTATTTTCAATCTTATATCCAAATTCCACCAATCCATTCTCTGTGAACTTTAAAGCATTTTCAATGATGTTACTCAATATTTTATGAATCTTCAGTTGATCTGAAATAATTAGACATTCTTCCTTTTTATTTGATAAAACTATTTTTAAACTCTTATTGTCATTTTTAAGATTAAAAATCTCATAAAGTTCAATCATCAATTCATTTATATCAAACTCTTTATTATTAGCCTTAATCTGTTTGGTTTCAAGAACACTGATTTCAAGTATATCTTCAATTAGTTTTTGAAGTTTAAAACTGCTATTGAGGACGATATTAGAGAACTCAAGACGCTTTTCTTCAGATAGATTGTTTTTATTTAGTAGTTTTGAAAAACCAATAATTCCATTTAATGGCGTTCTAACTTCGTGAGTCATATTGTGTAAAAAATCTTCTTTTAATTTGTTGCTTTCTTCAGCTTTTTCTTTAGCAATTACTAACTCTTTATATGTTCCTTCCTTAATTAATATTTCCTCTTGCAGTTTGCGATTTACTTCAACTAATTCTGCTTCTTTTAATTTTCTTTCCGAAATTTCCTTAATTAAACTTTTTTGAATAATTCCAAAGTTTATAGTTATAGTTAAAGCCAATATTAGAAAAGAAATTATTGCCACAACCCATGAAGATTTTGATAATAGTGCAGTATAAATATCGAAATCAAAAACAATGATGCTATTAACGAATAGGATTTTAAAGGCAAAAAGGATTATTATAGAAATTAAAATAGATCTTAAACCTCTATTTAAATCAAAAAATAGAGTTGAAATGGAAACAATGCTTAGTAAAATTATCAAACCTGCCCCATAGATCGATGCAAGATAGATATTATAGCTTGCTATAGAATACAAACAGACTAATAATACTATCAGTTTTATATTATAGTTTAATCTAAAATAAAAAATAAAACAGAGGATTATTGGTGTTATAAGAGCCAAATGCCATAATAGAAACTTAATAAGACCGTGTTCGATAGCAAATATTGAATTTACTATCATTAAAGGAACTGCTAAAACGCTGATAGTCAGTAATACTCGGTATAGTTGAAGGTTTTTGATACCAACTATACTAGAGTCTTTTATAATCTGTTTGGGCCAGAATATATGTATTATAAAACTTTTGAGTACTTTCACCAAGCAACTTTTTAATAAGCTAATTTGACAAATAAATTCTGTATTCCCATCTTTCTAAGCTAATGCTTTTTAGCTTTTCCCCTTTAATCTGATTTTCTGTAAAATATTCGATTAAATCCATATCATTTTCAATTTCTAATTTTGCTTCTGCACTTTGATCTGAAAGATTTAATATTACAATGATTCTGTTATTATCTTTGGTCCTTTCGAATGCAAAAACCGGAGAATCTGTTTTGCTGTGAATAATCTTAATGTCTCCACCAAATTGACCGTTCCAGAGAGCTATATTTTGTTTTTTTAGTTTATTCATTTTTGTGTAAAACTCCTGATATTTTATGTCTTTCCAGTCAATAGTATCTTTTTCAAAAAATCTTAATCTTTTATTCATACCAGCTTCTTGTCCGGAATATATTAGGGGCATCCCCGGCAGTGTATAACACAGAACCGAAAAAGTTAGATTCCCCTCTCCATATCTTTCATAAACAGTCCCATTCCATGAATTTTCATCATGATTTGTTGTAAAACGCATTTTTATTGCAGCATCAGGGAATTCATTTTGTTCCCATGTTAAAACCGTATCGATTCTGTTTACAGGTTTTTCGCCTTTGGCTATACCATTCATTACGTGCATTAACCACCATCCGTAAGACATATCGAATGCCTCAAAATGGTGTTCAGGCTTTTCTGCTTCGGCTAACATAAAAACTTGCTTAATCTTATCTAGTTCTCTACGTGCATAATTCCAAAATTCTGTTGGAACCATATCTGCGACATCGCAACGATATCCATCAATGTCTGCTTCAATTATCCAAAATTTTAATGCATCAGTCATTGCTTCCCATAAAGCCTTATTTTCAAAATTTAAATGAATAACATCTTCCCAATCTTCAACGGGTACACAAAAATTTCCATCCGAATCAGTATGATAAAACTCCGGATTTGTTTTAGTCCATACAGCGTCCCATGATGTATGATTAGCTACCCAATCTAAAATAACATACATTCCATTTTCATGAGCAGTTTGAACAAGATTTTTGAAATCATCCATTGATCCAAATTCAGGATTTATACTTTTGTAATCGTAAACAGAATAATAACTACCTAATCCTCCTTTGCGGTTTAAAACTCCAATTTTATGTATTGGCATAAGCCAGAGAATATCAATACCCATTTCTTTTAACCTTGGAATATCCTTAATAAAAGCATTAAACGTCCCTTCAGGTGTATGTTGTCTGATATTTACTTCATAAATCACTGCATCTTTTACCCACTCAGGAGTATTTTTTATATAGCCGTCATCAGAAGATTCATTATCTCTTGAACTATTGTTGCATGAAGTCATAACAACTGAGAGTATAAACATAAACATTATTATTTTATCTTTCATAAACTATCTTTTAGAGGTTATTATTTCAAATGAATTAGCCGGTATTTGAATTAAATATGAATGATTTGTTTCTGATATTTCTGATTTATTAATAATTGAGTAATTATTCATATCAAATTTGAAATAGTCTTTTTCAATTTCTGCCGTTTGTAATTTTATTCCATTAGATAAAATAATAATTGATTCATTATCAAAATATTTTCGTTTATAAATCAGCAGATTTTTTGATGACTTTAAAATTTTTGTTGTCCCATATATCAATTCGATGCTCGACTTTCTAAGATTTGTTAACTTTTTGAATGTATCCAAGCATTTTGATTCTGTAGCCGATAAATTGTTGAACCTCATCATTCTTCTGTTATCTGGATCATTTGCACCCGGCATACCAATTTCATCTCCGTAATAAATGCAGGGAATTCCTGGAATAGTCATAATAAATGCTGCAAGATTACACAGTTTATCATATGAATCTTCATTTAAGACTTTAATATCTCTATTCCATCCTGCTTCTTTATCACATTCTCCAGATAGTATAGCTCCATCTGCATAAGTTATGAATCTAACTAAATCATGATTGCCGGTGATATTACTCATTAGGTGATTTGAACCATAAGCAGAAAGACTTGCCATCAATGAAATTGCCAAATTTGCCATATTCATATCAGAACATGCGAAAGTATTTCGAGCATCAAAATACAGATTGAAATCAAATTGTCCATCCAGCATTCCTGATCCAACATAATTTCCTATTAGTTTTCTGCTTCCGAATGTTTCTCCAACTTGGTAAACAGATTTTGACGGGAATGATTTTTTGATCTTATTGGTAAGTGTCCTCCAAAATTTCTCAGGTATATGTTTTGTTGCATCGTGCCTGAAACCATCAATATTATATTTATAAATCCAATAAACTGCTAGTTCAGAAATAGTATCAATAACTCTTTCGTTTGAAAAATCCCAAGATGGGAGAAATGTGTCGAACCATGTAGTAAGCCTTTCATCATCCCAAATTCTGATATTTTTTCTGCCGTCTTCAAGAATTAAATTCGTTGCGAAGCTTTTGTTTTCCTTATATAATGGATGGTCTTCGTGAACATGGTTTGCAACAAAATCCAGAATAATATTTATTTCTTTTTTATGAGCTTTTGCAATTAACTTTTTAAATGTTTCTTCTGAACCAAAACGTGTGTCAATTAATGTTGATGAAATTGGCCAGTATCCGTGATAACCGGAATAATACCTGTGCGGAGCAGGATATTCCCGAAAAGCTTCCAAAGGGTTTTGAGTTATTGGAGAAATCCATAACATATTTATGTTGAGATTCGAGAAGTAATCATCATGAATCTTATTAAATACTCCCTGTAAATCTCCTCCCATATAATTTGCTTTATCATCAACCCTCTTGTCTGATAGGGGCGCATCATTCATTATATCTCCATTTGCGAATCTATCGACCATAAGAGAGTACATTATATTATTATGCTTATCGAATCTGTTTAATTTTTTTGTGGTAGAGATTACTTCACCGTATTCTAATGGAATAAGTATGTCATTAGCTATACAAGCTTGACTTGAAGCAAAAACTCTTAGATATGAACGTTCTGTTTCCTTTGCATTATCAGGAATGATAATATTATAAGAAGACCCATAAAAATTGTTTAAATCCAATGGGATTTCTTGATTCTGCCACAATATTATAACAAATTCAGGTGTTTTACTAAACTTTATTGAAATCGAATTAGAATAAATTTTGTCATGAATAATTTCCAAACCTTCATCTTGGCAATTATCTTGTATTTTTAAGAGAGTATTATAACCCCCAATCCCATTTGGAACAGTGTCGCCAAGTTGTGGATTGTTCATCCAATTACCGTCAGCAACAATTTGATATTGATAAACTCCAATGTCTAGATCAAGCATAATGCTCCAAATGTTGTCATTTTTCGATAATTTATATTCATCATCTGGATTCCAAGCGTTAAAATCTCCTGCAATTCTTACATCATCAAAATGTTGTTCATTCTCTGCAAATTCAACTGAATGTATTAAGCTTTTCTCTTTTATACATACAACTATGTACTCATTATTATCCGAAAAAAATGAAATTTTACTTAAGTCAGGTATTCTACTAAAGTTTTCAGTAATTTCAATTAATGAGTTTTCACTATCATAAATAAATCGTCCGCCAGAATACTTGATAGAGTCAAAATTCTGATTATTGCAGATGTAATCCTCTATATGAATGATGCTACAGGTTTCCGATATTTTTATAGGGCTTGCAAGTCCACAAATTGGATCCAATGAAAAATCAAATCTCTGTTCTGTGTGGCTGTCCTTACAAGATAAAACAAATGCAAGAACTGCAGTAATTAAAAATGATACTACAACTAGTCTATACATGATATTGAATAATCTTTGTTTACAATAATACTAGCTCTTTCTTTTAAGGACTGAACAACTTTATGTTCTTGTTCAAGAATCTTCCACCTTAATTCATTTGTTTCTTCTTTCCCTCTGTCAGCTTGAGCTTTTTTTGTCTCATGATATGTTAAGTCGATGAAAATACTCAAATTACAAGGAAGATTAATAGCATAAAGGCCGTCAATTATCAAAATTTTTATTTTTGAAAAATCAGTTATCAAAATGTCAATTTCATCCGGAACCAAATCTATGCATGGCATTTCAGACTTTTTATTATTTAAAAAATCATGTATGTTTTTGGTAATTATTTTCCATTCAATTTCATTCATCCCTACTTTGTCAATTCCATTTTCAATCCTATATTGATTTCTTCTATGAGGATGAATTCTGTAATAGTTATCGGAATGAATAATCTTAGTTGGAATCTTGTGAGTCTTTACTAATTCCTTCCCAATACAATGAGCTAGCTCTGATTTTCCACTCCCGGATTCTCCAGAGATACAAATAATAATTTTTTCTGAGGGTATTTTCAGAATTTCTTTAATAATATCGTTTGCTGCACTTTTATGCATATCTTTAATTAACAGAACATCTCCTAACATAATACTAAAGTTTATAGATGTAAAAATACTTTTTTTTTTGATATTTCATAGCATATTAGAATCTGTCTGATAGTAGATTTATGTTAATAATTAAAAATTTAAAAAAATGTAGCAGAAACAGTTTATATCTTGTATTAGATAAAATGAACAAAGTAGTAAAATGTTAAAATCGACGTATAATAAATTGATTATTAGAGTATTTTAAGAAATAAAAAGATATATTTGTGAGAATAAACTTTATCTTTAATTAATTGTTAAAATATAAGCTTAATTTTTAGTAATTATGAAAAAAAACATACTCTTAATTGTTACACTAATTTGGTCTTTAGGACTGTTTTCTCAATATTCAGTTAGTTCAAAAACCATTACCTTTAATGATCCGGATAGAGACAGGAACATTGAATGTGGAGTTTACTACCCATCTATTCTAGATTCAAATCCTGGTTCAGTACAGTTTCCATATATTATATTTGGACACGGATTTTCAATGAATATTAATCCTTATTCTTTTTTTTGGGAAGGAATTGTCCCTGAAGGAGTAATTGTTATCTTGCCAAAAACGGAAACGGGTTTGTCTCCAAGTCATGAGAACTTTGCAAAAGATCTAGCTTTTTTAGGAGATTATTTCTTCGAACAATCATTGAATGCATCAGGTCATTTTTATAATTCTGTAAGAGATGATTTTTTTATTATGGGACATAGTATGGGTGGAGGTAGTTCTCATTTGGCATCTTCCTTTTCGCAAAATGCCAAGGCGATTGTAACTTTTGCTGCTGCAGAAACAAATCCTTCTGCAATGGAAGCTGCTGAAATATACACAGGTAAGGTCGTCATGTTTTATGGCGTTAATGATAATGTTACTCCTTTTGCAGAACATCAAGAACCAATATTTCAGAATTCTGCATCTACGTGTAAAACTTTAATAGGTATTATAGGAGGGATTCATTGTTACTTTAATAATTATAATCTACAATGTTCCGTAGGAGAGATTGCAGCTGGTTCTAATGCGACTATTAGTAGAGAACAGCAACAAGATGTTGTTTTGGATTTTGTAAAACTACTTGTTAAATCTGAACTATATAATGATAATCAGGCTAATAATGCCTTTGTTGATTCTGTAAATAATTCAAATAGAGTAATAACCCAAAGAGTTTGTGAAACACCAACTACAGTTACATTGAATGAGCATTATGACTTCATTAAGGTTTATCCTAATCCGGCAGAAGATTATATTGAATTTGTAATGCAGGATAATACATATTCAGGTTTTTTTAGAATTTATAATATTGAAGGTAAAGAAATCAATAGTTTTTATGTAAATGAACATGAAAATCATATCCAAATTAATGTGTCAAATTATCCTACAGGGAGATATTTTGTTTCGGATGAAAACTATTCATTTTATAAAGATTTTTTGATTATCAGATAATAACAGGATAATTATTGTGAAATGCCTTCTGATTATTCATTAAGGCATTTTTTTATGAAATTATTACTAATAATCAATATTCCACCATTCGTCTTTTTCAATTATACATGGAATACTGTTAATATTTAATCCAATGTCAGCATCTGTTTTTATATTTATACTAGTTTGATTTATCTCAATCTGGTAGTTAATCTGCCTGAATAAAAAACTAAAACTAATGCTATCCCATTTATCAGGAAGTTTTGGATTAATGCTAATAATTTTAGATCTGAAATCAATGCCAGCAAAAGACGAAATTGTTTGGATAACTGTTGCAGCCATTACTCCTGTATGAATACCTTCGGCAGTAGTTCCTCCTTGAATATCATTGTAATCACTGACTAGGGCTTCGTCAAATAATTCTGTAGCCCACTCCTTTAAGTTCCACTCATTTGCTAAATATGAATGTACGATGCGACTCAGACTTGAACCATGTGATGTTCTTTTGATATAGTAATTAAAATTTTTTATTTTATAATCTGACGGGAGTTTGATTCCTAATTCGGTAAATGTCTCAGTTAATTCCTTGTCAGTTAGATTATAAAAAATCATTAGTGTATCTGCCTGTTTTGCAAGTTGATATTCATCAGGGGATTTTCCTTCAGCTTTTAGAATTCTGTCGAGCCTATAGATATTGTTATATTTTATTTTATAATTCTCCCAATCTAGTTCTTTGAGTTTGAAAAATCCCTCAAATTGTTCAATGATTCCTTCGTTATTTACATTTACTTTTAGATTTTGAGAGATGTCCATCCATTTTAATAATTCCTCTTCTTGAATATTTGAAATATGAGTATTCTTAGCTGGTTCTATAATTTTATAATATATATTTAAACAATTTTTCAAAGTCCAACTAAGCATTATATTTGTATAAGCGTTATTAGATAAGCCACCTGAATTAGAATTCGGATATTTTTCATGAAATTCGTCAGGTCCCATTACTTTGTTTAGAGCATACTTTTTATCTATTTCTGAGTATTCGCAAGCAGAAGTAAAGAATCTGCATATTTCACAAATCATTTCAAAACCATAATTTTTAATAAAGTCACGATCTCCAGTAGTTTCAAAGTATCTTATTATATTATATGCAATTGCGAGAGATACATGCCGTTGATTTCTGCTGTAGTCTGGACCCCATTCTCCTGATTTTGGATTCAGATGAATTTCCTGAGTTTCTTCTGTCCCTGTTCTACCACTTTGCCAAGGAAACATAGCTCCCGCATAATTGTTTTCCTTCGCATATTTCTTTGCTGCCGGAAGTCTTTTGAATCGGTACAAAAGCATTTGTTTTGAGATTTCTGGGAAATGAATGTTATAAAAAGGGAAAATGAATAATTCATCCCAAAAAATATGCCCCCTATATGCTTCTCCGTGGAGACCTCTGGCACCTATACTGGCATCAATATCTATATTATGTTTTGAAACAGAGCAAAATAAATGATAGATATGAAGTCTTAGTATTTGCTGAACTATACGATCTCCTTTTATTTTTATATCACATTTCTTCCAGATTTTTTTCCACTCATTAACGGAGGCCTTTGTGTTTATATTAAAGTCATTGTGTTTGTTCAATATAAGGTCAGGATCTACATATTTTTTCTCGTTACTATTTGTAAATGCGACGATTTTTCTAATATTGAACTCCTGATTGGATTGGATTTCAGATGTGTAAATAATATGAACTTCAGAATCTCTCTCTTCGTAACTGATTGTAGCTGTAGAAATATTACTGCTCACGTGCGATGCAACAGAAATTTGTATTTCAGATTCTGTTGTAGTTGTATTAAGTCCAATTATTTTATCTTTATAATATACCTGTGATTTGTTGAGGTGTTTTTGATTTAATTCTCTGTATCTTTCAACTCCATCGTTAATTATATTGGCATCTAGTCCTGTTTTAATTGATATCTTGCCGGAGTAATTTAAGGGGATTATGCTGTACTCTAGCCCTGCTAGGTTCTTATTAGCCATACTTATATATCGTAAAGACTCAATCATACTTTGTCTTCCAGCTGAATCTTCTATCAAAACCCAACCTGTTAGTATGCCTTTCTTTATGTCTAGTTTGCGTTCAATGTCTAGGATTTTATATTTTTTTGAGTCTATCCAATCTCCATCATCAATTTTAAAACTTGTAATTAACCAGTTTGGGCAATTTACTAGATCTTCATTATAAATTGTTTTTCCATTGATTTCAGATGAAAGTTTATTATATACACCTGCAAAATATGTTCCTGGGTAATGATATTCTGAGGCTTTTTCTTCTGCAAAGCAACCTCTTGTCGCAAAAAAGCCATTTCCAACAGTCAAAAGAGACTCTCTGCTTTTTTCTTGAGATTCGTCAAAATCTGAGTAAGTGATATTCCACGCATCTGAATGTATACCTACATCAAACCATGTATTTATACTTTCTATGTTTATTTCTTCCAAATCAGCAACTACAATGTCTGCTCCAAATGCTTTTAATTCTTTATGATTATTGTGTCTAGCCAATCCTATTATAAGTCCAAAATTTCCATCTTTCCCTGCTTTTACTCCACTATTCGCATCTTCAATAATAGCAGTTTTGTGATAGGCTACTCCTAAACTATCACAAGCGTGAGTGAAAATATCTGGGGCAGGCTTTCCTTTTAATCCAAGTTTAGCTGAAACATTTCCATCAACGCATACCTCAAAAAGATAATCAAGTTCTAAGTTCTTTAAAATTTTTGTGCAATTTTTACTTGATGATGCTACTCCAACTTTAACGTCATGTTCACGAAGTTCATGTATTAATTTTATTGTGGAATCAAAGATTATATCTTTATTATTAGAAAGTAATCTATTAAATAGTTGATTTTTCTTATTTCCTACGCCGCAAATTGTCATGTTTTCTAAACAATCATCTTCATTCCCCCACGGAATTTCAATTGCCCTAGACTCTAAAAATGATTTGACTCCATCGTATCTAGGCTTCCCATCAACATACAATAGATAGTCAGATTCGATGTCAAATTTCTTAAAGTGTTTTTTTTTATTTAGTCCATATTTTTTCAAAAAATCATCGAAAGTCTGCTTCCAAGCTTGACTGTGAATTGAAGCTGTATCGGTAATTACACCGTCAAGATCGAAGATTATTGCATCAAAATGTAGCGACATGATATATAATTATAATTTAAAATTTCATCATATAAAGCTATTAAATAAAACATTAAGTGTAAAGCGAAATCTAAAAAAAATAAGATTTTTTATGTTTCTCAAATTATAATCAATAAAATCATATTTAAAATCACACCCTACTTAAGTCTTACAATGATATTCCAAAAACTCACAAGATAGCCGAAAGATGTTCTTTTTATAAAATCAAAGTATTTATTAAATATTCTTCACTATCTGGTTTTTGAATTGTAATGTACATTCTTAGATTATGGTCTTTAAATATTAAATCGAGTTTTATTTTAATATTCACATAAGTTTTAATTGTTCAGAAGAAAATATAAACTATTCAAAAAAACAAACAAATATTTTTGAAAAATAAATATAATGTCGTATGTTTGCGACATTAAACAATATAAAATTATGGAACAAGTAATTACAAATAATAAATCAAAGGAGTTTTGTATTGATAAGCAAAGAATAGCTCAATACTGCAAAGTTCTTTCGCATCCTGCAAGAATTGCAATAATAGAATTACTTGCTGAACATAAAGAGATCCGAACAGGGAATATTTCAGATTATCTTCCAATTGCTAGAACAACAGTTTCTCAGCATTTAAAAGAATTGCGTAAAATAGGAATAATTCAAGGAGATATTGATGGATTAAAGATTCATTATTGTTTGAATTCTAATAAACTTAAAGAAATTAATATTTTGTTAAATAGTTTCTTTAATCAGTCTATTGATGAGTTTAAATGTAAATGTTAGGTTTAATTAAAAATTATAGAAAAAATATTTAATAATTTCATAATAATCAAATAGAAACAAATAAATGAATACTAACTAATTTTGAGAAAAAAGCAATTTTATGAAAATACTAATTTTATGTACAGGAAATTCGTGCCGCAGCCAGATGGCTCACGGATTTTTACAATCTTTTGACAAAAAGCTTATGGTTTTTTCTGCTGGCACCGAGGCAAGTGGCAATCTGAATCAAGGAGCTGTTGCAGTAATGAAAGAAATTGGATTGGATATTTCTCATCACACTTCAGATTCTATTGATAAATATCTTGGAGAAGAATGGGATTATGTAATAACAGTTTGTGGAGGCGCTAATGAAGTGTGTCCGGCATTTATCGGAAAAGTAAAGAATCGTTTGCACATTGGCTTTGATGATCCTTCTCACGCGGAAGGAACCGAAGAATTTATTAAATCTGAGTTTGTAAGAGTTAGAGACGAAATCAAAATTGCTTTTAACAAATTATATTTAGAAGAGTTAAAAGAGCAGTTATAATCTAAAAGAAATATTTTATGAGTACCGACAAAAGGAGAATTGGAGTATTTGAGAAATATTTAACTGTTTGGGTTGCTTTAGGAATACTAGCAGGTATTGCTATCGGACATTTCTCAGGTGACAGCATTGAAATTATCAGCAGTTTTGAAATTGCAAAAGTTAATATCCCTGTTGCCATTCTTATTTGGCTGATGATTTATCCAATGATGTTACAGATAGATTTTACTAGTATTAAGAAGATTAGAAAAAAGCCAAAAGGAATCATTCTCACGGTCATAATTAATTGGTTTATAAAGCCATTTACAATGGCATTTTTTGCATGGCTATTTTTTTCTAAATTGTATCAGGCATGGATAGATCCTTCGTTGGCAGGGGAATATATTGCAGGTGCAATAATACTTGGTGCCGCTCCTTGTACTGCAATGGTTTTTGTATGGTCTTATCTTACCGATGGTGATCCAAACTATACATTAGTGCAGGTTTCAGTTAACGACTTAATAATTCTTGTGGCATTTGTGCCGATAGTTGGTCTGTTACTTGGAATTACGGATGTTACAATCCCTTACGGCACTCTTGTTGCAAGTGTTGTAATATTTGTCGTGATTCCATTAGTTGCTGGAGTAATTACTCAAAGAATACTTTTGCATTTTAAAGGTGAAGAATGGTTCAAGAAGGAGTTTCTTCCAAAACTAAAACCAGTAAGTATTGTTGCATTGCTTGTTACATTAGTCTTACTATTTGCTTTTCAGGGAGAAAATATTACAAATAATCCTTTGATTATTTTACTTGCTGCCGTTCCGCTGGTAATACAGACTTATTTTATCTTTTTTATAGCATGGTTTGCAGGCAAAAAGATTAAATTGCCACATGCTGTTTGCTCTCCGGCTGCTATGATTGGAGCAAGTAATTTCTTTGAACTTGCTGTAGCTGTAGCAATTGCTCTTTTTGGGCTACATTCGCCGGCAGCACTTGTTACTGTTGTTGGAGTATTAGTAGAAGTTCCTATAATGTTGTCTTTAGTAGCTTTCGCAAACAGAAATAAGTATTAAGTTATTTCATTAATTCATAAAGTTCGAAGGTATTAATTATTTGAATATGTTTCCCTTTTGCAATGATAATTCCATTGTTGTGCATTTCCCTTATCGCTCGACCCAATGAAGGTCTTGTTACTCCAAATAATTCTGAAAGTTTATTCTGAGATAGTGGTAGGGTTATAAAATTTGAATTATTGTTTTTAGCAAGATCAAGCAAGTAATATGCAAATTTACCTTTAATACTATGAAACGACAGAAATTTTAGTTTTCGTGAAAGAAATTGAGCTCTGCTAGAGATTATATTCAAGTAATTCTCAAGAATCTTTTCACTTGACTGAAGAAGTTTAATAAACGAATCTTTTGGAAGAATAAGAATTTTAGAATCTGTTTGAGAAACTATATTAACTGGATATGTATTTTGTTTGCCGAAAATGAAAGCAGGTGCAAGCGGCCTCGATGCCTCAATTTCTTCGATAACAATGGTTTTTCCTGAAAAATCTATCATTTCTCCTCTTACAATTCCTTCAAGAACTATCATAAGACTAGAGACTTCTTCATCCTGATATGCTATAATATCTCCTTGCTCAAAACTTTTTATTTTACTGAAAATATTTGACATTAAACCTTCAACAATATGTGAAGCTAAGCCTTTGAAAAGTATACAATTATATAAACTATTGTTATTCATTTTCTATCAAATATTGTATTTATTGAGCTTGTTTCAGCGTAAATGCAATAGTAGTACCAAGGTTTACTGTACTTCTGACATTAATAGATTGTTTATGAGCTTCAATTATGTGTTTTACAATAGCTAAACCTAGTCCTGTGCCTCCTGTATTGTGAGATCTGCTTTTGTCCACTCTGTAGAATCTTTCAAAAACTCTTGGCATATCTTCATCAGGGATTCCAATGCCGTTGTCTGTAACTTCAATAAGTAGGTTTTTATCCATTGGAAACATTTCTATTTCAACTTCTCCTCCATCATTATTATAATTTATACTGTTTATTAAAAGGTTGGTGAATACTTGTCGAATAAACTCTCTGTCGGCATTTACTTTTTTATTCCCTTCAAAATGCTTTTTTATAGAGATTCTTATATTTTTTGATTTTGATATCTCTTCAATATTTTCTATAACTTCGTTACATAAGCTAACAGGGTCAAAGTCTTTGAGTCTTAATTTTAAATGTCCGCTTTCAAGTTTTGTGATAGAATCAAGATCATTTACAATTGTTATCATTCGGTTTATATTCTTTTCGATTTTTTGTAGGTATATATCATTGACAGTTTCATCATGTAATCCCCCCTCAAGTAAGGTCAGCGTATATCCTTGGATATTAAAAATAGGGGTTTTAAGTTCATGTGCAACATTTCCAATAAACTCTTTCCTATAATTGCCCATGTCTTTCAGGTTTTGAATTTCTGTTTGTTGTTCTTCTGCCCATTTATCAACATCTTCTTCAACCTGTTTGATGAGATCTCTATTGTAATTAAATTTTTGAGGGTCAAAGCCTTTTCCACGTTTTCTTTTGTTAATAGTTTTATAAATTAGTTTTATTCTATTATAAATAAATGAGAAAAGCATCATTCTTAAACTAAAAAAAGACAAAAGAAATGCTAATCCTGAAAAAATAAATACATTTTCCCAATTTGCATTGAGATTAAAAATATAATTTACAATTAATATTATTAAAAGTATACTTAAAATTATATAACTTGAGTAAAGAAAAGCAAGATTTGTCGCGCTATAGTTCTTCATTTTTAAATATTTTCAAATTTGTAACCTATTCCCTTTAATGTTGTAATGTAAGTGTTTCCAATCTTTTGTCTCAATTTCCTAATGTGCACATCAATTGTTCTGTCTCCAACTACTACTTCATTTCCCCATACCTTACTATATATTTCATCTCTGCTGAATACTTTATCGGGATTTTTAGCTAGTGTTAATAATAAATTAAATTCTTTTTTCGGGAGAATAATTTCTATTCCGTCTTTTTCAACAGTATATCTGTTTCTGTCAATTTTGAGAGACTTTAATATCAGTTTTTTATTTGTTTCGGATTTTTTTTCAATTGTCCTTCTTAAAAGCGAATTAATTTTTTTAATTAAAACATTAGGCTTAATAGGTTTTGTGATATAATCATCTGCACCTGCGTCGAAGCCAGCTATTTGAGAATAATCTTCTCCACGTGCACTTAAAAATGTGATGATAATATTCTCCAATCCGTTTATCTCACGAAGTTTATTACATGTTTCAATACCATCCATTATAGGCATCATAACATCTAGAATAACTAGAGCAGGCTTCTCTTTTTTAGCTATCTCTATGGCTTCTTGCCCGTTGTTTGCTGTAAATACATGGTAGTTCTCCTTTTTTAGGTTGTATGATATAAATTCCTGAATATCAGAATCATCATCTACCAATAGAATTTTGATATTTTCTTTATCTGACATATAGTTCTTTTGGAAAACAAATATACCAATAAATAGTTAGAATACTGGAATTTAGGAATAAATTTGTGAGAATAGAATTGTTGACAAACTATTTTATGAGTTCGAACTTAATCAATATAAATAGTTTTGTTTAGAGGGCGATATCTGGCAGATATTTTCCCGCCTGCAGAAGTTTTCTGATCGAGGATATTTCCAAGAGTTCTGTCCATCCACATAGTTGCATTACCATGGCCGAGGATTTCAAGTTGATTTTTCGCGAGTATAATACTGGTACTATTAACGGCGTTTTGAGTAAAGATTTGAGCATCACCTTCAATCACTCCATTCATTGCAATTACAACGGATTCATTTTCCTTTAGACTTTCCCCGTCCCATATTAGTTCAAAAGCAAAAGATTTTGAAATTGTATCCATGTCTCCTGGATAATCAATCGTATTCACAGAAATTGAGTTCACAAAAATTTTACCTTCAGTATCCTTCCACTCGAAGCTTCCAGAATCAACAAATCCCGTAAACTGTTTTTCGTAATATGCCAATGCTGGTTTGAAACTCAAAATCTCATCATTAAATTTAACTTCACTTGGTTCTGATAATTGAAGTAATGTTCCTAAAGCATTACCAAATCTGAAAACAGCTCTTGCATAAGTTATGTCATGATTTGCATTATAAAACAATTCAAAATCGGTATAGATTCTGTCTTGATTGACGTCTTCTGAGTTTTCTCTCTCACATGAACAAAATAAAAAGAATGCTGTCAGCGCTGTTGCTAGAATTAGATTTGCTGTTTTTTTCATAATATTTGTTTTGGTTAATACCAAACAAAGTTACAGAATTAGTTTATTAGTTTGTATGTTGACAGAAAAAAAATCTTTTCTACCAAATATCAGTTCTTTTATCTTCAGGTAAATACATTGGGTCGCCAGGTTTTACATTGAACGCTTTATGAAATTCTTCTAATCCAGGTAATTGACCATTTACACGCCATCTTCCGAGAGAGTGAACACCTTCTTTTGTCCTCTTCATAATCTCTTCTTCTCTAATATTTTGAGCCCACACATTGGCGTATGCAAGAAAGAATCTTTGTTCAGCTGTAAAACCATCAATCGGTTGAATAGTGTTTCCATCCATTGCAATCATTAGGGCATCGTATGCTATTTTCAATCCACCATAATCTGCAATATTTTCTCCTAGTGTTAGTTTTCCATCTGCGTAAAGATTTTCTGAAACCTCAATATTATTATATCTTTCAACAAGAATTTCAGCTTTTTCATTAAATAGCTTTTCATCTTCTTCTGTCCACCAATTTTTAAGATTTCCATATTTATCAAAACTTTTTCCTCTGTTATCAAATCCATGAGTAATTTCATGACCTATTACCATTCCTATTGCACCATAATTGACTGCATCGTCAGCGTATAGATAGAAAAATGGAGGCTGTAAGATTCCGGCGGGGAAACATATTTCGTTAAAGGTTGCCATATAATAAGCATTAACGGTTTGGGGATTCATTAACCATTCTTCTTTATTTACGGGTTTGCCGATTTTGTTAATCATATAATCAAAATCAAATCTATTGGCTCTGAATATATTTGAAATGTAGTAGTCATCCTCAATATGTAAATTGGAATAGTCTCTCCACTCATCAGGATATCCAATTTTTACTCTCATTGCTTGAAGTTTGTCTATTGCATTTAGTTTTGTCTCCTCTGTCATCCAACTGAGTTTTTTGATTCTTTGTTCAAAAGCAAATTTCAGATTATTTACTAGTTCAGTCATTCTTTCTTTAGCTTCAGGAGGGAAATGTTTTTTAACAAAAAGTTGCCCAACAGCTTCTCCTAAACTAGAATTAGTCTGATTTACAACTCTTCTCCATCTTTCTTGTTGTGTTTTGGCTCCAGATAAGAAGGTTCCGTAAAATTCGAATCGTCTATTATCAAAATTACTACTTAAATAGGACGCTGAACTATTAATCAAATTCCAAGTAAAATATTTTTTCCATGTGTCAATATCGGTTTCATCAAATATTTGACTTAAGCCTTCAAAAAAATTAATCTGACTAACGTTAATTATGCCAGGAATAGGCAAGCCTATTAGTTGAAAGTATTTCTTGAAATGTGAATTTGGACTTAGTTCGTCAAGCTCATTAAGACTTAATCTATTTGTTGTGTTATGAATATCTCTAAGCTCTAAACTAGTCATGGAGTTTTCAGCCAATTTTGTCTCGAATTTTAGTATAATTGAAGCGATTTCTTGTGCCTCATTTTTAGTTTTTCCTAATAAAATGAACATATCTCCAATATACTCTAAATAAGATTCTCTTATTTCTACTGAGCGGTTGTCATCAGATGTATAATAATCTCTATTTGGAAGTCCTAGACCACCTTGAAGTATGTATGCAATCTGCATATCACTGTTTTCTCTGTCTGCAGATCCGTAAATGCCAAATGTTGAGGATATGCCATTTTTATGAAAATCAGATATTTGCTTAATAATACCATCTTTAGATGAAATATTCTTAATGCTCGCAAAGAATTCTTCTAGTGCTTTTAGTCCGTCATTTTCTATTTTAATTGTGTCCATTCCTAGTTTGTAAAATGTGCTAATTTTCCATTCTATAGAATTTCTTTCCGGTTTCTGTTCTGCAAGACCTGTTATTATGTCATTTACTTTCTGACTTGTTTCTTTTGCAAGGAGATTAAATGATCCAAAAAGACTTTCATCATCGGGTAAAGGATTATTTATTTGCCATCCGCCTGTTGCATATTGATAAAAGTCTACAGTTGGACATACATCTATATCGAGATTTGATAAGTCGATAGCTTTTGCTTCTTTAATTTCTTCCATGTTCTCTTCTTTTTGATTTTTACATGCTGTAAATACTATTAATACAGATAGAAATAAATAAAATTTATAAGTTCTTTTCATAAAATTTGATTTAAATTAAAATACAATAATAATCTATTTTGCTAAAACAATCTTCTTTTCTTGTCCGTTTAACAATCTTTTAATATTTTTTGCGTGAGTGATAAAAACCAAAAGTGTAGCTATGATGCTGAATATTAGCAGACTATGTTTGTTTGTGCCTTCTAATAAAAGAATAAACAAAGGGAAGCTTAAAGCAGCAGAAAGAGAACTAAGGGATATTATTCGAGATATGACTAAAACTATAATAAAGATTCCCATAGACATTAATGCTCCAAAAGGATAAACAGCGATTATAACTCCAAGTAGTGAAGCTACACCTTTCCCTCCATCGAAATTTGAATAAACTGGTAAAATATGTCCAACTACAGCTGCTGTCCCAAGGCAAATCTTTAGAAGATAAAAGGTTTCTGAATAGTCTTGAATTCCTGGTAAAAGATGGACAAGTTGAACAGATATTATGCTTTTTATTACATCTGTAGCAAACACTGGAATCGCAGCACGAAGACCCAAAACCCTCATGGTATTTGTTGCTCCTGCATTTTTGCTTCCTTCCTTGCGAATGTCAATATTAAAAAACCACTTTCCATACCAATATGATGAACTAAATGAACCAATAAGGTATGCTGATATTATCAGAATAATTATGTAAATTATTTTTATTTCCATTGCTTTTTATATCTGTCAGTATCTCTTTTTGAGTCTTTTTGTTTTAAACTTTCTCTCTTATCAAATAGTTTTTTCCCTTTAGCAACAGCTATTTCAATTTTTGCGAGACCTTGTTCATTAATCAGTACACATAGAGGAATTACTGTCAAACCTTTCTCACTTATTTTTTTTTCAATTTTATTTATTTCTTTTCTATTAAGAAGTAGTTTACGGTCCCGAAGAGGTTCGTGGTTGTTGCATGTACCCATTTCATACGGAGCAATATGTAATCCTATTATCCAAATCTCATTATTTCGCATTTGACAATATGCATCATTGAAGTTAACTTTACCATTTCGAATTGATTTTATTTCTGTCCCTAGTAATTGAATTCCAGCAATGAATTTTTCAATTATCTCAAACTTATAATATGCTTTCTTATTTGTATATTTTTGAATAAAATTCTTCATAATTTATAAAGCTGATTTTATAATAATGCATTGAAAGGTAAAATAAAGACGAACCGCACCAATATGTGTATACCAATAATTATGATAAAAGAAATTGTAAGTAAAATTGATATGTCTTTATCTTGTATAATAAAGAGTTTTTTTATGCCAGTATAAAATATGTAGATGCCATAAGCAGCTATTATTGAAAAAAAATACATACTAGGAAATATGCTAACAATAAAGCTAATAATGTAAAAAGGAATTAATGAATAGTAAATTAAAATTATTGTTTTCTTTTCAAACTCTTTTACTTTACTGTATGATGGAAGTATTGTCTTGATTGCTAGAACAGAAAAGAAAAAAGAGATAAAATCGCTCAAAAAATAAAGCAAAGAGTAAACCGATATATAATAAATACTCGAAACAGCTAGTAATTCTAATGATGTGCCAAATAATCTCCCCCAAAAAAGAATAGCCAAAATCCCAATAACATTTGTTAAATAGAAATCTCTTTTTGAAATATTTAAATCTTTAATTTTATCCCATGCACTCATAGGATTTATTATAATGTTTCTGATATTTTCAATACTTTGTAAGAAGTGCATTTATTTTTTTTGCAAAGATTAAAATAATTTTTTTAATCATTTGTATTGTATTCAATACATTATTAACAACTTGGTATTTTAAATATTATTATCTTTATTTTTAATTAAATATTATGAGTTGCGATTACAATATTATCACGGTTTTAGGTCATACTGCAGCAGGTAAAACAAATCTCGCAGTGAGACTTGCACATGAATTGAATACAGAAATAATTAGTGCAGACAGTAGGCAAGTATATAAAGGCATGGACATTGGTACTGGCAAAGATTTGGATGAATATAATTTTGAAGGCAAGAAAATTCCATATCATCTAATTGATATATTGCCGGCAGGGGCAAAGTACAATGTTTTTGAATTTCAGAAAGATTTTATTGAAGTATTTACTAAGATTTTAGAAAAGGGTAAAATCCCTATTTTATGTGGTGGAACAGGAATGTATATCGAGTCTGTGTTAAATTCTTATAAACTTATTCATGTTCCGGTAAATGAAAAATTACGGCAAAAATTGCAAATATTGGATTTTTTGAAATTAGAAGAGATTCTAAAATCATATAAGAGACCACATAACAGGAGTGATCTAGATACAAAAAAACGTGCAATAAGAGCTATTGAGATTGCTGATTATTATAAAGATTCAGAAGTTCAAATGCCAGATTATCCTGAGATTAATTCTTTGCTTATTGGGGTAAAGTATGATAGAGAAATTCGAAGAGAAAGAATTACGCAAAGGTTGAAGCACCGTTTGGCAAATGGAATGATTGAGGAAGCACAATCGCTAATCAATACTGGATTAAGTTTTGAGGATATGGAGTATTATGGTTTAGAATATAAGTATTTAGCATGGTATCTTTCCGGTAGGATAGATTATAATAATATGTATGAAAAATTAAATACTGCAATTCATCAATTTGCTAAGCGCCAAATGACATGGTTTCGTAAAATGGAAAGGGATGGGCATAAAATTCACTGGATTGATACTAATAAATCTGAAGATTATAATATTGAATATATTTTATTTAATATGTTAGCATAAAAAAAAGGCAATCGAAATTGCCTTTTTTTATAATATAGTTTACTCTTTTGGTTCTTCTTTTGGTGGTTTAGGCAGTAGTTCTTTCCGAGTAAGTCTTATTTTCCCAGTGTCTTTATTTACTTCTATAACTTTTACTTCTACTTCCTGTCCTTCTTTTAAAACTTCATCAACGGTTTTTAGTCTTTTCCAGTCAATTTCTGAAATGTGAAGTAATCCCTGATGATTAGGCAATATTTCTACAAATGCTCCAAAAGTTGTAATTCCTTTGACCTTACCTTTATAAATTTTTCCTTCTTCAGGAACAGCGGCAATAGCCATAACTTTGTCTTTTGCTTTCTGCATTCCTTCAGCATCAATTGATGTAATTTCAATATGTCCTTTATCGCCGACTTCTGTAATTGCAATTTCGGTATTTGAAAGTTTTTGTATTTCCTGAATAATTTTACCTCCGGGACCAATAACTGCTCCAATTAGTTCTTTAGGAATAACAATAGTCTCAATTCTTGGAGTATGCTCTTTATAATCAGTTCTGGCTTCTGAAATAGTTTTATTCATTTCATTTAGTATATGTAGACGTCCTACTCTAGCTTGCTCAAGAGCTTCTTCGAGAACTTCGTATGATAATCCATCAACTTTGATGTCCATTTGAGTTGCTGTTATCCCGTCTTTTGTTCCTGTAACTTTAAAGTCCATATCTCCCAGATGATCTTCATCGCCTAAAATATCACTTAATACAGCATATTTTCCTGTTTTAGTATCAGCTATTAGTCCCATTGCTATGCCTGATACAGATTTTGAAATTTTTACACCGGCATCCATTAAAGCTAAACTTCCGGCACATACAGTTGCCATTGAGGACGAACCGTTAGATTCTAAAATATCTGAAACTATTCTTACTGTGTATGGGAAGTCAGGACCTTTATCAGGAACGACTTTAGCTAGTGCTCTATGTGCAAGATTTCCATGTCCAATTTCACGACGTCCTACACCTCTGTATGGGCGAGCATCACCAGTACAAAATGGCATAAAGTTATAATGCAGAATAAAATCTTCATATCCGGCAATTATAGCACCATCTATTAGTTGTTCATTAAGTTTATTCCCTAAAGTTACGGTTGTAATAGACTGAGTTTCACCTCTTGTAAAAAGAGCTGATCCATGGACACTAGGCAAATAATCAATTTCACTCCATATCGGACGAATCTCATCTGTTTTTCTACCGTCAAGTCTAAATCTTTCATTTAAAACCATTTGCCTTACAGCTTCCTTCTCAACATCATGATAATATCGACTAACCAAAGATTTAATTTCTTCTTGTTTTTCTTCGTCAAACTGAGCAAGGAACTCCTCTTTAACCTGAGCAAAATATTCTTTTCTCTTGTGTTTATCAGCCATTCTCATATTTGCTACAGTATAAGCTTTATCGTAAGTTTCTTTCCAAACTTTTTCTTTTAGCTCCTCATCATTGGTATCGTGGCAATATTCTCTAAAGTTGTTTATTCCAACGGCCTCTCTTAATTCTAACTGAACCTTACATTGGTCTTTAATTGCAATATGTGCAAATTTTATTGCTTCAAGCATTTCTTTTTCTGAAACTTCGTTCATTTCACCTTCAACCATCATTATGTTATCAAGTGTTCCTGCAACAATCATATCAATGTCAGCCCTTTGGTTTTCTTCGTAATTAGGATTAATAACAAACAGACCATCAATTCTTGACACTCTAACTTCTGAAATAGGTCCGTTAAATGGAACATCGGTTACACTTAATGCTGCAGATGCAGCAAGTCCTGCTAATGCATCAGGCATATCATTTTTGTCACCAGACATCAGCATAATATTAACGAAGGTTTCTGCATGAAAATCATCAGGAAAAAGCGGTCTCAAAGCTCTGTCCACTAATCTTGAAATTAGAATTTCATAATCTGACGGTCTTGCTTCTCTCTTAAAAAAACCTCCAGGAAATTTTCCTACAGAGGCGTATTTTTCTCTGTATTCAACTGATAATGGCATAAAATCAGCATTTTCTCTGCCTTCGTCTGCAACCACCACAGTTGCTAATAACATGGTTTTACCCATCTTCACCATTACCGAGCCAGTTGCTTGTTTGGCTAGCTTTCCAGTGGAAATTTCGATTTCTCTGCCGTCTATTAATTTGACGACTTTTTTTATTTCATTAAACATTTCTTTTGTATTAAATTATTTTTTATTTGTAATTTGTTTGATTGAAAAAAGCAAGATTTGATGTCTTGCTTTTTAGTTTTAACGACGTAGTCCTAATTCCTTAACTATCGCCCTATATCTGTTGATGTCGTTGACTTTTAAATAGTCAAGCAAACGTCTTCTTTTACCTACCAACTTTATCAATGCCGCTTGAGTACTGAAATCTTTTTTATTTGATTTCAAATGTTCAGTAAGATGGCTGATACGGTAGGAAAATAAGGCAATCTGACTCTCTGGTGAGCCAGTGTCTGTATTAGACTTTCCGTACTTAGAAAAAATCTCTTTTTTCTGGTCTGAATTTAAATAATTTTCCATTAATTTAATTTATTTATTAAGTTTTTAAAACAGCATGCAAAGATAATATAATATTTTTTATAAGCAAAATAATCGCCTGTAATTGAGTGCCTAATCTTCTAATTCAAATACTATTCTCTTTAACATGTGCCAAATAAATAGTGCATATGATAAGCTAAGCATTATAATGCCTGATATCTTAAGGAATCTTAAATTATATAAAACATTTTGCAAATTTCCTGAACTTGGTAAATTAAATACTACTAAAATCATCATAATAACAATGACTAATCCTCCAAGTTGAAAAATATTTAATGCGAAATATTTTTGAGGTGAAGGTTTATCTATTCGTAAAAAAAGAAAAACCATGATAAAACCCATTACAGAAACTAGCATTGCTAATAGTGATGCTTTCTCGATATATGAAAAAGCCTTGTCGCAGTTTTCTATTGCTAAACTTAAATTATTATTATAATTACTTACAAGTACTGTAGTGGCTTTTTCTCGCAAAGCTGAGTTTATACTTGAATTAAAAATACTTGAAAAAGCGAGCAGAGAAATGCTTACTGTTCCTAAAAAAAGACATAAAACTATTGATGTCTTATAATCCCTAAGCCTGTATATTGTTCTTTTTCTTTCCATCATCTTTAATAATGAGTATAGCGTTTATTGCCAGTTTATACGAATTTAGACCAAATCCTGTAATTACACCTGCGCAATCCTTTGCAATAAGATTCTTTGCTCTAAACTTTTCTCTTGAATAAATATTAGATATATGAATGCAGATTACCGGAAGGTGTAATGATGAAATACAATCCCTTATTGCAATTGAGTAATGACTGTATGCTCCAGCATTAATAATAATACCCGCTAATTGAGTATCTTCTGCTCGATACATTTTTTCAATAATATCTCCTTCGCTTTGAGAATTGAAGTATTCCAGAGTTACTCCATCAAATGATAATTTAAGTTCTTCCAGATACTCATTGAAATTAATATTTCCGTAAATATTTGGTTCTCTTAAACCAATATTATGTAAATTTGGACCATTAATTATTAATATGTGCATATATAACTAAATATTTTGCAAATATATAAACATTTATTGGTTTGGTAAATAAAAATAACTGGAAAACTGTAATCGAGGAATATGAAGTTTATCTTAAATTTGAGAAAAGTTTATCAGATAATACATATCTTGCTTATTTACAGGATATAAATAAATTAGTTCAGTTCTTAGATTTGAGAAATATTTATGCTGAACCTTCTTCGCTTCAAGTAGATCATTTACGTGAATTCCTTGAATGGTTAAACAGTTTTGGTTTGTCAGAGAAATCCCAATCAAGAATTATTTCAGGAATAAAATCATTCTACGGTTTTTTGGTTCTCGAAGAATATGTATCTAATGACCCTACTGAGTTACTAAATGCACCACGAATAGGTCGAAAGTTGCCAGATGTTCTTAATATTTCTGAAGTTGAAACAATTATTGCTTCAGTAGATGTTAGCTCTAGTCTTGGACATCGAAATCGTGCAATTATCGAAGTTCTATATAGCTGTGGTCTTAGAGTTTCTGAATTAATTAATCTTCAGATTTCTAATCTTTATTTTCAACAAGATTTTATTAAAGTAATAGGTAAGGGGAATAAACAAAGGCTTGTTCCTATCGGTAGTAAAGCGAAGCGTGAAATTCAGAATTATATGATTTCATTCAGAAATCATATAAAGGCTGCTATTGGTCATGAGGATTATTTGTTTCTAAACAGAAGAGGAAAGAAACTAACTAGAGTAATGATATTTACTATTGTTAAAGAAATGAGTAAGACAGCCGGTATAAAAAAAACTGTTTCTCCTCATACTTTTCGTCATTCATTTGCTACTCACTTGATTGATGGAGGGGCAGACTTAAGGATAGTTCAAGAAATGCTGGGACATGAATCTATAACCACCACCGAAATCTATACTCATATCGACCGAAATTATCTTAGAGATACAATAATTCAGTATCATCCACGATCATAAAGAAAGGGCTTCTTTAAAAGATGACTTTTTCAGTATCCTCCTTAAAAGAAAGCCTTTATATTCTAATTATAAGTTTTATCTTACTAAATTAACCGAACCTGAGAACTCATGACCAATGCCATCTAAATCTTTGAAAGTAACATACCAAAAATATAATCCGGTTGGTAAATAAGGATCTCCTTTCATTCTATCTCCTCTAGTACCATCCCAAGAGTCTTTAGCACATTCATCACATTTAGCATCTGGGTCAAATTTGTCGTTTTCAAAAATCTTTTCTCCCCATCTGTCGTAGATTACCATGTAGAAACTATTCTTGTCAATACCCATTCCACAAACTCTAAAGCAGTCGTTGATACCATCTCCATTAGGAGTAAATGCTTGTGGAGCATAGAGCGTGAACTTATCTTTAATTAGTATTGTACGTTTTGCAGTATCAGTACATCCATATTCATTCTCAGCAACAAGAATAACTTCATATTCGCCTATATGTTTGTATAAGTGGTCGGGGTTATTAAAGTTTAGAGTTGAGTCACCATCACCATAGTACCAGAATAAAAATACTTCATCTTCTGCCAAACTACGGAACTTGATTCGTGGATTTAGAATATTTGCTACTTCTGGCTCTGCCATAAAGTTAGCATAAGGCTTTGGATATATTTCAATCATATTATCAATTACTTTATGACTGCGACAGTTATACTGATCTCTGACAGTTAAACTAACACTATATTCTCCTTCTGACTGATAAATATGTACCGGATTTTGAACATAAGCGAACCAATTATCACCAAAGTCCCATACATAAGAGTATGAATTGATTGTATCATCTTGGAAGAATTGAATACCTACGCCCGGACATCCTTTTAACGATGCACTCGAAAAATCAATATGTGGTTTAGGTTGTACAAATATCATTACCGAATCTGTTACAGATGGAGTTTCGCATAAATCAGAAACAGTAATTAGTAGATTTGTTGTATCTTCGGGATAGTAAGTGAATGGGGAGGTAACAATTGTTCCATTATTCAATGTTATCTGATATGGACCTCCATTGCCGCCGGTAATATCTAATTCAATTATAGTTCCGTCACCCTGACAAACATGGTCGGCTGTAATTTGAATGTGATTTATTGATATTGGGGGTTTCACTGTTACGTTCACTTTTGAACCACTTACTTGACAGCCCTTTGCATCAGTTACAGTTACATGATATTGGGTGTTAACTTCCGGAGAAACATGAAATAAATGTGTATTATATTCTGTGTCATCAGTTCCTTCCCAATGGAATGTATAAGGTTGTGTTCCTCCGGTTGCTTGAGCAGCAACAGTAGCTTGCCCTCCGATACAAATTGTTGGATGATAAAGAGGTAACATTTGTAAAGCCTGAGGAGAATTAATTGTAGCTGAACCATAAATTCTGCAATTATTGTCATCACTTACTGTAATAGTATATGTACCTGCGCCATTTACCAATGTATTTGTTTGAGTATTGTCAGACCAAACGTAGTTATAAGGTGGGGTACCACCTTGAACAATTACCGTAGCTGTTCCATCTTGTGAATTATGACAAGATGTATTGTTTGCTGTTAATTGCATCAATAATTGAGAGGGCTGAGAAATTACAAACATAGTATCTGCATAACATCCTACATTATCGGTTATTGTAACGGTATATAATCCACTGCATAAATTACTAAGATTTGGACCTGATGAAGCCCAACTGTAATTGAATGGCTGCAAGCCTCCAGTAATTGTAAGTGACGCACTTCCATCACAAGATTGATAACACGTATTGTTAATAGTTGTTAAACTCAAGAATATTTCGGGACTTACAATAATTTCTATATGCTCTGCAGGACTAACGCAGCCATGTCCGTCGACGATGTAAACGGTATATGTTATATCTTCATGAGGTGTAACTTGGAAGGATTGAGGTCCTTCTGAGAAACCATTGCCATCACCATTATCCCAATAGAAAGTGTATGGAGCTGTACCTCCAATTTCTTGAGCTGTAATATTGACTGTTTGATGTTCACAAATAGTTAAATCACTTGATGTTGCTACTAATAAGTTTCCAGGTTGAGTAATTACAAATTGTTCGAAGACTGTGCATCCATTTGAGTCTGTTGCAGTAACAATATAAGTTCCTGCATAAATATTATTGTGAACACTTCCAACAAATCCATCATTCCAAACATAGTTGTATGGAGGAGTACCTCCGGATGCAATCATTGTTGCACCACCGGTAGGCTGACCGTAACAGTCAACATGATGATACATTGTGTCGTAAACCAGTTGTGTTGGTTGATCTATGAAAAAAGTTTCACTAATATTACAACCATTAAGGTCAGTTACAACAACTCCATATTCTCCGGTACAAAGATTGATTATTTGATTTGTAGAGGAAGCCCATGAGTAGTTATATGGAGGAGTCCCTCCAATTACATCAATTCTTGCTCTTCCGCGACAAGATTGGTAGCATGGATCATCAACTATTACCATAGTTCCTTGCAGTAGAGGTGGTACGAATACATCTAGACAGAATTCAGCTGTAGCAGGAAACTCTGTAACAGTTAGGCAAATTGTATGTAACCCAGATGAAGGAAACAGTATTTGATATGGTCCTTGTCCGGAACCGCTCATAACCACTCCTTCTCCAAAATTCCAATCAAATGTAGCCAAATGAGGCAAAATATCTCCTGTAAAAGTAATTGTTGTAAGGTCTCCAAAACAGGGGATTGTTGAAGCTGTAAAATCTGCTGTTGGAATATGATAAAAATAAATTACAATCGTATCGGATGTAACGCAGTTTGGAGCAAGACTAGTTTCTGTCCAAACAAATGAATAATAACCAAATTGATCAACCTCTACAGTTGTAGTAGGAGAATTTGGATTAGAAATTGTAACATTCCCTGGTCCAGAACCGGGTATGTAAGTCCATTGACCTGTATTGCCTACACCCATATTTGTTGTTAGTGTAGTATATAATTGGTCTATCTCCTGATCAGGACCAAGATTTACAACAGGAGGATTTACAACAACAACTTGTGTTGATACAACTATTGAGTCACATGGGAAAGTAATGGTTGCAGTATAGGTTGTTGTTTGCGTAGGTGTTACAGCAAAATTGTAATGATCTTCATGACCAGTACTCCATACAACTGAAACTTGTTCTTGGTCTTGAGCATTTAGTATAAGTTGCAGATTTGCGGATTCTCCTAAGCAAATAGGACCACTATTAAAAGCTATTGGATTAATTTCAAAGGGAGGCTCTATTGTTATTATATGTTGAGTACTAGAAGTAGTACAAGGGCACCCATTCTCAAAATTCAGGATAATTGTTGTTGGATTAGTATTCCCAGTTACATAGGCATCAAAAAATACAGTATCTGATTGTTGAAACGCAGGAATTACAAAATTGGTAGGGATGGTAGAATAATCCACGCCCATGGTTGCAGTACCTTCGATAGTAATAATTACAGGAACAGGTTCAGACAAAGGTGTCTGGTCTGTACGTGAAAATACTATGTAGTTAGAGCAGCCTTGCATTACTGAAACATCTGCTCCCCAAGCATTAAAAGTTTGCACTTCATATAATTCTCCCGATGTAAAACTACCTGCTTTCAAAAAGACGGCAGAATCATAAATTCCATCACCCACATCGGCAATAGCGAGTTTCATTTGATATATTTCACATGCAGTAACGTTAGCAAATGCTGTTAAAGTAACTGTTAGTCCATCATACTCTATATTTGGACTGTTCGCATTATTTATGTAATACTGAGAATTGTTGACATGATTAACATTATTAATCGAAACAGGAGTATTTGTTCCTGGCAATAGTGCAATATTCACAAAATTGTAGTTTTCGGGGCCTCCTGAAATAAAGAATGCAAATACATCATTATAACTGGAATTTGCAAATTCAGGATATTCTTCACTGCCAAAAACATATTGAAATTCAACAGTATTTTCGGCAGGCATAAAATCGAACCTTAGTACCGCTGCATCCTGAGTATTGCCGGAAATAATATTGTTGAGATTTGGATCTCCGGGTTGACTTAAATTGGTTCCGGTACTTCCCGATGTATTTGGTCCAACTGCATCTGAAACATTTCCGGTTGACATAATAACTCCTGTAGCGAAATCAAGCCCCGGAATTCCATTCCAGAAATAACCAATCGCATTTTGATGACCTGTATATTGAACATTATATGCTTCTACACAACCTGATATCAATACATCCTGCACCAATTGCTGAGGTGTATACTGGGTAGTACTAACACTTAATACTTTTGGTGGAGAATAAATGGGTTCTGAGACAATACATAACCCGAATTCTCCGGTATCTGCTTCGCCAAGTTTCCAATATCTTCCCAAAATTGTTGTTTCAGCAAGATTGTCAAAAGTGTAAATATGCAAACCTGCCTCTGTGTCTCTGAAAACATCGCATCTGAGTTCTGTATAATTTCCGAATTCATCCTCGATATAGAAAGCTATTCCAAACAGCGTTTCTTGAGGGAATGAAAATTTAGCAGTTGCTTCTCCAGATAAAGGGACTTCAAACATAAAGTAAGAACTAGCTCCTGGATATTCTCTTTCGCATCTAGATAAAAACAAGTCATTCCCTTCTGAATGATCGAAGAAAAAAGACTGATAGCTGGTTTCAAAGTTTACTTCCAAAATTGTAGGAGCAGAATAATCATTACTTATGTTTATTTGGGCACTCAAACTCAAAGAAGTAATAATTAAAATTGTGGCAGTGATGAACTTTTTATACATGTTCTAAATATTTAAAATAACACTATTATAACGACTGATATCCTCTTCGGTTGCCTTATATTTACAAAAATATTACTTTTTTGCGAACCAGACAAATGAAAGCGAATCAATAGTAATAAACTCTCTATTATCCTCAATAATTCCTATCAAGGATTTATAATCATCAAAATTATTAAATTTTTTAATATTTATAGGTTTATTTGTTAAATTATTTGCAACAATAATTTCTTCTTCCGCGAATCTTCTTGAATAGATTGCAAAGCCATTTTCAGTATTTAGATAGCTGATTGTTCCATGCCCGAAAGATTTATATTTACTTCTGATTTGAAGCATTTTTGTTAAATTATAATATATTCTGTGTTCGAGACTATTTTTGTCGCTAAGTTTTTCTTCGGTTTTTTTCCAGTCTATTTGACCTCTTACGAGAAATCTAGTGTCATCATGTCCTGTATGAACTCTTTTTAAATTGTAGAAATCTTCATCATTTCTTTTAGCAAATTCGTCGCCGTAGTAAATTACGGGTGTTCCTGGTAAACTTAGCATTAGTGAATATGCAAGAAGTATCTTTTTGTGGTCGAATTTCATAAGTTCACTTAAGCGTGCCGAAATTCCTTCTCCTTTCCTGAAATCCCAAAGTGGTTCATGACAGTAATTATCATGAATTAGTTTTCGGTCTTCTTCACTCACATAAACAAGTTCCAGACTCAGTTCATCATGACAACGCAAAAATGTGAACCACTGGCAGTTTCTCGGTATTTCGGGAGTTTTTTCAGTTAATACTTCCTTGATGTTCGAAAAATCTTCAATTGCAATTGATTTGAAAATCTGAGGCATCAGAGGGAAATGATAGCCGGCATGGCATTCATCTCCATTTCCCATATATTTGACAACTTCTGCAGGTTGTTGACAAGCTTCTGCAAGTAATAAAACAGACGGATTTATCATATCAATTACTGTCCTGAAAAATTTGATTATTATATGTGTTTTATCGAGATTTTCACAATCAGTACCCTCTTCCTTCCATAAATATGGAATAGCATCTGCGCGGAATCCACTAATACCCTTTTTCATCCAAAAAAGGAAGTTTCTTGTCATGTCAACAAGCACATTAGGATTGCGGTAATTCAAATCTGGTTGAAATTCAAAAAACCTATGAAAATAATATCTGTCGCCAAGTCTTTCCCAATTTGAATGGCACATACCTTTAAAAATAATTCTGCAGGAGTTGTATTTTGAGTCTGTGTCACTCCAAATATAATAATCTGAATAGTGATTTTTTTCAGGCTCACATGATTTCAAAAACCAAGCATGTTGATCTGATGTGTGGTTTATTGCTATGTCAAATATTACTTTTATATTATTTGCATTTGCTATTCTAATGAAATCTTCGAAAACATCATTAGGATTCTCATTATGTCTGACTAGTTCTGACCTAATTTTTCTATAGTCTGAGATGTCGAATCCTGCATCTTTCATTGGAGAGTCCAATATAGGAAGAAGCCAAATACAGTTTACTCCAAGTTCTTTGAGATATGTAATTTTTTCAATAAGTCCATGAAAGTCTTTGTTAAATAAATCTACATATAACGAATATACAACAGCATCCTTATACCATAACTTATTTTGAATATGATTATCTTGAAAATTTAAGTTGAAGTCTTCAATTTCTGCGATAAACTGAGTCAATAGATTATCGAAATTGTTACTGTATAGTTGATTCCAGTATTTTTTTAATTTTTCTAAATTTTCCATTGTGTATTTTTTCCAAAAATAAACAAAAACTTAAAAAATGTGCTTGTATTTAACAGAATCTTAAAGATTATATGCATTGTTATATGCTTTATTTTAATATTTTTGTTGTTAAATGATGTGTTTTGTATTTAATATGAAAACATATATTTTAATACCATACTTGTTGCATGGTTCTCAAATTAGTAATAAATTAAAACAATGAAATATTATGAAAAAATTTGCGGTAATATTATCTGGATGTGGAGTTTATGATGGGAGTGAAATTCATGAAGCAACTCTTACTCTTTATGCATTATCCAAGAATGAAATTGATTATCAATGTTTTGCGCCTGATAAAGACCAGTTTCATGTAATCAATCACATTACGGGAGATATTATGGGAGAAACTCGAAATGTTATGATTGAGTCGGCTCGAATCGCTAGAGGCAATATCAAACCAATCTCTGAGTTTAGAGCTGAAGATTTTTCAGGAATCATCCTTCCGGGGGGATTTGGAGCTGCAAAAAATCTTTCTAATTATGCATTTGAAGGTGAAAATATGAAGGTTGATGATGATATTGAAAGAGTAATAAAAGAAGTTCATTCGTTGAAAAAACCAATAGGAGCACTGTGCATCGCACCTGTTATTATCGCGAAAGTTTTAGGAGCTAGAGTTACAATAGGGACTGATGAGGCTACAGCTAAGACGATTATAAAACTTGGAGGAACACATGCTAACAAAGCTTATAATGAAGTGGCAATTGATGAAAAAAACCTTATTGTTTCTACACCATGCTATATGCTTGCTGATAATATCTATCAAGTAGGAGTAGGAATTGAAGCTGCTGTTCAAACTCTTAATGGTTTGGTGAAATAATTATCTATATTCTAAAGTTCGGATACCTTCGAACCCAATGCTTAATTCTGTTTTTTCTCCAATATGTCTGAAATAGATTTTTCCGGAAGAGGAAATTAATGAGTTGTCGTTTAATATTTGAGTAAGCAGTCTCTCGAGATTTGTATTCATTTGGTTTTTTACCGAAAACTTGATAATATAGTCTCCTTTGTCATGTAAAGCTTGATTTAATGTTGCCAAAACATAAGATTGTCCATCGTCACCGGTTAGAATTTGTCGTATTCTAGACTTGTTAGCCTGATTTATTACAATTTCAACTTTAGTAACTATAAATTGTTTTTCCGAGAATACTCTTACAGGGATATACCATTCTGTTTCTCTATTAAACTGTGTTCCTATACTTCTAAAACGTATAGGCTCTGAGACTGCAAATCTTATTTCATCGTCAGGTATAGGAATATCGAAACTTGAAAACAAACTATATTCTCCATAATTTTGAAAAATTGTAAAATTTGACTTTTCAATACCATAACAGAAATCCGGATCATAAACTATATTAAGAAAATCGTTTTCTCCGATTAGTTTCGATTGGAAAAGACTTGCACAAGTACTATTGAATTGTACTTCCGACTGCATTTTGAAATCTTTCCCCATTGAATTTAGTTTTAAAAGAATATTTCCTCTATCATGACTTACAGCTTCGAGTGATAAATTAAGAAGCAATTGTTCTGCTTTAAGCTCAAGTAATTGGACTCTGGTTTTTCTAACTCCGGTAAAAATTTTTATTAAAGATTTTGCTTTGTCTCTATATTGTATAAGATCAAAAACTGAGTTTGTTTCGTCTATATCCTTATCAAGTTTATCCAATTCGGCTGATAAACCTTTATCCATTTTATCCCAGTCTGATATGAGTTTATCAAGTTCTGATTTTGATAGAGGGTATTTAATGTGATAATGAACCTTGTAAGTTTTTCCAGAATATAATTTTTTCTCCCAATAATAGTCCTCAGCCTTGCTCAGACTAATTCCATTTAAAGAGTTTAAAAAATCTACAGATATTTTTGTGCTAGTGTATGTGTTTTCATGATATCTGGCTATATTATTTATTAAATCTTCACTAATCTGAATACTCGTTTCAGAATTAATGCTAGTTGCTATTGATGAGACTATTCTTTCTTTAAGAAGTCTTAAAGCGTCATTTTGGGCTTCAATGTGATTATTTCCAACACCCTCTGCAATTAGATAATTTTTGCTGATACCATGCACCCAATCTGGTTGATCTTTGCTTGATTTTTCGATAACTCGAGGCAGTTTACAAGACACGCCTGTAAAAATCATTGCTATAAAAATCAGTAAGAAAATTAGTTTTATTTTTGGAAATATTTGCATAATTATTATTTTTTTCAAAACTACATAAAAAGTGCCATATTTAACTTATAAGTCCAAGATTGAGATTAGTTTTCTTTATTTTTTGAAGTACTTTTTTCATGCCTTCATTTTCAGGATGTTCAAGTTTAGGGTCATTTGAGAGAATGTCTTCAGCTATATCTTTTACATATTGAATTAATTGTCCGTCTTTAGCAATATCAGCAATTTTTAGTTGTATTGGCACTCCACTTTGCTGCGTTCCTTCCATATCTCCTGGTCCTCTTAATTTTAGGTCCTCTTCGGCAATTTCGAATCCATCATTGGTTTGTACCATTGTAGAGATTCTTCTATAGGCATTTTCTGATAGTTTTTTCCCTGTCATGAGAATACAATATGATTGTGCAGCGCCCCTTCCTACTCTGCCTCTTAATTGGTGCAGCTGAGATAATCCGAATCTCTCTGCACTCTCTATAATCATTACACTTGCGTTTGGAACATCGACACCAACTTCAATTACCGTCGTCGCTACTAAAATCTGTGTTTCGCCTTTTGCAAATCTGTTCATTGAAAACTCTTTGTCCGCTGCTTTCATCTTACCATGCACTACAGAAATTTGATAATCCGGAATTGGGAATGCTCTGCTTATAGATTCAACCCCGTCTTCTAGGTCTTTATAATCCATTGCTTCTGACTCGCTAATAAGGGGATAAACAACAAAGACTTGTCTTCCTTCAGCAATCTGTTTTTTCATAAAGCCAAAAACTGCTAATCGCATAGAATCATCAGCATTTTTTGTAATAATCTTTGTTCTTCCAGGCGGCAGTTCATCAATTACTGATACATCCAAATCTCCATATAGAGTCATCGCCAATGTTCGTGGAATCGGCGTTGCAGTCATTACCATCATATGTGGCGGGATTATATTTTTTTTCCATAGTTTCGCTCTTTGCATGACTCCGAATCTATGCTGTTCGTCAATTACAACATAAGCAAGATTCTTAAATATTACGGAATCTTCAATTAATGTATGTGTACCAATAAGAAGTTTTAATTCTCCATTTTGAAGTCTTTCATGTATTCTGTTTCTTTGCGATGTTTTTGTTGAGCCTGTAAGTAGTTCATAGTCAATGTCTATGTCTTTAAGAAACTTTTTTATTGAATGATAGTGTTGTTGTGCCAGAATTTCAGTTGGAGCCATTAACGCAGTTTGATAACCATTGTCTATTGCAATAAGAATACTCAATAATGCAACCAAAGTTTTTCCACTTCCCACATCTCCTTGAAGCAGCCTATTCATCTGATATCCTGATAAGAAATCTGCTCGAATTTCTTTTAGTACACGAGTTTGAGCAGCCGTTAAATTAAAAGGAATATTTTTATGAAAACATTGTTTGACGTAGAAATCTTTATCTTTTGAAAAAGCTATCCCTTTTATAGAGGTTTGTCGTTCAATCTTTAAGCTAATTAAGTTTAATTGAATATAGAAAAGTTCTTCAAATTTTTGACGATACCTTGCTTTGTTAAGCATTTCAATATTTGAAGGGAAATGGATTTCCTTTAAGGATTTCTCTAGTCCATCAAGTTTGTATTTTTGTCTTAACCAAGCGGGAAGTGTTTCTTTTATTTTTCCACTCATTGACTTTAATAAAATGTCAATGAGTTTTTGTATTGTTTTTGATGTTATGTAGTTATTTTTGAGTTTTTCTGTAGTGCTATATTGTGGAGACAAATTACTGACAAGAGATTTATCTCTTTTTTCTGCTTCCTCAATTTCAGGATGAATCATATTCACTTTCGATCCAAAAGAACCTGGTTTTCCAAATAGAACATATTCTACTCCCGGTTTTATAGTGTCGAGTATTATTTTAGTTCCCTGAAACCAAATTACTTCAATCACACCCGTTTCATCTGCAAATGTTGCACCTAGTTTTTTCTTGAATTTTCCAGCGGCAGTTTTTTCGAAATTAATGAATTTTCCTCTGATTTGAATATAGGGTAGATCTTTATGAAGTTCATTTATACTATAAAACTTTGATCTGTCGATATACCTGTAAGGGAAATAAAATATTAAATCTCTGAATGTTTTAATTCCAAGCTCTTTCTCAAGAATTTCTGCTCTTTTAGGTCCAACTCCTTTTAAGAACTTGATTTCGGATTCCATTATATCGGAAATAAACATTCGCTTGCTTTTTTGATACAACAAATCTAATATTTTTTAAAATATTATTTGCTATTAAAGAAGTGATTTTGCAAAAAAGAAAAGGGAACCCTCATTCTGAGGACTCCCTTTTTCAATTATTAAGAGAAAACACTATTTAATAATTTGAATGTTTTTTGTTTGTTTTTTGTTTAAGCCTTGAACTGAGATAAAATACATTCCTGCAGGATATTCAGACATATTTATTGAAAAACTCTCTTCAAAAATAGATGGAGTACTTGAATAAACATTTTGACCCAAATTATTGAATATGTTTATTGTTACACTTTCTTTGAAACCTTTACCAAAATCCAAATATATTATGTCTGATGCAGGATTAGGATATACGGAAAAATCAGAATCATTTTTCATTGATATCTCTTCAATCCCTGTAGTAGTGTATATTGGTAATGGAATTAATTCTCCACCTCCAGCAAGTGCAACATATAATCCGAATT
>OBJA01000054.1_pt1 | contig 116219 bp, 96 predicted proteins | sample 1519751 | NCBI WGS metagenome assembly OBJA01 (sample SAMEA3881238, study PRJEB22517) | soil metagenome | biome: lake sediment; feature: soda lake sediment; material: sediment, water from around vicinity | place: India | collected 2013-12-23 | depth 3 m
TATAGCTTATAGCAATCAAAGCAATTTGTTTATTTCATTTATTATCGCTTGTTTAGTGCTTGGTCTGGGAGCTTCGCTGTTAACTAATTGTCCGGTTCTATCAATCAGCAAATAAGTGGGGAATCCGTTTACATTATACAGTTTACTTAGTAGATTAAATTCTTCATTGCTTAACAAATAATTTTCACCTTCAATTCCCTTTTGCTTAATTAATTTCTCCCAGTCTTCTTTTTTTGATTGTGCACACAGATTAAGGAACACGACATCTTCAGACTTAAATTCGGCGTATAATGCTTTAGCATGTGGTATTTCAGACCTGCATGGACTGCACCAGGTTGCATAGAAGTCAATATACACAACCTTACCCAGATATTTATCAATATACTTTGCCTTTACTTGATCTGTACTAGTTTTTATGGTAGATGTATCAGGAATTTTTTGATCAGGCGTAGTAGCACTTTCATTAGAATATTCCTTAAGGTATTCAATTACAGACTTATTACTTATAACTTTAGCTATTTCATCCCATTCAGCCTGCGTGGGAGTATGGTTGTTCCTAAAGTAGTTCTGTGCAACACTTTGAGATACTATCAAGTCTCTGCCAAGACATGGATTAAGTTTAGAAACATTTTGAAGTAGATTATGTACATTAAAACGGCATGATAATTCCATGATCTTTAAACCACCATAATGCTGGCGAAACTGTTTGTATTCTTTTGAATTAATTGCCTCATCACTACCATTATATACCTGTATAAGTAATTCTAACTCATTTGAGGAAAATTGATTTAGAGTTCCATAAAAATTAATCCTCTTATCAACATTAGCATCATTCTCCTCAAATACAGTAACAAGATTTGAGATATAATCTATGGCATACCTGGTTTGGCAATCTTTAAATGAGTTGATCTCATACTCATTCAGCAGATCATTATAAAAATCAGGAGGCAAGGTAACTACTTTACCAAACTGACGAAAATTGACAGCAGATATATATTGTAGTAAATAATCACCAAGAACTGAAAAGCCACCTCCATTGTTTCGTATGTCTATAATCAAATCTTTAATCTTTAAGTTTTTAATTACATTAAATGTTGAATCCACAAATGTTGCCCAATGACCATCATCCAGAAAATAATTAATCTTTAAGATAGCAATGCTACTGTCAGGGAGAATAGACAGTGAAAAATATCTGCTATCTACTGAGTTTTGTTGAGCTGTATTGGTTTGGTATCTCTGATCGTATGAAATACCTTCAATGATAGATGTTTGTTTCTTTCCATTGAACTCGTATTCAATGTTAAATTCGGTTTGGCTGTACAGAATATAATACAATGAGGTGAATGAATTTTGAAGATTCGACGCCTTAAAAAAAGTCTTTTCTCCACTTATAAAGTTGTACATATTAGCAATAATATATTTTATTGGGATATTGTTGATACTGATAATTCTGGAACCAATTGGAATCTCTGTTTTTGCAAAAGCCCGGTCTTCTTTAATAATTACTGAAGTATCATGCCAATTAACATTAACTATATACGGGAATAGCTTCGGTCCTAAAAAATATAGATCCTCACGCGGGTAAATCAAAGATGTGTGCCCATCTTGAATACTCACTACTAAAGGAGCAACAATTTTGTAGAATTCAATTCGATTCATTGAATCATTTAGCTGAGATTTAGCTTTCCGAATGTTCTCTTCAAATTCATCCTTTTGTACATTCTCAAACATGTTGAGATGCACATTTTGTATTATTGAGTATAAACTATCTAAGTCTTCAGATAATTCATGTTTTGTATAAAGAGTCACTTGTGAATGGACGAGAATTTGCAACCACAAAAGCCCTACAAAAAGCAATATAGTCTTTTTCATTTTTGGCCTTTTAAAATGAAAATATAAATTCTCTGTATAAAATATTCTCTTAAAAAAAACAATTAGCACCGCCAAAACTAAGGAAAGAGTAAACGCAAATGTTAGCGAATGTATAAACGTATGGTTCTATTTATCAGGCGTAGCTGTTTTGCTGATATTCGTGTAAAATAGCTTTCAAGAAAAATACAGCAGAAGCACGTCTGCCCCTGCTGCATTTACAATTATATGTTGAATGACCATCGCCGGTTTATATTAGCTGGCAATAATCATTTGTTGCTTCTACGTTATCTGGGTAATTTGGCTATCAGCTATCGGTTATCCCCGCATTCCGCACAACAAACAGCTATCAGCTTGAGCATGCCTTAGCTAATTTCCCCAGCCCACGACAAATGCCTCCCGGCATTCCGTGAGAAAATTTATATCAAGATGTCAAAGAACGGCTTAGCTATCAATTGCACTCGTACATTCGGAAACGCACCGCATTGAATACATCTTACATTGCAAAACTGGTGCTAAACTTTAAATATTGGGAAAATGACCCCATTTGACCACTTCGTGTCAGTTTTTGGCAGTAAAAAAGTGCTGTCATTTTGACAGCTTGAAGGTCAAATGGGGTCAAATGGGGTCAAATGGTACTTTTCTGCCATTTTGGCATAAAAAAGTGCAATCAGAAACGAATGGGGGTTTGTTAAAAGACATCAGATTATATTCGACACGTGGGGCTTCAGGCTGATTCAACAAAGTGGTGAAACAGGCATTGCAAAGATCCTCACCCTTCTGCGGAGATTAACTGTTATGGCTGAATTGGCTTAGGATCGCAAACGTAACCCAATTGATTCATGATCTCCATCCTATCGTTTAGTATTAAACCGCCGGTTGCTTTTCCCTCTTTCATAATCAAAACTATGGTTTCGTGCCAGTAAATTTTCTTATTTGTTGCAGGAATGGAATGAAACAGATCCCATGTCTTTGAATGGGTTCCTGAAACAAGTCCAAATGCGAGTACTGAATCTCCTTTTGCAGACATCATTAAAACATCAAAATGATAGTCGGGGAATACCTGCCGGAATTCGGCATGTATCTTTTTATGCATTTCAAAGTTTTCAGGTGTGAAGAGAAAGCCTGTATGATCCATCCAGTCAGGCTGGTTCTGGACTTCAATGAATTTTTTTACAACTGCAATATTCTCGTCGGCAGTTGTTGTCTGTGCAATTACAGTAATAGCTCCTACAAGAGCGAGCAAAATAAAAACAACTCTTTTCATAACGAATAAATTTATGGTGAATAGAAAAATCCTAAACAAGATTAGTAGTCAGGTTTCCGGCATCAAATTTTGCCTGATCAGCATTAAAGTTTATCGTTAGCCAAAAAAGGAATTTTGCGAAATTAGGTGGCTCTAAGATACGAAAAAAATCTGCTATTTCCAAAAATTTCAAATGCAAAGTAGTTAATCTACGTGTATCATCATTTCTGTTTCTCTATCTTGATTGTCCGGTATAGACGCAGCACAGTTCCTAGTTTGATCTGGACAAATTCAGTGTTCTGAGACTATGCTTTATACCTGCCACGAAACATTTGCCACCTAATGATTGTTTTTGAGACTTGATCAACCAAAAACCATCAGGAGAATGTTGAACATTCGTTTCAGAGCATTGGAACTGGCAATGCTAAGGCCTAAGAGGCTTTTGCCGGCAATTCCTTCAAGGCCATCATCCTATTTCGGAGAACTTACCTTTAATAAGTCAGAGATGAACGATTTCCTTTCGCGCGAAGCTTATAAGGCTGTGCAGGAGGCAATTGAAAAGGGGACAAAGATCGAGCGGCGTCATGCCGATCAAATTGCCTCGGGTATGAAATCGTGGGCAATATCTAAAGGTGCTACTCACTTCTCTCATTGGTTTCACCCACTCACAGGGGCTACTGCCGAAAAGCATGATGCTTTTATCACCCTTACTGAGGATGGCAGGGCTATTGAAAATTTTACCGGTAACGAGTTGGTGCAGCAGGAGCCAGATGCTTCTAGCTTCCCTCACGGAGGTATTAGAAATACCTTCGAGGCAAGGGGTTATACTGCCTGGGATCCTACATCGCCTGCTTTCATTCTGGATGGTACCCTCTGCATCCCTACTATATTTATCTCATATACCGGTGAGTCGCTCGACTATAAGCTTCCGCTAATCAAAGCGCTTACTGCTCTAGAGACTGAGGCAACGCTGATATGCAAGTACTTTGATCCTGATGTGTCAAGAGTGCATGCAACCCTTGGATGGGAACAGGAGTATTTTATAGTCGATAGCGCCCTATATAATGCAAGACCCGATCTAGTATTAACAGGCCGAACTCTCTTTGGCCATGCTAGTGCAAAGGATCAGCAGCTTTCCGATCACTATTTTGGTGCTATTCCTGAGAGAATAATCGACTTTATGCGTGAGTTTGAGTTTGAGGCTCTAAGGCTTGGAATTCCAGTGCGTACACGTCATAACGAGGTGGCACCTGGCCAGTTCGAGTGCGCTCCTGCCTTCGAAGAGGTGAATGTTGCAATTGATCATAACCAGTTACTGATGCATCTGTTGGAGAAGATTGCAAAACGGCATGGTTATACTGTATTATTGCACGAAAAGCCCTTTGCAAATATTAATGGTTCGGGCAAGCATAACAACTGGTCGATGCAGACAGACAAGGGTGAAAACCTTCTTTCGCCGGGTCGTACTCCCGAAGATAACCTTAAGTTCCTGGTTTTTTTGACGAACATTTTAAAGGCTCTTGATAATCATGCTGATGTACTTCGGGCCTATATTGCTTCGGCAGGCAACGATCTTCGTCTTGGCGGTCATGAAGCTCCACCGGCAATCATTTCAGCTTTTATTGGTTCGCGACTCACAGAAGTGTTAGATCATCTTGTGTCGGACAACGATTCGTTGGAGTCGAAGCAAATGCATAAACCATACAATATTCCTAAAATACCTGAGATATTACCCGATAATACGGACCGTAATCGCACTTCACCGTTTGCTTTCACAGGCAACAAATTTGAGTTCAGGGCTGTTGGCTCATCGGCTAATTGTGCTGTTCCAATGATTGCGCTAAACACTATTGTTGCCGATCAACTGCGGGTATTCAGGCTTGAGACCGAGCGACTTACAGCACAGGGCATGCCTTATGAGGATGCAATGTATAGAATTATAAATAGGTATATTGCTGAGTCGCGAAGAATATTATTTGAGGGCAATAGCTATAGTCGCGAGTGGGTTGAAGAGGCTATGAAACGTGGACTTAGCAATATTGCTGATACTCCTAGGGCATTGAAGAGTCTAATCACCGACAAAGCCATCAGTTTGTTTGAAGAGAATGACGTGCTTACTCGACGGGAGATTGAGGCACGTTACGAGATACAACTTGATAACTATGTGAGAAAAATACAGATTGAGTCGCGGGTTATTGGTGATCTTGCTATAAATCATATTATTCCCATAGCCATAAGGTATCAAAACCAGCTCATCGATAATGTAAAAGGTTTGAAGGAGGTGCTTGATTCAAAAACTTATCAATCATTATCTAAAACCCAAACCGATTCTATAAGGGATGTATCGGAGCATATTATCAGTATAAAGAACATAGTACAGGAAATGGTCGCAACCAGGAAAGTAATTAACAAGCTCGATGATTTGGAAGAGAAAGCGTTAAGTTATAGAGATAATGTGTACCCTTATTTTGAAGAGATAAGATATCATATTGACAAGCTTGAGTTGCTTGTTGACGATGAGATGTGGCCACTACCAAAATATAGGGAACTGTTATTTAACAGGTAAATATCCCCGGTTACATAAAACTTTCTACTAAGTGTTAAGCTCCCACCGAGCTTTCATATTCATTAATGAATTATTCTATCTGGAATAAGCTCCTAACAGAGCTTATAAGTAAAACTACAAGGCTTTACTCCTTTGGAATTTTGTACATTTATAAGGAATGTAAACCATCATAGTATGTGCATAATCCTGACAGTAATTAATATTACATAAAATAGGTAGATAGCAATATCATTTGGTTTGTAAATAGGACGTATGTACATAATGCTGATAGGATGCAGTACTAAATTATTGGTTATTGCGCCGTAGGTGTATAAAGATTTCTATCTGCTTAACGCTTAAGCGCTAAGCATTTAATTGAAGGAACCCTTTAGATACTGCTTTGTCATTTCCTGTTTGGGGTTCTCGAAGATCTCATCGGCACTCCCCTGCTCTATTACTTCGCCAAGGTACATGAATACTACATAATCGGCAATACGCCTTGCTTGTCGTAGCACATGGGTTACCATAACAATAGTATATTGCTGTTTAAGTTCAATAAACTTCTTCTCGATAGCCTCGCTCGAAATTGGATCGAGTGCAGATGTAGGCTCATCGGCTAGAATAATATCGGGGTCAACTGCGAGCCCTCGGGCTAGGCATAAACGTTGCTGCTGACCTATCGAAAGCTTTGAAGCGGGTTCTTTAAGCCTATCCTTCACCTCATCCCACAAATTTGCTTGTTTCAGGTAATGCTCAACCCTTTTGTCAAGAAATTTCTTTTTTTTGCGACCGCTTATACGTAAACCGAAGGCGACGTTATTATAGATGTTCATTGGCAGCGGGTATGGACGTTGCGACAACAATCCCATTTTTTGCCTGAGCAATGTTATATCCTCACTTGTATGAAGAATATCTTCATTATCGATCATGATATTTCCGGTTACCTTCATTTCGGGATATAGATCTGTAAGCCGGTTAAGACTCTTTAGAAGAGTTGTTTTACCGCATCCTGAAGGGCCAAGTATAACGGTTATCTTCTTCTCAGGAATATCGATATTTATATTCTTGAGTATCTTTTGCTTACCTATTGAAAGGTTAAGATCTTTTATCCTTATTTTAGTGTTCTCCTGCATGAATTACTGATTAATTCTGTTCTTGTGATACTTCTTTGAAAAAAACCTCGCAGTTATGCTGATAGTAAGAATAATAACTGTTAACACAACAGCTGAAGCATATGCCCTGTCCTGAACCTCAGGAATAGGCGAGCTTAACTGAAAGAATATTGCAAGTGGCAAAGTAGCTGTTGGTTGATTTAGTGCTGTTGGGATATGGTCGGTATAGCCTGTTGTAAAAAGCACAGATGCTGCATCACCTATAGCTCTTCCAAATGATAGCAGCACTGCCGTGATAAGTCCAGAAACTACTTGTTTGAGGTAGATACGGTACGATATTTCAGAAGAGGTTGACCCTAGCGACATGGCGGTTTCGAGCAATCCCCTTGGTATAGTCTTAAGCACTTCATCCATAGCCCTTACCATAATAGGAATAATGAATAAAGTTACAGTAAAAATACCTGCCAGCAGCGATGTCTTTAATCCGAAATAAATCATCACCGAAAAGCCGAAAGCTCCATAAACAATTGAAGGAACACCCCAAAGCAGATCAAGGAAGAAGCGGATGCCATTTACTAGCTTCTTGTACTTAATAAGATGCACATTCATCATAAGAGCAACCGGCAGACCTATGATTAGTGCAAGCACTGTTGAGGCTATTGCCAGATAGAGCGAGCCGATGATGGCATTAAGTATACCCCCTTCTTTGCCGAAATAGAAGCCACCTTTAGGCGTTTGGCTTATCATTTCCAACGAAAGTGACGGTAGTCCTTTATAGAGGATGCTGAAGATGATGACTGTTAACGCAACTACTATAATGTTGGTCGACAGGAACATCAGAACCCTGAAAAACTTCTCTTCTATGTGACGTAGTTTCCTCATTATTAATCTTTCTCTTCCAAACGTGCGATAGCAATTCGTGAACTTAGGTTAAAAAGCATTACTACAACAAACAGCACAAGTGCAGCAAGCATAAGAGCCGAATCGTATAGTGGTATTGATAGCATTTCACCGTAATTATTGGCTATGAGTGCCGGTAATGGATAACCGGGTTGAAACAGTCCTTTAGGAATTGTAGTAACATTACCAACAACCATAAGAACTGCAATAGTTTCACCAAAAGCACGCGATACTCCCAGGCCGAATGCCGAGATTATACCGGGGAATGCCTTTTTAACCAACACAAGTTTAATTGTTTGCCATTTTGTTGCTCCCAGTGATAGCGATGCCTCTTTTAATTCACCTGGCAAAGTTTTGAAAACCTCTATCAGGATATTAAGAATAAACGGAATAATCATTACCGATAACACCAGAGCACCGGCAAGAATGCTATAGCCTGACGACTGCTTGCCGAGAAATGGAGCAACATAGTTTGAGATAAATGGCACAATAACAAGTATACCCCAAACTCCGAATATAACAGAAGGAATACCTGCCAGAATATCAATTACAGGATGCATGATACGCAATACCCAGCTACGTGCATACTGTGTAAGGTGAATAGCTGTTAAAAGGCAAATTGGCCCTGCAATTAACAACGAGATAGCAGTTACCCACACCGAACTGATTATAAATGACAAAAATCCGAACTTGCCCGACAATGGTCGCCAGTCACCCGAAAATAACAACTCTATCAGCGACTGGTCATCAAGCAGCAAAGATGATTTTAGATACAACCCTATACCGAGGATAAAAGGCAGCAGAATTACCACTACTAGCCCTATGATCATCCAGGTTGAATGCAGTTTACTTCTTAGCTGGCGTTTAACCTTAAAGAAGTTATATACATCTTTACTCTGAAAGTTTTTGTAAGTCACTTTTAACTTTTTCGTCGGTGAGATTAACATAACCAGCTTTATGAACAAATTTCTGGCCGTCGGTTACAATCCATTTCAGGAAAGCAACAACAGCTAAGTTTTCAGGTTTTCCTTTCGAAACAAAGTAAAGATCTCTTGCCGGGGGCGAAGGATATTTGCCCGATGCAATAGCATCCATTATTTCATCCAGCGAATCGTAAACGTTCTCATCGCTCGAAATTACACCATCGTTATTAAGGTCAACTGGAACAACAGCAAGACCTTCATAAGGATTGCGTGTATTCATGTCATAGGCATAGTTTACATTATTATAGCCTAAACCTGTAACATCTTTTTTGATTGCATCAGCAATACCGGGATCTCCGAAAACGCCGATTCCTTTTAGTGATTCCTGATTACTATCGAGGAATTTGCCCCACATTTCGGCAGCACCGCATGCATCAGACCGGGTATAAGCATTTAGTCGTGTTTTATCGTCGGTGCCGTAAAGTTCCCCCCATGTTTTTATATTTCCATCAACATAAATCTTCTTGAACATCTCCTTACTGATACCACGTTGTCTGATTAAATCGGCCGACTTTCCGGCGGGATTGTATGTAGCAACTACAGCATCCTTCGCAACAGCAATGAACCAAGCACCCTTGGCTATTTCAGCATCAGTAACCTCTCTTGAAAACATTCCAAGGTCAACCATCTGAGATAAAGCATCGGTCATCCCTTTGCCTGCACCTCCTGCAGAAATATCTATTCTTACTTCCGGATTAATTTTCCGGAACTCTTCAGCCCATAAAACAGCCATAGGATAAAGAGCAAAGGCTCCTGATATGGAGATAGTTCCTTTTATTGTTCCGTCTGTATTAACTACTGATTTGTCTTCACGATTACTGCAAGCTGTAGAAACTGAAAAAATCAAAACCAACAGATAATTTAAAAACAGGCTTGTTGATTGTACCCTGGTTTTCATGCTTAATTGGATTAGTGGATTGATTATTAGGTTGATTGCATATCGGTTGCTTTAGAACTACCGGTGGCGCTAAATTATGGAAAATATCATCATGAATAATAGACTGTTCAGGCTAATTTGTGACATAAAAGGATTTAATACCATTAAGCTTTATGAGTCCTATATTGTTTTGCGATAATTGGCAATAGCCCATACATTAAGAACAACCGCCGATGATAGCACCACAGCTATATGAGGTATAATATCATTTATGCCACTGCCCTTGAGTACTACCATCCTGAAAACCTGTATTATATATGATAGTGGATTAACCGATGCTATTACTTTTGCCCATTCAGGCATACTATCTATGCTGGTGAATAATCCGCCCATAAGTATAAAGATCATCATGAAGAAGAACATTACAAACATTGCCTGCTGTTGAGTTTGGCTATATGTTGATATTAATAATCCGAAACCCAGAATCTCAATTAGATAGACCCAAATGAAGATGTATAATGTCATTAAACTACCTACGGGCTTTATACCATATATCAACCAAGCCACCGCAAGACCGAGCGTAAATACAATATTAGCAAGTATCCAAAATGGAAGCAGCTTGCCGATAATAAAAATGTGTTTGCGTATAGGCGTTACATTTATTTGTTCAATTGTGCCTGTTTCCTTCTCCTTAACAATATTAAGCGCAGTCATAAATCCGCCAACCATGGTAATAAGTATTGCTAGTATGCCTGGAACCATGAAATTATGATAATTGAGATCACGGTTGTACCAATTAGCAAAGGTTATATTAATGCCTGTAATCTCAGGCTTTACGTCCTCATTAAAGCTTGCTATTATCTTATGCAGGTATGATGATCCTATATTCGCCTTTATACCGTTAATAGCATTAACAGCAATGAATACAGAGCTACTCTTTTCGCGTACTAGATTCCTTTCGAAGTTGGCAGGTATTTCAAGAATTATATCAGCCTCATCCTTCTCAATGTATTTTAGCGAGTTTTGGTAAGACTGGTTATAGCTAATTAATTTGAAGTAGCCCGATGCAATGATATCTCCTGTTAGCTTCGCCGACCAGTCGGAATGGTCATTATCAACCACTACCAAATTAATACTCTTAACTTCATAATCGGCAGCTAGTGGTAAGATTAATAACTGCATAACAGGCATCACGAGCATCATTCCTACTATGGCCTTATTCCGAAATATCTGCCTGAACTCTTTTTCAATCAGAAACATTAAGATTCTCATTGTACCCTAACTTTAAAATTCTTAATACTTAACACGAACAGCACTAAAGTAATAGTGAGCAATGCAAGCGTTTCCATATAAATTGCCGAAAAGCCTAATCCCTTTATCATGATTGACTTAATTATGATATAAAACCACTTTGCAGGGATAATATTCGAGATCCATTGGAGTACCAAAGGCATGTTCTCCATCGGGAACATGAATCCACTGAACAGCAATGATGGCAGTAAAAGTCCAACAAGCGAAATAAGCATGGCGGCCTGCCGTGTCTCTGTCTTTATACTGATAAAGATGCCGAGTGTTAGACATGTAATTATGAACAATATACTCATCGCGAAGAGCAGTAAAATACTCCCGTTAACAGGGAGTTTTAGCACGAAAATGCTCAGCAGTACAATGGTTGCAACATTTATAAGCGATAAAATCAGGTAAGGAAATGCTTTTGATATCATTATAAGCCATGGTCTTAACGGCGATACTAACAGTACCTCCATAGTGCCGGTTTCCTTTTCTTTAACTATAGTTACTGCAGTCATCATGACACAAACAAGCATAAGGACTAATGCCATTACACCTGGAACAAAGTTGTGCTCACTCTTAAGCTGTGGGTTGTACAACATACGCACCTGTGGTGTTATCGTATATTGTGGTGGCATAATTTCGTGCTGATCTCTTATCCTGAAATCTCTCACAATTGCACTCACATAGGTAATAAGCAGATTAGCATTATTCGGATCAGATGCATCGGCAATAAGTTGCAGATTGTTTTCATCAAGGGCATTTAATTGTGAATGGAATGAAGCGGGAATTACCATTGCAATCTTGTATTTACCACTCTTGAACAGAGCTTCAATTCTCCTTTCATCATTGTATATGGCCTTTACGTTGAAGTACTTGCTAGCATCTATCTTATTAATTAGTTGAGAAGAAGCGTAATCATGTGCCTTGTCAATCACAAGCATGTCGGTGTTCTTGATCTCGTTAGAGAGAGCAAAGCCGAATATCAAAATCTGCATAACAGGCATCCCGAAAAGAATCAACAATGTACGCCTGTCGCGAAACACGTGTATAAACTCTTTCTTTACAAACTGTATGAATTTTTTCATCTTCCTTTCAATGAGCGTAAATTACTCGGTTCTTCCGGCCTGGCGAGCCAGTTTATAAAATACTTCATCCATATCAGCCGATTTGTATTGCTCTCGGAGAGCAACAGGCGAATCAAGGGCTTCAATCTTACCATCAACCATTATTGAAACCCGGTTACAGTACTCGGCTTCATCCATGTAGTGGGTGGTTATAAAAACTGTTATACCATTTGCCGATGCCTCATAAATGAGTTCCCAAAACTGTCGCCTGGTTAATGGGTCCACTCCTCCAGTTGGTTCATCGAGAAATACAATGGCAGGTTCATGAATAATAGCAACCAAGAATGATAGTTTCTGCCTCCATCCTACCGGTAGCGAGCCAACCAGCTTATTCTTTTCATCCTGTAATTCTAGACGTTCAATCAACTCAGCACTTTTTGTGCGGATAAGATTACGCGGCAGATTATAGATGCCTGCATAGAATTTAATATTCTCGGCCACTGTTAGATCTTCGTATAATGAGAACTTCTGACTCATATAGCCAATTGAAGCCTTAATTTGATTTTGTTGTTTATAAATGTCATACCCTGCAACAGAGACTTTTCCTGAAGTAGGCGACGATAATCCGCATAACATTCTGATAGCAGTAGTTTTACCCGCGCCATTGGCTCCCAGAAAGCCAAATATTTCACCTCTCTTAACAGAGAATGTAATATTATCGACAGCATAGAAATTGCCAAATCGCTTAGTGAGGTTTTCGGTGCATATCACGAAATCATTCATAGTTTATGATCTTAACAAATTAATAAAACAATCCTCTATAACCGGCTCTGCAGCTTTTATTTCAATTGCTTCACCTAATTGAGCTAGAAGATGAGCAGATAGTCCTGCTACAGTTTTGTCTTCTTCATTTAAAGTAATATGTATGCTATCGCCAAAAGGATACGCGTTAACATCTGTACCATAGCTCCTTACAGCTTTAAGCAGTGCAAGTGTATCTGTGTAGTTGGTTTTAAAGAGTTTAAGAGGAAACGACTGCAGGATATTTTCAGGGGTATTAATTGAGAGAATTCTGCCATGGTGCAGGAATGCAATCCGATCGCACTCTGCAGCTTCGTCCATATATGGCGTAGAAACAATGATTGTTATACCCTCGTTCTTTAGTCTTTTAAGCATCTCCCTGAACTCTTTTCGTGAAACCGGATCAACACCTGTAGTAGGCTCATCAAGAAAAAGAACTGTTGGCTTATGTATTAATGCACAACACAAGGCCAGCTTTTGCTTCATCCCACCCGACAGCTGTCCGGCCCTTCTATTCTTAAATGGCTCAAGCATAAAGTAGATGTCCTTTATGAGGTGATAATTTTCCTTGATAGTAGTATTGAAGACTGTAGCAAAAAAATTGAGGTTCTCTTCAACTGTAAGGTCCTGATATAGTGAGAATTTTCCGGGCATATAACCTACTATTTCGCGTATCTTTCTGTAATCCTTAACCGTGTCTAAATCCCACACCATAACACTCCCCTGATCGGGAAGCAGCAAAGTAGTGAGTATCCTGAAGAGAGTGCTTTTTCCAGCACCATCCGGACCTATAATTCCGAACAACTCCCCTTTACTAACATTAAAAGTAATATCACTCAGAGCTGTAACCTCTCCCTTATTGTAGCTCTTGCTTACATTCTGTATCACCACAGCGTTCATCACAAAAAGTTTTAAATAAACTTAACTTCGCCATACATACCTATCTTGAGGAAACCATCATTTTTAACTCTGATTCTAATTCCGTAAACAAGATTAGCTCTCTCGTCTTTGGTTTGAATAGTCTTTGGAGTGAATTCTGATTTATCACTGATGTGCTCTATCACACCTTCATATTCCTTAAAAGTGCCCTCAAAATTATCAACCAGCACCTTTACAACTCCACCAACTCTTATTTGAGAAAGTTGATTGCCAGTAATGTAGGCTTTAAGCCGAAGAACAGATAAATCAGCAATTTTATATAATGGCTTGCCCAAGGTTACCATTTCATGTGTCAGTGCATATTTAGATAAAACAGTTCCTTTTACAGGATTTACAATGCGTGCTTTAGAGATCTGATCCTTCAACTGCTCTATCTGTGTTTTCAGCGGTTCAGCTTCCTGACTTATACTTTGTGATGTTATGGATAGTGACGACTCCAAGGCATCGAGCTGACTTTTAAGCACATCCACCTGGGCATTTGCATCATCAAGTTGTTTACCGGTTGCCGCATCGGCTGCAGCTAACCTCGCAATACGCTGCTGTTCCGATTGGGCATGTTTATACTGCTGAGTTAGGGCAGCAAGCTGCTTATTTATATCTGGATTTTTACTGAGCACAGCTTTTATCTGATGTTCAAGTTGTTGCCTTTTAAGTACCAGTTGAGTGCTGTCAATATAACCAATTACTTCTCCCTCATTTATATGCTGCCCCTCCTCAATGTTTAATTGCTTTATCACGCCCGATACTTCGGCAGAGATCAATGTTTCATCACTCTCGAAAGTTCCCGATGCATCAGACTGAATATCAACTCTTTTGCAGGATAGTAATCCTATTAATAACATAAAAATTATAGCTGTTCTTTTCATGATGGATGTAAACATTTTAAAGTTGTCCTGTTGTTAATTTATGATTATAGTACGATTGAAGTAGCTGAACCTGGTGCATTATAAGCAACTGCCGGGCATTATCGGCTTTAATAAGCTCATGTAGATAATCGGAACCTGTTAATACTCCATTCTCGAATTGCGATAAAGCAGAGCCGGCAATATTGTTACGCAGCTCAATGATCTCTTGGTCTTTAGCGATAAGCTCTTTTAATTTATTGAGTTCATTGGTTATTTTAAGTAGCTGAAGCGATGTGTTAAGTTCGAATGACTCTTGTTGTGTGTTTACCATTTGGCGGGCTATGGTATTTATTGCCATGTCGCGTTTTATGTTGTAGATATTATTAAGTGAGTAACTGAGTCTAATACCTGCAATATACCATGATGAAGGGTCTGCTTTAAGCATATTCAATCCAGGTAGTCCATAGCCTGACTGAAAGAAGAGATTAACCTTCGGGAGATTGTTTGAAATGATTAATCCCTTCTGTCCTGATAATGACGTGAGCTGATGATGGAAAATGGATAGCTCGGCTCTTTTAAGTTTGTCTGAAATATCAGGAACAGAAGGTATTTCAAAAAGCGTATTCTCATCAAGAGTATGGCCCGTGAGCATTGCAAGTGACGATAACAGTGTCTTCCTGTCGGAATTTAGCTCAATTAATCGCTGACCAGCATTAATAATCTCTGCTCTTATCACATCCACACTGCTCTTAAGAAGAACCCCGTTCTTATATGCAGCTTCTGATTTTTGAAAGGCTTTATCTAGATCCTTGATCAGATTCTTCGTGAGAAGTGTCTGAGCATCTAAAAATAAAATAGAAAAGTAAAGCTGCGATACACGTTCTTTAACTTTTGCAAGTTCAACATTTACACTTTCTATATCAGCATACTTTCGCTGAGTCGTTATCTCTTTCTGGTGTCGCACAATACCACCATCGTATATACTCTGGCTTATTTCACCGACTATCCTATATTGATTTTTATCAAGTTCAGGCACAGTCATGCCTGGGACAGCTATTGGAAGAGAGGTAACTTCCGATTGAACAGTGTATTGTCCGTAGATACTAAGCTTAGGGTAATTGTTTGACTGGATGTTTTTTATCAATAAATTGCCACTTTCATCGATCAAATTTATATTCTTTGCAAGAGGATAACCGGCAACTGCTGACTCCAGACACTTCTGAAGCGTAATAGTCGATTCTTGTGCTGATACTCCTATGGTCGAAATAAAAAATAATACCACCCATAAGCATGTTTTTAAGATGTTATCTGCGTTCATCAAAAAAGTGTTTTAATCATTTGTTTAATTCAAATTTCAAAAAAAAGCAGTAATAAAACTGCAATTTACTTAGCATTAAGGATTGCATCCATCCACTTCGGGATAAATTGCTTTCGTTGCCTCATAAGCTCATTAAAACTTTCATTACTTATATTTCCGGCACCCATAAAAACTGGACGCGAAATAAAAGGGAATACAAGCATGCCAATAAAAGAAAGAATGAACTGAAGCGGATCGATATTGGGATTACGCTCCTTTATCTGTTTTACAATACTCGATTCGCGTAGCATGGGACCTATTTGCATATTGATTCCGAAACCCTGTGGATTGTTCTTGATCTCATTGAAGACAAGTATAGGCAAGTCAGGGTTCGCTATCAAAGTTTCGATGTAACTATCTGCTACTATGTCGATTTTCGATTCAAGAGAAATTGAAGGATTGATGAGAATAGGAACAATTGTTCCTATGAGAGTGTATACTTTTTCCTGCATTATCATCTCGAAAAGCTTCTCTTTGCTCCTGAAATAGTAATTAACAAGGGCAAGGTTTATTCCTGCTTCTTCTGCAATATCTCGTGTGCGTGTACCGAAATAACCCTTCTCGGAGAAGACTTTTCGCGCGGCATTCCTTATTTTCTCCTCGGTCGATAGGTCAACTTCTATCTTCTTTTTCTTAGCCATTTTTATAAGGTTAAATAACTCTGCAAATATAAATGAATATTTTGCTTAAGTCAAGCATTTTAAACAAATGTTTAAATTAAAATAGCAATTAAAGTGATGATTTCAATACAAACCTCAATATAGGCGACAGTTGCTGCTATATAAAGTATTTAATTTTTTGTCATTAAAAAAGTTCTTTACCTCGTATGTTGTTAATATCTTTGCTGAATAGCTAAAAGAATATAAAAATCTCAATATGAAAATCACTATCGTTGGAACCGGTTATGTCGGATTAGTAACAGGAACCTGCTTCGCTGAGGTAGGTATAGATGTAGTATGTGTTGATATAGATCAAAAGAAAATCGACAATCTTAAGCAGGGCATCTCCCCCATTTATGAGCCGGGGCTTGATGCTATGATTGCTCGTAATGTTGAAAAAGGCAGGTTGATGTTCTCGACCGAGCTTGCTTCATGCGTTAATGATTCAGATGTTATCTTTATAGCTGTTGGTACGCCACCAGATGAAGATGGAAGCGCTGATTTGAAATATGTTCTTGATGTTGCCCGGACAGTTGGTGAAAATATGAACAGGCATATCCTAATTGTTACTAAGAGTACAGTGCCTGTTGGAACAGCACGTAAGGTTCGCGAAACTATTCAGGATGCACTCAACACCAGGAAACTTGATATTACTTTTGATGTTGCCTCGAATCCTGAATTCCTTAAAGAGGGTGATGCAATTAATGATTTCATGAAACCCGACCGTATTGTAGTTGGTGTTGAATCGGCTTTTGCTGAAGAGATTATGTCGAAATTATATAAACCGTTCACTCTTAATGGTCACCCGGTGATCTTCATGGATGTGCCTTCGGCCGAAATGACTAAGTATGCAGCTAATTCAATGCTTGCTACCAAAATAAGCTTTATGAATGATATTGCCAATTTATGTGAGATTGTGGGTGCCGATGTGAATATGGTGCGTAAAGGTATTGGCAGCGATACAAGAATTGGCAACAAATTTATCTATCCGGGAATTGGTTATGGCGGATCATGCTTTCCAAAAGATGTAAAAGCTTTAATTAAAACTGCCGATAAACTTGGCTATCCAATGCGAGTGCTTAAAGCGGTTGAAGATGTTAATGATGCTCAGAAGTCGGTGCTGTTTAATAAATTATATGAGCACTTCAATGGAAATCTCAAAGGACTTACAATAGCCTTATGGGGCTTATCTTTCAAGCCTCAGACCGATGATATGCGCGAAGCCCCGTCGTTGGTGATAATAGATAAACTTATTGCTCACGGATGCACTGTGAAGGCGTATGATCCTGTTGCCATGGAAGAGACTCACCGTCGCATTGGTGATAAAATTCAATATTGCAAAGATCAGTATGAAGCTGTTATAGATGCAGATGCACTATTACTTGTAACCGAGTGGACAGAGTTCAGATATCCTAACTGGGGTGTAGTAAAGAAACTTTTAAAGAATCCTGTGGTATTTGACGGCCGTAATATTTATGATAAGAAAGAGTTGAAAACTCAGGGATTTGAATATTTCTGTATAGGTGTGAATACAGTTACAGCATGAAGAAGAAAATACTTGTAACCGGCGGTGCAGGGTTTCTGGGTTCTCACCTCTGTGAACGTCTGCTGGATCTCGGTAATGAGGTTGTTTGTCTGGACAACTATTTCACCGGACAAAAATCGAATATTGTGCATCTTATAGGCAATCCCTATTTCGAGATTGTACGCCATGACGTTATCATGCCCTTTTTTATAGAGGTTGATGAGATCTATAACCTGGCATGCCCTGCCTCGCCTGTACATTATCAGTATAACCCGATAAAGACTGTAAAAACTTCGGTTCTCGGTGCTGTTAATATGCTTGGTTTGGCTAAACGCATCAAGGCTAAGATCTTACAAGCAAGTACCAGCGAAGTGTATGGTGATCCTCAAATACATCCTCAGATTGAAAGCTACTGGGGGCATGTAAACCCTATTGGCGAAAGAGCTTGTTATGATGAGGGAAAACGTGCTGCAGAAACCTTGTTTGTGAATTATCACAAGCAAAACAATGTGAAGATCAAGATAATGAGGATCTTTAATACTTATGGTCCAAGGATGCATCCAAACGATGGCCGTGTAGTGTCAAACTTCATCGTCCAGGCCTTAAAATCTGAAGATATAACTATATATGGTGATGGTAACCAGTCGAGAAGCTTTTGCTATGTTGATGATCTTATCGATGGCATGATTAAGCTAATGGAGACAGGCGATGATTTTACAGGTCCTGTTAATGTTGGCAATCCGAATGAGTTCACCATACTTGAGCTTGCAAAGACAGTAATTCGGTTAACAAATTCATCATCAAAGCTGATCTTTAAGCCATTACCATCTGATGATCCTGTTCAGCGTCAGCCTAACATTGATCTTGCTCGTAAAGTGCTTAACTGGGAGCCAAAAATTGAACTCGAAGAAGGATTGCAGTCTACAATTGACTATTTCAGGAACATTATTTAATAGTCACGGTAATGAAGAAAGTACTTATCACTGGCGGAAACGGTCAGCTAGGAACACAATTTCGTGTTCTTGAAGCTTCATTTCCCGAATACGAGTTTACCTTTACCGATATTGATGAACTTGATATAACCTCCGAAGAAAAGGTTACTGCCTATCTTTCGGAGAATACATTTAACTGGCTAATAAACTGCGCAGGTTATACCGCTGTTGATAAAGCAGAGAGCGAAATAGATAGTGCCGATCGTTTAAACACAAAAGCACCATCCATGCTTGCTAAGGTTGCCAGCGACAACAATATAAGGTTCATCCATATCAGCACCGACTATGTTTTTGATGGCAGCGGGAACAGTCCATTGAATGAGAAAATGGCTAAAAACCCTCAAAGTGTTTATGGACAAACAAAAGCAATTGGTGAAGATTTGGTTCTGGCCAATAACCCTAAATCGGTTATAATCAGAACATCGTGGCTCTATTCAGCTTTTGGTAATAACTTTGTGAAAACTATTATCAGATTAGCAAATGAAAGAGAGTCGATCAATGTTGTCTTCGACCAGACTGGCACACCCACATGGACAGGCGACCTTGCAAAGGTTATTATGCATATTATAGGTCTTGAGAATATAAATGGCATTTACCACTTTTCGAACGAAGGTGTTTGCAGTTGGTATGATTTTGCTAAAGCTATAACTGAACTTTTACATATAAAGTGCAATGTACAGCCGATACTTGCAAGCCAATACCCAACGCCTGCAAAGCGTCCGGCATATAGTGTACTCGATAAGACACTTATAAAGAATGATACAGGTATAACCATCCCACACTGGCGTGACAGCCTGATAGAATGTTTGAATCAATTTAATGAACAGAGCTGAACTTAATAAGGCACATACTAAAATATTTGAATCAGTAACAGAGGTGTACGGACAAACAGGTCCAGGACTTCCGCTTGCTGCTTATCGCTCATTTTTAATGCAGGAGATGCGATTAAGAGGGCTGTTATTCAGGCATGATATGTTGTTTCAGCTATCATACAAAGGTTTTAAGTCGGTTAAGCTTACCCTCGATTTTGTTATCGAAAACAATATCCTAATTGAAATAATCACGGAAGAAGTGATAACACAACTTAATGTGGCATCGATGCAAACAAAATTAAAACTCACCGGATTAAAGATGGGCATTATAGTTACATTTAATACATTGAATATCATTGATGGATACAGAAAGGTGTTATCAAATCAATAATAACTGTGAACCACACTTATTATTAGGTGTTATAACGGTTAAAATCAATAACAATAAACACAACAAAGTATATGGCCACTAAAGTAGTAGATCCCGGAATCATTGAAAAAGCGAACATCTGGCTTTCTGACAGCTATGATGAAGATACAAGAAATGCAGTTAAATATATGATGCAATTTGATGAAGGTGAACTAACCGACAGCTTTTATAGGGATCTGGAGTTTGGTACAGGAGGTTTAAGAGGTATTATGGGTGTGGGCTCAAACAGGATGAACAAATACACTGTTGGTGCTGCAACTCAAGGTTTAGCCAATTATCTAAAGAAATCATTCAACGATCAGCCTGAAATATCAATTGCTATAGCTTATGATTCAAGGAACAACTCAGCATGGTTTGCCGAAGTAGCTGCTAATGTATTAGCTGCTAACGATTTGAAGGTATTTCTCTTCGAAGATCTGAGGCCAACACCTGTGTTGTCGTTCGCCGTTCGTCATCTTAATTGTCAAAGTGGTATCGTCATTACAGCATCACACAATCCGAAGGAATATAACGGTTACAAGGTTTACTGGAATGATGGCGGACAACTTGTTCCACCGCATGATAAGAATGTAATTGCTGAAGTTCAAAATATTAAGAGTGTTGAATCCATCAAATTTACTGGTGGTGAGAAGAATATTATAAAAATTGGTGAAGAGGTTGACAATGCCTACTTCAGTGAATTAAAGAAATTATCGTTAAATCCCGATATCATAAATAAACAAAGCAACTTATCGATACTATTTACTCCAATACATGGAACAGGTGCTGTAATGGTGCCTCCTGCTCTTAATAAGTTTGGCTTTAAAAACGTGCACGTTGTTGAGGAACAAATGAAACCCGATGGCAACTTCCCCACTGTAATATCGCCTAACCCTGAAGAAAAGGCTGCAATGACAATGGCTCTTGAAAAGGCTGCGCAGATTAATGCTGAGATAATACTTGCAACTGATCCTGATGCCGATAGGGTTGGTATAGGTGTTAAAGACCTCAATGGGAATTATATACTACTCAATGGAAATCAATCGGCCTGTTTGCTCATTTATTATCTGGTTAATCAGTGGGAGCAAAAAGGTAAACTTAAAGGAAATGAATTTATTGCAAAGACGATTGTTACATCCGAACTTCTTCGTGATATAGCTAAGAGTAAGAACATAGAATCGTTTGATGTGCTAACAGGGTTCAAGTATATTGCTGAGATTATTAGGCAATTTGAAGGTGAGAAGACATTTATAGGCGGCGGAGAAGAAAGTTATGGCTATTTGATCGGTGATTTTGTTCGCGATAAAGATGCCGTAAGCTCATGCTGTATGCTTGCTGAAACAGCTGCCTGGGCGAAAGAAAACGGCTTCACCATGTATGAACTGCTGATTGATATATACTCCAAGTTTGGGTTCTACCTCGAAGATCTAATCTCAATCACCAAAAAAGGTAAAGCCGGTGCAGAAGAGATTAAAAAGATGATGGAAGATTACAGATCAAACCCACCCCGTGAAATTAACGGATTGAATGTGATATCGGTAAAAGATTTCCTCAGCAGTGTTGAAACAAACCTCATATCAGGCAGCAAGTATGAAATTCACCTGCCTAAATCTGATGTGCTTCAATTCTTCCTCGAAGGTGGTAGCAAGATAACAGTACGACCTTCGGGCACTGAGCCAAAGATTAAATTCTATTTTGGTGTAAAGGGAAGCCTTAAAAACAAAGAAGCCTTTGAAGATGTAAACCGCCAAATGCGAGCCAATCTCGAAGGAATGATTGAAGCCATGGGTTTGAGATAGGCATCCTTATCTTTCATCATATAAAATTGTTCAAAAGCACAAATGCAATTAGCGTTTGTGCTTTTTTATATAATGTCTGATATACAATAAAATACAAGGCAAAATGATTAGTAGCTAATCAAGGAGCTCCCCCACTCTATAAGGCCCACAATACCTAAATAACATAGTCGAAGGTGTTGGTTGAGATTTTGATTTCTACCCTTATAGTACACATGTCGGCACATTATCATCGGGAATATTGTATTTGGTGATAACCTAACCGGCGTATAACTAATTTAAACTTTGTAGTCACTAGATTTTATTCCTTCATAATGCAGTGCCTTTTTTGGTGGCATACAAAAAACACCCTTGCGCTTACTAAACCCTATTAAGAGAAAATGCAGCGCATCCAATTAAAATTTGAGTAGTTAATTGTGTGGTAAAATATTCACTTCAGCTACTTTTTAAGTCGATATTAAATTTGATGTTTAAGCGTCCTTTAAGCGTCCTTTAAGCGTCTTTTAAGCGTTTTTTTATCGCTTATAGAACGCTTCAACAACGCTAAAAAATCGCTTAAAAATAAAGTCGACTATAACTCTTTCCAGGTAAAAGTGGTTGGTGAATTTTAACTGCCTTTGAGTGCTTCACTTTATGGTCATAACACTACTCATGACATTATTTGATTTAGTTTACATAGCTTCCCTTGAATGTAACTTATACAGGCAATAGGATCAATCTGTTTATGTCTGTTTGATTTATTAGACTTGCCATTGGTTGAAAATTTTATGGAAGCGTTTTTGCACCATGCACTACATTATCCAATTTCTCTCTTACATTTGTCGCTGTTTCATAACAACCATTTTTATGAGAAACTACTATGCATTAATCATTGCAACGTTCATGAGTTTTTGTGCTGCAACCTATGCACAAAAGGCACCTATTAAGGATTATACAAAGTATGTAAACCCATTTATAGGCACGGGATCCGTTGACAGCTTGAGTCTTTCGGGCAGCAACTTTCCGGGTGCAGCCTACCCTTTTGGCCTGGTACAACTTAGTCCGGATACCGACGATAATCCTGAAGACCCATGTAGTGGATACGATTATGCAGACGATACAATCACAGGCTTTAGTCACACGCATCTCAGCGGAACAGGTGTAGCCGATTTATTCGACTTCCTATTCATGCCTTTTAGAGGTGAGATAGCATGGAATGGTATGGCCAACTCAAAGAATAAAAAAGCTTATGGTTCAGCATTCAGGCATGAAAATGAGAAAGCTTCACCGGGGTATTACAGTGTTCTTCTTGACAGCCCGGATATTCTGGTTGAACTCACTGCCACAGAGCATTGCGGTATGCACAGGTATTCGTCCGATAAGAAAGAACCTTTTTATTTAATGATCGATTTGGATCATTCGTTAGATAAAGCTCGTCCTTACTGGGTATGCAAAGTTATAGATGCTCAGATTAAAGTTATTGATGATCATACAATTGAAGGTTATAGAACAATAACAGGGTGGGCAAATCAGCGCAGGGTTTATTTTAGGGCAGAGTTTTCCAAACCTTTTATAAAGCAGTATCTTAAGGCTGGTGGTCGAGTTTATGAAGATCAGCCGATTGCCAACCACACAAATCTTAAAATGGTTGCAAAGTTTAACGATCTCACAGATGGTCCACTGGTTATAAAAGTTGGTCTGTCGTCGGTAAGTTATGAAGGTGCAAGAGCTAATCTTAAAGCAGAGATTAAAACATTCGACTTTAACAATATACACGAAAGTGCTAAGGAAGCATGGTATAAAGAACTTGCAGTTGTTGACATGGAAGGTAGTGAGGAAGTTAAAACTATCTTCTATACATCGCTATACCACTTGTTTATACAACCAAATAACCTGGCCGATGTAAACGGCGACTACCTAAACAGTACTTCGGAATTGAAAAATGCCCCTGACAAAAAACACTATAGTACCTTCTCCTTGTGGGATACATACAGGGCTGCACATCCTTTATACACGATAGTACAACCCGAAAGAACTGCAGGGTTCATAAATTCGATGCTCCGTCAATATGATGATTACGGGTATTTGCCTATATGGCAGTTGTGGGGTAAAGAAACTTACTGTATGATAGGCAATCACGCCATTCCGGTGATTGTAGATGCGTTCAATAAGGGGATTAAGGGTTTTAACTATAACCATGCATGGGATGCAGTTAAGGCTTCTTCAATTACGCCACACCAGCATGCTGCATTCGATATTCTGGAAAAGTACAAATACATTCCCGAAACCAAGCAATCGCAGTCGGTTAGTATTGCTCTTGAAGTAGCTTTTAACGATTGGTGTGTTTCATCGATGGCCGGAAAGATGAAAAATGAGGCTGACAAGAACTACTTCCTCAACCGATCAATGTATTACAAGAACCATTTTGATCCATCAATAAAGTTTTTCAGAGCAAAAGATAAAAATGGTAAATGGATTGAGCCATTCTCACCGCTAAAATATGGAGGTAATGGTGGTTATCCTTTCACCGAAGGTAATGGCTGGCAGTATTTATGGTATGTGCCGCAGGATGTTTATGGATTTATTGGTTTAATGGGTGGCGACAAGGCCTTTAATAGCAAGCTTGATGAGTTCTTTAACCTTCATGCAAAACCCGACGATGTGAATGGAAACGCCTCGGGATTTATTGGTCAATATGCTCATGGTAATGAGCCAAGTCATCATATTGCTTACCTCTACAACTTCTCAGGTGAACCCTGGAAAACACAATTTTATGCTGCCAAAGTTCTTAATGAACAATATACTTCTGATCCTTCAGGTTATTCGGGAAATGAAGATTGCGGACAAATGTCGGCCTGGTACATTTTCAGCTCATTGGGCTTCTACCCTGTTAATCCGGCAAACGGTATTTACTGCTTTGGTTCACCAAAAGTAGATAAAGCCGATATCCGTTTACCTGATGGAAAACAGTTTAGTGTTGTTACACACAATCAAAGCCCCGAGAATGTTTACATACAGAAAATACGATTGAATGGTGCTGATTATAACAAGCTCTATATTAGCCATGATGATATTGTAAAAGGCTCGAAGCTTGAATTCTTCATGGGAAAAAAACCTAATACTAAGATGGCATCGTACGAGCGACCACCACTATAGTATTTAAAAGATTATTTTTTTTCATTTGCGTCTGTCAAAAGTCTTTGTTGAGTGTTACTCTGTTAAGCTTATTAAACAATTAATAATAAGCATGTTATATTAATTTCGGTTTTATAACAGATCACAGAACGATTCACTACACTCACGCAAGAACTATGAAATACTTATGCTTACTCATACTTCCATTATTATTTCTGAATGAAAGAGCTAATGCACAATGGCAACAGCTAAACGGACCATCAGGAGGTAACATTGCCTACATAACTTCAGGGCCGGGTGGATATGTGTATGCCGCGGCATCGGGAAGCGGTATATTCCGCTCGGATGATAATGGAACTACATGGAACAGTATCAATAGTGGATTAAGCGCTTCTTATATTAATACCATTGTCTTTAATGATGCCGGTATGCTCTTTGCTTCATCAGTTTCAAATGGCGTTTTCCGCTCAGTCGACTACGGCAACACATGGACTGAGATTAACTCAGGGATTTCAAATCTGAATATTGCATCACTTGCTATAAATGAATCGGGCTATCTGTTTGCCGGTAGTATTAGCCATATCGATGAGAGTGCAACAGTATACAGATCAACAGATAACGGCGAAACCTGGACAGATCTCATGCTGAATCCTAATAATTATGTGCAGCAAATGGTGTTGGGAATTGGTAATGAAGGTGAAATATATGCAGGTACCGATGGGTTACTTCTATACTCAGCAAATAATGGTGATTCATGGGAAGAACTTTTAATTAACGGAATAGCACCTTATGTAATTTCAATGGGAAGATCTGAATCGGGGGATTTTTATATTGGTATGAATTTCGGCGATGGTCTTTGGCGTAAAGTGAATGGTTCGGAGCAATGGGAACATGTTATGGATGATGATGTTTACGCAATTGCTTGCGACATGAATGACAACATGTTTATTTCAACAGGCAGTGCAATATTATATTCAAATACCAACGGAAACAGTTGGATGCCTACAAATGATGCAGAGATAAGTGGCATCATTAACAGTTTATGCGCTCATAATCAGGGCTATGTTTATGCCGGTGCTTATGGGTTGTATAAAACGTCAGATAATGGTGTCACATGGATCGAAAGCACCGAAGGAATTTATGCTGCAAGAATTTCGGATCTTATTACCGATGAATCGGAGAATATCTATGCCTTGAGTCGTTCAGTATACAAGACTACTGATTATGGAAACACATGGACTAAAATACTCTCATCAAATCAGGAGTTAACCTTTACTTCGCTCAGTTATGACGCGGAGGGAAGAATTTATGTTACCGGAATAAGTAATACAGGTGGAGTGTTATATGTGTCGGAAAATGGTGGTACCACCTGGAATGAGATACTTAAAAACATGACATTCTTTCAGGTAAAAGCGGTTGTTACCGATCAGCAAGGCCGGATATATGTGGCCACCGATGGTGATGGAATACTTGTTAGTGACAATGGCGGCACAACATGGAACTATAAGAATGACGGACTTGGATGTCTGCAATTAAAAGATCTTGCAATCAATGAATCAGGGGTACTTATTACTGCAACAGGATGTTATCTCACCGATTTGTACAGATCGGCCGACTATAGTGAAAGCTGGCAACCTGTTGATCAGAATCTCAACGGAATGCCAACAACGCTTGCGGTTAATAACTTCGGTCATTTCTTTAGTGGCTCAACTCTTAACAACTTATATAGGTCAACTGACCTAGGCATATCATGGGAAGAACTTAATCCGGGAGATGAGGTGTTCCATATATTCGATATTGTAACAATCGATTCGGTGATTTATGCAGCAACATTTACAGGACTGTATGAATCAACTGATAATGGTAGCACTTGGAGCGATGTGACAAATGGTATAATTATAAACGACATCCGATCATTAACAACATCCTCGCAAGGCCTTTTCGCGGGAACCCATGGAGCAAGCGTTTGGAGAAACAGCATGTTGGTAAATGCACCTTCGCAAATAATTGCTAACAGCAAGATAAAAATAGAACTGTATCCCAATCCTGCTATTGATGAGATTTTAATCAAAATGCCCCACTCTGCTACGTATAACTATTTGATCACCAATTTAAATGGTAAAGCGGTAATCAATAGTACAATGACAGGAGATAGATCCAGGATTAATGTTTCGAAATTACCATCAGGTATATACACAATTAGAATCAAGGGTGGGAAAGAATCGAAAAGTATGAAATTCGTGAAGCTATGAAGAAAAATTAAAAGGGCAGCTGGTAGCCGCCCTTTTAATAAAAAATTTTATGCACAGCTTACGATCCTAAAGTAGCAACCATAACTGCTTTAATAGTATGAAGACGGTTTTCAGCTTCATCGAAAACTATCGACATTGGTGATTCAAAAACATCCTCAGTAACTTCCATTGATTCGAGGCCATATTTCTGGTAAATTTCTTCACCAACAGCAGTTTCGCGGTTATGGAATGCTGGCAGACAGTGCAGGAATTTAACGTTAGGATTTCCTGTTTTATTAACCACGTCCATATTAACCTGGTAAGGACTTAATAACTTGATTCTTTCAGCCCATACTTCTGCAGGCTCGCCCATTGATACCCATACGTCGGTATAAAGGAAATCAACACCCTTAACACCTTCTTCAACGTTCTCGGTAAGAGTAATAGAAGCACCGGTTTCTTTAGCAATCTGACGGCAAGTTTCAACTAAGTCTTCAGTTGGCCAGCAAGCTTTAGGAGCAACAGCGCGGAAATCCATACCCATTTTAGCTGCACCTACCATAAGAGAGTTACCCATATTGTTACGTGCATCGCCTAAGTATGCAAATGCAACCTTGTTGAGAGGCTTATCACTATGTTCCATCATAGTTAAGAAATCGGCAAGGATTTGAGTTGGGTGGAACTCATTGGTAAGACCATTCCATACAGGCACACCTGCATATTTACCAAGCTCTTCAACAATATGTTGACCGTATCCGCGGTATTCAATACCATCATACATACGACCAAGAACCCGTGCTGTGTCCTTCATAGATTCTTTCTTGCCCATCTGTGAACCTGCAGGTCCTAAATAAGTTACATGAGCTCCCTGATCGAGGGCTGCAACCTCGAAAGCACAACGTGTGCGGGTTGAATCTTTTTCGAAAAGTAGAACGATGTTCTTACCTTTTAACTTCTGCTGCTCAGTTCCTGCATATTTTGCACGTTTCAGATCGGCTGATAACTGAAGCAAATGCTTGATTTCCTGTGGAGTGAAATCAAGTAACTTTAAAAAATTGCGATTTCTAAGATTAAATGACATGATGAATATTTTTGAGGATTAGTGAAAACTTAAAATTAAATGATTGCTATGCGGGTACCGCCGTTTGAAATACCAAGCTTTTCGGCGTTAGTTATAATTGCCTCTTTGCCTGTACCTTCAACGAAACTAATAGCTGCTCTAACTTTAGGAGCCATGCTACCTTCGGCAAACTGACCTTCATCGAGATAACGTTTTGCTTCTGAAATTGTCATTCTATCGATTGCCTGCTCCTGAGGAGTGTTGAAATTGATGCAAACCTTTGGAACATCGGTTAATACGAAGAATTTATCGGCACGAATCTGTACTGCTAACAGTGAAGAAGCTAGATCTTTATCAATAACTGCATCAATACCTTGAAGTTTATTGCGTTGAACATAGAATTGTGGAATACCACCACCACCAACAGCAATAACGATCTGTCCTGCACGTGCAAGTGTTTCGATTGACTTCTGGTTGCTGATCACTAAAGGCTTAGGACTTGCAACAACTTTACGATAGCCTCTTCCACGAGGATCGGCTGCAAACTTAGAACCATTCTCTGCAGTTATCTTTTCAGCATCTTCGAGAGTATAATAAGGTCCGACAGGCTTTGTTGGATTGTCGAATGCTGGATCATTCTTATCGACAAGTACCTGTGTAATAATTGAAATAATATCCCTGTCAAGGTCATTCGCCATCATTACATTGCGAAGTTGTTGTTCAATCACATAACCAATAAATCCCTGAGAATAAGCTACTGCAACATCCAAAGGCATATCAGGCAATCCGTAAGTTTTATGGCCTGCGGTATTGGCTAACAGAATATTGCCTACCTGTGGTCCGTTACCATGAGTAACAACAATATTATAATCTGAGCGAATAAGAGTAAGAAGTCGCTCAGCAGTATAATACGCATTCATTTCCTGATCATCTATCGTTCCTTTTTGATCACTTCGTAATAAGGCATTCCCTCCGAGGGCTACAACAGCTAATTTGTTCATAAAAGTTTAATATAGTTTTAATTAAGCATGCAAAATTATGACATTTTAGGTACAAAGCAAGCATACTTAAAAAACCTTTTATACTTAGCACTTAAGGATAAAAACAGATGATCAGGCAACTGAACAAAACCCTTGTATATTCACATTCATTAACTAATTTTGTAGCTGATGAAGAACAACCGGAAGTCTGTTATTTTCGCCCTGCTTGCTGTATTGCTCTGGAGCACTGTTGGTACTGCTTTCAAGATAACACTGGCACATTTAAACTATGCCTCGCTCCTACTGTGGTCATCATTGGTATCGGTTGTTTTCCTGGCTATACTCTTAGTTTATAACAAGCAATATCAAGAAGTACTTAAGACTCCTCTTAAAAGCCTGCGTTACTCGGCATTGCTTGGTTTTCTTAACCCTTTTGCTTATTACCTCATTCTCTTTAAAGCATATTCGCTACTTCGCGCTCAGGAGGCGGTGGCATTAAATTATATATGGCCGATGATGCTTGTGCTGTTATCTGTGCCTATACTCAAGCAAAAGATAAGTTTCTTAAGCATTTTTGCCCTTGTAATAAGCTTTGCAGGTGCCATAGTCATTGCAACACATGGCGATATATTCAGTCTGGATTTTAAAGAGCCTGTTGGAGTCGCATTAGCACTAAGCAGCGCATTGTTCTGGGCACTATTCTGGCTGTTGAACGTTCGTGACAAACGTGAAGAGTCAGTAAAACTCTTCCTGAATTTTCTCTTTGGGTTCTTATACACCTTCATGTATTGCATTATAACCGGTACCATTATGGTCCCTAACATTCAGGGATTATCAGGATCTGTTTATATAGGTTTGTTTGAGATGGGAATTACTTTTGTATTCTGGCTAAAGGCACTTAAATATGCAGTGAATACTGCTAAGGTAAGCAATCTGGTCTATCTGTCTCCATTCATGTCGCTGATTTTTATTTCCTTGATCCTTGGTGAGAGAATAATGCTTTCAACCCTTGCAGGACTATCAATGATTATATTAGGCATAGTAATGCAACAATTCAATAAGGAGAAGAAGAGTATTTAAAGGGATTTTGCTATAAATATTTACTGATAGTTTCGAGAAGTATGGCAGGTCTGATTGGCTTTGGAAGATAATCATCACATCCTGCAACTAAACTCTTTTCCTTTTCCCCTATCATAGCAAATGCTGTTTGAGCAATAATTGGGATACCGGGCTTCATTTGTTTAATCACCCGGGTAACATTATAGCCATCGATTCCTGTAAGCTGTACATCCATCAGAACAAGATCGAAATGTAAATTCTGATTAATCAATTCAATAGCCTCTTCCCCACTCTTGGCCCATATTAACTTAGCACCTGACTTTTTGAGAGTGGCTTCAAGAAAAAGGTAGTTCGAAGCAACATCCTCAACTATTAAAATGGATTTCCCTATCCAGGCATTAACACTATCACTGATATTAGTTATCATAGCCTTAATCATTGCTTTCCCGATTGCAGATTAATTAAAAAGTTTTTGGATGGTAAAAGTAATAAAATGACCCTTTCAAATGATTTTTTTATAAAACTTAATTGTCAATTATTCAATACTGCTGTTACATACATCATTATCAATAAATAATAAGCATTAATTTTGCAGAATGAATAAAAAGAAAATTGCATTTCATACTTTTGGTTGTAAGCTAAATTTCGCAGAGACATCGGCGATAGCCAGAAAGTTCACAAAGGAAGAATTCGAAACAGTCGATTTTAGAGAAAAAGCTGATATATACGTTATACACTCATGCACAGTTACTGCACAGGCAGAGAAAAAGTGCAAGGCTGCCATACGCCAGTCGGTTAAAAGAAATCCTAATGCTTCGGTTGCAGTTATCGGCTGTTATGCTGAATTAAAGCCAGATGAGCTGAAGAAAATGCCCGGTGTTAAGATTGTATTGGGCAATAGCGACAAGTATAAACTTCCTGAGAAATACAGCGAAGCTTTTGCAGAAAATCAACAGACGGACCCTGAGCAATCAGAAACTAATATAAACCTAAAGACTTCACGAATTTTTGAACCTGGTTATTCGGTAAGCGATCGTACACGTTCATTTTTCAAAGTTCAGGATGGTTGCGACTACTTCTGTACCTATTGTGCTATCCCTTATGCCAGAGGCAGAAGCAGGAGCGCAACAGTGAGCGATACTCTGAAAGTTGCCCGCGAAATAGCATCAACCGATGTTAGGGAAATAGTACTTACAGGGGTAAATATAGGTGACTTCGGCAGAAATAGTAATGAGAGTTTCCTCGATCTTTTAACAGAACTAAAAGAGTTACAGGGAATAGAGCGAATTAGAATATCATCAATAGAGCCTGAACTGCTTAATGACGAAATTATTGAACTCGTGAAGAGTTCAGAGAAACTAATGCCACACTTTCATATTCCATTACAGTCGGGCACTGACAGGATACTCAAACTCATGAAGCGCAAATATAATACTGACCTTTATGCCCAAAGAGTAAGGAAGATAAAAGAGCTCCTACCTGATGCATGCATTGCAGGCGATTTAATTACCGGTTTCCCAGGTGAGACCGAAGATGATTTTATTGATACAGTTAATTTTATCCGGTCGGTTGATATCTCCTATCTTCATATTTTTACATATTCAAGTCGTCCGGGTACTCCTTCAGAGAAGATGGAAGAACAGGTTAGTGAGGAGATAAAGTCAAGAAGAAGTAAACTGTTGCATTTCTTATCGGAAGAGAAAAAGGAAAATTTCTACAAGGCTAATATTGGAACAAAACATAAGGTTTTATGGGAGTCTGACATGCAGGATGGTTTTATGTATGGTTTCACTGATAATTATATTAGATGTAAGTCGCGCTATGAACCGGAAAAGGTAAACGAAATAGAAGAGGTTATCTTAGATAGTATTGGCAAAGATGGAGTTTTTCTTGTGGTACGCAATGATTAGTTTTTAACCAAAAAGGTATCACCAAACACTAGATACTATGAACCAAAGTGAGATTGATTACCATGCTATTTGTCTTAAGATGTGCGATTTGAGCAAAAAGGCTGGTACATTTATAAAAGAGCAGGGCAAGAGAATTAAAGCTGCAGATGTTGAAGAAAAAGGAGAACATAATTATGTGACCTACGTCGATAAACATGCAGAAGAGATGATAATTGAAGGCTTGTCGCAGATATTACCGGAAGCAGGCTATATAGCAGAAGAAGGAACAAATACTACTGTTGGTGAGATATTCAACTGGATAATTGATCCATTGGACGGCACAACTAACTTCATACATCAGGTGCCTTTATATTGCGTGAGTATAGCCTTACAGCAACATGATGAGATAGTTGCAGGGGTTATTTATGAAATTAATCTCAACGAATGTTTCTACGCATGGAAGGATGGTCACGCAATGCTTAATGACGAAATAATTAGAGTATCGAAGAGTGACAATTTTAATAATTCACTCATAGCCACCGGATTTCCATACTACGATTATGGTAAGATGAATGAATATATTGAAGTGTTTAGAGAAGTCATGAAAGAGACTTCAGGTCTCAGGCGATTAGGTTCTGCTGCTGCTGATATGGCTTATGTAGCTGCAGGTCGATTTGAAGGATTTTATGAATACGGTCTTCATCCCTGGGATGTTGCGGCAGGCATAATTATAATACAAAAAGCAGGAGGTCGTGTAACAGACTTTAATGGCGGTAATGATTATCTGTTTGGAAAGCAACTTATTTCTGGAAATGAGAATGCTGTTTCCAACCTCTCACGAATAATAGGAAAGCACTTTTCTTAACCATAGTAGATCAATGGCTTAAAGGAAAATGAAAAATGGCATGTTAAAAGAAGTAATCTACAATATGCTTAAATCCCTTTAAATGTTATATTCGCATAAAAAAAATATCATGTTAATGAGAAATCTCGTAATAAGCATCATATTATTCATTACATCCATATCCGGTTTTTCGCAGGACACTATTAATCAGCGTTCAACAATTAAATCAGCCGATACCAGTAAGCAATTTATAGTTTATCAGTTCGATATACTGCAGGAGATAGCTCCACCTGTATGGCGGCTTACTCAGAAAGCCTTCAGAGAGGCAAAAGAGATGAAGGCCGACATAGTTCTCATACATTTAAACACCTATGGCGGCATGCTCGAATCGGCCGACTCAATTAGAACAGCCATATTACAATCACCAATACCTGTGTGGATATTTATTGACAATAATGCAGCCTCAGCAGGAGCACTAATATCAATAGCCTGCGACAGCATTTACATGCGAAGGGGAGCAAATATTGGTGCTGCGACAGTAGTAGATCAATCGGGACAAGTTGTTCCTGATAAGTACCAGTCGTATATGCGAAGCATGATGCGTTCGACTGCCGAAGCTACCGGAAGAGATCAGGATATTGCACAAGGAATGGTTGATCCTCGAGTAAGGATACCCGGGATCACTGACAGTACACAAGTTATAACATTTACTGCAGTTGAAGCAATGAAACACGGATTCTGTGAAGGTATTGCTGAAAGCATACCACAGATTATGAAACTTAATAACATTACTGATTATAAAATAATAAGACAGGAACTTTCAGCCACTGACAAGCTAATAGGCTTCCTCACTAAACCTTTCATTAGTGGATTGCTTATTATGCTCATTATTGGAGGATTGTACTTTGAACTTCAGACTCCCGGTGTAGGTTTTCCTTTGTTTGCCGCTATTACCGCTGCTGCATTGTACTTTGCGCCACTATATGTTGAAGGATTAGCTGCAAACTGGGAGATTTTAATATTTGTGGCTGGTATAATACTTATAGCCCTCGAAATCTTTGTTATACCGGGCTTTGGTGTAGCCGGAATATCCGGTATAATATTGGCAGTTGCAGGTTTAACACTGAGTTTGGTAGGTAACATAGGCTTTAACTTTCATGGTCTGCAAATGACAATCATTCTTGAGTCATTCTTTATAGTGATTATTGCCGCATTCCTATCTATTATACTCTCATTTTATGTAACAAGCCGCTTGTTTGGCACCCGTACGATATTTGGTGACCTTGCATTAGTGACTACCCAACAATCAGGAGAAGGATACATTTCTTCAGACGCAAACTACAAGGAAATGCTTGGAAAGACTGGTGTAGCATATACGATGCTAAGACCAGCAGGAAAAGTTGAGATTAATGACAATGTATATGATGCAGTCGCACAGACAGGTTACATTGATAAAGGCGAATCTATACAGGTCATTAAATATGAAAACGCTCAGCTTATCGTTAGAAAGCTATAAACATGACTCTATTACAGTACTTGTAAATGTAAATTTATAAAAGTATCCTCTCTAATCTGGGCAATAATGATGTCGGTTTGGCTTTTAACAGACAATATGTACTTGGAAATTCCGGGTATACTACTATCAGGAATAATCTTGTTTTACTCATTATTTTATACCAGAAATAGGAACCAAAAATATAAAGATCAGTTTCCGATAGAAATATAATAAATGGTTATAGAGGATACTGAGCTTCAAGATAATTCGTTGTATTATGGCGATCATTAGAAGTAGAAGAATGCTGAACAAGCTTAAAAGATGCCGGGTAACTGCATGCTACAGAAACTGGGTCTTTGGTAAAATATAGAGCGGAAAACGGGGTTCGAACCCGCGACCCTCAGCTTGGGAAGCTGATGCTCTACCAACTGAGCTACTTCCGCTTTTAAATTATTTGCAAATGTAATAATGATTTATTTCAGCTCAAAAATAAAAGAGAAATCAAAAAACGACCGATTTTATTTAATTTTACAAAAAAATAGACATTTTCATACATCAGTTCATGAAAAGAAAACCACGCCTGTCGTTCTGGCAGATATTCAATATGAGTGTTGGATTCATGGGAATCCAGTTTGGCTTTGCACTGCAAAATGCTAATGCCAGTCGTATATTACAAACCTTTGGTGCTGATGTAGAGCAACTTTCATTGTTTTGGCTTGTTGCACCACTTACAGGCATGATTGTGCAGCCAATTATTGGCCATTACAGTGATAACACTTGGAACAGGTTAGGTCGTAGAAAACCATACTTTTTAACCGGAGCATTATTCGCGGCAGTAGGTTTGATACTCATGCCACAATCGCCAATGTTTGCTGCTTATCTACCTGCACTTTGGATTGGTGCCGGTATGCTAATGCTTATGGATGCATCATTTAACATAGCAATGGAACCTTTCAGAGCATTGGTTGCTGATAAACTTCCAAGTGATCAGCGTACTCTTGGTTTTTCGGTACAGACTTTGTTAATAGGTGTAGGTGCTGTTATAGGCTCATGGTTACCATACTTCCTTACAAACTACATAGGTATTTCTAATACAACAGCAATAATCGGCGATGTACCAGCAAATACTGTAATTTCATTTATTGTTGGTGCAACAGTCTTAGTTGGAACAATATTATGGACACTCTTCACAACCAGGGAGTATTCGCCAAAGGAGGTTTCTGAATTTGAGAAGCATGAAGATAATGATGTGGTTTACGAGCAGAAAGAGGCTTCGATTCTTGATATTTTTAAGGATTTTGCCCGTATGCCAAAAACTATGAAACAACTTGGTATTGTGCAGTTTTTCTCTTGGTTTGCCTTATTCTCAATGTGGGTTTTCACTACTCCGGCTCTTGCACAGCACGTATGGGGTCTAGCTCCTGATGATAGAAGTTCGGAGGCATTCAATAACGCAGGTGATTACGTAGGTGTTATCTTTGGCGTGTATAATCTTGTTGCAGCTCTTTTCGCGATGGCACTACCTGTGATTGCACGCTTCGTAGGAAGGAAATTAACACATTCAATTTGTTTGACTGCCGGTGGTTTAGGACTAATTTCAATTATGTTTATAACATCGCCCGAAATGAAAATATGGCTGAACGTAAGTATGATTGGTGTAGGTATTGCTTGGGCTAGTATCCTTGCTATGCCTTATGCAATTTTAGCCGGCTCAATTCCTGCCCGTAAAATGGGCGTTTATATGGGGATCTTTAACTTCTTTATTACTTTCCCTCAAATTGTTAATGGTATCTTCGGCGGGCCAATAGTTAAACATCTATATAATGGTCATGCTGTTTACGCAATTGTAACTGCAGGTGTGCTTATGATACTTGGTGCGGTTTCGGTGATATTTGTAACCGATAAAGACGATACGATAAATATTAATACTAAATAATTATTTCAACACCAAAACCTTGTATTCCCAAGGCTTTAGGTTAAAATAGTAATCGTCGTAGATTGTGTATTTATCATCGTTAAAGATATCTACATAATAACCCTCAATCCTATCATCATGCAGATGAGCGAATTGGCTATTGTTCGTTAAGTTAAGTATAACCAGCACTTTCGATTCACCTCTTTGCCGGATGTAAGAGATTGTATTATCTCCATTTCCAGTATCAACGAGTTGAAGATTTCCTCCATAAGGTCCATTCCAGAGTGCCTCAGTCGACTTTTTAAGTTCAATCAGTTTTGCATAAAGTGGAAACATTTTATCCTCTTTCCATTCGATTTCATCTTTTTCGAAAAACGATAATCTCTTACCATTTCCTGCTTCCTGACCACTATATATTAAAGGAATGCCGGTTAGCGTAAAGTATAATACAGCAAAAGTTTCAAGTCCGAAGGTCAGCCTTTCAAGCTCTGAACCATTCCATGAGTTCTCATCATGATTTGAAATAAAGAGCATTTGGTATGCATGATGAGGAAACTGCCAGATTTCAGAGTCAACCATATTAGTAAGCTCCCATGCTTTGTTCTCCCCTTTTGCCACCCGATTCATCGCATGGAAAATATTCCAGTTATATATTGCATCGAAAGCTCCATTAAGCAGATCTCTCTGTTCTGCTTCTGCAAGCATAAAAATTGGCTTAACTTTATTTAATTCCTGTCGAGCCTCCTGCCAAAAACTTGTAGGTACTAAGTTAGCCATATCACACCTGAATCCGTCAATCCCAGTAGTTTCCAGCCAATACTTCATGGCACCAATCATATATTGCCTCACATCAGGGTTATCATAATTAAGATCAATAACATCAGCCCATTCAGGGAAAGGAGGTTTGAAGCCTCCTTTCTCATCACGAGTATAATAGTCAGGATTTGTCTTAGTAAGCTCATTATCCCAGGATGTATGATTCGCAACCCAGTCAAGGATTACATACATACCCATGTCCTGTATTTTCTTTACAAGTGAGATGAATTCATTAAAAGTTCCGTAAGATAGATCTATTGACAAATAATCTTTAATACTATAATAGCTACCTAAGGTGCCTTTTCTTTTTTCTTCGCCTATAATCTGAATGGGCATAAACCATAATATGCCTACACCGAGATCCTTTAATCGTGGCAAATGTTCCTCAAACTCTTTAAATGTGCCTGATTTAGTGTATTGACGAAGATTAACTTCATAGATAGTAAGGTTTTTTGACCAATCAACAGGAAGAGTTTTCGGCATATAAGTATTTGCTTTAAAAGTGAATACAAGTAATATAATGGATTACTGTCTTGCTCGTCGTACTTTATAATCCAGATCTATCAGCAAATCAGCTCGATCTTTGAGTGACTGAACTACCTGATGCTCTCTTTCAAGAACCTGCATACGATATTCATTTTGTGGTTCTTTGCCTCTTACAACCTGTGCTTTTTTAGTTTCATGATAAGTAAGTTCAATAAAGACCTTTAAATCAATACCGTCTGTTCGTATTGCATACAATCCGTCAATGATTAGCATATCTACTCCATTAAAGTCGGTTGTTAGCTGATCAACCTGTTCGGTTACCAGGTCAACACATGGCATTGTTGATGTTCTGTTGTTTCTGAAATCATCAAGATTTCTATAAATAGTATCCCAGTCGTACTCGGTATAACCTACAGCAGTGTCGATGCCATTTTTCTTTCTCCACTCCGTTCTTTCTAGCGGGTGTGTAAGATAATAATTGTCAATATGGATGGGCTTACACACAATACCTTCTTTCCTTAGCATGCGTGCAATAACATGCGAGAGTTCTGATTTGCCCGATCCTGATTCACCAGAAACAGCAATGGTAAACTTATCCTTCTTCTTTTCAAGTATTAATGATACAATTTCGCGGGCAGCTGCCTCATGCTTCTCGGTAATTAGCAAAACATCACCTAACATATTTGATATTTTTTGAAGTAATACTATTATTCCTTAAAACCCAAACCTCTTTAAAGAGGTAAAGTTAAAACTCTTTCAATTATTATAAACGAAAAGTTTCAGGATCGTATGTAAAGTCGAGATAGAAATCAGCCAAAGGCTTTAGTGACTGAACAACTTTATGCTCACGCTCAAGAACTTTCATTCTAAATTCATTCAATTCCTCTTTCTCAGATACTATTTGTTCTTGCAATGTTTCTTTATAAGTCATTTCAATGAAAACCCGCAAATTAGCCTGTTCAATTTTCATCGTATATAATCCTGCAATAATAAGTATGTCAATTTCGCTGAAATCGGTAATTAAAGTATCAATTTGTCCGGTAAAGAGATCAACACATGGCATTTCAGCCTTCCTGTCATTAAGAAATGCATCAATATTTTCATTGATTATATCCCAATCATACTCTTCAAAGCCTATTTTTTCCAACCCATTCTTTTTTCGCCATTCTGTTCTTTCTGCAGGAGGAATTTTGTAGTAACTATCCATATACATCATCTTCACTTTCAATGATTTCTTTTTGAATAGTCGTCCGAGCATATGAGCTACTTCCGATTTTCCGGTTTCTACTTCACCGCCTAATGCGATAATATATTTCCTTTTATACTCGGGCAAAATTCGCTCAAAGATTGTTTGAGCTGCATTAGCGTGCCCTTTATTTAGTTGCAAAATTTCATTTAGCATTTTATAGTAGATTTAGTTTTTTATCAGTATTTAGCAGTAATTCCTGAATTATCGGCAAGTGAGTATGAGTTGCCTGCTATTTTAATCTCAGTTTCAGATTTATTATCGGCTATTAAATTGATCTCATTGCCCGAAACTCTAAGTCGGTAGTTGATATTACGATGTGTAAAGTTAAATTCTATATTTTTCCAGTGATCTGGCATATTAGGGTTTATTGTAATTACGTCACTATTTATATTCAATCCTGCAAACGAATGCATTGCGAGATAAATAGTTCCGGCCATAACACCAAGATGAATACCTTCGGCAGTCGTGCCTCCTTGTATATCATCGAAATCACTGCCAAGTGCATCCAAGTAAAGTACTTTACTGAGTTCTTTGTTACCAATTAAATTAGCAAGATGTGCATGTACAACTCTGCTTAAGGTTGATCCGTGTGAAGTACGTGCAAGATAATACTCCATGTTTTTTCTTAAAAAATCATCACCCGGCATATAGCCAAGATCATTAAGGATTTCGCGGACCTCTTTTTCATCAAGTACATAAAAAATCATTAATGTATCGGCTTGTTTGGCAACTTTATATTCATCGGCCGATTTGCCTTCGGCCTTAAGGATACGATCAAGTCTGTAAATATTACCATACCGGTTCCTGTAATAGTCCCAATCAAGCTCTTTGAGATCGAAATAGCCATCATACTGAGCAATGACGCCTTCCGGAGAAATCACCAGATTGAGTTTCTTACTGATATCTTCCCATTTCTGAAGCTCATCATCTGTAATAGCTAGCTTTTTTCTTAAATCTATACTGCCGTTCTCAACAATGCTTAGGATTTGATGTGCTTTTCTGAATGCCCATGAAACCATGATATTTGTATAGGCATTATCCTTTAAACCACCTTCGTTTGAACCGGGATAGTGTTCATGAAACTCATCAGGCCCCATAACATTAGAAATGCTATACCTTCCGGTTTCATTATTATATACTGATTTGCTAGCCCAGAACCTGCATATTTCAAGGAACATTTCAGCTCCGTAATTCTTTAAAAAGGTAACATCACCGGTTGTATTATAATATTGCCACACGTTAAATGCTATTGCAAGCGAAACATGTCGCTGCAGAGAACTGTAGTCATCACCCCATAGTCCGGTTAATGGATTAAGGTGAACAATCTGTGTTTCCTCGCGGCCATCACTCCCACTTTGCCATGGATACATTGCTCCATTATAGCCATATTCCTTTGCATAATCCTTTGCTTTTTCAAGCCTGTTATAGCGATACATTAATGTTGCCCTGGCTGTTTCAGGAAAGTGCATATTATAAACTGGCAAAATAAAAAGCTCATCCCAGAAAATATGACCTCTGTAAGCTTCGCCATGTAATCCACGGGCTGTAAAGCTAGCATCGATATTCTTATTATGTATTGATCCTGAGACCATCAGATGATAAAGATGTAACCTTAGTAGCCGTTGATCTCTTCTACTGCCTTCAACCTTTACATCTATTTTATTCCATATATCTTTCCATACTCTCTCTGATGCTTTAATAATGTCGGCAAAGCGCATTGGAATAAGTGCCAGATTTAATGCATCTTTCACCGGATTTTTCGAATCGTCGGCTTTTGATGTGTAGAGTGCGACTGACTTTTCAAGTGTGATAGACTGTCCCTGTATTACTTCGTATGTATACTCCTGATATGCAGATGCAGGCGTTATTTCAGTTCGGGGTTCAAGCATTAGTTCATGCTCTTCGAGAAAAATTCTATGTGTTGCTGCTTCGGCTATTGTAATTGCTGATTGAGTTGTTTCGACAACTACGTAAATAGTATTACCCTGAAATCCTTCTTCACCTGGTTTAAGATGTTGCTGATTGAGCTGTTTGTATCTTTCAACGCCTTCATTAATAATAGCACCGTTTATACCTGAGCGGATTGTTATTTTGCCAGTATAGGTAAGAGGTGTTATACTGTACTGAATAGCAGCTTGATGAGGATTACTCATTGAGGCTACCCTACAGGAATATATTGCCGTTTTGCGCCCAAGTTCATCTTCAATTACTATCCTACGGTTAAATACTCCATTTCTGAAATCAAGGTACTTATTAAACTCAAGGAATTTAACATCATCAAAATTAAACCATGGTTCCTGGTCAATTCTAAATGTTATAGGTAACCAGTTAGGCGCATTAACAAAATCCTCATTTTCGATAAGACGATCGCCAACCTGAGATGAGAGACGATTATATAAACCAGCAAAGTAGGTTCCCGGACTATGATTTTTTGAAGAGTACGTCTCTTCCATAGCACCACGTGTACCGAAATAACCATTTCCAACAGTAAGGAGAGCCTCTCTTGTTTTCTCCTTCAGTGGTTCAAAATCCTGATAAGTAAGTGTCCATTTATCGTTTTCAATACCTGAAATAAACCAATCATTTATACCTTCAAGACTAATTTCTGATAAGTCAGTAACAACTAGATCAGCACCATGGTGCAGGAGTTCACACTCATTCTCTTCACGAGCAACACCAAGTACTAATCCAAAGTCTCCCTTCCTACCTGCCTGAACACCTGAAACTGCATCTTCAACAATAACAGTTTTGCAATATTCAACTCCCAAATTATCAGCGGCTCTGGTGAATATGTCAGGTTCCGGTTTCCCCTTTAAGTTGAGTTCGGCCGAAACTACTCCATCTACCCTTGTCTCAAACAATGACAATAAACCCGCGGCTTCCAGAACTGGCGCGCAATTCTTACTTGATGATGCAACACCAACTTTTATATTGTTTTCCAGAAGATTGTTGATTAGCGAAACAGTACTTTCATAAACGGCTACACCATCTCGCTTAAGTATTTCATTAAAAGCATAGTCTTTTCGGTTGCCAAGTCCACAAACTGTCTCTTCTTCAATACTATCCGACGGATCACCGTAAGGAAGTTCTATACCACGTGAAGTTAGAAAATCCTGTACACCTTTATATCTCGGCTTACCATCAACATAAGGAAGATAGTCATCAGTATGTGTGAACTCCTTGAACTTGATATTATTCTTTCGTGAATACTCAACCAGAAAATCATCAAACATCTTTTTCCATGCAGAACTATGCACTAAAGCTGTTTTAGTGATTACTCCATCGAGATCAAAAATGACAGCATCAAATTGAAGATTATTGGGTTTTATCATTTTTTATTGTTCTATTAAATCTGGTGCAAAGATAACCATTAACATTATGTTTTTGTAATAGATACTATCTGTGGTGCGATAACTATAATATGTTTTCAAAGCATAACTTGTTTACTTTAGCGATTATTTCTTACTAACTAGAGAGGTTGTATCGTTAAACTTGAAAACTTTCATCAAATACCAAATTGAAGGAAAAATAATCATCACTCCTACCAGCAAGGCCCAGAATAACATTACCATAGTACTTTCGGGAGCGCGGCTATTGTAGATGGTAAGATGTTCCTGATTAGACACATAAATCATAACAGGGAACTGAATTGCATACCATCCAATTATAATTAGGGCTGTTTGAACACCAGTTAATAATCTGCTTAGCATAATTTTCCTCTTTTTGATTGCTGTCCAGAGAAACGGCACTATAACAGTTGCACCAATAACACAAGCAATACTGACCGGAGATTTCAGGAAATCGTTGAAGAAATGCACGTTATATAGCTCTGCCACAAGGAAAACCGCCAGGCCTGAGATTATAAGGAGTAAATAAAATATACCGGCAATACGTATGAAAACCTTAGTATCTTCATCCGATTGGGTTTCGCCTACAAGATATACTGCTGCAAGCCATCCAAATAAAAAAGTAACAAACAAACCTGTAAAGAAACTAAACCAGTTAAGCCAAGGAGCCATAAAAACATCATAAAATGAATCGCCAACCAATTCGCCCGGGATACGTCCGAGCATGATGGCTCCTAAAATCATACCATAGAAAAGAGGTGTTAAGATGCTCGATACCCTGAAAAACATAGTATAGTAATTGTGAGATCGATCTTTTACTACATCGTAGTATCTGAAAGTAAACGCCGAACCTCTTAATACAATACCTAATAGAACCAGTAATATAGGAATGTGAAGATAGGTACTAATAGAAGTATAAACTGTTGGGAACCCATTAAACAAGATCACTACAGCCAGGATTACCCATACATGATTAGCTTCCCAGACAGGGGCAATAGCTTTAGAAATTATATCAACACCTCTTTTTCCTGTAACCGTTTCTATGATTCCTGCGCCAAAATCAGCTCCTCCAAGCAAAACATACAGAAGCAGTGAAATTCCTAAAACTATGATTATTATCTCGATCATGACTTTATATGGTTTTTCTTAAACATCTTAAACACATCTGGTTCAAAAATAGCTACACTCACATTATACGTTTACCTCATCGGGCTTATGATCTTCATGTAATTTTTTTATTTGCCGTTTCATGAGCCATAATACTATGAACGACAATGCCAGATAAACAAAGGTTATTGTATAAAATGAATATTGAAGTCCCGGCATTGGCGATAGTGCGTCTTTAGTTTTCATTATATGCCATATAATCCATGGTTGTCGGCCAACCTCTGTAACTATCCAACCTGCCTCTACAGCAATAAAACCTGCAGGAGTAAGGATAAAAAGAATCTTAAGCCACCAGCGCTTCTCTAGTACAGCTGGCCATTTCCATGAAGAAAGTAGGAATATGACACCTGCACCTGCCATTAAAACACCAAGTAATACCATAATCTGGAAAGCAATATGTACAATCATAACAGGCGGACGTTCATCAACAGGAATTTTATCAAGACCTGTAACTTCGGCATTAAAGTCGCCATGTGCCAGATAACTAAGTGCTTTAGGAATCTTTATAGCATAATCAACCCTCTCCTCTTTATCGTTTGGTATACCGCCAATTACCAGATCGGCCGGTTTCGATGTTTTGTAAAGACTTTCCATAGCAGCAAGCTTTGCAGGCTGATATTTAGCAACATGTTTAGCTGATATATCGCCACTTAGGGGTTGTAATATTGCACTTATTGCTGCAAACACCATTGCTATTTTGACAGCATTTTTATGCAAAGGATGGTTAGGATGTTTAAGCAACAGATAGGCATGGATACCGGCAACGGCGAATGCTGTAGAAGCAAAAGCAGCAATTGTCATGTGAAGCGCCTGATGAAACCAGCCACGGTTGAACATAGCGGCAAAAGGATCAATATTAATTCCCTGACCGTTAACCCAGTCGAAGCCCGAAGGGTTGTTCATCCAGCTATTTGCAGCAACCACGAAAATGCCCGACATAACTCCTGCAATTCCAACAACAACACCCGAACCCAGGTGAATCCATTTATTTACCTTGTTTCTTCCGTAAAGGAAAAATCCAAGGGCAATAGCTTCAAGAAAGAAGGCTGTACCTTCCCATGAAAATGGCATACCTATGATAGCGCCGGCATGTTCCATAAAACCGGGCCATAACAATCCTAATTCGAATGATAAAACTGTACCTGATACTGCTCCAACAGCAAAAAGTATCGCAACACCTTTGGCCCATGCTTTAGAGAGATCGAGAAAGACTTTACGACCGGTTTTTATCCACTTCCATTCGGCAACTACCATTAACCAAGGCATAGTCATACCGATACATGCGAAAACAATATGAAAAACAAATGAAACGGTCATTTGTAACCGGGCTGCTAATAGATCGTCCATATAGTAAACTTTATAATTGTACTCATGATATTGACCACCAAAACAAAGAGATATTGATTTTGTTGTTATTTTTCTAACAAATCGAATATAAAAACAGATCTATTTCTAATAACAATAACTATAACTGAACTTACCTTATAGATTTCAGGAACATTCAAACTTTCTGTACGCCACATTGTTATTAGTCTGAAAAATTACATTGCTGTAAAATCACTAAAAGTTTGCCTTTTTATTGGGAAAACTTATTAATTTTGTCGCCTTAAAACAAATTAGCCTATAACATGGAAAACAAATTTTTTACACCTAGGATGATCTTTGTAGTATCTGCAATAGTAATTGCTGTAGTAATGAGATTGTTACCTCACTTACCAAACTTTACACCAATAGCTGCCATTGCTATATTTGGAGGCGCATATATAAACCGTAAAGCTTTAGCATTCATTCTTCCTATTGTTATGATGTTTATAAGTGATCTTATCATAGGATTTCATACAACAATGATAGCGGTATACGCAGGTATGGCAATTGCTGCATTATTCGGAATAATGATGCGTAACAAAGTCAAAGCTGGTAACGTCGTTCTTGCTTCACTTGCATCATCTGTTGTTTTCTTCCTTATTACAAACTTTGCTGCATGGTACACGGGCTTAATGCCATACACACGCGATTTCTCAGGAATTATGCAGGCATATATCGCTGGTATTCCATTCTTTAATACAGCTGTTTTAGGAGATTTATTCTACTCAACAGTGATATTTGGAAGTTTTGCCTTTGCAAGTAAGTACATCCCTTCGCTTGCTCGCGCTTAGTTTCCTGTAAAATTCTTTTAAAATATTAATAAAGGCTATCTCATTCGAGATAGCCTTTATTATTTTCAGTTTAATCAATACTCCTTACCTTCCGGTTCCAGGTAACACAAGGCATAATTCACTACCCGAATGTCTATCAACCACCACCGCTTGTTAAAATCTCGTTGTTAAATAATAGGTTTTGATGATTGCTTGTCGATAAACTTTCAGATTGCAATATTTTGATTAAAAACAGGTGCTTCATTTCATGTTTAAGCGTCCTTTAAGCGTCCTTTAAGCGTCTTTTAAGCGTCTTTTTATCGCTTAAACAACGCTTGTGCAACGTTAAAAAAACGCTTAAAGCTTAACTTCTGGAGTACTTTACAGGCACATTAATCCTATGACGTCTTAAACAAAATATTAAGATTATTACTGCTTATTCTTCATATAGCCTATCTATTAATAACTCTTAACACTTTTTATTACCTAAATCCAATTTTCATTACAATAATTTATTGCCTAATTTTGTTGATTAATGAATGGTTTGCATAATAATAAACGAGTGAGATAGAAACTAGGGAGATACACAAATGAAAATTGTTGCATTCAAAACAGGAAAACCTAAGCAATATAAGTATAAGCCGGTTTTTTATGATGAGCGGAAAGAGGAGCTCGAAAAATTGAAGAAGAAATATGCCGAGGAGAAAAAGGATGGCGTTAGCGAAGACTTTCGTGAACGATTGAGAAATTCATGGAAGATTAAGGAGAAGAGAACCGGAAATATCTCAAGAGCTACTCTTTTGGTGTATTTTGCTATATCTGCTATAATATTATACTTAATTTTTTTCAGGTAAATGGCCGACATAATAAAGCTTTTGCCCGATTCTGTTGCTAACCAGATAGCTGCAGGTGAGGTTATACAACGACCTGCTTCGGCGGTTAAAGAACTTTTGGAAAATGCAGTTGATTCGGGAGCTAACCATATTGAAGTATTCATAAAAGATTCAGGAAAAACACTGATTCAAATAATAGATAATGGTTGTGGCATGTCGGTTACTGATGCTCGTATGAGCTTTGAACGGCATGCTACATCTAAAATTAATAATGCTGATGATCTTTTCAGGATAAAGACATTTGGTTTTAGAGGCGAAGCGTTAGCATCGATAGCCGCTATTGCGCAAGTTGAACTTAAAACCAGACGTTTTGAAGATGATTTAGGAACTCATATAATTATTGAAGGTTCACAATTCAAGAGTCAGCAACCTTGTGCAATCGACACTGGTACATCTATACAAGTTAAAAACCTTTTCTTTAATGTTCCTGCAAGACGCCAGTTCCTTAAAACCGACAATCATGAAATGCGGCTTATAGTTGAAGAGTTTCAAAGGGTAGCATTGGTTAATCCATCTATTACCTTCGAACTTTACAATAATGGGAAACTACAAAGCCAACTCCCGGCTGGTACTCTTAAACAAAGAATTATAAGCGTATTCGGTAATAATTTCCAAGAGAAGCTTATACCTGTTGAGACCAAAACTGACGTTGTTAATATTACAGGTTTTATTGGAAAACCTGAAACTGCAAGAAAAACAAAGGGTGAGCAGTATTTCTTTGCAAATAACAGGTTTATCAAACATGCATACCTTAACCATGGAGTGGAAGAGGTTTTTAGTAGTCTTATTTCTGAAGATAGCTACCCATCATACTTCCTATATCTGGAAGTTGACCCCAAGGACATTGATATAAATATACACCCAACAAAGACAGAGGTTAACTTTCAAAGCTATCATGCAATATATGGAATCTTGAAGTCGGCTGTGAAACAGGCTATCGGCAAGTACACCTTATTTCCAACCATTGATTTTGACACCAAACCTGAATTTAATTACTTTTTTACAAAAGATAAACCTGTAGTAGCACCCGGCATCAGGATAAACCCGGAGTATAATCCGTTCAGAACTGATCATCAGCCATATTCAGATGACTCATCATTGCTTATAAACAACGCTATCTTATATAATCAAACGGACGAAATAACAGAAACAGAACAGCATAAGACTCTTACTCTTGGCTCAGATTTCGAATCGGAAGAGCAGGAAACCAGAGGCTTCATACAACTGCGGAACAAATACATTATAACTAAGCTAAAATCGGGGATGATGATCATTGACCAGCAAGCTGCTCATGAAAGAATTCTTTATGAAAAGTATATTGAACGACTTGAAAAACGTCCTGCTAATGCTCAGCAACAGCTTTTCCCCCAGGCAATAAAGCTTTCGGCGCAAGATTTTGATCTGGTAAATGAACTTATGGAAGACTTCAATAAGCTTGGCTTCTTGTTAGAGCCATTTGGGCAAAACACTTATGTTGTTAATGGCTCACCAGCCGACTTTACAGATCTTAATGTTCAGCAGCTTATAGATGGTGTTTTAGAGAACTTTAAGTTAAACAAGAGCAACCTTAAGATTGACAGAATAAGTAACCTCGCAAGATCAATGGCTCGCAACCTATCGCTTAAACATAATAAATCATTAACCTACGATGAAATGCAATCGCTGGTTGATGATCTTTTTGCATGTAAAATTCCGGCAATCAGTCCGTCAGGTAGATCTGTTATTGTTAACCTGTCGGTTGAGGAAATAGATCGAAGATTCCAAAGTAACTTAATATAAAGAAATGAACCTTCAATACTCACCCCGAGGATTTAGTGTGCTACCGCCGGTTGTAAAAAATCTGCTAATAATAAACGGCCTGGTTTTTCTACTGCAGATTGTGGTAATGAATGCATTTCGCATTGACCTCGTTGATTATCTTGGAATGCACTATTATGAGTCGGATAAATTTAATCCAGCTCAACTGGTAACATACATGTTTTTACACAGTACTACACAATTCGCTCATATTCTTTTTAACATGTTCGCCTTATGGATGTTCGGCTACATGATAGAGAATGTATGGGGATCAAAAAGGTTTCTGATCTACTACATGGTAACTGGCATAGGTGCCGCGTTGATTCACATGGCGGTAATGCATTTTCAAATTGCAGGTATTCAGTCAGACGCAATAATAGCAATACGATCGGCCGACCCAACTGATTTCACAAACTTTGTTCAGAAACATTTTCCTTATTATTTTGCCAGCATTAGTGGTTTTGTTGATGAATGGAGGTTAACAGCAAATAATATTGGATATATCAACCAAGCTACAGCCTACATTAACGAACTGGTTAATATAAAAATTGATATACCAACTGTAGGAGCATCAGGCGCTGTATTTGGAATTTTGCTTGCATTTGGAATGATGTTTCCAAATACTTTAATTTATCTTTACTTTTTTATCCCCATAAAAGCCAAATGGATTGTTATACTCTATGGAGGCTTGGAGCTTTATTTAGGAATACGAAACAGCGCAAGCGATAATGTAGCACATTTCGCCCACCTGGGAGGTATGATATTTGGCTTCTTCCTCATCCGATATTGGAATCGGAATTTAAATAGATATGATAACTGAACTAAAAAATAGATTATGTATCCTCAAATCTCTCCATTCGAAAAGATGAAGATATTCTTTAGTAAACGCGAAGCGCTTCCTAAAATCATTCTAATAAATATTAGTATATGGCTTATTATTGCTTTGATTAGAAACCTGGCATTTCTGTTTTCAAGCCCCGAAGCTGGAATTTCAGGATTATACAAACACTATCTAACCGAATACTTACTCTCATTTCTAGCCCTGCCTGCAAATGTGAATGTTTTTCTTGCAAAACCATGGACTATCTTCAGTTACATGTTTTTGCACTTCGATTTCTTGCATATCCTTTTTAATATGCTCTGGCTATATTGGTTTGGAGCTATTTTTGTACAATATCTGACTCAACGACAATTTCTTGCAACTTACATTTTTGGCGGAATTGTAGGTGGACTTCTCTATATGCTTGCATATAATGTATTTCCTGTTTTCGATATCGTGCGTGGAAATGCTTTGGCATTGGGTGCCTCAGCCTCAGTATTGGCAATTGTAGTGGCAATCTCGTTTTATGTTCCTAACTATACAATAAACCTATTTATAATAGGACCGGTGAAGATTAAATACATTGCCCTTATTACTATTCTAATGGACTTATTGATGATAAATAGTGGAAATGCAGGTGGACACATTGCTCATCTGGGCGGTGCTATATGGGGATTCTCTTATGTGAAAATGCTGCCGCATTTTGATCCCTCAAAGCTGTTTAAACTATTTAGTGACGAGAGTTTTCGGAAATTTCAGGAAACGAGAAGACAAAAGTTTAAAGTTCATCACGGCCGTAAGGCAGTATCAGATGAAGAATATAACCTGCAGAAGAAAGAGCGCCAACAAAGGATTGATAAGATATTAGATAAAATAAGCCAATCGGGTTATAACAGTTTAACCAAAGAAGAAAAGGAGCTTCTGTTCTCAAGTAGTAATAAGCAGAATAACTAATCAAGTGACACCTAGCACCAGGAAAAAAAGAAAATTGACCCTTTGGTCGGTTCTACTTCTTAGTCTCAATGTGACTGTGATTTTTCTGACAGTTGCAGGGTTCGCTGCCGCATATATACCACCTGATAAGTATTGGCCTTTTGCTTTTGCGGGATTAATGTTTCCATATCTTATAGTAGCCAATCTCTTTTTAATCATTTTATGGATAGTTCTGTTAAAACGTTATTTTCTGCTTTCACTATTAACACTTCTGCTGTGCTACAACAGATTAACAAATTATATACAGCTTGATAAGTTTGATGGTAACGATTCAATAACTAATAATGCAGTTAAACTCATAAGTTACAATGTGCAGATATTTGATCTCTATAACTGGAAATCAAATAGAATAAGTCAAAATGGACATGGTATACTGAACCTTCTGAAAAGCGAGCAAGCTGATATTATATGTTTGCAGGAATATCATGCCGGTAAAAAAAATAAGGTTGATATTTATGATTCGATTAAACTTCTTACAGGCTTAAAGCATAGCCATTTGGCCTTCGTTGAAAAAGATGGAAAAACCATGCCATATGGTATAGCAACATACAGCAGATGGCCAATCATAAACAAAAAAATATTTGACTTTAAGAGTAATCCGGTTAATTTTTGTGTATACTCTGATATTATAATTAAGGAGGATACAATTCGTTTATTCAATGTTCATCTTGAATCAATAAAGCTTAGCAATGAGGATTATCTGTTTGTTGAAGAACTTCCAAAAGCTGCAAACAACCAGAACTTCTTTTCCGAAGGATCAAAAAAGATATTGCGTAAATTTAAATCAGCCTTTATTAACCGAGCTACACAAGCTCGAGAGTTGGCTAAATTGATTCAACAGTCCCCATATCCTGTTATTGTTTGCGGCGACTTCAATGACACTCCATCGTCATACACTTACCATCAACTTACAGATAAGCTCGCAGATGCATTTAAAAGCTCAGGTTCTGGATTGGGTAAAACATATTCAGGCTCATTGCCTTCATTCAGGATTGATTATATACTGCATGATAAGAAATTCAGATCTGTAAATTATCAGACCTTAAATCGTAAGTTCTCTGATCACTATCCTATTACAACCAGTTTGTTGTTGAAATAATATGAGAATAATAAGGTTGCTCGCAATTCTCGCACTGATATCACTTATCATCTCCACACTTTCAGGGTTCATTCCGCCTTCAAAAAGTGTTTATTTAGCAATCATTGGGCTAGCTTTTCCACTTGCTTGGCTGGTTTGTTTTTCGCTGTTCTTTATAATAGTATTCAGTGCTAAATATTTACGGATAGTAATGCTGATAGTACTTGTCTTTACAGCGCCAATAATGAACCATTTTTATACATTAAATCTGAAGAAACAAAAGACGACACATAACTACAATATATTCAGCTTTAATACATTTGGATTCAGGACTACTGAGACCGACAGAAAGCAATATGAGAATCTCAGGGAAATACATTCTTATATCAACGAGCATGATATTACCATTGCAAATTTTCAGGAGTATCCGATGAAAGGTAAAAAGCATGCAAAATATTATGATTTGCTTGAGAAGACATTAAATCACAAGTACAAAGAACTATCGGAGTATGATGCTGGCGACAAAAGCACGAATTTCATTCTTGTAACTTCATCAAAATACCCTATTCTACGTAAAAATACTCTGTCATATAATGACTTACCTTTTGCAATGTATTGCGATGTAGAATTCCCTGAAGGTTTAGTACGAGTCTTTAACGTACATCTACAATCGGTTAAATTAACGAGCGAAAAAAAGATTCTAATGTTTGATAAGGATCAGGATTTAATGACTGATCTCAAACAGGCTAAGGATGCAGTCAGGAAATTGAAGGTAGCTTTTATTCACCGTGAGAAACAATCCTTGATAATTGCCGATAGTATTTCTGCTTCACCCTATCCAGTGATTATAACCGGTGATTTCAATGACACTCCTGTTTCATTTTCATACAGAGTGTTAAGTAAAGATCTTAAAGATGCATCCGACTGGGCTGTTTCAGGCTTTAAAAGAACGTATAAATACAGCAGGTTTCCACTTCAAATCGATTATATTCTCCATAATAGTCAGATTAAAAGTTCGGGATATCACACTATTAAATCAGATATATCGGATCATTATGCTGTTGCCACAAATTTCAAAATTAGAATCGAGTAACTTAACAGATCACCCGGATATTGAATAAGTGCTTAAATATTAGTAATTTTGCATTGCTGTTTAATTGTTCATATTCAATACATTACATTAATGTTAATTGTGACTGAAGTATAAAGTGATTGTTATTTAATTTGTTACTGTGAATTAGTGAAGATTAAAGTGAATGCGATTTGGTTATGGCTAGTACTTAAAACAATCGCAATTACTAATAACAAAAATGCCGACTAAAGCTTAGCTTAAAAGTAATTTAATCTGTTATTGAAACAAGCTTAATCTAAATATGGAGGTGATTGGCGATTATAATAAAGAGTGTTTATGAAAATATTGAATGCGATTTTACTATATAAAGTTGAAATTATACCTTGTGAAGGAGTTTTAGAATTTGAGACAAGATTTAACTTTATAGTAAATACGAAATCAAAAACTAATGGATTAAATTTGACTTTACACATAAATCGGAAACTTTAACCTAGAGATCAGAGTGAACTTTAAACTTACATCGGAATATAAACCTACAGGTGATCAACCACAAGCTATTGAGCAACTGGTTCAGGGATTAGAACGAGGAGATACATCTCAGGTACTTCTGGGAGTTACCGGTTCAGGTAAAACATTTACTATAGCAAATGTGATTGCCCGCGTAAACCGCCCTACCCTTGTATTAAGCCATAATAAAACACTTGCTGCACAGCTTTACAGTGAATTTAAACAGTTCTTTCCAGATAATGCAGTTGAGTACTTTGTATCTTACTATGATTATTACCAGCCTGAAGCTTTTATTCCTACAACTAATACATACATTGAAAAAGATCTTTCGATTAATGAGGAAATAGAGAAATTGCGCCTCAGTACTACATCCTCACTTTTATCGGGACGCAGAGATGTTATTGTGGTTTCATCAGTATCATGCATTTATGGCATTGGGAATCCTGATGATTTTGCAAACGGCATTGTAAAGATCAAGGTTGGTGATAAGATTTCTAGAAAGCAGTTGTTATGGACTTTTGTTGAGAGCCTATATAACAGAAGTGAAGTTGAATTTAATAGGGGGAACTTCAGGGTTAAGGGCGATACTATAGATATATTTCCTGCTTATGCCGATCATGCTATAAAAATATTGTTTTGGGATGATGAAATAGAGAGTATTGAGAGTTTTAACCCTGCTGACGGCCATTTGATAGAAAAGCTTGATATGGTTAACATCTATCCGGCTAATATCTTCGTCACATCGAAAGAGAAGATGAAAGATTCGATTCAGGAGATTCAGTTTGATCTGATGAAGCAGGTTGATTACTTTAGTTTGGATAATAAGGCTTTGGAAGCAAGAAGATTGGAAGATAGGGTTACTTATGATATTGAAATGATGAGAGAATTGGGTTATTGTCCTGGTATCGAGAATTACTCTCGTTACTTTGACGGGCGAAATCCAGGATCAAGACCTTTCTGTCTGCTAGATTATTTTCCTGACGATTTTATCACAGTAATTGATGAGAGTCATGTTACAGTTTCTCAGATTAGGGCAATGTATGGTGGAGATAGATCACGTAAACAAACTCTTGTAGAATATGGCTTCAGACTGCCATCAGCGATGGATAATCGTCCATTGAAATTTGATGAATTCGAAGGATTGACCGGACAAACAATATATGTTAGTGCAACTCCTGCAGATTTTGAATTACAGAAATCGGAGGGTATAGTTGTTGAACAACTAATAAGACCTACAGGATTGATTGATCCTCCGATTGAGATAAAGCCAAGCATAACTCAGGTTGATGACTTGCTTGATGAAATTGACAAAGCTCTGAAACAGGGTGGAAGAGTATTGGTAACAACCCTCACAAAGCGAATGGCCGAAGAGTTGACTAAATATTTGAATAGGGTTAATGTTAATTGCAGGTATATCCATTCGGACGTTGACACACTTGAAAGAGTTGAGATCTTGCGTGATCTGAGGTTAGGATTGTTTGATGTTCTTGTGGGAGTTAACTTGCTGCGTGAAGGTCTTGATTTGCCTGAAGTTTCGCTTGTTGCTATACTTGACGCCGACAAAGAAGGTTTCTTAAGATCTGAACGATCGCTAACCCAAACTGCAGGCCGTGCAGCACGTAATATTAATAGCAAGGTTATAATGTACGCCGACAAGATAACTGATTCCATGCAAAGAGCTATAGATGAAACAGAAAGACGAAGAATAAAACAGCTAGCTTATAATCATGAAAATAACATCACTCCTACTCAAATAATTAAGTCCACAAGCTCAATATTAAGGCAAACAGGAACCGGAAACTATAGTGATCAGGTTGCTAAACCTTACATAGAAAGTGATACAATTAACCTTGCTGCCGATCCTGTAGTTCAGTACATGTCGCTTGAGCAGCTTGAAAAAATGATTACTAGAACAAGAAAAGCTATGGAGAAAGCAGCAAAAGAGCTTGATTTTATTGAAGCAGCTCGCTTAAGAGATGAGATGTACGAGCTTCAGGAACGACAGAAAAAGCTAATGAACATCTGACGAATACAATCTAATTAGGAGCACTCATACTACTTAATAAAAACAACATCTAACTTCTATAAACCTGATGACTAATACTGAAACTGATAAATTGTTATTAATAGCAATACAAGCATCAATTAATGCAGGAAAAATAATTATGCAGTATTATTCACAATCATATAATGTTGAATATAAGCAAGATGATAGTCCACTTACAACTGCCGATCTGAAAGCACATTACAGTATAAATAGCGAATTAAGTGAAACGGGTCTACCAGTGTTAAGTGAAGAGGGTAAAAACATATCCTATGATGAAAGGAAACAATGGCAAACATTCTGGCTTGTGGATCCTTTAGATGGGACAAAAGAATTTATTTCACATAATGGTGAGTTTACAGTAAACATTGCTCTGATAAATGGTAATGTACCCACAATTGGCGTTATCTATGTCCCTGTTACAAAAACGTTGTATTTCAGTACTATTAACCATGGATCTTTCAAAGTCAAGATTGGTGAAGACATATCAGAAAGCAATATAAAGCTTTCTCGATTAATGGAAATTTCGAATAAATTGCCATTGAATTATAAGAGAGATTTTACTATTATGGGGAGTAGATCGCACAGCACTCCTGAAAATGATAAACTTATAAATAACCTTGTTAGTCAATTTAACAACATAAATGTAATAACTGCAGGAAGTTCGCTTAAATTTTGTTTGATAGCCGAAGGGAAAGCTGATCTATATCCCAGGCTAGGAACAACAATGGAATGGGATACTGCAGCTGGTCACGCTATTTGTAAATATTCAAATTGCATAGTCACTGACTACAAGAGCGGTAATGAACTGACTTATAATAAGCCCGATTTAAGAAACCCTCATTTTCTTGTGGTAACACAAAGCCATGTTGAGATAGTAGCCAAACTTGATAGACCAACTTAATATAAAAGAGAGTTGTAACTCTCAGGAAGAACATTTTGAAGAATATAGAACAAAGCTATTAAATGGTTAGGATTAAATATCATTAATCAAAAAAGCCACTGTTAAAGTGGCTTTCTTGTTTATAAAGGTGAGGTATTGAACCTTATTTCACATCAACTAGTTCAACATCAAATATTAAAGTTGCACTAGGGGGAATTACCGGAGGTTGACCACTTTCTCCGTATCCAAGTTTAGAAGGAATGATTAATCTGGCTTTACCACCAACATTCATAAGGGATATACCTTCTTCCCAGCCAGAAATAACCTGTCCTTGTCCTAAAACAAAACTAAGTGGCTCACGACCCTTTGAACTGTCGAATTCTTTACCATTGATGAGATATCCTGTATAGTTAACTTTAACAGTTTTGCCAAAAGCAGCCTTTGCACCGGAGCCTTTTTGTTGTTCTATGTAATATAGGCCGCTTGATGTAGGTGTTACATTGATTCTATTATTTTTCAGGTATTCCTGCAGTTTAGTAGATTCCTCCTTTTTTGCTACTTCTCTTTCCTGTACAGCTTTTCTCTCTTTATCAGCCTTTTCTTTCTCGAACTGAGCTTTGGTTACTATATCAACTAATTCCAAATCATATAGCAATGTTGTATATGGAGGTACTATTTGATTTCTACCTTGCTCACCAAACGCTAAAGACGAAGGAACAATAATAGAAGCTTTTGAGCCTTTTGACATTAGATTTAGTGCCTCAGTAACACCTTTATTGTCGAAATCCTTACCACTTTCCCACATCATTGGTTCAGCCTGCTCAAAACTTGAGAACAATTCAGTACCGTCAATTTTAGAAACTCTGAGATGCACTTTGCCATAATCACCAACATTAGGTTTTTGGCCATTACCTTTTTTGGTTTCCATAAAGATCAGTCCTGATGGAAGCGGAGCAACGGTAATATTAGAGCTGGTTAGATAATTTCTTAAAAGAGTTTGCTCCTCATTTTTCATCTCATCTAATTTTGTTCTATGTTCTGCTTCCAGTTGCTGCTGAGTTTTAGCATAAATCAGCTTTATATTAAAAATCAAATCCTTACCAACATAAGCTGAATCCGGAACTTTTGGCATTCTTAAAGTCTTAAGGAAGAAAGAATCGGCAGGAGTTATAAATGTAGCACTATCACCAGGATGCATCATTGTAAGGCTGGTGTATAAGTCACCTTTATAAGTTGGCTCATTAACTGGCAGAACAAAATCATCAGGTATTTCGTCCGAATTGAATAGTAATGAATCATTTATTGAATATTTCAATTTTATGTTCACAATCATGCCTGGACGCACGGTTGTAGTATCATCTCCTTTTACATGGAATTTGTAATACAAACCGTCACCTGTTTTCTTGAACCCTTTGTGTTTGGAACATGATATAAAGCTGAAAGTAAGAATTACCGTCAGCATCATCAAGACATTTCTGTATTTCATTGATAATTAGTTTAATTAATTGATTAGTGTTTATTTTAAGTCGCGTAGAACGACATCATAAATTAACGTTGATTTTGGAGGTACTAGGTTTTGATCTCCTAAAAGTCCGTATCCAAGGTGCGAAGGTATAATAAATTTTGCATGGTCGCCGACCCTAAGCAATAATATTCCTTCTTCCAATCCGCTTTCAACTCCTCCTTTTCCAATAAGAAATTCTTTCAAACCATCTTTAGCTGAAGAGTAAATTTCCACACCTGTTATTAACTTTACTGAGTAGTCCATAACTGCGATTAATCCTGTCTCAGCCTTTCTGCCATCTCCATTTTTATAGATAGCATATCTTAAACCTGAACCAGTTTTATTCATTTTCCACTTATGGCGTTTGATATAAAAATCAATCTGTTCATCTTCAGTTGCAACAGCTTGTTTATTTGCTTTCACAAAAGGCTCCTCATATTTTCGCTCATCAAACTGTTTTTCTTCAACAGCAGGTTGATTATTACACGAAGCATTTAATATGAGAATAAGAAAAAGCAGAAAAAAATTATTCAAAATGGTCTCTTTCATAATAATGAACTAGCTTCGGCAGCAGCTATAAGCGCTTCTTTATATTGTGGTAATAGTTTTTCGAAAGTTTTTAAAGTTTCATCCATTGATTCAAATGAATCACCACCAGCTGCATTTTTATGGCCACCACCTTTGTAATGTGCTCTGGCAAATTCATTTACCGAAAAATCTGATTTAGACCTAAAAGATATTCTGATACAATCTTTCTTCTCAGTAAATAACGCAGCAAAACTAACATTTTTTATTGAAAGTGCGTAATTAACAACACCTTCAGTATCTCCTGGTTGAAAATTAAACTTCTGAAGATCGGCTTTGGATAATGATATAAATGCTGTGCAAAACTCATTTAAAACAACGAGTTTTTCACTAAGACAATACCCTAGCAACCTCATCCTGTTTTCAGAATAGGTGTCATAAACCAGTCGATGTATTTTTTCTGTATCTACTCCGATCTTAATTAACTCAGCTACAGTATGTAAAGTATCAGGATAATTACTGGCATAACTAAATGAACCGGTGTCGGTCATCATTCCTACATAAATATTTACTCCAATTTCGAAGGAAATGTTATTACAATCACCAAGGCTACAGATAAAATGATAAATAAGCTCAGCAGTCGAAGAAACGTTAATTATTGAAAAATAATAGTCAAATTGCTCATCAGGTTCAGGGTGATGATCTATGAGGATCTTTGTGCCTTTACTCTCAGCTAACTGATTAGTAAACAGCTTTACTCTTGAAAACGAATTGTAATCAAGACAAAAAATAACATCGGCTTCAGCTATTAATGTATTTGCGACATCAGGCTTATGATAAAATATAACCGCTTCATTTAGACCTGGCATCCATTGCAAAAACTGAGGAATGTCATTAGGGATAATAACTTCAACCTCATGTCCTTTAAATTTAAGATAGTGGTACAATGCTAAAGATGAACCTATTGCATCTCCATCAGGATTATAATGGGTTGTTATAATTATTTTAGGATTGTTTTGAAGCAATCTTTGCGTTGCTTCAAGTGATGAAATATCAAATTTATGCAATTTTCTGTTTTTTTTATGAACACAAAAATAGCTAATTTGTTATTTGGCGTTCGAAAGATATTCAATATATTTACATTTTAATGCCATAAACAAATATAATCATGACCGATAAAACTACTTTAACAATTATTAAACCACAAGCTGTAAGAAATCTTCACTCAGGAAAAATAATAGACATGATTCTAAGTGCAGGCTATATTATAAAAGCTATAAAAATGGTGACTTTGAGTCATGATCTTGCATCAAAATTTTATGAGATTCATAAAGATAGGCCTTTTTATGAGAACCTGGTTAAATCTATGACCTCAGGTCCAGTAATTGTTGCTTTATTAGAAAAGGATAACGCTGTACAAGATTACAGAGAATTCATCGGTTCTACAAATCCTGCTGAAGCTGTAACAGGTACTATAAGAAATCTATTCGGTACAAGTATGCAGGATAATGCGGTTCATGGCTCAGACAGTGATGAGAATGCCGCAAGAGAGGCTAGTTTTTTCTTTTCCGAAATGGAGAGATTCTAATGATCTTATTCCGGCGTATAATCTGAGAAACTTTTATCATCATAGAAGATAACAATACGAATTATCTTTTTATTGATTGTTCCTTTTGCAGTAAAAGCATTATCCTTTAAAGTTTTCTTCGATAAGTGTTTTTCTACCTCTGACTCACCACGTTTATAACTATTGATAGGCATATCATCGGGAAATGTATCAAACTCTGACTCGTTAATTCCACTTTCATTATCCTTCTCAATTTCCTCATCACTATCAAATAAATCGATTAATGAAGGTTGCAAAGTGCTTTTATTGGATTGTTTTTCTACTTTTTCACTCTTTGGGTCAATTGATTGGATCGACAATGGTTTCTCGAATTTGTTTAAATCATTGCCATTAGCGTTAAACATAGGGCCATCTCCAAACATTAACCAATTTATACTAATATCCGAATATCTTTTTAATACTTTCTGAATAAAGTCAAGACTAGGTTTATTTCTGCCGTTAAGAATATGTGATATACCCGACCTCTGAACACCAAGTTCGTCAGCAAATTGTGCAGGTGTTATATTCTTTGCTTTTAATACAAGTAATATCCTATCGTTCATACTAAATTGTACGTTTGTAATTTCAAAGATCAAACATACAAAAATTTTTAATGTTATGTTTGTAAAATGGTTCTTTTTTTGGTGGATCTAAATGATAGATAAATTGACATGCTGTATAGGTATGATATACAGTATGATATGATATTACATAACTGACGTGGTATTTATTACGAATAAACTGCATTTATCAAATATCTGCTTCAATTGATAGTGGTTACAGCATGGTACACAACTATATAAGAATTTTAAATAGTAAATAACCGTGTTTTCTAATACATTACACATGTTTACGTAAATATACATTTGTAACAGACAATAACTTCACGCGCAATATACAAATGTATACACTTTTATTTATTAGATATGGGGGCGGGTATCAAGGCTAGTCTTTAACTAACATTTACATGATAGTAACTTCAAGTAAATTCTATTTAAGTGCAGTTAAAACACAGATATACATGCATTTAAGAATTATGAGTTTTGTATTTTATGATCTTTTTTTCACAGTTTACATCTGTAATCTACATGTGTAAACATTGCAAGTGTTGTTATAAGTTTGCTACCCAGACTATATGCTGAGTCCTATGAATCATAGATTGAACTTTAAATTCTCATAATGTACTGGTCCTATCCCCTCCTATATAGTAGCTAGAAGTGAAACATATCGATAATTGAAATCTTCTACACTTAAGGGTAGGAATGTTAAAAAATTGATTGTTGTTATTAAACAATATAATGACTCGAAATAGTAGGGGGTTAACTACTTCAAAATAAACAAGAACTGTAATTCAGAGGCATTTAAAGCATTTTAAAGCCACCTAAGCAGAGATTGTGTTGTTACATCCTATTTCTTGAGAACTTTGCGGATAATGGTCGTATTTGAGTTAGATACCTGAATAAAATATACACCACTAGTTAAGGCATCCAAATTATCTATTCTTATTTTTTGAGTACCACCAGGTAAGAAAGGAGTTTTGAGACTTTTAACTGTTTTCCCTAAAGAATTAACTATACGTATTTCATTTTGAATACTTGAATCAAGGTTAAATTCTACATTAATATAGTCAGCAAAAGGATTTGGATAAGCATTTATCTTATCTGAGTTATAATTGGTATCATTTACATTATTGATTAGTATATTATATGCTATAAGAAAATCAGGTATTCCCCACCCTAACAGATTATCAGGGTTATTGGCTTTACTGCCGCTTCTTTTAATCGCATTAAATATTTCCATGTTTGTATGTGTACTATTTGCCTGCCATAAACAAGCAGCAGCACCACTTAATATAGGTGCAGCAAATGATGTCCCATTTCCATAAGCTACTCCTGTTGGAATTACTGAAACTGCTGAGCCACTGCCTTGTGTGACGATATCTGGTTTTACTCTACCATCAGGCGTAGGTCCGGTTGAACTAAAATACGCGTAACTGCCGCTTGCATCAACAGCACCTACAGCCATAACACTATCTCCATCAGCAGGAGCGCTGATAAATCTCCATGATGACCCCCCTTCGTTACCTGCACTAACAACAACCAACATACCCTTTTTTGCGGCCATATCTGCGGCTATAGTAATCACTGTGGTATTCCCATTCATGTCTTCATAGGTATGATTTTCTGCAGGATTGTCAAATCTTGTATAACCTAATGAAGTGTTGATAATATCAACCCCCAGGGAATCAGCGTATTCAGCTGCTTGTACCCAATAATACTCCTCAAGTAAGTATTCTGCGGTTGCATCTTCAGATCTGAAAAGATAATATGATGCATGAGGTGCTGTACCAATTAAGAGTCCGGGGATATTTGCACCCATTGTTGATAAAACCATCGTACCATGTGTACTTAAATTTGTATTATATACATTATTACCTGGTTGTACAAAGTCTCTGGTTCCCAATATTTTATTAGATGCAAACAAGCTATCAAAAATCGGCATATTATTCACGCTATTAAAACCGGCATCTATTACAGCTATAATAACTCCTTCTCCTGTAAAACCTAGCTCATGAAGTTTATGAATTTTAATCATGTGTGCCTGATTTGTTCCATAACCGTAATCAAGATTCTGCGTCGACAGCTTGAAACCTTTAGTATCAATTTTGTACACCTTCTCTGTTTCAAAAAACCTCTTGAATGATAAGAAGTTCCTTTTAGCTTCTATCTTTTTGGAAGTTTCAACAGATTGCACAAATGGAAGACTGTTAATTGCCTTTATTGCTGACTCATCAGTTACATTACCAATTACTGTGTTAAGCCATTTAGATGTGTAAAATATATTTACACCAAGCTGTGATAATTCATTCAGATACTGCTGATTGACAGGCATGTCGGTCTCGTCAAGTGGTATTTGTTGTAATATTCGTCTTTCGAGCGAACGGTCAGAGAGATATTTCTTAGGATTTGCGAGATCATACTTATTAATACCCTTATCTTTTAATTTAATAATGTAAAACTCTGTTGCTTTCTGAGCATATATATGTGAGGCAAAGCAAAGAAACAGGATAAGGGATGCTATTTTTCTCATTATGTATGTAGCTTTTTGGTTTAAACAATAACTGTTTGATATTAGTTTACAAAAGTGCAAAAAAGACAGATTACTTTAATGTACTGATTGTTATTTTATTGCCTTTATAAATCTTTGTTTGTCAAACATGTCATATAATATTTCGACACTTTGAAAACCACTCTTGATTAACAAACGCTGCGTATTGGCAGCTTCAGTTTCATTGATTTCAAGCCATAAAGCGCCATTAGTACTCAAATGATTATAGGCGTAAATTGCTATTGCTTTATAATAAAGCAAAGGATCACTATCTTCTACGAATAATGCTAATGGTGGTTCGTAATCAAGAACATTGCGACGCATTAGGCGTTGCTCTGATTTTTTTACGTAAGGTGGATTGCTTACAATAAGTGAATAAATATCACGATTATAATTGTTGATATTTTTGGCATTTATAGTAGCCATCTCAAGGATATCACTTTGAATTAATCTGATTTTAGTTCCTATTCTTTCAGCATTTAAAGATGCAATAGCTAAAGCTCTTTCAGAAATGTCAATTGCAGTAACATTCGCATCAGGCATTAACTTTTTGAGGGCAATGGCAATAGCCCCACTCCCAGTACCTATGTCAAGTATGTTATGAGTTGCGATTTTTTTCAAAGTTGAGTCGTAAATAAGCTTAACCATTTGCTCAGTTTCTGGCCGGGGTATTAGAACATCCTTTGAAACTTTTAGTTCTATGTCGAAAAACCATGTCTTACCAAGAACATATTGCACTGGTTCATTTTTCTTTAATCTTTCCAAATCGGCTAAAACTTTGTTTTCAATAGAGCTTTCAACTTCATCATCATTTATCTTGATCAACGAAGCAACTGGAATATTTAAAAAACTGCTTAAATAATATCGCTGTATTGATCGAGCTTCATTTGCACCATAAAGAGTCTTAAGTTCTTTTAATATTAAAGAAGCTAACTCAGCGTATCTCATTATATTTGTGGTTTACGTGCAAAATTAAACTGTTTAGGCATAACTAATATATTTATAGATCAGCAATAATTATGCACTTAAGTTTATTAACGACTTTAATGGAAAAATAATGTCTGATGAGTCTTGATATTGAATTAATTAGCTCCAACCAATTAACAACACCACTTCTAATTGGGGAGAATAACTCTAAAGCAGGATATAGCTTGTTATCTATATTTGATAAAGCCGACCTACACAATATCAGATACTTACAACCGGTAAATTCAATAGTGCAATCTTTCTCTAAGGAAAATAGCACAGACTTTAAGATCATCTCCTCTTATATTTATTTACACCCTTACAGCTTTTCAAGTAAGTTGGTTAGACAATATCTAAATGATTGTGGTTTTCTTGATATAGATCCAGATCTATATTTTGAATTAATGAAGCAGGCGCGTATTGAAAAACTTGAAAGTGATTTTGATTTTAAAGAATTAGGTTCGATAATTGTCGAAAAATCATCAAATTTGATTCGGATCAGTGATGTTCTTCCTTTAATGAAAAACTTGAAAACTGTAACCTGGATATTTGATGAACTTAATGAAAAAGATGAACTGCGGCATACAAGTTTTAATTTGATGCATGTCGTTGAAACCATGTTTAAGATTGAGGATGAACGTCAATTAATTTTTGGCCTATCCTTAACATTTCTTGAACTTCTGCATGGAATTGAATATTACGTTTCACCTGAAGCATTAAAGATTTTATGCTCACTTGTTCCAATAGAGATGAGGGATAAATACTCAGTAGGGCGACTTCTAACTCATCACGAAAATTCGTTTAATTATTTGCATCACTCAATATTTAAAAAATGTGAAGTTCATGGAATTGACTCATCGGGTTTTATCAAAAGGTGTAACGGTACTTATAGATTCCACAGTAGTGAAATATTACCATTTCAAGATAATCCTGAACTATTACCACTTTTCTTAAAGTTAACTAAGTAATTTAATCTTACTTGTCACCTGTTTTTAGTTCATCAACTGGCATATCTAATGCATCCGGATAATTAATTAAGCTACCTTGACTTAATAAAGATATAAATTTGCAAGAAAATCTTTCTATGCACTTTCTACTACTTGCAATTATAGCATCTACTTCCATTCTAATATCTTTTAAGCTCTTTAATATTTTTAGTATCAACACTATAACTGCTATATCTGTTAATTATCTGGTAGGTGCACTCATAGGATTTATTACCATTCATTCTTTTAATCCAGTTAATTTGGTTATGTCTTCATGGTTCTATTTATCAGTAATCATGGGTTTCATTTTAATAATAGGTTTTATTCTATTCGATATATCAACTAATAAGGCAGGCATAGCGATCACCTCAATAAGTAGTAGAATGTCGGTGATTTTTTCTGTTATACTCGGATTGTTACTCTTTAAAGATTCTTTCAATCTGATAAAGATTACAGGCTTTGTTTTAGTTTTGATATCTCTACTTTTAATTTTCTATAGACCCAAGCAGACAACAATTAATAAGTCCTCTGTTTTAATACCAATGTTAGTTTTTCTTTTATCGGGCATTAATGATACCACACTAAAAATAGCGCAGCATTTTTATATTTCTGGAAATGAAACAGATTATGTTAAATTTGCTGCAACCTCTTTCTTAATTGCTTTTTTAGTGTCACTAGGTATTTTTGCCAACGAAAAAGCTAAAAAAGGTACTATAATAGAATTGAAAAGTATAATTGCAGGTATTATTCTTGGCACCCTTAACTGGCTTTCAATATTTTTTATGTTAAGTGGATTAGATATAATGGAAGTTTCTACATTCTTTCCCATTCAGAATATTGGAGTTGTATCGTTGTCAACAATAGCCGGGTATTTCTTGTTCAGAGAAAGATTAACAACACTTAATCTCCTTGGTATCTTTACTGCAGTTATAGCTATTGCTTTGATTACTTATAATTTTTAATTATGGTTTCCAATTGCCCATTTTGTTCAAATGAAGTTAAGGATACTGCCTTTGCAAGACAAGGTAATTTCGTGGCCCTTTATAATATAGCACCTGTTGTGCCAGGTCACAGTTTAATAGTACCGATTGATCACACTATTAATATCCTAGATCTAAATGATTCAGAGTATGTTGAGTTGATGACATTCGCAAGGACAGTTGCAAGATTCTTAACACAATATTACCATACTCCTGATTTTGATATTTCAATCCAACAAGGCCGAAATGCCGGTCAGAGTATTGATCATCTACATGTTCACATACTGCCACGAAAATCTAATGATATTGTTGATAACGGTGAGTGGTACGATAAGATTGATGAAATAGAGAGAGGTAAGTTGGATTCAGATAAAAAAATTGATAATGACACATTGCTCAAGATTTCGGAGAATTTGAGAAAAGCATATAGCTCCAAATGATTAACAACTATCAATAGACTAGGTAAGTATATAATTCAAAGCTAGTTAGGTCCTTCCTCATAGATCAAAAAACTCGAGGTTGAAAACTAAGAATTCACTATCCATACCATCAATTAAGTTAATAGTGTGAAGTAGTTTTAAATAAAAAATAATGATACACCTGCAACTGCAATAATAGCTCCTATTATCTCTATTATTTTAATTTTCTCCTTCATAATTAATACAGATGGAGCAATTATCAGGACAGGGACAATTGATATAATTGTTGATGCAATCCCTGATGAAGTATGTTTAACTGCCAGTAATGAAAATGATACACCCAAAAATGGTCCAAAGAAAGCACCAACACTCATACGCTTCATTGCAGAAATATTAGCAACAGCACTCAATACTCTTTTCCAATACTTCATAAATGAGATAACTAATATGAATCCTGCTATACCTGTAATAACCCTGATTTGGGTAGCTGCGAAAGGGTCATAATCCTGGATACCATATTTACTCAGAACCAAACCGAGCCCCTGCCCTGCTGCACCCCCAAAAGCAAGAAGGATACCTTTAACAGGATATTTGAATTGGAGATTAATCTTTCCATTAGGAATCACTGAATCGTTTGGTTTTCGGGCAAGAATAGTAATACTTATACCAACAAATGTCAAAACCATGCCAACAATCCCTTGAAAAGACATTGTTTCATTCATTAATAGCCATCCGGCAATTGCTGCAATAGGTGGAGCAAGCGACATTATAAGCATTGATATACGAGCACCCACTACAACATAAGCTTGAAAAAGAAATAGATCACCTAAAACAAAACCAATCAGCCCGGATAATGAAAGCCATATCCAGTTATGAATTGTGGCATCGGATGGGAAGATATGACCTTTCATTAGCAAACTAAATAGTCCCAGATAGATGAAAGCAAGTGAAAGGCGTATGATATTAACCGAAAGTGAGCCTACTTTCTTTCCTGCCGATTCAAAGGCAATAGCTGTTATAGTCCAAAAAACTGCAGTTGTTAGAGCAGCAAGTTCACCAAAGTAATTTGTTAGCATACAAATATTTTGCGGCAAAAGTATAAAATCTATAACTCTTTAAGCAGGAATATTATGGCAATTCCGATAATAAACGTAAGTGATGCACACTATGCATTTAACAAAAATGTTTAAGTTTGAAGACACGACGCTTACTAGTAATAAGATCACCGCTTAGTTTTTAACCTATTGATTACATGTTATTTGAAGACACATATAAAACCATAGCCGGCACAGCCTCTGGAATATATAAGGAAAAAGGGAGTAAATTCCTTGCTTTTGCGTATCATGTAGAAAAGGAGGAAGATGCAAAACAAATAATAGACAACCTCAGGAAAGAGTATTACGATGCACGTCATCATTGTTATGCATATATTATTGGGAAAGACAAATCATGCACTCGTGTAAATGATGATGGTGAACCATCAGGCACTGCAGGAAAGCCTATTTTCAATCAACTTCAATCATATGACCTGACAAACATCCTGTTAATAGTCATTAGATATTTTGGTGGTATTAAATTAGGAGTAAGCGGGTTAATAAATGCCTATAAGTTAGCAGCCCGTAATGCAATCGAAAGTTCTGAAATTAAAGAACTAACAATTAATGAGTTCTACCAAGTTTGTTTTCCATTTGAGATGATAAATGATGCAATGAAAATAGCCAAAGAATACAATTTGCAGATTTCAGAAACTAACTTCGAAAATGAAGCGAGTTTCACTTTTAAAGTTCGTAAAAGTTCTTCCGAAAAAGTGGTTTCAAAGTTCAAGAGCATATATAGATTTCAGGTTATATATAGAGGGAGCGAATAATTTCTGATTATCAAAGTATATCTAAAAAAGAGCCTTTTAAGCACTACTGAATTTTTTTTGAAAACGCAATAGACAATTCACTTTTTTTTTCACTTTTTTTAAGAGAATTTTGTTGAAAAGAAATACTGAGGGGTATATGATCTGGCTTACTGACACAAAATTGTTAATAAGCTTTCAGATAAAACGAGTGTTAAAATTTTAATTTAACAATACCTATTTTAATTTAACGAATGAAAGAAGTACATCAAGAAGTTTGGGATAATTGTCTTAGAATAATCAAGGACAATATTAATTACCAAAGTTACAAAACATGGTTCTCGCCTATTAAACCGGTCAAACTTCAGGACAATGTTCTTACTATTCAGGTTCCTAGCCATTTTTTCTATGAATGGTTAGAAGAGCACTATATATCACTACTAAAGAAAACCATAAAAAATGAACTGGGTCCTGCAGGTAGGCTTGAATATAGTATTATAATGGAGAACGCTGCTGATTCAGCTGGTCCTTATACAATTAAGGTTCCAACTAGCAATCGAAATTCACTAACTAACCCTGCAGTACAGATTCCAATAGATATTAACAGAGGTGCTGCAAAAGAAATCCCAAATCCGTTCGTGATTCCGGGATTAAGAAAAATACAGGTTCATTCACAATTAAATGAAGCCTATTCTTTCGAAAATTTTATTGAAGGAGATTGCAACCGTTTAGCCAGATCTGCTGGTTATGCAGTTGCTACTAATCCTGGTAAAACTGCTTTTAATCCTCTTTTTCTCTATAGTGCCAGCGGACTTGGGAAAACCCATCTGGCACATGCGATCGGCATTCAGGTAAAAGCTAACTTTCCCGACAAAACCGTTCTATATGTAACTGCCGAACAGTTCATTCAACAATTTGTACAGGCTAATATAAATAAGAACCAGAATGATTTCGTTCACTTTTATCAAATGATCGATGTTCTGCTTATTGATGATATCCAATTCCTCTCAACAAAAGAGAAGACACAAGATGTGTTTTTCCATATTTTCAATCATCTACACCAAAATGGTAATCAACTGGTAATTACTTGTGATAAACCTCCTGTAGAGCTTAAAGGCATGGAACCTCGATTGTTATCAAGATTTAAGTGGGGACTTGCAGCAGATCTGCAGATGCCTGACCTCAATACAAGAATAGCAATCCTTAATAAGAGGCTTTATAAGGATGGCATTGAAATGCCCAAAGAAGTCATTGAATACGTTGCATATAGTATATCCACAAATGTTAGAGAATTAGAGGGTGCTTTAACATCACTTATGGCTCAATCATCATTGAACAAAAAAGCTATAACTATTGAGCTCGCCCGTCAGATGATTGATAAGTATGTTAAGAATTCTCAACATGAAGTATCGATAGACTACATTCAAAAAATAGTTTGCGATTTCTTTAATATTCAACCTGATAATTTAAATTCAAAAACACGAAAGCGCGAAATCGTACAAGCACGTCAACTTGCGATGTTCTTCTCAAAGAAACACACTAAACTATCGTTAGCTACAATTGGCATGCAATGCGGAAATAAAGATCATGCTACCGTGTTGCATGCATGCAGGACAGTATCGAATTTGATTGAAACAGATAAAGAGTTCAGAAACTGTGCCGAAGAGATTGAGAAAAAGATAAAGGTTTAATTTTTTCAGTACTATTTGCATCTGATTTGTTTTCAGTAATTAAACCAATATAATTAATTTTACCAGATAATGCGAAAATGATTACCACGTGTAATCATTTTCTGATTTATAAACATTCTACTTCTGTTATGAAAATTTTAATGGTTTGTCTTGGCAATATTTGCCGTTCTCCACTTGCTGAAGGCATTCTTAAGCATAAAATAAAGGAGAATCATCTTGATGTTGTGGTTGATTCTTGTGGTTTCGAGTCCTATCATATAGGCTGTGAACCTGACTACAGATCAATAGAAGTGGCTAAAAGTTATAGCATTGATATTTCGAATCAGAAAGCTCGTCTTTTTGATGAAACTTTTTTTAAGATCTACGATAAGATCCTGGTTATGGATAAGAATAATTACCGAATGGTCGCAGATCGTGCCTCAATGCCTGATGATCTTAATAAAGTAGATTTCATTATGAATGTTGTCAGTCCGGGCAGAGACCAGGAAATACCTGATCCATATTATGGAAGGAAGCAGGACTTCGTTAATACATTCAAATTGCTTGATGAAGCAACAGATCGAATAGTGGAATTAATTAAAACCAAACAATGGCAATAGCAATACCTTCATCGGATGATATCGAAAAAGCGCATCTCAGGATTAAGGATTTTCTACATCGTACTCCAGTAATGTCATCAACAGCTATTAATCAAATAGCGGGATGTTCAATCTTTTTCAAATGTGAAAACTTTCAAAAAGCCGGAGTTTTTAAAGCTAGAGGTGCAACAAACGCCGTTTTTGGTTTGGCAAAACATGAGTTGATTAATGGTGTTGCAACTCACTCGTCAGGTAATCATGCAGCAGCACTTTCAATGGCCGCTTCTCTTCGCGAAGCACACGCTTATATAGTAATGCCAGATAATTCTAACAAGGCAAAGATCAATGCTGTAAGAGAATATGGTGGTGAAATAATTTTCTGTAAACCAACTTTGCAAGCCCGTGAAGAAACTTTACAGCAAGTTATTGATGATAAGCACTCAATTGAGATTCACCCTTATAGTAATTTCAACGTGATTGCAGGACAAGCAACTGCAGCTAAAGAATTAATAGAAGATATCGTAGATTTAAACTGCATCATCTCACCTGTTGGTGGTGGTGGTCTTCTTAGTGGTACTGCACTGTCAGCAAGTTATTTTGGGCAAAATATATCAGTTATCGGTGCTGAGCCTGAAGGTGCTGATGACGCATTCCGATCATTTCATTCAAATACTTTAATACCTTCAGTGAACCCTAAAACGATAGCCGATGGTTTACTTACCTCATTAGGCGAAATTAACTATAGGATTATTAAGGATTATGTATATGATATCATGACAGTTTCGGAAGAAGAGATTGTTAATTCAATGCGAATGGTTTGGGAAAGAATGAAAATTATTATAGAACCATCATCTGCAGTTACATTAGCGGTTATATTAAAAAACAAAGAATATTTTGAAGGCAAACGCATTGGAATCATAATTTCCGGTGGGAATGTTGATCTTGAAAATTTGCCATTCAAAAAGATCCAAACATCTTAATAAATATGCAAACCGGAATCATTTACCTAATACCTACAAGCCTTGGAGATGTTGACATTACACGAAGTTTGCCTGATTATAATTTGAAAATCATTTCGCAACTTGAGGTATTTATTGTTGAGGAGCTAAGATCAGCGCGGCGCTTTCTAAGAAAGTGTGGTTATGTTAAAGATTTTGAAACAGTTACATTCCATATACTTAATGAGCATACCGATTTTAATGATGTATCCGTATTTTTGGCTGAAGCTCTCAAAGGTATTAATATAGGCTTATTATCTGAAGCAGGGTGCCCAGCAATAGCTGATCCTGGTGCTTCAATTATTAAGATCGCTCACGAGAAGAGACTAAAAGTAGTTCCCTTAACAGGACCATCCTCAATTACTTTGGCACTCATGGCATCAGGTTTAAATGGACAGCACTTTACTTTTCATGGATATCTTCCAGTAAAAACTAATGAAAGAAAACAAAGATTAAAAGATCTTGATAGGAATCTTAGAAATGGATCTCACACCCAAATTTTTATAGAAGCACCTTATAGAAACAAACAGATGATTGAAGCTATTTTAGAAAATTGTAGTGATAGTACTCAATTTTGCATAGCGTCTAATATTACTATGCCTGATGAAATGATTGTAACTAAGACTATTAAGGAGTGGAAGCGAAAAATACCTGACATAGGCAAAAACCCAACAGTTTTTTTAATTGCCTGAATTATTATAAACAAACGGCCACTTTTTGATGGCCGTTTGCTGTAAGGTTAATTCTAGTGATGATGTCCGTGAGGGCCATGAACATGACCATGACTTAACTCCTCAGAAGTCGCATCACGCAAATCTATAATTTGACCTGTGAAATGTAAGGTTTTACCAGCTAGTGGATGATTAAAATCCATCTTTACATTTTCACCATTAATTTCAAGTATCCTTCCTTCCAGTGGATGTCCTTCGTTATCCTGCATTGGTACATAATTACCAACTGTCAACATCTCCTCATCAATTTCCCCATCGATTTTAAAAATTTCAATCGGAAGATCAACAATTGCTTCATTTATAGTTTCACCATAAGCATCTACAGGATCTAAAGTAAATTCAAATTTATCATTAACTTTAAGGTTCTCCAGATTAGTTTCGAACTTGGGCAACATGCTGCCGGTTCCATAAATAAACATAAGTGGTGATGATTCATCAGCCATGTCAACAGTTTCCCCTTGATTATTATCAAGTTTGAGTTCGTAGGTCAGTGACACTACTTTGTTTTGTGAAATATTCATTGATTTCTGTTTAAAATTATTAGTAAACAACGTGATTAAGCTTATTTTGTTGGTAAATTATTCAGAATTGTCTAAAATAAATGTAATTAAAGAGTTTTGTGTTTATTAATCCTATAGTTCTTCATCCTCTATAATGTCTACTACTGACTGATTAAAACTGCTATCAGAACTATTAATTGATTTCGACACTGTTGTGTCTGAAGCAATAACAGTTGAAGAGCAATTGTAAGGTTTTGATATTGATTTATCAGCCTTGACGAATTTACCTCTAAAGTGCTTGAGATTATCATCTTTCAAAACCTTTTCCATATAATATCCATAGACTGGAAGTGCAGTGCGCAGCCCTTCGCCTAATTGAGAAGTTCTAAATCTTATATTTCTATGCTCTCCTCCTACCCATACGCCCGACACAAGTTTAGGAGTAATTCCAATGAACCAACCATCCGAGAAATTGGAAGAAGTTCCGGTTTTTCCGCCAAACTCAGTATTGTATCTAAAAAGATCATATTCCCATAATCCTTGGGTGGTTCCACCGCTTTCCGTAAGACCAGACTGTAACATAACTGTCATTAGAAAAGCTGTTTCCTTATCAATGGCTCTTTTTGGATGGGGTTCGTGTTCATATACAACTTTACCATCCTTGTCAATAATTTTGGTTACTAAAACAGGTTCATTAAGTAATCCATTATTCAAAAACACAGTATAGGCGTTTACTATTTCAAGTAAACTTACTTCGCTTGATCCAAGAGAAACAGATGGAACATTCTGCAACTCAGATCTAATTCCCATACGATGTGCAATCTCAATGATTTTCGCCCATCCGATTTCTTTGGTAAGCTTTACTGCAACTGAATTAATAGATCTTGCAAAAGCACTCTTAAGTGATAATTGATTCCATGAAAATTCCCAGTTTGCATTATGCGGTGACCAGGACTTATTTTTCCCCTTTTCAACATAATTTATTGTTACTGGTTCATCAGTTATTCTATCACAAGGGCCTCGTCCGTTTTCAAAAGCTGCTGCATATACGAAAGCCTTAAATAATGACCCTGGTTGCCTTTTAGCCTGACTTACATGATCGTACTTGAAATATTTGTAATTTATTCCTCCAACCCATGCTTTAACATAGCCATTTGAAGGATCAATACTTACAAAACCAGTATTCAGTAAGTGCCTATAGTACTTTATTGAATCAATAACACTAAATGTAGTATCCGTTTTATTATCCCAGGTAAAAACTGACATCTTATAGGGAAGATTTAGGTAGTAGTTGATCGAGTCACTCGCCTCACCGTATTTCTCTTTCAATGCTTTAAACCTTGATGTTTCTTTAACGAGTTTATCGATGAAGTCCGTGATTTCTTTGCCTTTGCTATCAACCCATGGGTTTTGACCCTTCCAGTGTTCAAAAAACCTGGCTTGCAGGCTCTTCATATGCTTGCTAACTGCTTCTTCAGCATAGACCTGTAGTTTGGGATCGAGTGTTGTGTAGATCTTTAATCCATCGGTATAGATATCATAACCCGTCTCTTTACTCCATTCTTGAAGATATCTGGCAACTGCATCCTTAAAGTAAGTTGCATCGTTTGCATCAGGAAGCGGTTGCCTGAATTTTAACTTTATTGGAATAGCAATTATTGAGTCAGCTTCTTTAGCAGAGATAAAACCGTATTTACTCATCTGCATCAGGATGCTGTTCCTTCTTCTTAAAGCATTATCTTTATTTGATACTGGACTATAGTATGTAGGAGCTTTTAAGAGACCTATTAACAAAGCTGATTCCTCAGGATTAAGTTCAGATATTTGTTTGTTGAAATATGTTCTAGATGCAGATTTAATTCCAAATGAATGACTTCCAAAATCAACTGTATTCAAATACATAGTCATTATATCCTCTTTAGAGTAGAAGAATTCCAGTTTGATTGCGTTGATCCATTCTTTAGCTTTATCAACAATAATACTCACCCCTCTTATATTACCTAATAATCCTTTCTTGTTTTTATGCCTTGTTTTATAGAGGTTTTTGACTAATTGCTGAGTTAAAGTACTACCACCACGCTTATCACCTTTTACTGTACTATATAAAGCTGCTAGAGTAGCTTTTAAGTCAATACCATGATGTGTATAAAAACGAATATCTTCTGCCGCAAGTAAGGTATTTTTGACTAGAGGAGTTAGCTCACTATATTCGGCTGGTATTCGGTTTTCTATATAAAATTTGCCTATCTGAGAACTGTCGGCTGCATATAACTCCGATGCAATATTTATTTCTGGTTCCTTGAGATCACTCATCTCTGGTGATTCTCCAAACAGCCATAGAAAATTGAGATCAATTGCTACTATCAGAAGAAAAAACATGAAAAGGAATTGGAAGAATCTGAATATGACTCTTTGCCACTTGTGTTTTAAGGAGTTAGGAATCTTAAACAGGTTCCCGAGTATATTACCTATTCGTCTCAACAATTTCAATTAATTCGTATTGTTAGTTTTATCTATCTTTATCGTCAGAAATTACTGACAAAAAGCACTTTTCAGAAAGTTATAGTTTTCATCAAAAAGTGCGCAAGTTACGTCGATTTAACCGATAAAAAACAGCAATAATGTAACTTTCAAGCTTAAAAAACGTCAAATAATTAATTCAAATATTAAACCCAGAAAGCAATTTATTGTTGTGGGAACTTAGAATTAGCTTATTGGAAACCAAAATATGCATCTCAATCGTATGGCAAAACTTTTATTAAGTATTTTGATTGTTTTTACTTTTTCGAGCTTTGCACCAGGTCAAAGTGCTAAAGATTATCTCAAGGCTGCAATCACAGCTACCGATAAGAAAAATTATAAAGAGGCGATTGCATTGTGCGATCTTGCATTGTCGGCTAATAGCACATATAATGCAGCATATTTTCATAGGGGCTACAATAAGTTTATTCTTAAAGACTATGCAGGTGCAATTGTTGATTTCTCAGTATGTTTAGATCTTAACAATGACTATATTGAAGCGTATCTATATCGTGGACTTTGTAACCAGAAAGCAGGTAACGGTCTTGCAGCAACTAAGGATTATAATTCAGCTAGGCAAATTGATGCAATGCAAACACTTGCTTTTATAACGGGTAATTTATTCCGCTCAAGCATGAGGTCATATTAGTTATTCATCTGAAAAAAAGTAGTATTAAAGTCTTCTATTAATATTAACTTCACGGAACTTCACGTATTGCTTTTATTCTCTGAACCAGTGGTGGATGGGAGTAGTAAATTTTAACATAAACTTCGTGAGGAGTAAGATCAGACATATTATTAGCAGACAACTGCTTTAATGCAGTAATGAGATGTTCACCTGAGGCGTTCTCTACTGCAAATCTATCAGCCTCAAATTCGTACCGCCTTGAAATATAGTTCGATGCTAATGATGTTATAAAAGATATCGGTCCAAAAAGAATTGCAAAAACAATTATCCCAATATGAAACCCAGGTTTTGTGTTTAAAGCTTCATAAATGGCAGCGTTATTAACCAATAGTGAAAAAGCAAATAGAAACAAACCGGTTTGTAGTATCGAATATATCAATCCTTTTATGATGTGTTTCTTTTTATAATGTCCAATCTCATGGGCTAAGACTGCCTCTATTTCATTGGTAGTCTGAGTTTTTATAAGTGTATCATACAAGACAATACGCTTTTTTGAGCCTAATCCACTAAAATAGGCATTAGCCCTGGTTGATCTTTTGGAGCCGTCAATCACATAAACCTTATCAAGATTGAAATCAGTCTTTTGTGCAAGTTCTTTTATCTTATCCTTTAGTTCTCCATCTTGAAGGGGTGACTGTTTATTAAACATCGGAACAATAACACTTGAGTACAGCAGACTCATGACAATAGAAAAAGTGGAAATAATTATCCATGCAATCCACCAAAAACTTGTGCCTAATCTTTGATAAATAGTAAATATAATTGCATATAGTGGAACCCCGATTAATAAGGCAAGAGCATAACTCTTCAGCTTATCAGTGAAAAATAGCTTTTTCGACATTGTATTGAAACCATATTTCTGTTCAATTACAAAAGTTTCATAAAACTCAAAAGGCATCGAAATAATATCTGAAAGAAAGCCTAGTATCATCAAGAATATTATGCTAATAACAAGCTCATTAGAAATAAAATGCCTAATGATCGCATCAAGTAGAGAAAAACCAGCAATTATCATGATTAAAGTTAAACTCAATGATATTAAAGATGTAATGCTCGACAGTTTGAATAGTTCTCTCTTATACTCCTGATAAATACTATATTTTTCAGGAACATATACATCCGATACTTCATTGGGTATTTGTCTCCTTATTGATCTGAAATTTAAATATTTCAAATAAGCGCTTAGTATATAATTGCCAATTACTATTATTATCAGCGCAAGAATGAATATGTTCATAACAATCAGGTTTAGTAACTTCCCAAGTACTTTCTCAGGAACCATTCTAGGCCAAGTAACACGAACAGGAAAAGCATTAACGGAAAATAATCAATGAGATCCATATAATTCCTTCGTGAATAGGTAACAGATTTTACATCATCCCTATTCTTTATCATATTGCTTATACCTGAGAAATCTTTAGCATTATAGGATTGGCCTCCTGATTCTGAAGCTATGATGTTGAGCAATTTGAAGTCTGCTGTTGTATTTACATCTTCGATTTTAACAGAGGTTACAACAAAACTTCCCTTTTTTGAAACTTTTTCGCCTGGAATATTGGCTTTCGCTTCAAATGTGTATATTCCCGGTGAGAAGGTGCCTATTTTTAAGTTATATCTTTTATCACCTGGAGAAAAAGTAAAATCAAATTTTCTATTTTGCTCATCATAGATCTCCATCGTTACCTCAGGATCAGTAATCAGCTCATAGCTGTCATTATATAGTGTAGCATTAAATTCAATTGTCTCATTTTCTGCATAAAAATTATTCCATTCAACTCTGAATTTTCCCTTATCCGTTTGAGCTGTCAGATATTGGAAAATTTTTCCTATCAAATCATCAACATTCGAATGATTACTATTATATAGAAAGTCATACATTCGCCATTTCCAAATGCCTTCACCTGCTATTACTCCCATTCTGGAATCGGTGGTTTCATTGAAAAAAATAAGAGGCATCTCAGTTTTAGTAGACCCTATTGTTTGATTGGCAAATATCTGTGCGGAATTAGGTATATTATACGATGCCATTGGAGAAATAAGTGGGGGTAGTCGTTCAATTAGCTTTCTTTGGACATCAGAGAGTGTAAAGAGTGAAAATGATTGGTTTAATGCTGGTAGCACTTCGTTGTATGATCCTTTATAATTTACCAGGGTTAGACCTATATTGAGTGAATTGAGAAACTGAATGTTTGTGGAACTTCCAACTATAAAAAGAACAGGTACTTTTGATTGTAGAATTTTTTGCATCTGAGGACCAAACTGTACTGTAGTTGTAGGCACTTGATTCAAGACTATCAGACCATAATTACTCAGTTCTTTAGTTTGAAATTCATGAATTAATACCATTTCAAAGTCATAATTATTACTACTCTCCATAACCCTTTGCATGGCAGCAATATCAGGATGAGGTGCTTCAGTTACTACTGCAATTTTTATCCTGTTTTCTTTAACCTCAATAAAAATATCTCTCTCATTATTGGCAGTATTAACCTCTTCCTGGAAAGATGTAACCCTAACTTTAAGCCTCATTAAACCTGCTTCTTTTGCATCTATTAAAGCCGGAATTGTAATAATCTGATTATGTGAAGCAACTCTAATTTCTTTTGTAAAGAGGGCGGAATTGTTTTGCGTTATTGTAACAACGCCTTGTTTATCGATGAGATCCACAGCCTGCAATGTTATCTCGACAGGAAAAAGATTGCCCTTAATGGCAGTTTTATTATGTCGTATATTTTGTATCCTTATATCTTTTTTAGAAGTTGAGTCGCCCATCTTTATTGTAAAAACAGGATATTTGCTGTTTCTGACTGTGTAAAGTGGGTCGCTTCCACTATTATATATACCGTCGCTAGCTAGGATGACAGCACCAATGTTTCTGTTATAATAACGGGTATTAACCTCTTTAAATAATGAAGATATATCAGTATACTGGTCTGTATAGTCGGGCTGCTCGTCAATGTCTATCTTTTCTCCAAATCTGAAGGTATGCACATCATAATTATCTCCTAGCTCCTCTATTAAATTTGATATATTATTAATGAATTCGCCTTTATAATATGTTGAATCGGAGTTCATTAATACAGATGATGAATTATCTATGCCTATTATGATCGCAGGCTTTACTGTATTTCTTTTAAGAGTTCTGAGCATGGGCGAAAGCAACAGAAATGCCAAGACAGTCACTGAAAGAAATCTCAAAAATGCTAAAAACCAGATTACTCTATTTGAAAATCCGGTATTACGGTTTTTCAGATAGAGTAAGCCGGAGATTAATGTTCCCAGAAGGATACAAAGTAAGATAAACCACCATGGGAAGGTGGTGATAAGTTTAAAGTTCATTTATTTTTTAAAACTAGTCATTTCCGAATAGCCTACTAATTTACCATTCTTATTATATGTTTCAGTTCTAACTGCACCCACATTCTTTGAATACCATTGAATTGCTGAATTTGACATTTTGAATAAGGTCTTTGTATCAATGTCGTATTTGATTTTATAGCACTCAAAAGTACCTGCGGGTGTTGTAACGTTTTCTATTGCTTCAACTTTACGGTTATAGATATTAACGCTCATATTCATAGGCATGGGGCCTGCCTGAAGAGACACTTGCATGGTACCATCAGGAAGGACATCACCAGGTTTAATTGTTGCCGGAAATTCTAAATCAGTTGCATCAATAGTTATTTCAGCATCTTTGGTATCCCCAAGACTCGACTGATTGAAGAAGTTCTTCATATCCATGTAGAATATGTTGTTTTCACATCTCATAGTAAGTTCTTGAACGCCAAGCGATTTATTCTTATTGTCGAATTGTTCACTTTTTGCTTCTATTATTAATTTCCCAGATTGTTGATTAACATTGGTTATGGTTTGCTGAATAGAACCGGTGAGCTTTCCTTTTGCATCAAAGTTCTTAATTTCAGTAAAAGTCCCTTTTTCTACAGGAAAGAAAGTTTCACAATTTTGTGAAGATACTGTTATAGCAAGAGCCATAAGCAGAGCTGATAATAAAATTCGTTTCATGCTATTAGTTTTTAAGGAATTAAAGTTATAGAAAATGCTGATACAATTGATCTGCAATAATGATTCTATGTGTGCATACCGCCGCAAACACTTAAAACTTGCCCTGTTATGTACGAAGATAAGTCTGAAGCTAAAAATAGGGTTGCATTAGCAACATCATCAGGTTTTCCACCTCTTCTTAAAGGTATTTGTTCAGCCCAACTCTTCCTTACTTCTTCTGAAAGCTTTGCGGTCATCTCTGTTTCAATGTATCCTGGAGCAATTGCATTACATCTTATATTTCTGGATCCTAGTTCCATTGCAATCGACTTGGTAAAACCAATTAAACCGGCCTTGGAGGCACTATAGTTTGATTGTCCGGCATTGCCATCAAGTCCAACTACTGAACTCATGTTAATAATTGAGCCATAGCGCTGTTTAAGCATGTATTTCTGAACAGCTTTAGTCATGTTGAAGATTGACTTCAAATTAACTTTAATTACGAGATCCCAATCTGCTTCACTCATTCTCATAAGTAAGTTATCTCGGGTGATACCTGCATTGTTAACAAGAATGTCAATCTTACCAAAATGTTCCGCTACCTTGTTTACCAACTCTTCACTTGCTTCAAATGAGCTTGCATCTGAAGCAAAACCTTTAGCTCGAACATTGTATGACATTAATTCATTCTCAAGTTCAATTGCTTTTTCATCATAACTTAAATCCGAAAAGGCGACATCAGCTCCGTGCATAGCAAATGTTAACGCGATAGATTTTCCTATACCTCTGGCTCCTCCGGTTATTAGGGCAACTTTTCCTTCTAGTAATTTCATTTTTTAATATGGTTGTTGGTTAGTATTTCTTAATCTTTTGATATCCATCTAACAAGGTTAAAATCTTGTCTATGTGGTAATAGAGGATGTTTAGGATAGAGCCTGAATGCGAAGTCGTATACGCCTGCTTGTTCAGTTCTTATCTCAATAAAGTATGTTACAATATTTCCATCTACTCCTGCTACTGTCATCTCCTCAATAAAGGCAATTTTCTGTACTTCATCATTAACTTTTTGACCAAAGAGAACTTCGAGTCCTAAGTCAGCAGGCGAAAGTTCATTTACGTTTATTACAATCTCTGCTATAAAATTTTCACCTAACCTAAGGGGTTTCTTGGTAGAATCAGGAATTGAAACTGAAACCACTTCAATACTCTCCCACCCTCTTAAAATTCTCCTTTTCCACGCTGCAATATGCCTTGCCTTATCATAATCATTTGCAAGTAAATCAGTTGACCTCTCAACCAATTTATTATAATACTTATTGAAATAGTCATCAACCATTCTTCTCATTGTGAATGATGGTGCAATTTCAGCTATTGTTTTTTTGATATGTGACACCCACTTGTCAGGAATTCCTTTGATATTCCTTTCATAGAAAGCAGGTACGATTTCGTTTTCAAAAGTATTATAAATATTTTCAGCATCCAACTCATCCTGGAATTGTTGATTATCATAAGACCTTTCTTCTGACAAAGCCCAGCCTGCTCCTTGTTTATAACCTTCAGCCCACCATCCATCTAGTACACTGAAATTGACAACTCCGTTCATTACTGCTTTTTCGCCTGAGGTTCCGGATGCTTCCAGTGGTCTGGTCGGAGTGTTAAGCCAAACATCAACACCCTGAACGAGTTTGCTTGCCAATGTCATGTCGTAATTCTCCACAAAGATTATTTTTCCAAAGAACTGTGGTAACATTGATACTTCAACAATTCTCTTTATCAGGTCCTGCCCGGCTTTATCAGCAGGGTGAGCCTTTCCGGCAAATATAAATTGAACAGGTCTTTCGGTATTATTTACTAGTTTTTCAAGACGTTCCATATTAGTGAATAGCAGGTGGGCTCTCTTATAAGTTGCAAAGCGTCTGGCAAAACCTATTGTCAAGGTTTCATGATGAATTGTATCGACGGTTTTCAGAATATTTTTTGGATTCTCCTGTCGCATTTTGAGATCGACCATTAGTCTTTGTCTCACATATTCAATCAGTTCTTTACGATGATCTTGTCGCAGTTTCCAGATTTCTTCATCCGGTACATCAAAGATCTTTTTCCATGTTTCTTTTTCATACTGTCTTTGGAGGAAATCTTCACCAAATGTTCTCTTATAAAGGTTCTGCCAACTAGGCGAAGCCCAGGTTGGTAAATGAACTCCATTGGTGACATGTCCAATATGCAATTCCTCTGCAAAGAATCCTTCATACATACCAACAAACATTTCACGACTAACTCTTCCGTGTATCAAACTTACACCATTCATTTCCTGCGAAAGGCGTGCAGCAAGAACACTCATTGAGAATTTTTCATCTGTTTTATTCTCAATGAATCGTCCCAGATTCATAAATGTGTTCCATGAGATGTTTAACCGGTCGGCATAATGAGGAATGTATGCCCTGAGTACATCTTCGCTGAAAGCGTCATGACCTGCAGGAACCGGGGTATGTGTTGTAAAAAGCTGTGTAGCTCTTACTATCTCAAGCGCCTGATCAAACGAAAAACGTTTTTCACTTACAAGCAAACGTAACCTTTCAATGCCAATAAAAGCAGCATGCCCTTCATTGCAGTGGAATATATCGGGTTTTAACCCTAAAGCCTTTATCATTCTTATACCACCTACTCCAAGTAAAAGTTCCTGCTTAAATCGGGTATCCCAGTCTCCTCCATACAGCTGATGTGTTATAAATCTATCAGCTTCTGAATTTTCTTCAATATCACAATCTAAAAGATAAAGTGGAATCCTACCTACATCCAACTTCCAAACTTTGGCATACAAACTTCTTCCAGGCAGGGCAATTGAAATCAATAACCAATCTCCGTTAGCCGTTCTTACCGGCTTTAAAGGCATATGAGTGAATTTCTGTGGGTTGTAGGTATTAACTTGATCTCCATGTGCAGTAAGTGTCTGCCTGAAATAACCATATCTATATAATAAACCAACGCCAATCAGATTAATATTCGAATCGCTGGCTTCTTTCAGATAATCACCTGCAAGTATGCCAAGTCCTCCTGAGAATATTTGAACAGTATCATGAAGCCCATATTCCATGCTGAAATATGCTATTTGATGCTTTGGCTTATTATGTGCCTGCTTCATGTATGATTCAAACTTTTCGTAAACATTGTCGAGTTGGGAAATAAATTCTTCATTATTCTCAAGGTCATGTATTTGATTGATAGTCAAAGACTCAATTAATGCCATTGGGTTATGATTAAACTCTTCCCAACGACGAGGATCAATCATTTTGAAGAGGTCAGTTGCTTCAGGGTTCCATGACCACCATAAGTTTCTTGATAATCTCTTAAGTCCGTTAAATCGTTCTGGTATACCTGGCTTAATCAGTACTTTATTCCATACCGGAGTATGATATTTCTTAACAGGGAAGGTCATTAGCAAATCTGGAGTCCTTTTATCTCTGAATAGCTCCTCACGTGAATCAGCTTTCCTTATTGCAATTGTGTATGCCGTACGATACTCATTTATAAGCTCTTGCCATAATGCAATTCTCGAAATTTCGAAAGCTTTGTTCCTTGCCTGCTGAATTTGCTCTGGATTAAGCTTGCTATATTGCAAAATAATTTCCGATATCTCAGAAGTAAGATTAACAGTATTATTTTCAGATCTTTCTAATACCCAAGCCCCAGGCTCGGGAGTTTTGTACTTTTCTCTTATCCATAACCCAAATCCGGCTAGTGACGTAGTAATTGTTGGTATATGGAATGCGAGACTTTCTAATGGTGTATAACCCCATGGCTCATAGTAAGAAGGAAATACAGATAAGTCGAATCCAATAAGCAACTCATAGTAAGTAAAATTAAAGATACCATCCCTTCCATTAAGGTATGAAGGAACAAAAATTAATTTTACTTTATCGTTCACTTTGTTGCCTAAACCGGCAACTAGTGCACGGTTTAATATACTGTCGTGTTCGGCATCATATAGTCCATGTGTAAGATATCTTCCTTCAACAGGTTCGCTGTTTTCTGAATTATTCAATCTGTCGACAAGTTTCTTACTTACACCCGACTGGTTTGCAGGTACTGTAATAAATGCAATTACATTCTTATCGAGATTACTATCTTTATTAAGTTTAGCCAATGCATCTATAAAAAGATCAATTCCTTTATTTCTAAATTCGTATCTGCCACTATTAATAACAAAAAGTGTATCTTCAGGCACTTCAATATTAAACATAGCGCTCGAAATCTGTAAGAGCTTTGTTCTTGCCATATCGCGGCGCACATTAAACTCATCATTGTTCGGAACAAACCCATCATCAAACCCGTTAGGAGTAATAACATCTACTTCACGACCTAGAAAATGTGAGCATTCGGTAGCTGTAATTTCACTTACAGTTGTAAAAGAGTCGCAATTAAGTGCTGCTGCCCTTTCGAGAGAAAACTTCGAAACAATGTCGAACCTTCGTGCGGTCGAATCAGGTTGATAATTCAGCAAATCACCATATAATGGAAGGTGATTACCTGCAATTGCTCTGCCTAAAGCTGTTGCATGTGTTGTAAAGATTGTACTAACCTGTGGCACTTTGTCGTGAAGATAAAGAACCCCTGTTCCTGTCATCCATTCATGAAAATGGGCTATAATTCTCTCCTTCGATGTGAGATTAAACTCATAAAAGTTCTCAATGATTTTTCCTGCCGCATAGCCAAACAAAGCAGGCTCAATATAATCCCATTGGCCTGAAATTGAATCAAGTTGATATCTTTCCCAAAAGTTGGCAAAGATCTTATCTTTAATCTGGAAATATTGAGTGAACTCAACAAGGATAGCTATAGGTTTACTTTTTATGTTCCATCTTCCGATTTTCAATCTTAAGCCCGATGCTTCAGCATGTTCACGCCAAGAGCGGTATATATACTTATCTTCTATAAAATCAGGATTACTGTTTGTCTCTTTCCATACATCAGGGCCTATGAGGATATAGTTGTCTCCAAGTTCTTCCTGTATTCCGGGTGCTTTGGTTGAGATAACTGTATATATTCCTCCAACCTTGTTGCATATTTCCCAACTTGTTTCAAAGATGTAGTCGGGCTTTAAAATGTTCTCATTCATTTCTTAAAAATATTTTATTGTGCACTCTTAAAAAGTAAGGGTGCCATGTTAGTTTCATCAGATGACAAACGTTCCATTGAAATAATTTGCGCAAATTTACAATGGCAATTCTTAACTAAAATAGGGTAAAAGTTTAGCAGCAATCTTCTTTCTATAATTCTCGATTGTTGTTTTACGGGGCTTCTTGATCTCATTAATTATTTTCTCAAGTTCATTCCTATAAGCAACAGGAAGTTTACTCTTAAGTTCGATTAGCTTATCTTCGGCCTTATCATATACTGAATAAGCTAGCTCTTTAATATCTATCTTATCGATGGCCTTTTTTAAGTCTTTTTTCGACAATGAAAATATAAGATCAAATTGCTGGTCTGCTTCAATACTGTTGGGCGCAACAACTCCGGGTCCTTCTGTCTCATTAATATTTTTAACTGAAGAATTCGCAAATTCTGGTTCTTCAGCACATGCAAGTTCAAGTCGGTTAATGAAGTCACTGAGCACATTCATATAATTGATAAATGCCTCATAGGGTGTTGTGTATGGATTAAAATATTTATGAACCGCACCATCTGAAAACCACTTGGTACACATATAATAAAAATGATCGGAAGTTTGCAGATATAACCAGTCGCGTTTTATCGACTCGTCATTACATCTATTAACCCTGTCTCTCAAGCTATATAGAATATCAAAAGCCTCATCCTGCATTTCATTACCAAGCCATGCAGTTAAGTCACGTTCTTCATCAGCCCAAGAAATAGGATCAGATACACCTACAGCTGCTACAGGTTGAAGCATATCAGCTAGCTCTGAAGGTGTTCTGAAGCCAAAATTTGTCTTTGCCAGAATCTCTTTAGGAAAAGCTCGCATAAAGTTAAAAATACCAGTTTCAGCCCATTGATGTTCTCCAAAAGTCTCATAGTCAAGAAATATATTAACTACATCCTGACTTTGGTAAGTATTTATCCATTTAGCGAATTTCTCGGCTGTAAGTGGCCACTCGATCCAACTATGATTAGAAAACCTGAAACCAATATCATCGCTCAACTGGAAATTACGTAGTAGTAGCTTTAATTTTGGATTCAAAGTATTGCAATACATGAAGTTTGGACTCTTCCAACCTAACACATGCTTTGCTCCTTCTGTAAGCATTACTTTGAAGCCCATTTCAAGAACTTTCTCTCCTATCTGATCAGAATATATTAACTCAGTATTTCTGAAGGCTGTTGGACGTTTTCCAAATAACTCTTCGATTGTATCGGAGTGTTTCAATACCTGATTCTTAAATTCTTCGGGATCTTTTAGTGACACAAGAGAGTGAGCATACGTCTCTGCTAAAAACTCAACATTACCTGTATCGGCAAGCTTTTTGAAGCTATCAATAACTTCAGGTGTATATTGTTTAAACTGATCAATTGCAATGCCTGAAATTGAAAAGGTTACTTTAAAGGCAGCACCATATTCCTTAATCAACTCAAGTAAGAGCCTATTCATAGGAAGGTAGGATCGCTCAGCTACTCTCTTTATAATTGTGCGGTTTTGATACTCATCATAATAATTGTGATTGCTTCCAATATCAAAAAAGCGGTAAGTTCTTAATCTATATGGTTGATGAATCTGGAAATAAAGGCAAATTGATCTCATAATATCTCTCTTTTATATATCACACTTTGTAAATCTGCTGATAAATTGTTTTAATGTGGCGTGCAGCATTCTCCCACTTTAAGTTTTCAACCTCTGTTGCACCATATTTGGTAAATGCTTTAGATAGACTCTTATAATGCAAAAGTGCGTGAATAGCATCGGCCATTGCATCAACATCCCAGAAATCGACTTTTAGTGCATGTCGTAATACCTCTGCCACGCCCGATTGCTTTGAAATAACAACAGGAACATTCGATCTCATAGCCTCAAGTGGAGAGATACCAAAGGGTTCTGAAACCGATGGCATCACATAAACATCACTTAGTGCAAACATTCTGTCAACGTTCTCTCCCTTAAGAAAACCTGTAAAGTGAAATCTTGATGACATACGTAGTTTAGCAACCCTTCGTATCATTTTTTCGAGTAAGTCACCGGTTCCGGCCATCACGAATCGTACATTTTTATCTCTTTGATATACTTTATGAGCTGCTTCAATGAAATATTCAGGACCTTTTTGAAAGGTAACTCTGCCGAGGAAAGTAACTACCTTTTCACGTACTGCTTTATCGTAAGTTATAAAATCCTCTCGGTCTGATGGTTCAACTGCATTATGCACAGTATAAACTTTCGAAGCGTCAATTCCGTAGCGTTCAATAACGATATTTCTTGTTAGATTGCTAACGGCAATAACCCTGTCGGCCGCTTCCATTCCCGAGCGTTCAATTTCAAATACTTGTGTATTAATATTTTCGCCCGAACGATCAAATTCAGTAGCGTGCATGTGTACTACCAACGGTTTGCCACTTGCTTTCTTTGCAGCAACGCCTGCTGGATATGTTAGCCAGTCATGCGCATGTATTAGATCAAATTTCGACTGTGATGCAATCTGCGCACCTACAAGTGCATATCTCGATACTTCTTCAAGTAAGTTAGCACCATACTTTCCTGAAAACTTATAGCTGGCATTAAATACTGAATCTTCACTTAATGTTTGCTCCGATTGCATCTTATCAACTGCGTAGTCAAATGCCAAAGGATCAACATAAGGTACAAGAATAGAGTTGACTTCAAGGTAAGTGATTTTCTTCCAGAACTCCAGCTGTTCTTTTTTGGTTATATTTATAGTTACATCACTGGCATTAATAAGTCTCACGGCTTCTTCACTCTCGTCACCATAAGCTTTAGGAACTACAAATAGCACCTCTACATCATTCTTCATCAGGCCTTTAGTCATGCCAAAACAGGCCGTACCCAGACCTCCGGTGATATGAGGAGGAAACTCCCAACCAAACATTAATACTCTCATCGCAATCAATATTAATTTATTCGTCTTTCTTAAAAAGTTCAATTTCTTAAAACTTCAACCTTAACTCAGATTGCAATTTACTTTGAATCATATTCTTTAATCATCTTATGTATTCTTAGCAGTTCTGCAACACTCCATGCTTGAGAAATTGCTCCTGCACCTTTATGAGGAGGATCTCCGTCGTATACTTCAGAAATTGTTCCAATTCCGTGCTCATCCATCTCAGACTCGAATGCATAGTAGATATCTTTAACCATCTGTAAAGCTGACTTCTGGTGAATTGAGAATATTCCTTCAACAAAATGTCCCAATAGCCATGGATGTACTGAACCTTGATGATATGCATGGTCACGCTGATTCTGATTCCCTTCGTATATACCCTTATAGAGTATGTTCTTCGGAGCTAAAGATCTTATGCCTCTTGGAGTAAGCAATTCCGATTTAACCCTCTCCAAAACGCTATTACGCATAGACTCAGGTATAGGAGTATAAGGTAATGAGGTTGCCAGTATTTGATTCGGTCGTACCGAAAAGTCTTTGTAATCACCGTGTGTATAGTCTGCAAGATAGCCGCGCTTCTCATCCCAAAAGTTATTTATAAATGATTCAGGGAATGCCTCTGCACGCTCCTGCCAATCATTAACAAATTCATAATCACCTGCTTCTGAGGCCAGTTGTAGTGCAAATAATAATGCGTTGTACCATAAGGCATTTATTTCAACACAGTATCCAATTCTTGGAGTGACCGGTTTGCCATCAACCATAGCATCCATCCAGGTGACTGCAAACCCGTGTTCACCACTATAGATTAAATTGTTGTCGTGGAGCTTTATATTATAATGAGTTCCTTCACGGTAGCCATAAAGTATTGCTTTCATGTGCTTTCCATACTCTTTCCAAAGTTTACCTGTGGTATTTGAGTATATTCCAAATTGTTGCAATGCCCAAAAGAACCACAAAGGTGTATCAGCAGCATTATAAACAGCTCTTTCACCAATTCCTCTATTGGGGAAAAGTGCACCTTTTAATTCCTGAATCATTGTGTCGATTATAGCTTTTGCTGTCTTGTGATCGCCTGATGCTAATGTTAAACCAGGCAGAGAAATAAAGGTGTCTCTGCCCCATCGTCCATACCACGGATATCCGGCTATGATTTCAGTTTTCTTGCCAGTTCTAACAATAAACTGCTGGGCGGCATTGATCAAACAGTTTTCAAAACTATCTCTAGGAACTCTACGTGTAATCTCATTTTTAAATAACCGGGAAAGTGAACTAGGATTTACTGGTTCAATACCGGCAGCAAAGAATATGCTTTCTCCCTTTTCTATAGGCAACTCAAAATATCCCGGTACGAACAAATCTTCAAGGCAATCATAGCCTCTTGCTTTTTCTTTAATGTATTCAATATTATAATACCAGTCTGGAACATGCACATACTCCGGCTTCTTTGAGAACTGCAGATGCAAGTATGAATAGCCCCTGTACATTCTAAGCTTTATTCCATTATCAACCTCTTCGTATCTGGTATCAGCATCGTAATTTGCCCTGGTAAGAGAGTGGATGTTTCTGAAGGCTAAGAATGGTTTAAATCGTATTCGTGTAGGCGAATGAGCCTCAACAAGAGTGTATTTAATAATCATTCTTCCATCTTTATTCGAGAACAGCATTTCTTTTGTAAGCTCAACACCACCAACTATATATGTAAGTTTGGGAAAAGGATCAGCGGTAAAATCTTTCAAATATTTATGTCCCTTAGGTGAAAATACTTCTCCCTGGTATTTATGTATAGCTAAGTTAAACTCGGCATTGTGTTGAATTACAGTTTCATCAAATGTGGACAATAAAACATGATTGCCTTCATCAATTGCAGGTTGTGGCATTACCAGCAGTCCATGGTATTTACGTGTATTGCAATTAATGATAGTACTACTGCTATATGCTCCTTCACGACTGGTTCTGAGAAGTTCCTTAGTTAAACTATATTCCAGATTGATTAGCTGGTTTTTTTCGAACGTTATATAATTCATGGCTGCTTTGTCAATTAAATAAACTTTGTTGACTTATGCAAAGATATACAATATTTACCCCAATTTTGCCACTATTGATTACCTGAATGTTAACAAATGTTTAAAATCAGTATAGTAACTTACCTTCCTTTGTTGGCCTGTAAAACAAGAAAAAATGTGAATTGTTTATAATAGCTTCCCTATAGATTCTATAACTCAAACAGAGCCTATTTGACTAATTGGTTCAGGCTTAGAATATTTTGTTATTTAATGAGTTTTATAACCTTTAGTGTGATACGTTGTTTTTGTTTTATAATATTTCAAACCATTTTACTATGTCCGACTTAATTAAGCCTTACAAAGTTATTAATACACCATTGGGAGATTTTAAATATATTGACCTTGCTTCTCTTATTAATAAAGGGATTAATGTTGATGAGTTTCCTTTTTGTATAAGAATACTTCTCGAAAATGTTATTAGAAACCTTGATGGTGTTTCTTTCACCGAGCGTCATCTCAAAAGTATTCTTAACTGGAAACCTCAGCCCGAGTTTGTTGATATCCCCTATCTCCCGGCAAGGGTGCTAATGCAGGATTTTACAGGCGTTCCTGCAGTGGTCGACATAGCTTCTATTCGCTCTGAAGTTGAACGTAAAAATAAAGATGCTTCAATGCTCAATTTGCAGGTACCGGCCGACCTGGTTATTGATCATTCAATTCAGGTTGATTTTTATGGCTCAAGTTACGCATACAACAGAAATGTTGAACTTGAATATGATCGAAACCATGAACGGTACGCCTTGCTCAAGTGGGCAAATGCCTCAATGAGTGGCTTTACTGTTCTCCCATCAGGCATGGGTATCTGTCACCAGGTTAATCTTGAGTATCTTGCGAAAGTAGTAACATACCGAAATGGTGTTATTTTCCCCGACACACTTGTAGGAACCGATTCACACACTCCAATGGTTAATGGAATTGGTGTTGTGGGTTGGGGTGTTGGAGGTATTGAAGCCGAAGCTGTTATGCTTGGTCAGCCTGTATATTTCATGTTACCGGAGGTAATTGGGCTTAAGTTAACCGGTAAACTCAGAGAGGGTGTTACCGCAACCGACCTGGTACTATCTGTTGCTGCCTTGTTACGCAAAAAAGGTGTTGTTGGTAAATACGTTGAAGTTTTTGGTGATGGATTGAATAATCTTACAGTTCCCGATAGAGCTACTATTTCAAATATGACCCCCGAATTCGGATCAACTGTTACCTTCTTTCCTCCTGATGACAAAACTCTTGAGTATCTTGCTGATACAGGGCGTAGCAGAGAGCATATCCAAACTGTTGAAACCTACCTTAGGGCTAATCTAATGTGGCGACAGAATGAGGATAAAATAAAATACTCTGACGTGGTCGAGCTTAATCTTGATGATGTGGAAACATCACTTGCTGGGCCCAAACGTCCACAGGATCGCATTCCGCTAACTCAAATGAAAGAGACTTTTATCGAATTACTTCGTAGTAGTTATTATCGCAAGTATATAAATCTGGATGAGAGAGATGAGGCTCGTTGGCTTGGTGAAGGCGGAAGTTTACAGGAATTCGAAGAGGAGAAGCATGAAACTGACAAAACAGTCGCTAAAGCCGGTATTGAAATCGGTACAAAGAAATATTTTGAAGGACTTAAAAGTGTTAAAATAAAGATAAGCAACAGCAGGATCCTGCTAAGCGATGGCGCTCTTGTCATTGCTTCAATAACAAGTTGTACAAACACAAGCAACCCAAGTGTAATGATTGGTGCTGGACTAATAGCAAAGAAGGCAGTTGAAAGAGGACTCGACACAAAGCCATGGGTTAAAACCTCCATGGCCCCTGGATCAAAGGTTGTTACAACTTATCTTGAAAAGTCTAATCTAATGCCATATCTTGAGGCTCTTGGTTTTCATCTGGTTGGCTATGGTTGTATTACATGTATTGGAAACAGTGGTCCACTACCAGCTCATATTACAAAAGCGGTCACCGAAAATGAGCTTATCGTTTCATCAGTTCTTTCAGGAAACCGTAATTATGAAGCCCGAATTCATCCACTGGTTAAGATGAATTTCCTTAGTTCTCCTCAATTAGTTGTTGCTTATGCTATTGCTGGTCGAATAGATATTGATCTTTATGAAGAGCCTATTGGTTATGATCCAAATCTTGAACCTGTTTATTTAAAAGATATATGGCCCGACTCAAATGAAATAAGGGAGGTAATGAACAGTGTACTTAGTGCCTCTGATTATATAGAAAATTACTCCGATCTCTTTAATAAAGATGAGAAATGGAATCAACTTCAGGCTCCTTCAGGCGAATCTTATAAGTGGGACCATACTTCAACGTATGTGAGAGAAGCGCCGTTCTTTAAAGATATTTCAACTGTTCCAGAGCCACTTAGAGATATAATGAATGCTCGTGTGCTTCTCAAACTTGGCGACACAGTAACTACCGATCATATATCACCAGCAGGTTCCATCTCCGAAGAATCACCAGCAGGCAAATATCTAAAATCACTGGGATTCGAAAAAAAGGACTTTAACTCTTATGGATCACGCAGAGGAAACCATGAAGTTATGGTAAGAGGGACTTTTGCAAATGTTCGCCTAAGAAATCAATTAGTTAACCGCGAAGGTGGTTGGACAATTTACCACAATTCTGCAGAAGAGATGACTGTTTATGATGCAGGTATGAAGTATATAGAAGAACGTATCCCTACTATAATCATTGCAGGTAAAGAGTATGGTAGTGGCTCTTCACGCGATTGGGCAGCAAAGGGCACTAATCTATTAGGAGTTAAAGCAGTTATTGCCGAAAGCTATGAGAGAATCCATCGTAGTAACCTGGTTCAAATGGGTGTTTTACCCCTTGAATTTTTACCTGGTGAAAGTAGTTCAACGCATAATCTATCCGGTAAAGAAATCTATGATATTATAGGCATCACGGCTGTTACACCACATAGCAAGTTAACTGTTTCGGTTAATAAGAATAATGGTAGCAACTACGAGTTTCAGGTAATTGCACGATTAGATTCGCCAACCGAAATTGCTTATTATCAGAATGGAGGTATCCTTAATTTTGTATTGCGAAGGTTCCTCAATTCATAATTGAATCGTTACATTATAACTATCTTCTGCCTGTAGGTTTGTCCTGCAGATTGCACTTCTATGAAGTAAACTCCTGAATTCAATGAACCTAACTTTAATACATTGCCGGTTATAGTTTGTCTGTCACATACTTGTCCAAGTTTATTATAGAGCTCTACAAGTTTATCAGAGTTTTCCTTAAGTCCATCAATATATAGAATATTGGTTGCCGGGTTAGGATAAATCTTTATGGTCCCGGATTCAATGTTGTCTGCTGGTATTAAGCAAGCTTCAATAACCTCAAATGTGGTGTTACAGCCTAAAGCATTTGTATGAATATTTGAAATTGCATTCGGAAGTGCAAGGAAAGAGCACACACTATTTACATTGCAAATTGATAAAGCGCTGTTTGTCCTGATAAAAAGTGATGTAATAGAATTGGGATCTATTGAATCAATTCCCCATAAGCTTTTAAGACGCTGGTTTCCCGATATTTCAATCCTTCCATTAATGGAAGTTAGATTAACAAGTCCATATAAATACTCAATTACGTTATTATCAGAGATAATTAGATTTTCACCTACCGAGGTTAGGTTACTTAATGCCGTTAAACTCTGAAGGAAACTGTTTTGATTAATTTGCAAGCTCTTACCTATTGATTGCAGTGAATTAAGTCCATTAACATTTGCCAAGCCAATATTTTCAGTAATTACAAGATTTCGGCCAACTGTATGAAGATTGTTTAATCCTTCTAAACTTGCAAGTACATTAGTATACTTGATTTCTAAATCTCCGGTTATTTGGTTGAGACCACTGAAGCCTGTTAAATTAACAAGACTGCTATTACCATGTATTCTAAGGTTAGAAAGTTCTGAAACATTTGAAAATGCTGATAAGTCAACCAAAGCATTATTATTTCTGATCGTAACATTTATGGATTGGTTCTGACCCTCGAGTCCTGCAAGAGAAGTTAATAGAATGTTTTCGGTAATATCAATCTCAATACCTATAACTACATTCTGTAAGGCTGCTAATGAAGTCAACTGGTTATTGCCTGAAATGAACATACTTTCTACACTTGTCAGGTTATTTAAGCCGTTTAAGTTAGCAAGTGATGTATTTGAAATAAATAATTGATTTATCGAAGTGATTACATTCAGTCCGTTAAGGTTGGTTATGTCAGATCCTTCAATAGTAACCTGACCATCAAGTTGAGTGCACCCGGGATGCATCGACTGAAAATTATCAACATCTTGCTGGGTGTTTAACTTCAGAACATCAGGACATTGTGAATATCCAAAAATGACAAAAAGTAGTAATGTTGCTACGAGTAGTTTTCTTTTCATGATATTACATTTAATCAGGTCAAATTTATGAAAAACTTAGATTGAAGTGTCAATAAATAGTAATGTTTAGATATACTTTCGTTGTAATTTTTTGTTATATATTCATTATCAGCTATATACCCTTGCAACATTTTTGATTCCATCAAGTTTGCTTTCTGCTTTCCTCAGAATACCATTTAGAGATATAAAATCGGGTTATTCCGTGTATGATAGTCGATCCAAAAACTATATAACTTACAATCATCCATAAATGATCAAAGCCATGCTCAAAAAGTATAAATGAAGTATAAAAAAGAGCAGCAATTCCTATCGGTCCAAACCATCCAATAAGGAGTAAATCTATTGATGATAGTCTTTTAATAAGAGGTTTTAGTGCCAATAAAACGGGAATTCTTTTAAACAAAATGATTAAAACAAGCATTATTGAAAGCTCTTCAATTTGAGGTATCCATAATTTGTAGGGAGCAATCAGGCCAAAGAGGAAAAATCCCGGTATTACAAATAAACGCTCCATTGCATCAGGCATCTTTTCTTCTTCAATGTGTTCTGATTCTGATATTACTGAGTTTGTTGCAACTCCTGCAGTAAATACTGCAATTATGCTATTAAGATGAAGTATTTCAGCCAATCCAAATATGAAAAATGTCATAGCTATCGAAAACCCAAGCATAGAGCGCTCATCTACAAAACCTTTTTTATGAAAATAATGTAGAAGTTTTCCGAATATATAGCCAAGAGCCGTTGCTAAAATTATGCCTGCAATATTTTCTATAAGAAAGACCTTGCCAATAAATTCCATTATTGCTGGTACAACCGGTTTAATGATCAGCAAAAATGGTAACATCACAAACAAAAAGGCAAGTCCGTCATTAGCGCCCGATTCAAATGAAATTATGTTCCTTATATGCTCTGGTATCATTTTCTTTTGAATTTTTGATGATACTATAGATGAAATTACTACTGGGTCGGTAGGTGTTAGAATAGCTCCTAATAAAAGGCAAAAATGAATTTCGAATCTGAAAACAGTAAATACAATTATCGATGACAGTATCCACATACCGATCATACCAAGAACTACTACTAATGATATCTCTTTTCGATACTTTTTAATATTTTTGTGAGGCATCTGAAATGCCGTAGAGATTAGGGCAATTGCTAATGTAAATCTTGTAATAATATCAAGTAGTCCATGAGCATCAATGATCTTAAAGTAACTCGAATTGCTAACATTTAGGCCAAAGCCGATAAGCATTGCAACCATTGGCTCCGAAAAGAAACTCCGTGTTATGACTTTTGAAAAGTAACTGGTCAATATTATTATTGATCCAATTATCACAAGTATTATGTAGACTTTCTGTTCCATGGGTGTTATTAACTATAACACCCGATGTTGGATTTAGATAAATAGAAATGAAACAATTTATCTTGTAATAAGTACCTTAGTTGCAGAACTGGTTTTACCGCATCTAACATTTATGATATACATACCTTCGGGAATTTTGCTTAATTCAGTATTTGAAAATGATATTGTGTTCAATCCGTGTTTCAGCATTACTCCTTTCTTAGAAATAACAGTCTGTCCGAAAGTGTTAATTACATCAAAATCAGCTTTCTGCACTTGAAGCGAATTTACCTCAACCAAAATCATTGCTAATTGATTCTTATAATAAGGATTAGGAAAACAGTTAGTAATTGTGAATGATGGCAATGGTTTATCTGATTTTGATGCATTGACATTAAGATCTTCAATATTTAACTTATAGGCTCCAAGTCCATAGGTACCTATGAGTATGAAATTCTGCTGCTTATGTATCTTCATAGCTGTAACCGGAACATTTCCAAGAGTTCCGTTTAAACTATTCCACTCAATACCTCCATTGTTAGTGTAAAACACACCTGCATCTGTTCCAACAAAGTATCTGTCGGGTCTCGACGGATCAGCAATAAATGCATTTACTGGCAAATCAGGTAAATTGCCGTCTATAGGTTGCCATGTTGAACCAAGATTAGTTGATTTATATACATGAGGAACCGCTTCATCCCACCTAAAACCTGAGCATGTAGCATAAATTGTGTTAGCATCAAAGGGATCATTGGCGACCCGTGTAATCCATCTGTCTGGCAATCCTGCACTAATGTTTGTCCACGTAGCTCCTGAATTTGTACTTATATGAACAAGTCCATCGTCACTACCGGCAACTACAATTGAAGGATCAATGGTTGATATCGATAAGGTTGAAATAGTATGAAATGTACTGCCATCATCACCTTTTGTGAGATCACCACTTACTGGTGACCAAGAGTTTCCTCCGTTTGTGGATTTCCACACCCTGTAAGTTCCAAAGTATAATGTGGTCGGCGTTTGCGGATGCATTATAACAGGTGCTGACCAGTTAACTCTGTCAGATGACCAATAATTATTTATGGGAAACATTGAAGATCCGGCATTTGTAGACTTATGCAATGCTCCCCACTGATATTCGGCATAAACAATATTTGAGTTTGTATAATCAACCAGGCAATAGAATCCATCACCTCCAAGTATTGCATTCCAATCGTTTAAGTTTCCAGTTGCAGTCCTTACTGTATTATTATCCTGGGTGCCACCATATATTCTTTCAGGCTTAAGGTTGTCAACTTCAATGTCATAGAACTGTGTGAGCGGCAGATTATTGATCTTAGTCCAGCTAACTCCAAGATTGTCGCTAGTGTACAAACCACCATCATTGCCTTCAAGCACTGTTGATGTCAGTGGGTCAATCCACATTGCATGATGATCAACATGTATATCATCAATATTGTAATATCCTGCGAGCTGTGTCCATGAATTTCCACCATTGAGTGTCATATATAGATCAACACCTAAAACCCATGCGATCATAGGATTAGACGGATGAACCCTTATCTGCCCGAAGTACCAGCCGAAACTACTATTCATTCCCTGTATCACTTCATCATTGGTTCTCGACCATGAAATACCTCCATTGTCTGATCTGTACACTGCAACCTCATAACGGTTATCATAAAATGCATAAATAATCTGTGGATTTGAAGGTGATATTGCAAGGCCAATTCTACCAATGTCGTTGCCCTGAGGCAAGCCACCACCTACAATATTCCATGTGTTGCCACCATCAACCGACATATATACCCCTGATCCAGGTCCGAAAGATCGACGATAATTTAATCCACGCATACGTTCCCACATTGAGGCGAATAGGATATTAGGACTTGAAGGATGCTGAACTATATCAATTGCCGAAACTGAGTCATTAACATACAGAACCCTCTGCCATGTCAAACCACCATCATCAGTACGGTATATCCCTCTGTTACCGTCAGGTGTAAATAAATTACCACATGCTGCAACAAATACTCTGTCGGTATTATTATAATCAACAACTATGCGCCCAATATAAGCTGATTCTTCCAGTCCTGAATGCTGCCATGTTTCACCACCGTTGACGGATTTATAAATACCATTACCTCTAAAACTTTGGCTTGATGCGTTTGCTTCACCGGTTCCAACCCAAACTACATTACTTACAACAGGATCAATTGCTATATCCCCAATCGAAATTGTAGCAGCAGTTGAAAACACATTTTCCCAACTGCCTCCATTGTCATTACTTTTAAAAACACCTCCCGAAGCTGCACCTATTAATATTGTATTTGGTGATTCATGCTGCATTACCTCAATATCAGTAATTCTACCACCTATGTTGTACGGACCGGCAAACTGCCAGTTAACCGAATTTCTTGACGAAATACTATGCATTTCCGAAGCTTCATTCATAGCTTTCAGATATGATTCACTCTTTATCTTGCCATAAGGATATGATCTTTGTCTATCGAGCCAATCATTTGGTATTGCGCCAGGCCCATCAGCAACACTTAACCTGCTGCTCATAACAGAATGTTCGACTAAATATGGTTTACTGTTATTGCTCGACGAGTTTTTAATCATGTTCGTTGCTAAAGCAGTAAATATCACAATTATAACAAGTGCCGAAATCACAGCTGCAGTTATCTTATAAACCGTTAAAGAGTATTTTTTTTTCATAAACAGGATATTGAATGGTTGTACAAATATAGTTTATTACTAACTTCGGAAATAAATTTGTTGAATGTGTTTTTGCGACTCCTGGCTCAAAGTGGCAAGCATTAATAACTGTGAAATATAATTGAGCGATTGAGAACGTTAATAACAATTCTTTGTTTATAACTTCAACCTCAAGATAATAAAAAAAGATATTTTTTTTGCTATCTTAGCATCCTCCCCGGCTGATAATTAATATCAACTTTTGGAAAATTTTCATTCAATGACCAAAAAAAGGAAATTAATATTATTGGCTGAGGACGACGATTCTCATCGTTTCCTTTTCAATAAAACGGTCAGCCAGCTGCCCATTGATGCTGTCGTGATAAATGTAAAAGATGGGGTTGATCTTCTTAGCTATCTCGAAGATGACACAAATGATATTCCTGATCTGATATTCCTTGACATAAACATGCCACGAATGAATGGCCTTGAGTGTTTAAAGAAGATTCGCGAAGATGGCTATCACCCTCATGTCCCAATAATTATTTACAGCACTTCCGACGAAGACAGAGACCGTGCTGAAGCATCAAAATACAACGCGACTCTTTATTTGGTAAAAGATGGCAATAACCGCTCCCTTGCTAGAATTCTCATTATGTTGCTTTCGGGAAAAACTGTAGTCGATAATATGATGATTCTACCTTCATATGATACATTGCGAAGAAATTCAGCATTTTAACTTTTTTTCTATGGCCCTATTTAATCTATATTCAAAATATACTTATCTTTGCACCTTAAATGATTGAGATTATGTACATAGCAAACCGATTCTACACAAATCCATTTGAAAAACATATCGATAAGCTTGAAAAAACAAGCTATCAGTTACAGAATAACCTTTCAACAGGTAATTCACAGATAAACAGCGAAATCACTGCCGATCAGCAAGCTTATGTTGATGAAGCAGTTGAGCATCTTAAAGTAGCTATTGAACGCTTAAAACGCCTCGATAAGAGAAAATAAGGTGCATTGCAATGCATGCCAACACCGGCATCTCTCAGCTCAGGAGAGTCTGAAAGCAAAACATAATTACCTGCTTTCCAAGCTCTCCGACTGGAGTGGAGTCATTGAGAATGTTATTGGCACTGCCGATGAAAACCGTCTGGCATATCGTGACAAAGTTAGTCTTGCAATGCAATGCATTGACGGGCTTTGGCAGTTTGGTATGATAAGGCATAAGGTTCTCGTTCCTATACACAATTGTCCTGTTCATACTCCACGCGTTAATAGTGTTATCCAATTATTGCAGAAGCATTTGCCCGATTCCCGGGTATTTCCGGCTGTAAGATTCGTTCAGTCAGGCAAGCAGCTTACACTTATCATCAAGAGTGCATCACTTCCCGATGTATCCTTTTTTGAAAGGGAGTTTCTGGATGAGTTCTTTCAGCTTGGCATGGAAGGACTCTGGTTACATCTTTTCCCTTCATCTGGAAAAAAGGTATTTGGTAAAGGAGGGTGGAATCTCATTGCAGGAAAACCTACTTCACTTGATGACTCAGGGCTTTTATATGGTCCGGCAGCATTTCAGCAACTCCTTCCCGATCTTGCATTTAAAGCGTTACACCTGTCGTCCGAATTTCTTAAGATCGATGAAAAATCAGCTATTATCGACCTTTACTCAGGAACAGGAGTAAGTTTAAGATTCTGGTCAGTAAGTGGAGTTGATACCATTGGAGTTGAAATGTTTCCTGAAGCTGTAAGGCTTGCTCGTTTAAATGCTCCTAAAGCCTCAATTCTTATTGGCAGATGCAGCGACCGAATACCTCAATTAACTTCTTGGTTTAAAGAGCGTAAAGATACCATAAGTAATCAAGTGCTTTATGTAAATCCACCACGTACCGGTCTTGAATTCAAGGTTTCATCTTGGATTACTGAAACTTACAAGCCTTCAAAGATGGCTTATCTTTCATGTAATGCCATTTCACTGAAACGCGACCTTTCCTTACTTACAAAAAGTGGTTTTACTGTTAACCGGATAATCCCTTTCGACTTCTTCCCGCAAACCCGTCATGTTGAAACTTTAACGCTGTTAAATTATTCAAAATGAAATTTTTATAAGCATTCAGGAGGCTCATCCATACTAGCTCTATTGTAGCTAATCTTATATAAAATCAAAGCTAACAGACTATTTCCTTATATTTGTCCGTTATTACGATCATGATGAAGAAACTCAATTACTTTTTTATTTTTCTAACACTCTTATCACTATTGGCAGTTTCATGCGTCAAAGAGGATGAAATTGATACCGATCCATCGGTTAAACTACAATTCTCAACCGATACTGTCCTTTTCGATACAATCTTCACAACCGTCGGTTCTGCTACTCAGGTTTTTAAGATTTATAACAATGGTAATAAGAAAATAAACATCTCTTCAATTCATCTTGGCAGAGGAGCTTCATCACCGTATCGTTTTAATATTGATGGGGTTTCAGCTCTCGAAGTGAACGACATTGAGATTATGGCTAAAGATAGCGCCTTTGTGTTTGTTAAGGTTACTATTGATCCTAATGAAGCCAACGCACCTCTTGTTCAACAGGATAGTCTAGTGTTTACAATTAATAATAATGTTCAGGATGTTAAACTCATCGCCTGGGGACAGGATGCACATTTCTATAATCGCGCAATCATAGGATCTGACTATGTTTTTGAAGCCGATAAGCCTCATGTTATTTATAATTATCTTATAGTTGACTCATTATATACCCTTGAAATAATGGCTGGTGCCCAGGTGCACCTTCATGCCGGAGCAATGCTTGTAGTTTATAATAGTGGTAGCTTAAAAGTAAGGGGTACCAAAGACAATCCGGTAGTTTTTCAAGGCGATCGTCTCGAAGATAATTTTAAAGAGCTACCCGGTCAATGGGGGCGTATCTGGTTGTACCCAGGCAGTATTAACAACGAAATTGACTGGGCAATAATCAAGAACGGCGAAACAGGTATTCAGGTCGATACTACCGGCAATTCAACGAATCCTACACTAAGAATTTCAAATAGTCAAATCTATAACATGACCGGTATTGGCCTTCTTGCCCAAGGTACTACTATCGAAGCGGCTAATCTTGTAATTGGTAATTGCGGGAGTTATACTTTAGCTCTAACATTAGGCGGATCTTATGATTTCAGGCATTGTACCTTTGCAAATTACTGGAATAATTACCAGCGACAGAATGGGATGATCCTGAATAACTACTACTTTGATGTCAATAAAAATGAGCAGCCCCGCGCTTTAGAGAAAGCTTATTTCGGCAATTGCATTATCTATGGCCAACATAATGATGAGCTAACTCTCGATAAATCCAAATCGTCAGTAGCATTTAATTATCTATTCGATCATTGCCTTATAAAGACTACATTAAATACCTCTAACAGCGAGAATTACATCCAGACAATAAAGAATCAGGAACCATGGTTTCGTGATCCGCAGAAATTCCAATATCAACCTGATAGTACGATATCATCTGTTATCAATAAGGGTTCATTAGATGTGATTAACATGTCGCAGTTTAATCTAACTCTTGATCTTGAAGGCAATAGTCGCGTTAATGATGCCGCACCTGATTTAGGAGCATACGAGTTTATTGAAACGCCCACTCTAAGGAAACGTCGTTATTAGAATATCCATAAGCGCTTACGACGCATCTATAACCCCTTTTTTGATATTTCTACCAGGATTACGCCCCTGTCGCGCTGATAGTGGCAACAAAGCTTTTGACAAAGCGCTATGGTACAAACTTCTTTTTCTCAAACAGGTGTATAACAAGAAAGGATCGAATAACATTATAAGCGATTTTTAAGCGTTGTTTAAACGTTCTTTAAGCGATAAAAAGACGCTTAAAAGACGCTTAAAGGACGCTTAAAGGACGCTTAAACATAAAATCTAATATAAGAAACCAAAAACAGCTTCTTCAAAAGCGCAAAAATAGAAGAGACCGCCCCTTTATGAGACAGACTCTTGATTTTGGTAGATAAGGTTTTCTAAAAAGAAGTAAAAGCTCCGTTAGGAGCTTAATTTTTGTAATAAGACCCTCAAGATAAAAGCTCCTATAAAGAAGCATTAGTTGGCTAAATACCAATCGAATTATATCTCTACTTTCTCTTTTTTGAGCAGCTCTAACATTGCACTACCAATTTCAGCCGGCGAATCAACAACATGAACACCACAATCGCGAAGTATAGCCTTTTTTGCTTCAGCGGTATCACCTTCACCACCTACTATCGCACCTGCATGTCCCATAGTTCGTCCTTTTGGTGCAGTAGCACCGGCAATAAAACTAACAACCGGCTTATTGCCATGATCCTTAATCCAATAGGCAGCATCAGCTTCCATCGATCCACCAATTTCACCAATCATTACAATACCCTTTGTCTCATCATCAGCCATAAAAAGCTCAACTGCATCGCGAGTAGTAGTTCCAATTATTGGGTCACCGCCTATTCCAATGGCAGTAGTTTGTCCTAAACCTGCCTTTGTCAACTGATCAACAGCCTCATAAGTTAAAGTTCCCGAACGACTTACAATGCCAACAACACCCTTCTTATGTATAAAACCAGGCATAATTCCAATCTTAGCCTCCTCGGGAGTGATAATACCCGGACAATTAGGACCAATTAAGCGACTGTTACGACCTTTTAAATATTCTTTAGCAACTATCATATCCTTAACAGGAATACCTTCTGTTATGCATACAATAACGTTAATACCTGCATCGGCAGCCTCCATTATGGCATCTGCAGCAAAAGCTGGTGGAACAAAAATTATTGAAACATTAGCTCCGGTACTGTCAACAGCCTGTTTTACAGTGTTAAACACTGGCTTTCCAAGATGAAATGTTCCGCCTTTTCCAGGAGTTATACCTCCAACCACATTGGTTCCATAATCAATCATTTGCTGTGCATGGAACGTTCCTTCAGTACCGGTGAAGCCCTGTACTATAACTTTTGAGTCCTTGTTGACTAAAATGCTCATAACTTGTTTTAGCTAGTAGTGTAAATATTTATAACCCCTAAAAATCAAATTTCGTTAATTTTGTTCAATAATATAAAGTGATTTTGTTTTTTTTATTTCAGAGGTTCTACCTTTAACCGATTTTTATAAAGCATTTAAACATTAAAGCTATGACTCAAAGCTACTTATCGTCGAATGATACAATCTGTGCCATTTCATCAGCCAACGGCACAGGAGCAATTGCTCTGGTCAGGCTTACAGGCCAAAAAGCTATTGAAATCCTAAACAGGATCTTCGTACCTTCGAGAAGAGAAACAAGCACCGGCGATTTTCAGTTTAACAAGGCAATCTTCGGAAAGATCTTTATAGATGGAGAACTTCTAGACGAAGTTATTGTAACTGCTTTCCAAAACCCATACTCCTATTCCGGACAGGATCTTGTTGAAATCTCATGTCATGGCTCTATTTACATTCAACAACAGCTCATTGAATTACTCATCAGTAATGGCGCACGACTTGCACAACCGGGTGAGTTTACATTCAGAGCTTTTATGAATGGTAAGATGGATCTTTCGCAGGCTGAGGCTGTTGCCGATCTTATAGCCTCAAATTCCGAAACATCACATAAAATGGCACTCAAGCAGATGAAAGGTGGCTTTTCGGGCAAGATATCAGAATTGAGAGCCCGCTTGGTTCATTTCGCCTCTATGATTGAGCTTGAGCTTGATTTTAGCGAAGAAGACGTTGAATTTGCAAACAGAGAAGATCTTAAAAACCTGCTCACTAATATAAATACTGAGATCAATAAACTACGATCATCTTTCTCCTTGGGCAATGTTATGAAACAAGGTATTCCGGTTGCTATTGCAGGAAAACCTAACGTGGGTAAATCAACACTTCTTAATGCAATTCTCAGTGAAGAGAGGGCTCTTGTTTCTGAAATTCCAGGCACTACACGCGATGCAATTGAAGATACAATAAATATTAACGGCATTAATTTCCGCTTTATCGATACAGCAGGACTCCGACATACCAACGATACAATTGAAAGTATGGGCATTGAGCGAACTTACGAAAAATTGAACCAGGCATGGATTGTTCTCTATGTATTTGATATAACTGACATTACTGTTGATGAAATCGAAGATGCACTTACTGAAATTCGAAACCAGCTCGACGATCCATCAAAAACCATAATTCTTATCGGGAATAAAACTGATATGCTGACAGAATCACCGCATGTTTTCAAACACCTTGTAGATCTCGAGGCAATCTTTATCTCCGCTAAGCGTGATGAAAATATCAATCTTATAGCTGAACGATTGCTCGATGCAGTACAACTTAACCAACTTACTGACCAGACAATTGTCTATAACATGCGTCATTTTGAAGCTCTTAACCAGGCATCTGTATCAATAGGTGATATTACTGCCGGTTTTGAACAAGGAATTCCGTCCGATCTTATTGCAATTGATATCAAACAGGCACTACATCATTTAGGTACAATAACAGGTGAAATCACCAACGAAGAGATACTTAACAGTATCTTTGGAAGATTTTGTATCGGGAAATAGCCAGTCCCAATTTTTCTATTCACGTTTAACCCATTTGCCATGCGATGGTAAAGCCTCTTCATTCCAGTTGCTAACAAGCATTCTGAGACCCCGCGATAACTCCTCACCATGCATTGCTGTCCCATGTCCGGCAATCATAGTCGCAGGATCTAGTTCAACCAGTTTTTTAACAGACACAAATGCCTCATTCCAGTCAGTAGTAAGATAAGCCGGCGGACCACAAACTTCAGTTTTTTGAACCAGTACACGGTATAGAGAATCTTGTTTTACGGTTACTATTGCATCTGCAGAAAGCAATAAACGATCAGCAGGCCTGAAAAGAGCCACTTGTCCGGGTGAATGCCCCGGTACATGAACCCATTGCCAGTCGGGCAATACTTCAATCATACCATCATTACTGAGTGGTTTCAGATACTCTTTAATATCAACTGGTTCAATCGGGTACATTGAAGATATTTTAGCTAATATACCACCTTCAACAGATGTATCGGGTTCCGGATAAGGTAGTTCACCAGTAAGATATGGAAACTCAGCCTGATGCGCATATACCGGGCACTTCCATACTTTAAGCAGCTCGACAATACTTCCTATATGATCAAAATGTCCATGAGTCAGGATTATGGCTTTTGGGTAATTACCTTCACCAAATCTATCACGAGCTTCATCCATTATCTCGTTTGCTGATTTAGGCATTCCGGCATCAACCATAACCCACGAACTTCCGGGAGTTCCAATCATAACAATATTCACTATCTGGTTTGTATAATAAGCAACATCAGGCCTTACTTCTCTCATTTTACCGCTATCAATCGAAGTCATCGGTATTGTTTTACTATCTTTTGGCTCTTTCATAAGGTTATATTTAATTCAAATCTTTTACTTAGCAATTGATATGTGCTTCTATATCAATTTATTATAAACCTAATAATGCATAGTCAGGTTCAACATTAAATGTAAATTAAGGCAATTACTCCAATTTGCGAATTTAATGATCCCCATTACTCCCAGTAGATTTAAGCTAGTTTATGAAAAGCAATAAGTAAAAAAGCTCCCGAAGGAGCTTAAAATACCGGACTCAATGAGTTGCTATTTGTTATAGTTACAGTTTAAAGCCTACTGTTAATGTTACAATGTCAACTTTGGCTTCACCTTCAAATTTTTCTGACAATCCTCCTGATTTCATTTTACCTTCCATATCGTGTTTGCCAAGTGCGTAGTAGTTAATAGCAATTGAAGTTTTCTGGTTCAGGATAATACCCCCGCCAATTTTAACACCCAGATTGCTGGCCATATCTATCTCCGTAGTTACTTTTGCACCATTGGCTTCTATTTCCATGTCAGTTATTTTCAAAAAATTAAGTGCTAGTCCACCATTAGCAAACAAGCTAACTTTCTCGTCAGCTAGAAAAGTGTAGTTTAATCCTACTGTTAAAGGTATATTAATATACTTGAAAAATGTTATATCGGGGTTTCTTACACCAAGTTCTTTATAAAAATCTTCAACATCATCTTTGTAGCCTCTCTGTAAGCCATTGTAGTTAATGTCTATACCACCAAATAATCCTAAACCATTTTCAGTTAAAGGGTATACATACTTAAGACCCACGTTCAATCCAACTGCTGCTCCTCCATCATCTTCATCAAGAATATCATCTGCAGCAAAATCTGAAACCGGCATTGCTGGTCCAAAATGTAATGAAACACCCTCCTGCGAATGCGCTTTTGTAATAAAACAGAATGCCAGCAGCACGAAGCTAATAATCTTTAAATTCTTCATTTTTTGTGATTTAGTTGTTAATAAATATGTATATTTTGACCAATGTCAATATCACGAAATTATGAAGGTTTTAATTATAAAAAAAATGTTCCTAAAATAAATTATTAACAGGACGAGATATAAGGTTCAATGCTTCGCGTTCAAAGCTACGCGTTCAAGGTAGTTGAATGTGGTTCAATGCCTCGCGTTCAATCTAGTTCAAAATAGTTCAAGATAGTTTCCCTCATGTGCGGGATTCAATATTGTTCAAGATAGTTCAAAGTGGTTCAATGCTACGCGTTCAAAGCTGCGGGTTCAAGGTAGTTCAATGTGGTTCATTACTTCGCGTTCAATGCTTCACGTTCAAGATACCAAGATGGTTTAAATTCCTAAAAGAGCAAAGGAATTTTGCGCTTAGCTCTTGGCGCTTTGCTCTCCGCTTTTACATGCATCCCCAAAAACCAAATGCCAGTTTGAAGCCGTGTTGTTCCTCAAACTTTATCTTTGCCAGGTCGAGAGCTCGTGGTGAAATATGATACCTTTTGCGAAGAGAGTCGCTCGGAACTTTTGAGTCAACACTACCGGTATACTGGTATCTGTCCACTCTGAATACACCATCAGATTCTGCTACCCTCTTACAATTCACCTTGTCCCGGGAATTAAGCACTAGATTATCATATAGAATAGCGATCTCACGCGGATGAATTTCTCCTTTGGAAATTAACCTATCAGCACTTCCTTCAAGATATCTGTATGAGCATTGGTTATGAAATAAGACATACATTATAAATTTGGTTGACAGGATCTCTTCATCCACTTTCAAGTATTTCAGTTCAGGCCCTAATTTCCTGAACAGGTTATCAGCATCAAACTCAGGTTTTCCTATTTCAGAGAACATTTTTTTATCATCAATTCCAATTAACTTGGCACCCGGGAAGCCCTTGCTATCTATGGAATTCAACAACCTTTGCATCATATAATACTTCAACTCATAATAGTTCTTTTGCTGCTTATCTTTTTGGTCCTGAATAAACTCTTTAGTAAGCTGCACTCTATAGCTGAAATCAATACTGCCTATATAAGCCTTCCGACGTGTTTTATATTCGGCAAGAAGCTTTTTATCAGAGATGAGTTGCTGATAAACCGGTGCAAAAATCTTTATATCTGCCAGATGCTCAATCTTTAATCCTACATCAAAACCCTTTATTAAATAGGCATGATAAGGTTTGTTATTAAAGTAAGCAATCTGCGCTGCAATCAAAGGATCTTTCACAAAAACATAACTGTACTCAGCAAATGCCCGATCGTAGTAATACAAACTGCTGTCAACATTATTTTCCAGGAAATAGAGCGTTTCAGCTTAGTTTATTAAATCGTGATAGTGATAATAATCAAGGTTTTGGGAATTAACATCCAAAAATAGAATAAACGAAAAGGCAATTAGAATAATTCTCATAGTGGGTTATGAAAGTGGTTCAGGATTAGGTGGATTTGATGGTCGTGACTTATCATCTGGTAAAGGTATAAACTCCTTGTTATCGTTGGGCGGTAATATTATGCGGCCTTGCTTCCAGTCTTCCTTTGCCTGTTCAATGCGCTCCTTTCGTGAAGATACAAAGTTCCACCATATAAACCGTTCACCTACCGGCTCACCACCAAGCATCATTAGCACCGACTCTTCCTTTGCTAACAAGAGTGGATCGGCCTCTTTTGTGAAGACAACCATTTGTCCGGGATTATATGTTCTTCCTGAAAACTCTATTTGTCCCTTTGCTATATATATTGCTCTTTCTGAATGGCCTTTCGGCAGATTAAAATTGGCATCTTTCTGCAAAGCAACATGAAGATAGAATAACGGCGAATTTGTCTTTACATCATTACTCAATCCAAATGCGTTGCCTGCAATTAGTCGCATCCACACACCCTTATCTGTGAATATCGGCAATCTGTCAGCAACGTAATTATCGAATGCCGGAGCGGCTTCTTCATCCTTCTCGGGAAGAGCAACCCACGTTTGTATCATCTCAAGGTTTCCGCTTAAATTGGTAGCATTCTCAAATCTCTCCGAGTGTGCTATCCCTCTGCCTGCAGTCATCCAGTTAACCTCACCCGGACGAATAATTTGTTCAACGCCAAGACTATCGCGATGTGTTACCTCTCCACCAAACAGATAAGTTACAGTTGATAATCCTATATGTGGGTGTGGAAGCACATCTAGTGCCGATACTTCTTCAGGAATATTAACTACAGGACCTGCATGATCCATGAAGATAAACGGACCTACCATTCTACGCTGGCGAAATGGAAGAATGCGCTTAACATGCATCTGCTTGCTAATAGCTGCATTGCGGGCATCAATTACGATTTCTATCATAATACTTTTATTTCATGGTCTTACGTGGTATCTCCTTCAAAACACTATCAACCGGCTCCCATAATTCAATCTTATTCCCATCAGGATCCATTATATGCACGAACTTCCCATAGTCGTATGTTTCGATAGTATCCAGGACCGTAACACCATTTTTACGCATCTCCCTTATCAGACCATCAATATTCTGCACCCTGTAGTTGATCATGAACTCTTTCTTCGACGGACTCAAATATTGACTGTTCTGTTTAAAAACGCCCCAACTCAGATAATTTACCTCATCCGGATTATTTGCATTTCTGAATTCAAACACCGAACCATACTGATCAACCTCAAACCCCATGTTCTGCTGGTACCACTTATATGTCTCCTTTGGATTTTCCGACACAATAAACACCCCTCCTATCCCTGTAACCCGCGGAGTTGTATCATTCACCTGCTTAACTATTTGCGCCTGACAATCAAGCAATAATATAATTAGACCAGTGACAATTGACGAGATTCTAATCATGGTTACTTCAGATTAAGTGGTTTCTTTTAACAAAGATAGTAATAAAGCAAAGAAGTTCATGTCCCGATTAGCCGGAAACGAATTGATAAGCTTTCATCTTGAAATATGCATCGAACAAGAACAAAACCCCTCGACTGCACTCAAACACCATCACTCCACTATTCCAGTTTCTTTAATAGCTTATTCATCTCAGCAATCTCTTCTTCCTGGGATTTTATGATCTGTAGAGACAGCTCCTTTACTTCAGGATCTTGTATATTGGCGTTTTTGCTAACCATTATTGCCGATGAATGATGGGGTATCATTGCTTTCATATATTGTACATCACCAATAGGTGTTTGCGTACGTAATCCAATAAGTGAACCAATCAGGACTACAATACTTGTAATCATAATTACCGTATTGATTTTTGCTGATGGAAACATCTTACTCATCATCATCATCATTATTATTGCCATCGGAGCTACCATAAGCAAAGCCATGTAAAGTCGGGTTAGACTGTTATGAAAATGGCTAAATCTATCTATGTTAAGAAACATAACTATGTACATGACGATAAACGACATTAACATCATGAAACCGAATTTGCTGTATTTCATTTGAAGTGTTTTTTTTAGATATAACACATCTTAACATGTAAGGTTTTAAACCAACATTCCCGACCTCAAAACGGTTCTATTACAATGGAAACAAATACAATATACACTATCGGGCATTCAACGCATGGTTTTGATGAGTTTATTGAGTTGATGAGGGCTTATAATATCAACCGGCTTGTTGATATAAGGAGCTATCCCGGTTCGCGAAGATTTCCTCATTTTAATAAAGATGAGTTGCTAAAGTCGTTGCCTGACCATGGAATTGATTACTTGCATCTTGTAGCTTTAGGTGGTCGGCGAAAGCCTCTTAAAGACTCTCCAAACAGTGCTTGGGAGAATGAAGCCTTCAGGGGTTATGCCGACTATATGGAGACTGCAGAGTTTCAGAATGCTATCGAAGATCTTGAACAATCTGCAAATGTAACCAACACCACAATGATGTGCTCCGAGAGCCTCTGGTGGCGTTGTCATAGATCACTGGTATCAGATTATATGAAAGCACGCGGTTGGGATGTAATTCATATCATGTCTGCCACTAATTCTCAGTCCCACCCCTATACAAAACCTGCCAGAATTATCGATGGGCGTTTATCTTACCGGCGATTACTATAATCAGCATATTATATATCAACTCATGATGAAGAAAATAGGAATCATCGGTCCAAATAAAGACATGTGCAGCACCCAACTCTATTGCTTTGGTGTTGAACTAGGCCTTAGGATATCTGACAGCAACAGGTTCTTTATTTGCGGCGGACATGGTGGTTTTATGGAGGCAGTTTGCAAAGGTGTTAAACAATCGCCCAATACCTTCACCGGACAAACCATTGGCATCTTACCTGAAGAGGATGCAGCCAGTGTTAATCAGTATATTGATCTTACTATTCCAACAGGTATGGGCATGGCACGTAATGCAATTATTGTAAGAAGTTCTGATGTACTCATTGCAGCAGGTGGTGGCGCAGGTACCCTTTCGGAAATTGCATTCGCATGGCAGTTAAACAAGAGGGTTCTATGTATAACTCTTTTCGAGGGATGGGCTAAGGAATTGTCGGAAAGAAACATCGATACCCGACAGGATGCTCTGCTTATTCCGGTACACAGTATTGATGATATTATAAATCATCTCGCAGATAATCATTAATTTATATAACCAGTCTGATTAAAATCTAAGCAAGGTGTATTTCTTCCATGATGCTACCTTAATTATATTTATGGCCCATAGCACCTATCATTCAAACTCTGATGAGTTTATCAAATTTACTATCCAAACATACACTCATTATTACACTTCTTGTCAGAAAATGCATAACAAATATGCTCTTTGTCAATGTTCGATTGGTCGGGTGTAATTAAACTTTCCATTTCAAATTATTTTACCTGTTTTTGAACTTATAATGGTTCTGTACAAGCCCCGATTCAAAGGATTTTGATGATACCAGTTCAAGTTCCCTATAAGGATTATGATCCTTAAAGAGCCTTATGCCGCCTCCTGTGAGCACGGGAATTATAGAAATGATCAACTCATCTATCATATTGAGTTTCAAAAGTTCATTTACAATTTCAGCACCGCCATCGCAGAAAATATCTTTTCCGTTACCAGATTTCAATTCTGTTACAAGATCAGCTAAATTGCCATTATAAAAAACCGTTCTTCCTTCAGGAGCTCTATAGGCGCGAGTAATAACATATACATCTCTGTTACCTTTATCATAGTAAGAACTACCTATCTCCTTTACAACCCAGTCATAAGTTTTTCTCCCAACAATTATAGTATCAATAGCTGAAATGAAATCAGCATAACCATAATCTTCACCCTCTTTTTCAACTAACTTCAGGAAACTAAGATCATCACCAGGCATAGCTATATACCCGTCAAGACTTGCAGCAATATAGAGAGTTAACTTACGCATTAGCTTATAATAAATTAATGAAGGTCATTATTTATAATCAATCTTCAACCTGATCTTGTAAGAACCGAATTTGAATTTTCCTATTGACTTCAACTTTGTTGAAAAGGACATAATGAGCAGTACATCTATTTCCTTTTCAAACCATTCAACTTTGTAAAAGTACTCATCGCCTTTTGATTCGTTAATTTTATCAGGCTTCCCTAATCTACCAATGACAGCCGACTTAACCTCATTGTAGATTTCAAGCGATACATCTTTAACTTTTTATGCCGTAATGCGCTTCAATTTTATTTTTTAGGTCTATCATTTCTAATGTTGTAGCTTTTACAGCGGTTTCAATGCAAGTCGAATTACTTTTTAAACTAAGTCTTCCGTAAAGATTAGGTTCGTCTTCCCTCTATCTTAACTTGCATCTGTTTCATTATCTATTAGAATTTCCCCATCAGATCTGTATCCATCAGAAATATCGTAGCCCGATAAGCTGTTTGCAGATGATTGCACTACAATATATACCATTCCAACATCAGAGTCATTACGTAAAGTCCTGTTGCCATTGGGTGAGACTCTTACAATTGAACCTTCTTGAATCAAAAATTTATCATTATCCACCTGAAACTGGCCAAATCCTTTCAGGAACATATATATCTCCTCATGCTTAATATGCTTATGCAGAAACGATATTGTGGTCTTTGCCGGCAATTCCATGAAAGAAATCTCCGAACCAGTAGCATTTAAAAGCTCACCAACAAAAAGCTTATTCTCGACAGTATGTCCAAGTCGTGGATGAACAAAAGAATAATCACTAAGCTGCGACAAGTTTCCAATATCTATTGCTTTATAATTTTCACCTTCTGCTATTGTATTAATCATGAGTGCATTAATTTAAATGTTACTAAAATTATGATAGTTGCTTCTTTAGTTCAAGCAACTGTTTAACTATGGGATATACTGTACTAACTGCTGGCATTTTTGATGTTTCTTATTAACTCTTCTCCTTTTTTTAATAAATTTCCTAAATCTTCTTTGGTGTACAACCATTCATTGGTTTCTACTCCTATAATTTTTTTATCAGTTAATGGTTTAATCACTGAAAGTAAATAGTTATTTTCTACAATCAGTTTATAGGGTTTACCTGCTTTGTTTATCTCTAAAAATAAATTGGTATTTTCCAAATTTAACTCTTTTGAGGGGATCCATTTTGCAGAAACAATGGTTAAATTATCATCTATATACTTAATTCCAACTATTTGTCTTTTGGGAAATAGTAGAAAGTCGAACCAATTTCTTTTATACACTTTATATTCCACTTCTGCAGGAAGTTCTATTGAAGAATAAATACCTGTGAATGATGTGGAGACATTGGAACGGGCCAAAAAAAACATAGAGTCAGACAATAATACTGTAACTGTCTTACTACTTGAAAATCTATTTTCCGGTGAAAAAAGCGTGCCTTTATCTGCCGAAGATACGTTAGGGAGCAACCCTAACTCTACAAGGTTATCCAAAAGCATATCAAGTCCACTTTTTTCTTCCATATTTTTTTCAGATGTTATATTTGATTGTGTGAACTATATTATTTCAACTTTTTCTTTCTGATGTTCAAAACTGTCAAGAATTAATTCTGCAGTTTTTCTATCTATTGTGAAGTTATTTATCAAAACACTACTATTTACTTTTCCTTTTCCCTCAATTAGTCTCGTTTCGAAAGTTAGATATTGATTTACTTCATCTTTGTGGTAGAATAAATGAATTTTAGAATGTCTGTGCCCAATTCCTTTCCCTAATCCTTGTATTGCAGATATAGCATCTACTTGTAAATCTTTTTGAAGCTTATTAGTAGTTGATAAATATTCAAAATCTTTAAAGAGTGTATACTTTGGATACCATTGTCCTAGTAATTCTGAATAAGGGTATATTTTTGTTTTGTAAACAGCAGTTACGGGTAATGCAATGATAATAAAAGCTTCAATCACCCATATTGCAGTTAGTACAAAGCCATTAAAGACTACTCCAAACATTGACCATACTCCGACTCTATTGATTTCAGTAATTGCTTGAATAAAGTGTTGAGGAATTACAACCCAGTGCAAATTTGCAAAAAATTCAGGCAGAGAAGGTACCTCTTTGTTGAATGCATATAGAATATAAGCTGTCCACTGAAAATAGTTTGCAAGTACTCCAGAAATTAGCGCCTGTATCAATTGACTTTTCTTATTTCTGTTATGAGTCAGTCTTACTAAAAATCTATTGACAATTCCCAGAGTTAGTCCAAACCCAAGTGTCAACAGAAGATTAACATACACAATGGGCATAAAAATCGTAATAGATGAATATAAATATCCAAGAAACAAAGCCAGTATCAAACACACTCCGTATGATACAGTTAATCCAATCGGATTAACCTTCATAGACTCCTGATAAAGCATATTTCTACTATCCATTATTAATTATTTTATGTTAAGTGCATGTTGTGTGATAATCTTATTGGCTATACTGATTTTAGGTTTGTGTAACCACTAAACCCGCCCTGCAATATGTACTTTGTTGAAGCCCGTTTTTATTTTTTCTTTTAGTTCATTGTCAATACGCTTGATTACAAAAGTCATTTTATTTGGGTATTGATTATCTGAAAACTCAATTTCCAAATCTTGCCCAACTTCTCTAATACTCTCACATATTACCTGTCTTGAATGTTGGTTTGATTTATTATTATCATATTCAAAGATTGTAGGTGTCAAATACCGTTTTTTACCAAAGAAGTTTGTTTTACCAATCACTACAAAGTTTACATCATTCAAAATCAAGTCACAATCATTGAAAAAATAATTTGTTTGATATGCGTCTAAATCAAATTTGTTCTTCTTTTTAAGAATATTAAAATTTTTTATCCATACTTTCAAATCTTGGTGCAACTCAGATGAACTTATCGAGTTTGATATTATTATTTGTTTTGATTTCTTCTCAATTGAATTTAGATAATTCAAAAAGAAAACAACTGGAAGTAATAAAACCAGAATTACTAATACTATCTGAATTGTAATTGGCATATTTTTGTTTTTTGTGCCCAATAGTGTTTAGTCTTGATTAAAATTCATTGGCATGCGCTATATAATAACCGCTAACGTTTGGACGCTTTCTAAGGCAGGGATTTTCAGCACTAAACTTTAGATGCACAAAGATTGATGTTAGCACTTCACTTTCATAGAAGCCCCCCTTTTTGCAAAACGGCTGTTAGTGGCTGCCCATTATTTCTTATTTTTCAAACCATTGAATAATTTTTTCAATTACCATTTTCCATCCATCTATTTCTGGGTTGTCAAGGATATTAAAAGAATGGTCAGCATTTTCGATAAGTTCTAATTCTATATTTTTCCCTTTTGTTAGTAGAGTTGTATAAGCGACTATTGAAGTTTCGGGATAAACAGCTTTATCAGAGGTGCCTTGTAATAGCAAAATTTTGCCATTATAATCCAATAATTCTTCAATTACAGAGGTTTTTAGCATACTAGACCATCTTAAGTAAGTAAATCCAAAAAATTTCTTTTCTGTGTTATTTGGTTCAGATAAAATGTTGTTCAATTGTTCTTTTAGATAGCTTATTCGTTGTTCTGAGGTTGGCATATTATGTTCTTTGGTATTGAAAAAAGTACCATCGTCAGCAAATTTGTATAAACTATAAAGTTGTGAAGGACCTTCTCCCGCCAAAATTGCCACATTTGATATTTTGTCTTTCATTAAATTAGCAACTTTCGATGCTACAATTCCTCCTTCCGAGTGTCCAGCCAATAATATTTTGTCTTTATCTATTTTTTCATTTTGGATAACATAATCTATTGCATTCATTATTGTGCTACTCCAACTTTCAAGTGAAAATTTATGATCAAAAGATTCAGACTCTCCTTTTTGCAAATATTTAACCCCTGGTTTTTCGACGACTAAAACTCTGTATTTTTCTTGTCCAACAATAAACCAAGTCCTATGTCCAGAAGTTGAAACAATTTTCCCGTTTCGGTTCTCAAATAATGAATTCATTCCTGAACCTTGAACATATACAATTAATGGCAAATTTTCTTTATGTGAAGTTACAGAAAGGTAAAATATAATTGTGTCTTTGTCTTTTTTAAGTTCATATTTGTCATAAGGTTGATTTGGTAAAAATTCAATTTTTGCATTTTGTGCGTAAATCGAACTTGTTAGGAATATAAGGTAGAAAAATATTATGAATCTCATTTTTACGTTTCTTTTTTTGTTGGGTGGTCACACACGTTTCGAATATGTTTTGTTGGGGATTTCGAAGCAATTCATTATCCCACGTTGCAAAGCTAATTTAGTGCAATTACTTTTAAAGTAGCGATTCAACCTCCAATAAAATATATGCACT
>OBJA01000055.1_pt1 | contig 114759 bp, 98 predicted proteins | sample 1519751 | NCBI WGS metagenome assembly OBJA01 (sample SAMEA3881238, study PRJEB22517) | soil metagenome | biome: lake sediment; feature: soda lake sediment; material: sediment, water from around vicinity | place: India | collected 2013-12-23 | depth 3 m
CAAGCCTACAGGGACGTATTCACGGCGTCCCGCCGACAGGGAAGAGGCGTCCCCACTGGCGTTCGTGGCCCCCTTCCAACCATCGGTGTGATAGACACTCACCGCCCGGGCCGAAGCCGCCATCTTCTCCAGGGCGACCTCCACCACGCGCAGGTCCGCCCCGGGCCGGTGGGCGTGCTCGCTCAGGTGCCGGCGCCAGGCGCGGGCGCCGGGCTGGCCCTGGAACAGGCCCAGCATGTGGCGGGTGATGTGCTTGAGGTGGACGCCCCGGGCCAGTTGCTGCTCGATGTAGGGGAACATGGCCCGGGCGATGGCCAGGCGCTCGGCCAGTGGGTGATCATCGCCGTACAGGCGCCCATCCACCTCCGCCAGCAACCAGGGGTTGTGGTAGGCCTCGCGGCCGAGCATGACGCCATCGACCCGCTGCAGGTGCCCCTGCGCTTCCTCCAGGCTGCGGATGCCGCCGTTGAGGATGATCTCCAGGCCCGGGCGCTCGGCCTTGAGGCGGTACACCCAGTCATGGCGCAGGGGCGGGAGCTCGCGGTTCTCCTTCGGACTCAGGCCCTGCAGCCAGGCCTTGCGGGCATGGACGATGAAGGTGCGGCAGCCGGCCGCGGCCACGGTGTCGATGAAGGCCCGGAAGGTCGCATAGTCCTCCTGCTCGTCGATGCCGATGCGACACTTGACCGTGACCGGGATCGCCACCGCGGCGGCCATGGCGGCCACGCCCTCCGCCACCAACGCCGGTTCCGCCATCAGGCAGGCGCCGAAGCGGCCCGACTGCACCCGGTCGCTGGGACAACCCACGTTGAGGTTGATCTCCGCATAGCCCTGCTGCGCACCCAGGCGCGCACAGGCGGCCAGCTCCGCGGGATCGCTGCCGCCCAGCTGCAGGGCGACGGGCTGTTCCGCGGGATCGAAGCCCAGCAGCCGTTCCCGGTCGCCGTGGAGGATGGCGGCGGTGGTGACCATCTCCGTGTACAGCCAGGCGTTACGGCTGATCAGGCGCAGGAAGTAACGGCAGTGCCGGTCGGTCCAGTCGAGCATGGGCGCCACGCAGAAGCGCCGGGGCGGGTACTCAGTCATCCGCTGGTGGTCCGATGTTGATGCCGATGGACAGGCGTTCCCCGGCGCTGCGGTTTTCCGTCACCTCGTGCAGGAGCGTGGGCGGGAAGAACACGAACAGGCCCTCGCGGGGTTCCACCCGGGTATGAATGGGCGGCTCGTGCAACACGAGCTCGCCGGATTCCGCCGGCACCCGCACGTAGTACACCGCCGACAACAGCTCGCCGTCGTCATCATGACGGTGCGGCAGGGTCACCTGGCCCGGCGCCATGCGGTTGAACCAGCCCCCGCAACGCAGGGGCGCGCTGGCCGGCAACCCGAGCAGCTGGCGGGCCACGGCCGTGGCGGCGTCCAGCACCCGGCCCAGTTCAGGGACCAGGTCGCGGCCGATGTAGAGGTTTTCGTAACGACCCTGGAAGAAGTGGCTCTTGCGCACGGCCGGATCGTCGGCATGGCGGGCCACCCCGGCCGCCAGGGCATGATTGAGTGTCGCGCTGTCATCCAGCTGGTGCAGGTGCAGGGGGGCGTTGGTCCGGTATTGCATAGCGAGATGCGAAAAACAAACCCGGTGGCTTCGACCACCGGGTCCGGTTGTTAAGGTTCGCCACGGGCCCGCGTAAAGGCCGGTCGGGAGGGTTTCCGAAAGCCTTCTGTCCGGTTGTAACCGCCGTTCACCCCGGGGATCAGCCGGGGACGCGTTAGCGGCCCGTAGCGAAACGCGGTTTGAGCAGCTGCTCGATGGCGGCCAGCAGGTGGGATGCCGTAAAGGGCTTCGCCAAGGCGGCGTCGGCTCCCAGCTTGCTGGCCACCGTCAGGTAGCTGCCACTGAATCCTGCATTGCCTCCCGACATGGCAATGATGGGCAGGGTCGGATGATCACGGCGCAGTTCCACGATCAGTTCCATGCCCTCCTTTTCCGGCATGACGATATCCGTCAATACCAGGTCGGGATCGTGGCGCGCATACTGCTCGCTGCCCTCGTTCCCGTTGGCGGCCTCATAGACCCGGTACCCCGCCTGATCCAGCACCTCGCGCAGGAAGCCGCGCAGTTGCGCATCATCGTCGATGACCAGGATGGAAGGGGCAGGCCTCTGTTCCGCGCCGCTGTGCGCCTCGCCCATTGGCATCGTCCCCCCTCTTCCCGGTGCGTCCTGCGGAACCCGATCCCGGGGTTCCACCCATCCACATGCCCGCATCATAGCCCAGGCCGCGTCCGGGTACAAGCTGCCCTCCTGCATTCAATATCTTATTTTTCAATATGTTGCATATCATTATTGAGTTACGATATGAATGATATTTTCAGCCCCCTCCAGACTGGGCCGGGGGACACTGGAAAATCCCTGGCCATTCACCGGGATACACCCATGCCTCGGGCGGGTGGGCCAAGCGCATCCCCCGCAAGTATGGGATAATGGCGCGCATTGCGTGCCCTGCCCGGGACGAGGCCGGCGGCATCGAATGCAGCAACCAACAAGAACAGGGGCCCCCACCACAGCTTCCCATGGCAGTCTGGATCGTAGCACTGATACTCCTGGCCGGTGCCGGCCTCCTCCTCTGGCTGCGCCGCGAAGGACCCCGGACACCCGCCGCCAGGCCCGGCCGCCTGCCGGAGCGGGACCCCCTGCGGGCGAAGCTGCGCCTGCGCCCGCAACTGGAGCGCCTCTACCTGGACGGGCGCTACTGGGGGGTGCGCATCGAGCCGGGCGAGGCGGGTGATGCCTGCGACGCCGCCCGGCGCTGCGTCTCGGGGCGCTTCAGCTTCGAGAACGCCCCCTCCCTGCCCCTGCCCGAATGCGCCAACACCCGCTGTTCCTGCCGCTATGCCGGACTGCCTGAACAGCGCAACCCGCCGCCACGGCGCCAGACGCCGGATCGCCGGGAAAAGATCCGCTACGAGCCCAAGCGCGGCAACCGGCGCCAGGAAAAGGATCGCCGCAAGCTCAACAAATGGGATGACCAGACCAACCTGTAGACAGGATTCACATCGTTCGGGGGATTCAACAAGATGCAGAACAACACCATCCTCGTCACCGGCGGCGCCGGTTACATCGGCAGCCACGTGGTACAGCAGCTGGCGGCGCGGGGGGAAAGGGTCGTGGTGCTGGACAACCTCAGCACCGGTTTCGCCGAGGCCGTGCAGGGGGCGGAACTGGTCGTCGGCGACACGGGCGACGCCGCCACCGTGGACCGGCTGCTGGCGCAGCACCAGGTGGACGCGGTGATCCACTTCGCCGCCAAGACCATCGTACCGGAATCGGTGGCCGACCCCCTCAAGTACTACGGCAACAACACCTGCTGCACCCGCACCCTGCTGGACTGCTGCCAGCGCGCCGGGATCCGCCATTTCATCTTCTCCTCCACCGCCGCCGTGTACGGCATCCCGGAGGGGGACAGCTGCTCGGAAGACAGCCCGCTGTCCCCCATCAACCCCTACGGCACCTCCAAGCTGATGAGTGAATGGATGCTGCGCGACCTCAGTGCCACCAGCGACCTAAAGCATGTGATCCTGCGCTATTTCAACGTGGCCGGCTGCGACCCGGAAGGCCGCATCGGCCAGTCCACCCAGCAGGCCACCCTGCTCATCAAGGTGGCGGCGGAGGCCGCCGTGGGCAAGCGTGAGCGCATCTCCATCTTCGGCACCGACTACCCGACGCCGGACGGCACCGGGGTGCGTGACTACATTCATGTGTCCGACCTGGCCGATGCCCACATCAAGGCCCTGGACTACCTGCGTGATGGTGGGGAATCGCGCATCCTGAACTGCGGCTATGGCCACGGCTTCAGCGTGCGCGAGGTGCTGGACGCGGTACAACGGGTGCATGGCGCCCCGCTGAACATCCGCGAGGAGCCGCGCCGCGCCGGCGACCCGCCGGCCCTGATCGCCGTGGCCGACCGGGTGCGTTCGGTACTGGGCTGGACGCCCCGCTATGACGACCTGGACTTCATCGTGAAGACCTCGCTGGAATGGGAGAAACGCCTGGCGCGCGGCGCGGTGTACGGGACAGACTGAACACCAGTGCCTTCCAGCCACGGGGTTTGTGCGCCGGTGGTATATCGACCACCGGGAGACCCTCCCGGCCATGGCGGGGGTCAAGCTGTTTTGGAGGCGCGCTGGTGCGGACTGATGAAGGCCTTGTGAAACAGGTGCGGGATCAGCAAATGCGGGGGCATGCGCAACCAGTGCGCACGGACGAACGCCGCCAGGTGGGCAAGCGGGGCAAATACATCGCCAGCGCTGGCGTGATCAGGCGCGAGTACCCGGGTGAATACGCGGTCCATCAGGGCGAGCGTGACACGACCCGGCGCGAAGGCGTCCACGGCAATCATGACGCTGTCCGGCACCGGGGTAGCGAGAAAGTGGCGCACGTAGCGCAGGGCGTAAAACAGCGAGCGACCGAGCTGTAGTTCATCGGCGCGCGCGGTCAGGCGTGGCCAGAAGTCACTGTTGCGTGCCGCATCCCGCAACAGCAGGTCGAGATCGGTGAGATCGCGCAGGCCATGCGGCAGTTCGCCGTCGTGGAACAGGTGCGTGGCCGAATGCAGGATGCGATCCTCCGCCGCCAGCACATGGATGCCCGGCATCCCCTCCACCGCGACGGCGCGGGCGCGCAGCTTGGCGGAATCGGGATGGTAGCGGGCGGTGTCGGGCAGGATGGCGTGGTGCACATCGATCACGGTCTCGCGCTGGATATGCCGCATCGGGGGGATCTCGTGCATCCAGCGGCGGTAGTAGCGCTTGTCGTATTCGGACAGCCCGGTGGCATGCCAGCCCGCCAGCATGAGCGAGGTCTCGACCCGCGGCAGGGCATCGCGCGGCACCAGGATATCGATATCGTTGAACAGGCGTCCCGCGGCGGCAGGGAGCTGCGCGGCCACGTAGGCGGCGCCCTTGAGCACGATCAGCGGGCTGTCGAGACCGGCCAGCGCGGCACGGATCTGCTTCAGTTCCCAGCACACCGCCGTGTACTGCTTGGCGGCCAGGGTTTCCGCCGCCTCGAAATGCCAGCGTGCCTCCGTGGGGATGGCATCCACCAGCCCCTGCTCGCGAAGGCGGTGCCCCAGGCGCGCCAGCAGGCCGGCGGCCCGCGCCTGGCGCACCAGGATATCCCAGTCGCGCATGGCGTAACCGGAGATCGCATCGGGGGTGCGCAGGGTGCGGACGAGCAGATCGCGGGACAAGGTCATGGATCAGGCAGGTGGGTGGGCATCCGCCAGACGGTCGAAGGCGGCGGTCGCCTCGTGCAGCTGGCTGTAGTGAAAGTCGTAACAGTCGACCCGGTCGATCAGCTCCGTACCCACACGGAATCCGTCCGCACCCAGATGACTGTAGTTGAACGCGTTCTGCGCCAGGAACATGAAGGTCTGGGCCCGTGAACGCGGCGTGAGCGCAACAGGCGCGCCGGCCTCCCACCTGGGGAAGATCACCCACCCCGGGCGCGCCGCTTCGTGCTGGCGCCGCACGCTGTCATCCGGCGGACGCATGTGCGCCACCGTGCCCTTGATCGTATCGTGCGAGGGGCGGTTGATGAAGACGTCCGGGGCGAATCGGCGCATGACCTCGATAGACTGGTTTTTCAGGCTGACCGGCCGTGGCAACGGCTGGATCAGGCCGCTCCTGCGGTCGACCAGGGCGAGTTCGTCGGACAGCAGGCGCCAGCCCGACAACACCAGTCCCGCGGTCAGCGTGCTTTTGCCGGAGCCCGGCGGGGCCGGCAGGATCGCCGCCAGGCCGTTCTTCTCCACCACCGCGGCGTGGATGATGAGGTATTGGTGTGCCTGTGTGGACACACACCAGTTGAGCCCCCACTCCAGCATCGGAAATGCCTGGTCGCGGGGCAGGGGCTTGAAGGGCTGCATCCCGTCGAGGGAAAACGCGGCCTGGGGCCGCAGCCAGCGCCGCAGGTTGGCCGGAGGATTGACCGATACGTGAAAGTCGGCAAAGGCCTCGTGCGCACCGCGCACCTCGAACTGGCCGTAGAGTTCAGCCAGTCCATCCGCCACGTAGGGGATGCGCGACCGCACCCTCTGCGAAAATGGGCCGGTCCGTATCCAGACCCCTGCGCCGGCCAGTTGCCGGCGCAGCTCGGCGGTGGGCAGCTGCAGCAGTTTCATGCGGATTCCAGCAGGCCGATTTTGCGCAGACTGGAGAGGGTATCTGCCATCCGTTCGTGGAGTTGCGGAGTATCCTCCACACCGAGACGGGCCGCCAAGGCAGCGGCGAGTTGCGCCGTGGAAAACCCGGGGTGGTCGTGACAGGCCATATACAGCGCCAGGGTGAACGGCTGCAGGTAATGGGTGTCCCCCGAGGCCGTATCATAGACGACCGCTTCGTCTCCCCAGCTTTTCAGCAGGCATGAAGAGGCGGACGAAGCGAGGGTCATCGCATCACAGCGGACAGCCGCGATTGTTCAGCATGTCGAGCGCATCCTTCAGTTCGGCCCCCTGGCCGTTAAATACGCTGTTCTGGAACAGGGTGATGATTTCCTCGGGGGTATAGCCGTAATTCACGTTCGGATGCGCCGCGTTCAGCAGGGCGGCGACGGCATGGAAGCCGAGGTTCGGGGAGATGGGATCCCCTCCCATCGGGTCGGGGAAGGGAAGTCCCGCGTGGCAGCCGGGCGGCGGGCCTGCCGGGTGGGCGTCACCATTACCGGGACAGGCATACCCGTCGCCAGTCAGGTGCATCACGTCCAGCAAGGTATAGGGCGTGCCCTTGCAATCCACATAGTGGTTGACGCCGAACACGGTGTTGAAGGTATCGGTGGGACTGTAGATCCACCAGGCGTTCAGGTGCTGGCACACCCTCCAGTATCCCGGTGTACAGCCTTCGCACGTCTCTTGGTGGGGTGCGGAAAGATTGCCGGAGGCCATGCCGGAAATGGTGCACTGACTGGCCCACACCGGTCGGCTGGCCAGGGTGAAGACCGCCGACGCACCGAGCGCAGCACCGGTCAGCCTGCGACGCGATTGATCGACCTGGTCGTCTTGCTTGGTTTCTGATCGGGTATCTTCCGCATCGGGTGTGTGGTCAGACATGGCAGGCCTCGAGTATCGATTTGTGTGGCGTCCGGGTTTCGTTCGCACGACTCACCCGGCTTCTTGTTGTCGCCAATCATAACAGCGGCATCAGGTTTTGGGGCGCCCCCCACCACCGGCAGCACAAAGTAACTCCAGAAGTTACTTGAACAGCGAAGCAATATTCACACCAGCACAGGAAAAAGTTTTTGTAAACATATCTCTAGCCTGTCGATCCGGGTTGCCGGCCATCCTGTCGGGGAGAATATGTAAAATTTCTTGACATACCAACCCTCAGTCCCCCACCCCCCTGCGCAACAGCTCCCGGGCATGGCGCACCGGGATGGCATAGGCGATGCCGCTCGGGTCCTTGAGGATGTTTTCCTTGCTCTCCTTGACGAACACCAGGTTGACGATGCCCAGCACCTGGCCGCTGCGCGGATCGAACACCGGGCTGCCGCTGTTGCCGGGATAGGCGGTGGCATCGAGCTGGTAGACGTCGAAGGGGGTGCGCAGGCGGCGGATCTGGCCCGCGTCCAGCCGGCTGGAGTGGTGGGCCGGCAGCACCACGGGGGAGATGGCCGACACGATGCCCCGGTGGGTGACCGGGTGCAGTCCCAGCACCATGCCGATGGGGAAGCCGGTGAAGGCGATCTCCTGGCCCTCGCGCACCCCGTCCTCGGGCGCCAGCTCGAGCGGCGGCAGGGGCTCGCCGCTGATGTGCAGCAGGGCCAGGTCGTGGGCCTCGTCCACCAGGAGACGGGTCGCGCGCCGCACTTCGCCCTGCTGCCCGCGGCCCGTCAGCACCGCCAGAAATTCCTGCCGCGCGGAATCCAGGCTGGCGGGCAGCACGTGGGCATTGGTGATGACATGGCGGCCGTCGGCCACCACGAAACCGGTGCCGAGCATGATGGCCGGCGGTGCGCGGGTCGTCTGCATGGTGCCCACGGCCACGATCCCCGGCTTGATGCGCGCCAGGGTATCCGGCAGATCCGCGCACAACAGGCCGGCATGGAACCACAGCAGCAAGGGCAGGAGCATCCTGCCGATCCGGCCATACCCTGTACTCGAGACCCCCATTGGGTACGCTCACGATAACCTGCAATTCACCGCATTCTCACCCATGGGTCCGGGATGGGCAACCGGGGCCAGGGGTAATGCCGCCGGCGAGGCGGTATAGTGACGCCACCATCCAAGCCCGGGGGAGAGAGTGCTCGGAATGCCAGGCCCAGCCCATGGCCACCGCCACCAGGAACGCCACGATCCAGAGGGTGCCCGCCAGTCCGCGCGGCTGACCTGGCTGGTCCTCGCCTATGGGGCGCTGGTGGTCTACGGCAGCCTCTTTCCCCTCACCGACTGGCAGGCTCCCGCGGGTGCCCGCCTGGGCTTCCTGCTGCCGCCCTACGCGGGGCGGCTGATCCTCACCGACCTGCTGCTCAACCTGCTGGTGTACATGCCGCTCGGCCTGCTGCTCGCCCTGCGTCTGCGACCGGTGCTGGGTTTCGGCCTCGCCCTGCTGGCGGCCACCCTGCTGGGCGGGCTGCTGAGCCTCGCCATGGAAGCCCTGCAGATGTCCCTGCCGGGGCGGGTCTCCTCCATCCTGGACCTGGCGACGAATGCCGCCGGCACCCTGCTGGGGGCCCTGCTGGCGGCCTTTCTCGGCCGCGGCGCCCTGCTGGGGCGCCGGCCCGCCGCCTGGCGTCAGGCCTGGCTGCAGCCGGACCGCTGCGCCGAGCTGGCCCTGCTGGCGGCCGGGCTCTGGAGCCTGTCGCAACTGAGTCCCCTTGCCCCGTCCCTCGACATCGGCAACCTGCGCCAGGGACTCGCGCCCCTGGCGCAGGTGTTGAGCGGGGCCGTCGCCTTCCAGTTGGCCGCGGCCCTGACCTATGCCCTCTACCTGTCGGGACTCGGCCTGCTGGCGCTGCGGGTGGTCCGTCCCGGGCGCCCGGCCCTGCTCCTGTTCCTGGGCTTCGTGACCCTGGTCCTGCTGCTGAAGGTGCCGGTGGTGGGCCGGCAGCTTTCCCTGGAGGCCCTGGCGGGCCTGGGCGGCGCCATCCTGCTGTTGCCCTGGCTGAGGCGCCTGCCCGCCGCCCCGGCCACACTGGCGGGCATCAGCCTGCTGGCCGGCGGCTACCTGCTGGCCTCCCTCACACCCGCCAGCGGCGCCGGGGCGCTGCACTACCCCTTCAACTGGATCCCCTTCAAGGGACATCTGCTCAACATCATGGGCCTGGCCAACATCCTCGCCGGCCTGTGGCCCTACGTGGCGGCAGGCACCCTGCTGCGCCTGGCGCTGCCCGCGCACCACTACCGGGCCGCGGCCCTGGGCGGTGGCCTGCTGGTGCTGGCGCTGACCTTCGGGGTGGAATGGCTGCAACAGTCCCTGCCGGGCCGCTATGCGGATCTCACCGATGTCCTGCTGGCCCTGGTGGGCTGGTCGCTGCCCTGGTGGCTCTGGCCCCGGGGCACCCGCACCCCCGCCTACCCGGCGACCCGCGGCGCGGCCTGGCCCACGGTGGTGGCGGCGCTGGTCGCCTTGGTCCTGCTGTCCGGTCTCGCCGCCTGGAGCCTGTCTCTGCGTCCCGGGGAGGCCGTGGCGCAGGAGCCGTCGCGCCACCAGTTCCCGGATCCCGAGGCGCTGCCCGCCCCCCACCTGCCTGGCTTCGTGCAGACCCATCCGCGGCTGCCGGCACCCGGCCCGGCGGACATCCTGCGCCTGCAGGCGGACAATCCCCGCTACCTCGCCGCCCGCGCGGGCCGGGCCGCCGGCGGAGCGGGACCACTGGAGGACGTGATCTTCATGGCCCGGATCCAGCCGGGCAGCCAGGATCTCGAGCGGTTGCATCGCCGGCTGCTGGAGCTGGAGATCAACTGGCGTGGGCACGGCCAGGCGAAGCCCCTGGCCCTGGCCTACGACTGGCTCCACGACCAGTGGAGCGAGGCACAGCGGGAGTCCCTGCGTGACAAGCTGGCCGAGGCCGGCGATTACCTGATCCACCGCATACGCGAGACCCGGCTCTCGCCCTACAATGTCTACCTCTACAACAGCCCCTTCCAGGCGCTGGTGGCCGTGGCCATCGCCCTCTACCAGGATCATCCGCGCGGCACGCCCATCATGGCCTTTACCGAGGATCTCTGGCTGCAGCGGGTGCTGCCGGTGTGGCGCCAGGTCATGGGTCGCCAGGGTGGCTGGCATGAAGGTGGCGAATACGTGGGCATCGGCATCGGCCAGGCCGTGTACCAGGTGCCGGCCCTGTGGCGCGCCGCCACGGGAGAGGACCTGTTCGCCACCGAGCCGGGCTTGCGCGGTTTCCTCGATTTCCTGGTCTACCGCACCCGCCCCGATGGCAGTCACTTCCGCTGGGCGGACGGCGGTCACTTCAACCGCAACGTGCCGGACCGTATCCCCCTGGCCCTGGAGTACCGGCACGCGGCCGCCTACGGCCTGGATCCGCCCCGCGCCCTCACCCCCACCGCCTGGCCCTGGGGCCCCCTCCCCGACCCCTCGCTGCAGGACCCTGCGGCCATGGCCCGGCTGCCCCTGAGCCGCTTCTTCGACGGCCTCGGCCTGCTGGTGGCGCGCAGCGACTGGGGGCCGGACGCCACCTATGTCAGCTTCAAGACCGGCCCCAACTACTGGTCCCATGTGCACCTGGACCAGGGCGCCTTCACCATCTTCAAGGGCGGGGCGCTGGCCATCGACAGCGGGCTGTACGGCCCGCGGTACGGCTCCGATCACCACATGAACTACAGCTACCAGACCATTGCCCACAACACCGTCACCGTCACCGACCCGCGGGATACGGTGCCGGGCCCGCCGCGCCGCGGCACCAAGGAACCCCGCGCCATTGCCAACGACGGCGGGCAGCGGCGGGTCGGCTCCGGTTGGGGTGAGGAACCGGCACCCATCGATCTGGCCGAGTGGGAGGCGAAGCGCCATCTCTACGATACCGGGCAGGTGCACGGCCTGCTGGAGGAGGACGGGCTGTCCGTGGCACTGGCCGATGTCACCCCCGCCTACACCAACCACCTGTCCGGTACCGGCACCTTTTCCGATCGCACCCGGCGGGTGGAACGGTTCTGGCGCGTCTTTGCCTACGACCGGATCGCCGATGTGGTGCTGGTGTTCGACCAGCTGAGCGCCAGCCGGCCCGAGTTCCGCAAGCGCTGGCTAATGCACAGCCTGGAGCAGCCGCTACTCCGGAAACGGGGCTTCAGCATCCGGGTCGCGGCGACGCCGGAACGCCACTGGAGCGGCGGCCGCCTGGAAGGCGAGGTATTGCTGCCGCGCGCCGCCCTGCTGCACAGCATCGGCGGACCGGGATTCGAATACTACGTGGACGGGCGCAACTACGACGAGAATGGCAGCCTGCTGGAGCAGGTGCGCGTGCGCAAGCAACGGCAGGTGGAACCCGGGGCCTGGCGCATCGAGCTGCAACCCCTGCACGAGGCACGCGACGACCTGTTCCTGGTCGTGCTGCAGGCCACCGACGGGGCAGAGCCTGCGCACCGGGCACGGCTGCTGGAGGACGGGGACCGGGTCGGCGCGGAGATCTCCGGTCCGCTACGCACCAGCCGCTGGTGGTTTACACCGGGCCGGCTCGAAGTGGACATCGAGGTCCAGGACCGGGACGGCACACGCTACCACCGGCTGGCGGCGGAAGCCCCCCGGGTACCGACGCGCTATCGGGCCCGGGAGCGGTGACGCCGGCACCGCGATCCGGTGCGCTACCGGGGCAGTGCAATATGCTATTCTGGGCGCTTCGTATACAACAAGAGCCGCGCCGGCGCGAGCTACCGGCCGTGGACAAGTAGCATGGGGAATCCGGGGATGAGGTTGCTCGACAGGCCGCGCAGGCTGCTGCACGAGTGGAGCACGCGGCGCAAGAACCAGCGCACGATCGACACGCTGGACCAGGTGCTCGCCCGCCACGACCCCGTCCTGCTCGTCCACCAGATGGGCCGCGCAGGCTCCATGACCACCGTCAACACCTTGCGCGGCGCGGGCCTGGATCTCGCCGTTTTCCATACCCACTGGCTCAATCCCGCCAGCGTGCAGAGGCGCCAGGAATGGGTGCGGCACCTGCCGGAATCACGCCAGCCCCTGAATATCCGCATGAGTACCCGCATCGCGGCGCAGCTGCAGCGGGAAGGCGCGGGACGTCGCCACTGGCAGCTGGTTTCCGTGTTTCGTGAGCCCATCGCCAGGAACGTATCCGTATTCTTCCTCAGCATCGACGCCTTCGTGGACGACTTCCAGCAGCGCTACCGGCGGGGAGAACTGGACCACAAGGCCCTGATGGAGATCTTCCTGGAGAAATTCCCCCACGAGCAGCCCTTGCAGTGGTTCGAGCAGGAGATCGGGGAGGTCTTCGGGATCGATGTGTACGATCACCCCTTCCCGGAAGGCCAGGGACACCAGGTGATTCGCTCCGGGCACGTCGACCTGCTGCTGATCAAGCTGGAAAGGCTCAACGACTGCTACCAGGCCGCCTTCCAGGAACTGCTGGGCGTGGAGATCCCCAGGCTCGAGCATACCCATGTAACCGAGCAGGACCCCGCCAAGCCCATGTACAGCGACTTCGTACGCAACGCCGTCTTCCCGGACGACTACCTGGACCGCATGTACGAATCCGCCTTCGCGAAACACTTCTATACCCGTGCGGAAAGGGATGCTTTCCGAAGCAAGTGGTCAAGTGCCGGTCCATGATGCTCTGTCGCCAACGGGAAACGGCCTGCGGCCCCTGGCCATGGCAGCCGTCGGGCGCATCCCGAGACCCTGCATGGCACCACGCAGGTCGGGGATGCGCGCGCATCAAGGCTGAGCGATGAGCCTGGGCAACAGCATACGCCATGGCGTCACGTGGCTTTTTGTCGGCAGCACGGGCAGCCAGGTCCTGTCCTTCGGCTTCGGCATCGTCCTGGCGAGGCTGCTGGCGCCGGAGGATTTCGGCATGCTGGTCACCATCCATATCTTCACCGGGCTTGCGGGCTTCATATCCGGTGGTGGCATGGGGCAGGCATTGGTCCGCGCCAGGGAAGCACACAAGGCGGACTATGACATCGTCTTCACCCTGCAGGTCTTCATCGGCTGCCTCATATACGGCGGCTTCTATTTCGCCGCCCCCTGGTTCGCGAAGTGGTACGACACGCCCCTGTACACCGACCTGCTGCGCGTCGCGGCGCTGTCCTTCATCTTCCGTCCCTTCGTGAACCTGCCCAGCAGCATCCTGCACCGGCACATGCGCTACAAGGCAAAAACCGCCGTGCAGATTTCGACCCTGCTGGTCTCGAGTGCCGTGAGCATCAGCATGGCCTACCACGGGTATGGCGTATGGAGCCTGATCATCGGCGGCATAAGCGGGTCCGTGGCCAGCATGATCCTGCTCGCGCCGCTCGCCGGCTGGCGTCCCGGACTTTCGCTGGATATCCGCAGGGCACGGGACCTCGCACGCTATGGCATCCTGGTATCGGCAAACGATATCGTGGTCTATGTACGCAAGCAGGCGGCCAACTTCATCCTGGGGCGCACCCTGGGCCCGGCACCCGTGGGCCTGTTCAACAAGGCAGACAGCCTGTCCCGTATGCCCCACGGCCTGGTCACCGGGTCCGTGTACCAGGTGGTCTTCAGGGCCATGGCCAGGGAGCAGAATGATCTCGACAAATCCCAGTACCTGTTCTTTCGCAGCCTGTGCCTGGTCTCCGTTTACGTGACACCACTCTACCTGACAGCCCATTGGATCGCCGAGCCTCTCATCACCTTCCTCTACGGGACCAAGTGGGTGGATGCCGCGGCACCGCTGTCCATCCTGGTGCTCGCCGGTCCCTTCCTCACCATCGGGAACATGTCAGGCGCCGTACTCGCGGCGCGCAACTGGCTCGGCAGGGAACTCGGCGTCCAGCTCATATTGCTTGTCCTGGTGATCATCGCCACATTGGCGGGACTCCCCTATGGACTCCAGGGTGTCGCCATGGCCCTGGTGCTGGTCGCCATCTACAACGCCGTCCACATGTACAGCCTGGCCTGCCGCTGCCTGCGCGCGAACTGGAAACAGATCCTCGTCGCCCTGCGGCCGGCCCTGGTACTGAATTCAATACTCGTGTGCACGCTATACCTGGTGCACCACGGGATGCCGGACCAGGTATCGGCATCCAGTCCGGTTTACCTCGCCGCCATGGTCCTCACGGGAGGCCTGATCTATGCGCTCTGCTTCCTGTTCCTGCCGATCACGGCCCTGGGATCCGAGCAGGAACGCTGGAAAGCAAGGATGCGCCACCCCCGTACCGGGATGAGACGATGACAGGCCCAGGCCCCATGCCCCATCTCGAGCCTGCTCGTCCGAAGGACAGCGCGGAGGCATTGCACTGAGATGATGGACCCACTGTCCAGGCTGCTGCATCGCCAGGCCGGGAGGCGTGGCCCCTTGATGCTGATGTACCACTCCGTCCGGCCGGGCAATACAAGACCCGATTGGCCCTGGGCCATTTCCATGGGACGGTTCCGAGAACAGCTCGACTTCCTCGTTGCCGAGGGATGGACCACGGCCACCATGAGGGGAATCGCGGGGGCGCCGGACGACTGGCCGGAGCGCACCCTGGTCATCAGCTTTGACGATGGGTACGCGGACAATCTTGCCGCCTGCGAGGAACTGCATAAACGCGGCATGTGCGCCACCTGGTTCATCGTCACCGGGTCCATCGGGCAGACGCCTGCCTGGGAGGCCAGTGGGCGCCCGGACATGCGCCTGCTCGATGGCAGCGAAATACGCGAGATGCATGACATCGGCATGGAGATCGGTTCCCATACGGCCCGGCATGTGCGGCTCACGGAACAGTCCGACGAGGCCATCTCGGAGGAGCTTTCCACCTCGAAAAAGACCCTGGAGGACCTGCTTGGCGTGGGTATCGCGAGTTTCGCCTACCCCTACGGCGCTTGGGATGCGCGCTGCGAGGCGGCCGTGCGGCAGGCCGGCTACCGGTACGCCTGCACGACCCGGACCGGCCTGGCCCTGAAGGACAGGCACCCGCTCCGCATCCGGAGACTCGCGGTTTTCAACCATGACCATGCCGGGAGCCTGGCGAGAAAATTGTCATTGACGACCAATGATGCTGATTGGAATAATGTTTTTCACTACCTGACTGTGCGGGCGCTCGCACGTGTCCGCGGGAGCATGAAGCGCACATGAGCACCGAGGCCCCCATCAGCATCATCATGCCCTGTTACAATGCCGCCAGCACCGTGCATGGCGCCATTGCCAGCATACAGAAGCAGACCCTGACCGACTGGACCCTGATCATCGTGGACGACGGTTCCAGCGACCATTCGGTGGAACTCATCCGCAGCATCGACGAACCACGCCTGCACCTTTACACCCAGGCGAACCAGGGGTCGGCTGCGGCGCGTAATCATGGACTGCGCCATGCCCGCAGTCGCTACGTCGCCTTTCTCGATGCCGATGACAGCTGGGACGAGCGGTTCCTCGCAACCATGCTCCAGGCGATCGAGCCGCACGAGGATGCCGTGCTCGCCTATTGTGGCTGGCAGAACCTCGGGGTCGATGGCGGACGCGGGAAACCCTTCATACCACCCGATTATGATCCACTCGACCGCAGCGAAGTCCTGCTGGGCGGGTGTCGCTGGCCGATACACGGCGTCGTGGTGCGCCGCGAGGCGATCGAAAAGGCCGGCGGTTTCGATGCCACCCTGCAGGCATCGGTGGACTACGACCTCTGGCTGAGGGTCGCACCGCAGGGGAGATTGATCCGCGTCCCCGAGGTGCTTGCCTACTACCATCACCATGATGGAGAACAGATCACCAAGAACCGGCTGGGTGTCGCCCTCAACCATTGGCGGGCCCAGAAGAAATACCTGCAGCAACATCCTGACGAAGTGCGCAGGCTCGGGAAAAAACGCGTACGTGAACTCGTCCAGGGCGAGTTGCTCAAGCGCGCCTATGCCTGCTACTGGAAACGGGATCTTCCTGCGGCACGCACCCTGTTTCGCATGATCATGCGTGCCGGGTATGGCCGCCCCACTGACTGGCTGCACATGCTGCCGTCGCTTCTTCCGGAATCCTTACATGCATGGCTGCTCCGGCAGCGGGACATGAAAACACAGTGAATAAAAAACTCACCGCCGCCTTCTGCACCTACAACCGGGCCGCACGCCTGCCCGGCCTGATCGCCGCCTTGCGCGCCCAGGACTGCCCGATCCCCTTCGACATCCTGGTGGTGGACAATAACAGCAACGACGACACCCCTGAAATCATCGGGCAGCTGAGTCAGCAGGATGGCGTACCGCTGCACTATGCCAGGGAGCCGACCCAGGGCATCCCCTACGCGAGGAACCGCGCCCTGGAGGAATGCCTGGCGCTGGGATCGGAGTACATGCTGTTCATGGACGACGACGAACTGCCCGGGGAAGGACTGCTGGCCGCCGCCTTCGACGCCCTGGAACGTGAAGGCGCCGAGTGCGCCGGCGGGCGCGTCGAGATTGTCTTTGCGCCGGGGCAGCGCCCACCGTGGCTGGAGGACGAGTTACTGGGTTTTCTCGCGGAGATCGATCATGGGACGGAACCCTTCTGGATCGAAGACCGTAGCACGCCCCTGTGGACCGCCAACATCGCCTATCGCATGGAGATTTTTGCGCGACACCCGGACCTGCGCTTCGACCCCCGCTACAACCGCCTGGGACACGCGGTCGGCGGCGGCTCAGACGCGATCATGTTCAGGGCAATGGTCGATCGCACGATCAGGATCCGCTATCGCCCGGACATGGTCGTGGAGCATTACGTGGACGACTGGCGCTTGAAACGACGCTATTTCCTCAAGCTCCATTTCATCGCCGGGCGCAAGCATGGCCAGTTTCAGACCGGGGACTATGCACGTACCCTGTACGGCGTACCCCCCTTCATGATCAGCCAGGCCATCGGCCACTGGTTCAAGACCGCCACCATGCTGCTGGGCCGTCGTCCCGGCGTACTGCGCCAGGCCATGAACGGCACCCATGCGATGGGCATGATCTGGGGCAGGATCCTGCGACACAGGGGCCAGGCGGAGACGGCATGAGTGAAGCGGTCGCACAGCGTCGCGAGTACCCGGCCACGCCCGACGTGGAGGTACTCATCTGCACCCATAACCGGGTGGACCTCCTCACGCGCACACTGGACTCGATCAACAGGAGCCACTTACCACCCGACTGCCGACTGGGGATATTCGTGGTAGCCAATGCCTGCACCGATGGCACCAGGGCATTTCTCGATGAGTACGCAGAATCCCAGCCACCCTCCTCGCGCGGCAACCCGGGCTCGGGGCACAGACTCCCCTTGCGCTGGCTGGAGGACCCGGTCCCGGGCAAGAGCCATGCACTCAACCTGGCTCTCCCGCAGGCAAGGGGATCGGTGATCGCCTTCGTCGACGACGACCACCGTGTCGATCCAGGCTACCTGGCAGCGGTATACGAGGCGTCGCGGCGATATCCCGCTTCCGACCTGTTCTGCGGGCGAATCCTCCCCGACTGGGATGGAACGGAACCGGCCTGGGTACACGAGAATGGTCCCTACCGTATCTATCCCCTGCCCGTGCCGCGTTTCGACCTGGGACAGGAGGCAAAGACCGTCACGCTCGGCTCTGCCACGCCAGGTGGCGGCAACCTGGCGATTCGTCGTGACCTTTTTGAACGCGTCGGTGAATTCCAGCTCGACTTGGGTCCACATGGACACAACCTGGGAGGGGCCGAGGATATCGAGTGGGTGCGCAGATCCTTGCGTGGTGGCGCAACCCTGCACTACATCCCGGACATGCTGCAATACCACTACGTGGATGCAGAACGTCTCACCCTCTGGTACGTGATGCGCAAGGCCTATGAACGCACGGCGTCCACGACACGCCTGGCCCTGGATGACAGCCAGGGCCCCGGGGTGCCACGATTCATGATACGCAAGGTTTTGACATATCTATTGAAAGCAGCCACGTCCCTTGGCAGCAGCAGGCGCAGGTTCTACCTGACCCGGCTTGCCGCCGCATTCGGCGAGATAAAGGGATTCCAGCTGCAAAAACACCACCAACACAACAACACACCATAAACACACACTGGACAGGGAGCATGGCAAACCCCGCAAAGATCTTGAAGCTGCTGGATCCGGAGATACGCGCCAAGAACCTCGATGCCATCAGGCTTTCCGCACGGGGCCTGTGGTGGGATCTGCGGCGGCCGTACATGCCGGATCCGGTCTTCGTGGTCGGCTGCTCCCGGTCCGGGACTACCGTCACCTACGAAACACTCGCCGCCTCCCCGGCCTTCATGTCCTTCGGCTACGAACTCCCGCAGTTCTGGAACAGCCTGCATGGCCCGCTGAACAACGGCTGGGATTCGGAGGCGGCTGGCGCGGACGATGCACACCCCGAATACCGGGATGCCGCATTCCGCTATTTCTACCAGCAGCTGGGCTCTGGTCTGCTGCTGGACAAGACCTGCATCAATACGATGCGCGTGCCGTTTCTCCATCGCCTGTTCCCGCAGGCCCGTTTTGTATATATACACCGCAACGGCTATGACAACATCAGCTCCATGATGGACGGCTGGAGAACGGGGCGGACCGATGGCGGCTTTGGCTTGACCCAGTTCTTCGGACCGTCGCCTGAACCTGTCGCCATCAATGATGGCGAATTCAGGGAATGGCATTTTTTCCTGCCTCCAGGCTGGCGTGAATACAACCATGCCAGCCTGGAGGAGGTATGCGCCTTCCAATGGGCCAGCGCCAACCGCCTGGCACTCGATGCCGCGCGAACCATCCCACGCGAGCAGTGGCTAAAGGTCCGCTACGAGGACATCGTAAAAGAGCCGGTGGAGACCTTTCGCGAAATCTTCCGTCACCTGGCGATCGACTTCGACCAAGCCATCCAGGACCGCTGCGCAAGCCTGCACCAGCACCCCACCAGCATGGTCTCAGGCCCGCCACGACGCCAGAAATGGCGGGAGCGGAACCCGCAAGCCATTCAACACATCGCCGATCGCATCCGCCCCATGATGCTGGAACTGGGTTATGACACCGGCATCTGAACAGGCAAGACACCGGGTCAGCGTCGTCATACCCGCCTACAATGCCGCCGGCTTCATCCGGCGGGCAGTGGACAGCGTGCTCGCCCAGACCTGGCCGCGCCGGGACATCATCGTGGTCAACGATGGCAGCACCGACGATACACTCCGGGAACTCGCCACCTACAGGGACAAGATCAGGATCATCGACAAGCCCAACGGCGGTCTCCCGCAGGCGCGCAACAGCGGCATCCGCGCCGCCACGGGTGAATACATCGCGTTCCTCGATGCCGATGACCGCTGGCTTCCCGAAAAGCTCGCACGGCAGGTTGAGATCCTCGTGGCCGATCCGGAGGTTGGTTTTTGCTCCACCGTCACGCGGGTCGAGGATCCCGGTGGCTCGCCGAGCGGCGAGTGGCCCTGCCCCCACAGCAAGGAACCACTACTGAACACACTTTTCCTGCAGAACGGCGTCATTCCCGGCAGCGGTTCCGGCGTCATGGTCCGACGCGAACTCTTCCAAAGAGTGGGGCTGTTCGATCCCACGCTGCGCAGCCTCGAAGATATCGACATGTGGATGCGCCTGGCGGCCGTATCACGCTATGCCTGCATCGATGAAGCACTCACCGTCATCGTCAAGCACCCGGACAGCATGAGCCGCAACCTGGAGACCATGCGGGAAGCCGCGCTGCAGGTCATGAAAAAGAATCGTGAACTGCTGCACGAGAAGGACCGTGGCGGCCTGTGGCGGGCCGGCTATGCAAATGTCATGGCCGACTACGCCAAGTGGGAATACCGCAGCGGACAGCGCATGAGGGCAATCGCACACCTGGTGGCTGCGCTCGGACATTCCCCCATCCGGCGCGGAAGAATGCTTGCCGGGCTGCTGCTGGCGATGACCATGGGGCGCCCATTATGACCGCTCTGCTGACTGATTCGATCTGGACCCTGATCAGCAGCGCGGCGATCGTCTCGCTGGTCTTTTGCTCGCTGCTCGTACTCAAGACCCTGCGCGATTACAGCACGGCAGGGCCACAGATCCAGCAGGAGATCATCGCCCATTACCGCTTCTATGCCGCCTGGGCGGTCGGACGGCTCGCCATCCTGGCATTCCTGATCGCCCTGTTCTGGGCAGTCGCAGGCGTATTGGCCTACCTGCAGCTGTCGATCCTCCTCGACCTGCCACTGAGCGGTGGCCCTGCCATCCTCGCCGCCTCGGCCATGCTGCTTGGCGCCACCACGATGCAGTTCCTGCGGAACCTGCTGTATTGCCCCGCCGTGATCGCGGCCTCCTCCCATTACCGCATGAGCCGGTTCTTCACGGTCTGGAAATGGCTCAACCCCGGTCGACTCCGCAAGATCGACCTGGCATTGACGACAGCCGCATTATCCCTTGCCGCAGGCAGCTTCGTGTACCTGGTTGCACAGCAGGACTGGGCGGCTGCCATGGTGATCCTGTCCGCCAACCTGGCAATGACCGGCATTGCATTGGCAGCCAGCTGGAAACGGGACGCACACCCTGCCAGCGGGAACACCGGCTCCAGCGCGCGGCCGAATATCCTGATGCTGGGATCCGATACCCTGCGCGCCGACCGTCTCGGCCTGGCAGGCTACAGGCGTTCACTGACCCCTACCCTGGACGCCCTTGCCGAGCGCGGTACCTGGTTCGAGAACTGCTACACCCCCTGCGGTCGCACCGCGCCCAGCCTCCTGTCGCTGCTGACCGGGACCTGGCCCCATACCCACGGGGTTCGTGACAACTTCGTCTCGGACACCGAAACCCATATTGCACTACCTTCCCTGCCCGGCCTCCTGGCCGACCAGGGTTACCATACGGCGGCCGTCAGCGACTGGTGCGGAGCCGACCTGGGCAAGTTCAACCTCGGCTTCCAGCATCAGGACCTGCCCTCCGATTCCTGGAACCTGCGCTACCTGATGCGCCAGGGGCCGAAGGATTTGCGCCTGTTCCTGTCCCTGTTCCTGCGCAACCGCCTCGGCAAGAGGATTGCCCCGGAGATCTACTACCTTGGCGGCGTCCCACTCACCGATGCCCTGGGACGCAATGCGCGGCATGCCCTGAGCCAGCTTGCGCAAGGCAACAGGCCCTTCCTGCTCAATGTGTTCTTTTCCACCACGCATCCACCCTTCGGATCCGAGCACCCCTACTACACACGGTATGCTGATCCCGCCTACACGGGGGAATCGAAGTTCGTCATGGCAAGGCTCACGGACCCGTTCGACATCATTCGACGCCAGGGTGAACCCCGCAAGGAATTCGATCTAGACCAGATCCTCGACCTGTACGATGGTTGCGTTAAACGATTCGATGACGAGGTTTCCCGGATACTGGACCATCTGGAGGCTTGTGGCCTGGCGGACAACACCATCGTGGTGATATACAGTGACCACGGGATGGAGTTCTTCGAACACGGCAGCTGGGGGCAGGGAAACAGTGTCCTCGGCGACCATAGCGCACGAATCCCGATGATCATACACGACCCAAGAAAGGCAGGTGGCCATCGGATCCGATCTATCGTACGCACCATCGATATCGCACCCACACTTCTGACTTTGTGCGGGGAGCCCGTACCTCCCAGCATGGAGGGTGTATCGCTCGCGCACAGCCTGGACGGATCCGCGCCGCCCACGCTTCCGGCCTACAATGAAAGCGGTGTATGGCTTACCGACCTGCCGGGCATGCCCAGGGATCACCTGCGCTATCCGAATCTGCTGCAACTGCTCGATATTCCAGACCATGGAAGCGGTACCTTCGCCATCCGCAAGGATTACCAGGACCTGATCGTGGAAGCCAAGGATCGAATGGTTCGCCTTGGCCGCTGGAAACTCACCTACCAGCCCACCAGGAGCGCCGCGCTCTACCGCCTGTTCGACCTGGAATCGGACCCTGGCTGCCGTCACGACCTGATCGCCCAGCACCCGGAAATCGCAGGGGAACTCAAGAAACTACTCATTGAATGGCTGTGCCAGGACAAGATGAGGTGCTGGGAGAATGAGCATGTGATCAGCAGGTAGCCAGGGGCGGCCCGACACACCCGGGCATACCCCTGGCCCGCGCATCATGCCTCCTGGCGTATCGATGCCAGGTAGATATTGAGCTGCATGATCCGCAGTACAAGGCTCACCGGACTGATCTCGTTCGTGGTCTTGTGGAAACGATGCATGCCCGGGATCTGTGCCCAGAGGGGAATCCGCACACCAGGCAAGCTGCCGCCGTCCAACAGGGCTTGCACGAAGGGCTTGAAGCGTCCTGGATCGATCAACTCACACAAGCGGTCGTCCAGGCCCGCCACAAGGCTACGCCAGACATACCCGCGCATTTCCGCATCCTCGGAAAACAGTCGACGATAGGTCCTGGCTACCGGAATCGAATCCTTCGTTGCCAGGGGAACTGCCATGAGCTCCGGGTAGCATACCTCGAGGAGCTTGCGCATCAGCCGCTTGTCATAGCGGTAGCGAACGGGAATCCTCCCCATGAAGTCCACGACATCCTCATCCAGGAAGGGACGCGCCTGGTCCATATAGCGCAGGCGTTGGGCCGTGAAGGCATTGAGCATGTTGCCCATCCGCTGCTCATAGTACATCGTGTCCATGAGGTCGGCGGGAGAAACATCACCGGCGCGGGACAGGAGATCGGCGATGGTATGATCGATGAACCGTCCGGCATGCGCGCGCACGGCTGGCCTGAGCCAGTCGCTTAACCTGCCCACATTGCGGAGGCTGTGCAGGCCGATGGCATGAACGGCATCTGCAGGCTCCAATTGCGCCGGACCCTCGATACCGCGACTGTGCCAGCCAAAGCACTCATCGCCATTGAGGAATGCCCCGAATCTTTCCCCGAGATCCCGATGCAACTTCGAAGCCATCGGTGAGTCTATCGTTTCCGCGCGACAGTCGGCATCGAGGGTCGCGGCCTCGAAATGATCCTGCAGCCCCTGCAATGGAATGCTGAACCTCGTTGTATCGAGATTGCACCGTTCTGCAAGCATGGAAGCAACGCTGGAGTCATCCCCATCCTCTGTTCCATAGATCACCACGGGGACTGGTTCATGCAGATCCAGCAGCGTGCCCAGCAGGATCCTGGAGTCCACGCCTCCACTCAGGAACAGGAAGGGCCTGTCCACGGAACCGAGTGTGCGGCGCGCGGCCTGCTTGATCAGGGTATGACACTCCTCGATTAACGACTTTTCGTCGCCAGCCTCGCTGGCTTCCTGGAAGGCGATCCTCCAGTATCTCTGCTCATCCAGTCCATCCCGTCTGCAGGTCATGATGGCGGCCTGGGGAAAACTGGTCACACCTGAAAAGATCGTGTGGTCCTCACAGCTTGCGCCAAAGATCAGGAACTCGATCACGGCCTCCGCCCACAGGTCCGGGCATGGCATGTCGTCGACCCGGAGAAGTTCGCGTACCTCGGGTGAAAAACAGATGCCCCCTGTCCCGACCCGGCGGGAAAACATCGGCCGGGAGCGCCGCCGATCGGTGATGAAACAGGCTGCATCCCTCCGCTCATCGCAAATCAATATCGTGTACGAACCGCGCAATTCCCCGGCGAGGCCCAGACCCGATTTCCGGTAGCTTTCCAGAACCGCCTCGGCACAATCCTGCGGCAAGGTTGTCCGACCTTGGATTTCGCTGACATAGCCCTCCACCAGGACCGTCACATCCCCCCCCGCCCCTGCGCACGAGGTCGCGCCGTGCCGGTTCCCGGGGAGCCATGCCTGGAACCAGTCACCAACCCGCGCGACACGGGCCTCGTCTTGCCCCGACATCGCACGCCAACCTCCGCCACCGGCCGGCATCCCCTTGGCATACAAGCGTGCACGAATTCCCGGCAATGGCGGCGTGGGGGCCGGGATGGCATTTCTTCCCATCAGGGGCATACCGCCAGGAAGAACGATGACCCTGCTGTCAACCATGACACACCGGCTTTCCGTTCATGGTTGCGGACTGGACTCCGGGCTTGCGCCCGGGGAATGAACTGGAACGCTATAGTGCGCCTTGGCACGCTCCAGGGCCCAGGGAAACTGGTATCGCCTCAGGTACAGGGGTTTTGCCAGCACATCCAGCATGCCAAGTCGAAACAGGAATTCGCTGTTCCCGTAGCGCCACAACACCGGGATATTGGCCATCCGTGGAATCATTCGCCTGACGGCCCCGGACAGGCGGTTGATCCCTGCGCAGATCAGTCTATCCAGAGTCGGGCTCACGATCACCGGGAAAAGGTTCTGCGTAACGAGCTCCCACCGGTGTCTCTTCAACCATCCCAGGTAATCCTCCATGAGGACTGGGGAAAGAAAGGCAGACGAGGTAAAGGGCTGTTCGGAGGAGGCATGCTTCTTGACACCGAACGCCTCCCGGGGGATGCCCGCCTCCTCGCAGATCCTCCTGCAGACCGGGCGCGAATAGGAGCCACCGATATCCCAGGGTTTCATCTCGGGCGAATTCGATATCCGGTTGATGTCGCTTATGTTGCGCACATACCAGAACGGAACCGCACAGTTCAGGAAACCGGCATGAAGCCGGTATTCGGACAGGGAAAGGCCCGACCTGTCACCGCGAACGATGTCCCTGGAAAGCTTTTTCGTTTTCTTGTCCCACATCTTGTCGCCATGGTAGCCGGTGAGCAGCACTTTTCCCGCCAGCAGATCCTCGGTGGACACGAAGTACCTGTCCTCGCCCTTGGCATCGACGGAAATGAACAGATATTCCCTGGCGCGGTCAGTCCAGGCCTCGCGATCGAACAGCTTGAGCTCCATTCGCAGGGACTGCGCCGCCGATGCCCCGTGATCCTCGACACCACCCCGGCCATGCTCGAACCCTATCGCCCTGCCGCAACCCGCGGCACTACCCAGCGTGGTGACCGTGGTGGAGTCATACCCCGAAGACAGGGTGCCCAGGAGCTCATACCTTATCCTGCGCGCAGGATCTGCCAGGTTTTCCGCCAACCTGGTAAAGGCCTTGCGTAGCAACCCCTGGTAATCATCGAAACTGTCCAGCTTGCCGGCCAGATCCGGCTTTTCCTGAAGCGAGACCGCAGTGCCATCCCACGCGGCGTTGTGGAAATAGACGAAATGCACGCGCCCCTTCGAGGTCACCAGTCCCAGGGGAAGCTCGCCCAGGCCATCCACGATCCTGCCGAAATCCTCGAAATATCGACCATAGCCTGTCCTGACAGAGGCACCGGTCAACGCCACCAGGCAAGCCAGGGAATTCGACATCCAGACCGTGCCACCCATCTCGATCCATTGCAGGCGATCCACCGTGCTGGCCGATGACACGAAGATCAGCCTGCCATCCCGTAGCCGGCCACCGCTACCGGCTACCACATCCGTCGCATCGAAAGCCCCTGCGGAAAAATCACCATCCCAGACCGCTTCGCAAAACCATTCTTCACGGGTCTCGACACCCGGACCATGATATACGGTCACGTGTTCTTCTCCCGCGATGCAACGGCATGCCCAGGCAAGTGGTGGCCAGGTCGGCACTAATTGGTATTCCACACGCATATCATTCGCCTCGCAGTGAAGCGCCCGACGACAGGATAGTGGCTTTCCGATTGGAACATGCCGGCATGTCCCTGCCAGCAGGATAGAGCCAAGCCTCCCCCCCGGGGTTGGCAGGCGGAGATTCCGCCAGAGATCGACCCTATATCCGCTTATTGGTTGAATTGCACCTGCGCCTTGCGCTGCCGGGCCTCCACCGTGAGCGGATGACTTGGCGGCCAGCGCTGGATCACATAATCGAAGTTCGTGGCAGCGCGCCTGGCCAGGAAGGTCTTTTCCTTGTTGTCCACCGTCAACATCATGCGATTCATGAAGTTCAGGCCAAAGCAGTAATGATGCAGATGGACGAATATATCGTTCCCCATCTGGCTGCTCCACATCTTCTTCGTATTGGCATCCCCCCTGAGCCTGGCATGGCAGTAGGGGGGCAGCATCATCAGTTCCTGATCCGTGGGATTGATGTTCCTCAGGTCCTGGGCATGCGCAGGCAGGGCCTGCAAACCCATCAGAATGCACAAGGTCAATTGCCAAAGCCTTTTCGAAAACATGCCTCTACTCCTCGCTGATCCTCACGGGCCTCTGCTCAGCAGGCATACACCGTCCACGGTATCGAACCAGGTGGCCTTCCAACGGGCATCCTCCCCAAGCCAGCGTGCCACCATCTTCTTCTCGGGATCCCGGTTGGCATCGTCGACAAAGACCAGTGCATCCATGGACAGGGAATCGTGCAGCCTTGGCAGGGCCGGGTAGCGCGCCAGCGCATCACTTCCCTGCTTTTGGGGCGGCCCGTCCACCAGCAGCAGGTCGATGGAGCCCAACTGCTCCAGTGCGGCATGCGGTATGTCGTACCATTCCACCATCTGTTCCCCCAGTGCCTGGTTCTTCAGGGGCGCGTCGACCACCGACACGATGTCCTCCAGGCCCAGCAGCTTCACGTGCCGGCGCGTCTCCTCGGCCCAGGCGGGATCATGGTCGATGGACAATAGACGGCCGCGGCCATTCTTCCTGAGGATCTGCCCCAGAATCAGTGTAGACGCACCGGAGCCCAGTTCGAGCACGGTTTCAGGTTTCCTGGCCAAGGCCTCACGCGCCAGCAATGCCGCCGCATCGCCGGTTAGCGCCCAGCCGCCACCCATTGGCAGCGGCAACTCCCCGGTATAGGGTCCGAGCCGGACGAGTCCATGGATGTCGCCCACGTCCCGTCGTATCCGGTCGATGCGATGGTTCAGGCTGTGGGTACGGTTATCCACCATCCCGAGGATCGACTGTTTCGTGTTGTGCAGCAGCGCACCCAGGATCCCGCAGGTCACGAACACGGGCCAGGCCAGATCGAAGCTGGCGAAGCCCAGCAGTGCACCGCCGGCGCTTGCGCCACCCCCCGCCAGGCCGGCCAGAAGGCCGAAGACCAGGCTTCTCGTTATTGATTCATTCATGATAGCCCCAACCCGACGCCAGTGCGCAGGCAAGTAGATTTTTTATAGTATTCAATCGCCCGCATCCTAATCCGGCGAATGGCGCAGGCGTTGCCCCTCCAACAGAAACGCCGGTTCCGGTCCCTGCAGGCCGAGCCTGGGCAGTCCATCCTGCGGCCCCGGACGGTAGCTGATCGCGAACGGGTGCCATCCCGCCGACAGGGACAGCGGCACGGAGATGCGCGCCGCCTCGCCGGGCATGGCCTCACCTGCGATCATAACGCCATTCACCTCCACACCCAATCGCCCCGGTATCGTCATATCGAGCTCGTAGAGGCCTGCGGCACGGGTCTGGAAGGTGCCTGCGAGCTTGACCCGCTCCGGGCGCTGGTCGCCCCATTCCCTGGGCCGGCGTCCACCCCCCAGGCCATCCAGTATACGGATCTCCCGCTCTCCCTCGCCCAGGTCCAGGATGGCCAGCACACCCTCCCTCGCCGGTGCCTGCGCCGGCGCCTCCCGCGCCACCAGTGGGGGGCCGACCTCAAGACGCTCGACTCCGCTCCTCGACACCTGTCCGCCGGGGTACTCCGCCTCTGCGTGCAGCTGGATCATCCCCTGCCCGGTCTGGCTGGAATCCAGGCTGGCCTGCCAGCGTCCCTCCACCACCTCGGCCTCTGCCAGTATCCTGCGGCCCTGGTAGAGCATGACCCGGCGGGCGCCATCGGCCTGCCCGTGCGCCGTCACGCGGGCCCCATAGGGCAGTCCTGCCCGCTCCAGGGACAGTGAAACCCTGTGTCCCCGGTTCTCCACCCGGACCGTCCGCTTCAGGTAACTGCGTGTCCCGATGCCCCCCGCCTCCACCGCCACGAGACGTAGCTCATGATGACCATCGGCAAGCCCCAGGGTATCGAGGGCGAGGCTATCGCCTGGCCGGCCCTGGGCCATGAGCCGGCCATCGACCCAGAGCTCGACCCTCTCCAGCACCCGCCCGGGTGGCGGCTCCGCCCGCAGCCTGATCGCCACCTTGCCACGCCAGGCAGGGTCGGTATCCGGCGCCAGCAGTTGGAGCCGGGCAAAGCGGGCAAAAGGCCGGGCAAGGGGGTCGCCGACGATGAGCAGCTGGTAGGGAGAGGCGATGCTCTGGTAGAAGGCCTCGGCGAGGGAACAGCCGTCCGCGTAATACTGGTGGAGCTGGGGAAGCGGGAACTTCTCCACGAAGCTGAAGGGTTCCTGCACGGCACCGCTGGAACCGGCGGCCCCGTGGCGCAGGAACTCCGACAACTTGGTCTGCACCCCGTGGGCGAAATGCCCACCGTAGCTGGTGAAGGATTCGGCGATGGCCCCGGGCAGCATGCGACTGTCAGCCCCCCAGTCGAAGGTGCGCGTACCCGCCACCAGCCCGATGATGTCGCGCCGCTGCCGGGGCACACGCCCGTCCTGGCCTGGCTGGCCCTGGTCGATGACCTCCACCGCGCGCCCCCGTTCCTGCAGGGCCTGCTGCAGCCCGGGAAAGAACGGCTGGCGCACCCGGCTGCGGATGTTGCGGTTCTTCATCAGGTACACGGTGCCATCGGGCTGCGTGCCATCGGCAGTGGCAGCGGTACCGAGATACTCAACCATCTCCGGGAGGCTGTTGCCGCGCAGACCGGCATAGCCGAGCATGACGGAAAGATAATAGCGGTCGAATACCGGGCCTGTAGCCCGGGAACTGCCCTGTGTCCAGGCATGGCGGCTGCGAAAGCCCCGGCTTGCCGCAAAGGTGATGCCGGTGCCTTCCGCAGCCGGGCGCATGGGACGGAAGTACTGGTTGGCACGCGGATGGAGATAGCCCATGTCCATGGCAGCCACCCGGTGCAGGAAATAGGTCAGTCCCGTCAGCGATCCCGTGTTGCCCACCCGCTTGTGGTATTCCAGGCCGGCCCGCTGCAGGTCGGGGGAGAAATCCACGCGATAGGGGAAACCCGCCGAGTAGGCGATGAGATCGATCTCGTTCCCGAGACCGGTCCTGATGAAGTGGTTGCGCACCGGATCCAGGATATGACGCCGAAAGGCATCGATGTCGATGGTTTCGCCCACCGGGATGTTGCGCAGCCAGAGCACCTGCTGTTCCGGAAGATCCCGCAGGCGGATGTACTCGTTGGCCACCGCCAGGGAAACAGGGGAATCGGCATTGACCAGCAGCAGCGTGGTCTCGGGACTGCCGCCGGACCAGGCCGGTGGCGCGAGCAGCAGGAGCCATAGCACCCACAGGTGGGGGCGGGATCCGCTCGTGGGTGTTCTTGCGCGCCGTCGCATCCCCAACCCCCCATCAGCAAGCGGATCTACAGGACAGCGGTCTTCTCCGCCACCCGCTCCCAGGCCAGCTCCTGCTCGGCACGCCGGCGACCGGCCTCGGCCAGGCGCCGGCGCAAGGCCTCGTCCGCCAGCAGCCGCGCCAGGGCCCGGGTCACCGCGGCCAGGTCCGCACCCTCCACCCGCAGCCCGGTCTCTCCATCCAGCACCGCCGCGCCGGTGCCGCCCGCGAGGCCGGCAAGGGACGGCGTGCCGCAGGCCGCCGCCTCCACGAACACCATGCCGAACCCCTCGGTGTCGCCGTCGATCTCGCGGTTGGGCATGGCGAACAGGTCGGCGGCACAGTACCAGCGCGGCAGGTCGGCGGGGTCCACATGTCCCAGCAGGTGCACCCGCCCGGCCACGCCCTGCTCCGCTGCCAGCTGCCGCAGGTAGTCGTGGTCCTCGCCGATGCCGATGATGGCATAGTGCACGTCCAGCCCCTCGTCCAGCAGCGCCGGCAGGGCACCGATGACCTGGTCGAAGCCCTTGCGCCGGCTCAGGCGGCCCACGGACAGGATGAGCTTCTGCCGTGCATCGAGGCCGAGCCCCTGGCGCAGGTCCGTCACCTCGTGGCCGGGATGGAAGCGCTGCAGGTCCACCCCGGGGTGGATGATGGTGATGCGCGCCGCATCGACCCCCAGCTCCAGCAGGCGCTCGCGGGTAAAGTCGCTGTTGGCGATGACCCGGTCCGCGCGCCGGTAGGCGAAGGCCATGGCCTTGAGGCGCCGAGGCGAGCGCCGCCAGGTAGTGATCTCCTCGCCATGGGCATAGATCACCAGGGGCAGGCGCAGCAGGCGGGCCAGGTGCACCCCCACCCAGCCCTCGGGCAGCACCCGGCCCGCATGGATGGCATCGAAGCGGTGGCGCAGGCCGAGCCACAGCCCCGTCAGCAGCAGCCTGCCGTAGATGGGCAGGGAGGACGGCCGCAGCCAGCGCGAATGCTGCAGGCGCAGGCGATGCACCTGGTTGGCGTGGTCGCGGTCATGGGCCTCGCAGCCGGGCACCCGGGCCGTGAGGATATGGGTGCCGCGATCGCCGAGCCGCCGGTAGACCTCGTCGAACCACACCGCCGTGCCGCCCTTGGTGGGCAGGAAGAGTTCGCTGATGACCAGGTAGCGCCGGCTCATGCGGGCAGCCCTGCCCGACGCGCCGACGCGGTGCTCAGCCACAGCAACAGGGCCGCCGGCAGGGCCAGGCCCGACAGCCAGGCCAGCTTGCGCAGGCGCGGGATGGTCGCCAGGCGCCGCAGCCAGACGTGCAGGCGCACCGGCCAGGCCCGCGCGCACCAGTCCGCGGGTCGTTCACGATAGCGCCGGGCCAGTGCCTCCGGGCTCAGGAAGCGCAGCTCGGGCCAGTCACGCAATGCCTGGCCCAGCAGGGTGTCCAGCTGGGCCAGGCTGTGCTCGAAATCCGTTTCCGTGCCGACGAAGTTGCTGCGATGGGTCTCCAGCAGGGCGGGCCGCCCCAGGCGGAAGCGCGCGCGTGCCTCTTCCAGGACCCTGGCGGGCGCATGGCCGCGCAGGGGCTCGAAGTAGATGTCGCGCACCAGGTACAGTGCCATGGGACCTGCCGCCTGGCCGTTATGGAGGCTGGCCTCCGCGCCCGCGGGCTGTCCTGCCGCATCACGCCCGGTGTAGCGCCGCCCCGGCGTGATGATCACCTCGATGCCCGCCGCCATCCAGGCGGTCTCCACCGCGCGGGTCCAGACGAAGGTGGGCGGCACCGCTACCCGGGCCGGGGCCTGGAAGATCCGCTGGAAGGCACGGGTCTCCTCGCGCACGGCACGGCCGATGCTGTCGGCATCCAGCGCGCCGGAGGGCAGCTGCGCACCATCCACCCAGCGGCTCTGCAACGGGGGGGGGAGGTCCTCGTAGGCGGGAAACGCCTGCTCCAGCAACCAGGCCCGCAGCCTCGCGTCATGTTGCGCGGCGCGCAGCAGCGCCGGCGGCCAGTAATGTTCCATGCCATGCAGCTGCAGGGCGAACACCCCCTCGGTGGCCCCCTGCCGCATGGCTTCCAGCACCCCGGCGCAGCGGGGATCGTCCAGCTCGAGGCGCCGGTAGTCCTGCAGGTCGCCGGCGCCCATGGCCGCGCCATCGGGCACCGCCAGCACCACCCCCAGGGACATCAGGGCCGGCTGCCCACTGCCGTCCCGGTGTCGCGCCAGGGTGTCTGCCAAGCGCATCACCCGTTCCCCGTGCAGCGGCGGCCCCGGCCCCCAGTCGTCGCTTTCGACAATGAGCACCGGCCGGCGCAGCACCGGTTCGACCCAGTGCCGGCACAGGGTTGCGCGCCAGCTCCACAGCAGGATGGCCCAGGCCAGCAACAGGGCCGCTACCAGCAGCAGGGCGATCTCAATCCCCATACAGGGCCCCGGCGCGACTGGCGCGGGTGATACGCAGCACCCGGTCGATGTCTGCGCGGGCCAGCTGGTCTTCCCAGCTGCGGGCCGCCTGCGCCGGATCGCGGAACACGCTGTAGTAGCTGTCACTAGTGCTGTTGGTACTGCGCCGCACGAAGTCCTCGGTCTGGGCATCCCAGGGCAGTTCCGTGGCGGCAAACAACCGGCGGTAGCCCTCCAGGGGCTGGGCGCACAGGTCCTCGTAGCGCACCCGGGTACAGCCGGCCAGGCCGTGCGTGTCGTCCATGGCCTTTTCGTTGTACAGCACCCAGCGCCAGGCCAGCCGCTCCGCAGGCTGCAGGGCACGCAGTCCTTCCATATCCAGGCCATGGGCACGGGCCGCGTCGGTCGCCAGCAACAGCTCCAGGATGCCGTAGTCTTCGCTCGCGGGAACGTCGCCACCGAGCCGGCCCTGGACCTCGCCGCGCAGCACCGAGGATACATAGCCGCAGGGATGGCGCAGAATATGCACGGCATGACACCCCGGCAACAGGCGTGCGATCACCCCCAGGCGACCCAGGGATTCAATGGATTTCCACACCAGGTAGGCGCGGTCTGCATAGTGGTGATCGATCATGGCGGGCAACGGCAGCTCGGCCTTGCGCACCCGGCCCGCGGCCTTGCCGGCCAGCAGCAGCAGGCGCCGCAGCTGGAAGGCCAGCGGCCCCTGGTAGTCCTTGGGAAACAGCGGCAGCTTGCCGGTCACCCGTGCCGAACGGGCGTCGGGCAGTGCGGCGACGAAGCCCTCCACCAGGGCGCGATAGGATTCGGCGGACGCCACGTCCGGAAACAGCGGCATGGCATCGAGGGTGCCGAAGCTGTCCGGTTCGTGGCGGTAGAGGGTACGCGGATGACTGTCGAACACCTTGCCCAGCCAGGTGGTGCCGGAGCGGGGCATGCCGAACAGCAGGATGGTACGCAGGTCCATATCAGGGATTCTCGCGGGCCGCCAGCCACTGTTCCAGCATGAGCAGGGTCCAGACCATGGTGCCGTAATAGGCGGCATGCTCGGCCTGGTGGCGGCCCAGCAGTTCATCGATGAATTCCGGGCGCACGATGCCACGCCCCTTGAGGCTGGCCAGGCTGTCGCCGGTGAGATCGCGCAGGCCGCGATGCTCCACCAGCCAGAGACCGAAAGGCAGGCCGAAGCCCTGTTTCCTCTTGGCGAGGATCTCGGCCGGCAGGAACCCGCGCAGTGCGTCCTTGAACAGGTGACGCAGGCGGGTCCCCTTAACCTTCTCACGCGGTGGCAGGGCGGCGGCGAATGCCATCAGCGGTTCATCCAGGAAGGGAAAGGCCACCTCGATGCCGGCCAGGTCGCAGGCACCGGTCACCTTGGGCAGGTCGCTGTCCGCCAGGGTGAAGCGCATGTCCACCGCCAGCATGCGGTTGAGCATGTGGCCGGCATGGGCTCCGTGGTAGGTTTCCCGCAGCAGGTCCATGGGCATGCCACGATCGATGTGTACCAGGTAGTCATCGCTGAGGATGCGCTCCGGCCCCAGGCGATCCAGCAGGTTGTAGGTCTCCATGCGCTCCGGCATGGGCAGGCGCGCCTGGCGCACATAGTTGCCGAGCTTGCGCAGCGGCCCCATGCGCCCCAAGGGCGATCCCAGCAGCAGCGGTTCGACCATGGCGCTGCGCAGTAGGCCCGGCACCCGCCCGTACCAGGCGAACATCTGCTGCTTGGCGTAGCGGTAGTTGCCACCGAACAGCTCGTCGCCGCCATCGCCGGCCAGCAGGCGCCCGATGCCGTCCTCCTTCGCCATGCGCGCGCAGTAATAGGCGGGTACCGCCGAGGCGTTGGCAAAGGGCTGATCGAAATGGGCCGCCACCCTGGGCACGCCGGCCACCACGTCCTCGGCAGTGACATAGTATTCGTGGTGTGCCGTGCCGAAGTGGCGCGCCACCAGGCGGGCATATTCCATCTCGTCATAGCCCGGTGCATCGAAGCCGATGGAATAGGTGGCGGCCGGTGCACCCTGCACCTGGCCCAGCATGCCGCTCACGGTGGAGCTGTCGGTACCACCACTGAGGAAGGCCCCCACCTTGATATCCCCATCGGTGCGCCTGCGCACCGCGTCACGTACCAGTTCACGGAAGCGTTCCCGCCACTCGGATGGGCTGCCTTCCAGGCCCTCCTCCCGGTACTCCATCGACCAGTACGGCTCCACCCTCGCCTTGCCTGACTGCCAGCACAGGCACTCGCCGGGCTGCAGGCGGTGCACGCCTCCGTATACCGTCTCCGGTCCGGGGACCACGTGGAAGTACAGATAATCGTAGAGCGCCTGCGGGCTCAGCGCGGCATCCACGCCCGGTTGCGCCGCCACCTGGGCGGCGCGGCTGCCGAAGGCCAGGCCATCCGTGGTGGCGGCGTGAAACAGCGGCACGATGCCGGTTCGGTCCGTGGCCAGCAGCGCACGATCCGCCCTGCCGTCCTGGATGGCCAGGGCGAAGCCGCCGTGCAGCAACCGCACTACCTGCTCGCCATGGCGATGGTAGCCCTCCAGCAAGGCCTGGGCATGCCCCTGCTGCCCTGCCAGGCGCGCCAGTTCCTCGTCCTGCCAGACCGGCACGCCCTCCAGGGCGGCGAGCAATTGTCGTCGTTCACAGCGGGCCAGGCCGCCCGGGCCCTGCCATGCCGCGCGCGGATCACAGGGTGATGCCAGACTGCCGAACAGGTGCATCATAATCGCGCGCCTCCCACCACGGCCGCCGCGGGAACGCCCTTCTCCCGTACGGGTACGGCCGCCTCCGCCAGGCGGCGCTCCACCAGCCACCGGGTCATGACCACGATGGCCACCAGGTGATAGAAAAGATCGAAGTACTGCAGGCCCAGGAAGGCACCGGCGGACATGTATCCGACCAGGCTCACCTGGATCATGGCCGCCAGGTCCCGCGCCCAGGTGAGTTCATCACGACGTTTCGATTTCCGTACGACCCAGCTGGCCGATCGCCAGGTGAAGAACAGCAGAAGCAGGAACATGCCCAGTCCCACCCAGCCATGCTCACCCAGCATGCCGAAATAGATGCTGTGGGAATCACGCCCCCCCCAGTGCACCAGGGCACGCATGCCACCGCCAATAAAGTGGGTATTGGCCAGCTCGATGGCATTTCTCCAGGCCCGCACCCGCTCCGATGCCGAGCCGTCCTCCTCCCAGGTCTGGATAGTCTCCATGCGCTGGAACCAGTGGTCGGGCATGACGGTGTACAGGACCGCGGCCAGCGGGATCAGGGCAAGGATGGCCGCGAACTTGCGTCGCGTCTTCAACAGGTAGAAGACCAGCATGACGGCAAGGCCCAGCAGGGCACCGCGCGAATGGGTCCCGACGATGGCGATCAGGGTAAGACCGATCCCTGCCATGAGGGCATAGCGGAAATACCAGCGGGTCATCTGCAGTTGCATATAGTGCAGCAAGGGCACTGCCATGATGAGCGCCAGGCCGATGGAGTTGCGGTCACCGATGAAGGTGCGCGCCGGCCCCATCACCGAGTGATTGCCCCCGGTCTGGAGCACGAAGATACCCCCCTTGAACCCATAGAACCCCAGGGACAGGGCAATGACGAACACCAGCAGCTTGATGCGATGCTCGTCGGTGATCAGCATCATGGTGACGAAGGTCATCAGCATGACCCGCCACACCTTGTCCCACTGATCCCAGGCCAGCCATGGATAGAGTGAAAATACCGTGGTCATGAACATCCAGCCGATGAGGATCAGCAGCAGGATGGTCTCACGGGTCCAGGGGATACGCTTGGGCTCCTTGCTGATCAGCAGTGCCGTCAGGGTCGCCAGCGCGACCATCATGGCAAAGGGCAAGGTGTAGGCGAAACCCCAGGTCAGCCGGTGGGGGTTCATGTAGCCGAGCCAGGACCAGACCAGCACGCCCACGTAGGGGCGGGCCAGGATCAGGGGGATCAGCGAGAAAATGACCAGTGTTACGACTATGTCTCTCATGCCCCTTCCCCCGCGGCCTGTGCATTCCTGTCCGGTGTGACCCGGCTCACCACATAGCGAAATTTCCCGGAGGCCTCGGCGGCGATCTCCGGCACCAGCTCCACGTCCACGCGCACCGTTTCGCCAAGCCGGGCCCGGGCCGCCGCCTGGATGACGGCGATGCAGGCCGGATCGAAGCCGGAAGCGGTCACCAGCTGGAAACGGGTATGGCCGATATTTTCCTGGATGATCTTGAAATTGGCCACCCCGGGGATGTCACGCACGATGTAGATCAGGGACAGGCCATGCATCAGGGTGCCATCCCGGGCGACAATGAAATCCGTACTGCGCCCCTCGATGGCCTGCAGCAGCGGCAGGCCGCGACCACAGGCACAGGTTTCGGGGGACAGTGTACCGATATCCCCGGTGCGATAGCGAATGAAGGGGTAATCGGCCGTGGCCAGGTGGGTGACCACGATCTCGCCCGACTTCCCCGCGGGCAGCACCCGGCCCTGGGGGTCGACGATCTCCAGGATGATGTCTTCGGCGGTGATGTGCATCCGCCCCTCCGGACAGGCGTGCGCGATGAAGCCCGCGTCCCGCCCGCCATAGCCGTTGGCCACGGGGCAGGCGAACACGGCCTCTATCTCCTCGCGCTGGTGCTCATAGAGTCGCTCCGAGGTCACGAAGGCCACCCGGATGCCCAGGTCGTCCATGGGCTGGCCCCTGCGGCGGGCGTGACGGGCGATGTGGGCCAGAGCCGAGGGGTAGCCGAACAGCATGCGCGGCCGGATGCGGCGGATGGTCCGCAGAAAGCCATCCAGTTTTTCCTCGGACATCTCGAAGGCCGCCAGCAGGTGGGTGCGCAGCAGGCGGTCCCGCCAGTAGCGGATGCGATCCTGGCTGCCCAGTTCGATGGGCGAGCCCCAGACCACGATCTCGGGATCACCGATGTCCACGTCCCACCAGCGGGTGGCGCGCCACTTGGCGGCCACGTCGTGACTCACCCGCTCCTTGCCGATGAAGAAGATCAGCGGTTCGCCACTGGAACCGCCGGTATTGAAACGCGCCAGCCCGCGCGCCTGCTCTGACTTGAGTTCCTCCTGGTGCGCGCGGATCAGCGGCTTGTCCAGGAAGGGCAGTTTCTCCAGGTCCGCAAGACACTGGAAATCGGCCGGACTCAAGCCGCGCTCGTCGAACAAGCGGCGGTAATAGGGCACCTGGTCCCCCGCATGCCGGAGCAGGGCCTGCAGGCGCCGCAGCTGCAGCCCGCGCAACTCTTCCACGCTCCACCACTGGCTGTCCTCCAGCTCCCGGCGCACCGTCACCGTGCTGTGCCCCTTGAGGCGTTCATGCAGGGGAAACAGCAGGCCGGATACCAGGCGGGTGTAGGGACGCAGGCTCATGGGGCGGATACCCCCGCCAGCGGTCGCAAGGCGTCGAAGCGTGCCGTCATGGCCTCGCACAGCTCGCGGATCGGCGCCTCGATCTCCGGCTCCCGCGCCTTGCGGATGGAATGGGCCACCACCTTGCGGCTGTGCCAGGGACGATAGGGCAGGTCGAGAAAGGCGAAGATGCGCTGGAACTCAGGTTCCGGTTGTGTCACCAGGGACTCGTAGCGCACCAGCAGCACCCGCGGGTCCCGATCGAAGCCCTGGTCGAAGAACAGCTGGTTGCGGAAGAACCAGATCAGCGCCGCGGCGCTGCTGTCGTCGATGCCCTCGTGCACCCGCGCCCGTACCAGCGCATGGGTGGCATCGGACATGCCCTGTCCCTGCCAACCGTCACTGTCCCGGTCCTTGGCGATACGCCTAACCTGCTTCGCCTGGTTGCCGAAGGAGACGCGCATGGAGTTGACCACGTCGTTGTAGTCGCGCACGATCCACAGGGTGCGCGCCGGCGCGAAGTCCTCCATCAGCCCCGTCAGGTGCTGCAGCTCGCACAGGGACTTGATGATGAAATGGGGCGCGCGGCTGCCCGTCACCAGGGAACGGATCACGGCCCGGTCGCGCATCTGGAAGCGTTCGAAGGCACGCCGGTCGCGTTCGTGGATGACATCGGTGGCGAAGCTCCGCTCCAGCACGTCCATGAGCATGTTGGTGCCGGAGCGCTGCACCCCGGCCACGAAGGTCACGGCCGGTGGCGCCGCCCTGCCCCGGGGGGCCGCGAGGGACTGGTAGGCCTGCTTGGCGCCCAGCAGGCCGTCCCGTTCCAGGCGCGCGACGGCGCGTGCCAGCCAATGTCCATGCCTAGCCATGGGCCACCACCTGTTCCGCCTGCGCCTGCAGCTCCGCGAAGATCCCGCACAGACGCCCCACCCGCTCCTCCCAGCTGTTGGCACGGGCATGGGCGGCAATGGCATCCCGGTCCCAGTCCCGGCCGAGGGCCAGGACCAGGGCGTCACGCAGGGCCTCCCGGTCGTCGAAGGGCACGATGCAACCCAACTCGGCGGAACTCACCACCTCGGCATTGCCGCCCACGTCGGTGGCCACCACGGGCAGACGGCACGCCATCGCCTCCAGCAGCACGTTGGCCCAGCCCTCGTTGCGGGTGGACAGCACGAAGAGATCGGCGGCGGACAAGAGTTCACGGATACGCTCGTGGGCAACCGGGCCCATGAAGTGTACCCAGCCCTGCAGGCCCGCCGCGCGTACCTGGGCCTGCAGCCGTTCGCTCCAGTCCCCTTCCGCCGAGGCGCCGCCCACGATCAGGTAGTGCAGATCCGGGTATTGTGCGCGCAGCTCCGGGAGCACCTCGAGGACACGATGAAAGCCCTTGCGCTCCACCAGCCCCCCCACGGTGATGAGATAGCGTCCCTCCTCGGGCAGACCCCAGGCGCGGCGCGCGGCGCGCGCCTCCATGGGAAAGAACTTTTCCGTATCGACGCCATTGCCCACCACGGTGACCTTGTTCCCGGGAATGCCCAGTGCCAGGGCCTGGCGACGCAGGGAATCGGATACGGCGATGATGCGTTGCGCGCTCTGCAGCGCCTTGACCAGTCGGGGGCGCAGCGAGGTCGTGCGGGCATGGCGGGGCTCGGTGCCGCGCAGGGTGATGGTCACCGGCAGGTGCAGCCAGCGGCCCAGCAGGGTGGCGGCATAGCCGTCGGGGTAGCCGAAATGACTGTCGATTACCTGCAGTCCCCGCTGCCGGCACAGGTGCCGCACGATGCGGTAGCTGCCCAGGGCGAGGAACAGGCCGTCCAGCCTCTTGCCGATGCCGGGGATGCAGAAGAACCGCGGGTGATGCACCTCGATGCCCTGCTGTACCTCGCGGCGCGGCGCCGGGGGGCGGAAATGGGGGCGGAAGCGCCGGATCAGGCCCTGCAGGGGAAACCAGGGGATGGGCGCCACCACCACCAGGGGCAGGTGCCGGGCCACCCGGAACATGCGTTCGCGGATGAAGACGCCGGCATGGGGCTGCGCCGCGCTGGGAAACAGGGTGGAGAACACCAGGATGCCGGGTGCGTCCGTGGCCATGGCTCAGGCCCCCGCCAGCGCGGCATAGACCGGCCGGTAACGCTCGGCGCTGGCGCGCCAGTTGCGCACCCGCTCCACGTAGTCGCGACCGGCGGCCAGTCGCTGCGGCCACCGGGCCTCGTCGCCCAGCAGGCGCAGCACGGCCGTGCCCAGGCCGGCGGCATCGCTGGCGGGGAACAGCTCGCCGGTCACACCCGCCTCGATGAGTTCCCGGTGGCCGCCCACGTCGGAGGCCACCACCAGGCGACCCTGGGCCATGGCCTCCAGGGGCTTGAGCGGTGTCACCAGTTCCGTGAGGCGCATGGACAGGCGCGGGTATACGAAGATATCCACCAGGGAGTAGTAGCGCTGCACCTCATCATGGGACACGCGGCCGGTGAAGACCACCTTGTCGCCCAGGCCCAGCTGCGTGGTGAGCTGGCGCAGTATTTCCTCCTGCGGCCCGCCCCCCACCAGCAGCAGGCGGACATCCGGGCGCTGCCGCAGGATCAACGGCAGGGCCTCCAGCAGCAGCGGCAGGCCCTCGTAGGCATAGAAGGAACCGATGAAGCCGACGACCCGCTTACCCTGCAGGCCCAGTGCCTCCAGCAGGGTCGCGTCCTTGCCTTCCAGCAGGGGGAACCGTTCCAGCGCCACGGAGTTGGGAATGACCGTCACCTTCTGTTCCGGCAGGCCGCGGGCGATGATGTCGCCACGCAGACCCTCGCAGATGGTGGTGACCGCGTCGGCGCCCTTCAGCACGTGGGTCTCCAGCGCGCGGGTGAGGCGGTAGCGCAGGCCGCCCTCGCGGCTGGTGCCGTGATCCACCGCCGCGTCCTCCCAGAAGGCACGCACCTCGTAGACCAGCGGGATGCCGTGCCGGCGTCCCACCTGCAGGGCGGCCAGGCCGTTGAGGGCCGGGGAATGGGCATGCAGGATATCCGGCTCGATCATCCGCACCACCTCTTCCAGGCGCCGGCGCAGGCCATGTACCACGGCCCACTGGTTGTACACTGGCAGGCGCGCCGCCAGGCCCTCCAGGGGCGGGCTGCGGAAGAAATGCAGGCCATCCACGTCTTCTTCCGCCTGCCCGCTGCCCTTGCCCTGCTTGGCGCCGGTGATGTGGAAGGTCTCCCAGCCGAAGGCACGCTGTTGTTCCAGGATGGCGCGGGTGCGGAAGGTGTAGCCGCTCTGCAGGGGGATGGAATGGTCCAGCACGTGCAGGATGCGCATCAGCGGCCTCCCGCCGTGGCGGCGACCAGGACCGCATCCGGCTGGGCGCGGCGCAGGAAGGCCTCGAACATGAGCAGCGCCCACAGGGCGGCGCTGTGGTCGCGCGCGCCCGACTGGTGCTGGTCCACCAGCCGTGCCAGGAAGGCCTGGTCGAAGATGCCGCTGTCCGCCAGCACCGGACCCAGCAGGGCCTGGCGCAGCTTGTCGCGCAGGGGCCCGCGGAACCACCTGGCCAGCGGCACGGCGAAGCCCATCTTGCGCCGGTAGAGGATGTCGCGCGGCAGCTGCGGCTCCAGCGCCTGCTTGAAGATGCGCTTGCCCTCCCCGCCGGACAGCTTCCATTCCGGCGGCAGGCCCGACACCCATTCCACGAACCGGTGGTCCAGGATGGGCACCCGTACCTCCAGGGCATGGGCCATGCTGGCGCGGTCCACCTTGGTGAGGATGTCGCCCGGCAGGTAGGTCTTCATGTCCAGGTACTGCACCCGTGACAGGGGATGCTCCGGCGCATCGTCGAGGTAACGGTTGAACACCTCGATGCCGTGGTAGCCCGCCAGCTCGCGCTTGAAGCCTTCGCTGTAGAGGCTCTGGCGCAGGGCGTCGGGCAGAATGGAGAAGTTGTGGAAGTAGCCCTCCACCGCATCCCGCGCCAGGGCCTGGAAGGTGGACTTGGCGCGCAGCACCCGCGGCGCCCAGTCGATCTTGGGGTACAGCGCACCCAGGGCACCGAACAGGGGCTTGCGCAGGCCGCGCGGCAGCAGGCCGCGCATTCGCTCCTCGTACATCTGCCAGCGGTAGCGCCGGTAGCCGGCGAAGTTCTCGTCGCCGCCGTCGCCGGACAGGGCCACGGTGACGCGCTGCTTCGCCAGCTCGCACACCCGGTAGGTGGGCATGGCGGAGCTGTCGGCATAGGGCTGGTCGTAGAGATCCACCAGCCGGTCGATGAGATCGAAGTCGTCGGCCGCCACCTGCCCCACCTGGTGACGGGTGCCGAACTGCTGTGCCACCTGTGCGGCATAGTCGGCCTCGTCGAACTCGGCCACGCCAAAGGAGATGCAGCTGGTGTTGACCGGCTGATCGGACAGGCCCGCCATCATGGCCACCACGGCGGAGGAATCCACGCCGCCGGACAGGAAGGCGCCCAGCGGCACCTCGGCCACCAGGCGGATGCGCACCGCCTCACGCAGGCGCTCGATGAGTTCCTCGCGCGCCTCGTCGCGGGATCTCACGCCATTGTCCCGAAAGGGCACGTCCCAGTAGCGACGCGGAGACGGCAGGGCCGTGCCCGCGCGCAGGGTCAGGGTATGGCCCGCCTCCAGGCTGTGCACGTCGGCGAAGATGGTGCGCGGGTCGGGCACATAGCCGTAGGAGAAATAGTCCTCCACGGCGCACGGATCGATACGGCGCGGCAGTTCCGCGCACACCAACAGGGCCTTCAGCTCGGAGCCGAACAGCAGGCGGCCATCGGTCAGCAGCGCGTAGTGCAAGGGTTTGATGCCAAGGCGGTCGCGGGCCAGGAACAGGGTCTGCTGCCGGCGATCCCAGAGGGCGAAGGCGAACATGCCGCGAAAACGCTGCACGCAGGCCTCGCCCCACTCCTCCCAGGCATGCACGATCACCTCGGTATCGCAATGGGTACGGAACCGGTGCCCGGCGGCCAGCAGTTCCTCCATCAGCTCGGGGAAGTTGTAGATCTCCCCGTTGTAGACCACCACCACCGTGCCGTCCTCGTTGAACAGCGGCTGGTGGCCATTGGACAGGTCGATGATGGACAGGCGGCGGTGCGCCAGGCCGACGCCGGGCTCGGTATGCAGGCCGCCCTCGTCGGGCCCCCGGTGGAACTGCACCTGGTTCATGCGCGACAGCAGTGCCTCGTCGATGGGGCGCTGTTCCCGGGTGTCAAAGATGCCTGCGATTCCACACATGATTCTGGTTCGGCTCCACACCGATGTCTTGAATGAATCCCCTGTAGGAGCGGGCTCTGCCCGCGAATGGGTTTGTTACCGCAAATTCGCGGGCGGAGCCCGCTCCTACAGACACGACCACGAACGCCTACCGCCCTGTCAGCTCATCGTACAAATCACCATACCGCGCCACCATGCCCTCGAGGCTGAATTCCGCCTCGATGCGCTGGCGCGCGGCCACGCCATGATCCCGGCGCATTTGTGGATCATGCACATAACCTGCCAGTGCCGCCGCCAGGGCCGCGGGTGCGTCCCGTTCCACCAGCCTGCCGGTCAGGCCCTCCCGCACCAGCTCGGCATTGCCGCCCACCCGCGTCGCCACCACCGGCAGGCCGCAGGCCATGGCCTCGAGGATGGTGTTGGAGATCCCCTCCGCCAGGGAGGGCAGCACGAACAGGTCCATGGCGGCCATCAGCGCCGGCACGTCTTCCCGCGCGCCCGCCAGCCAGACCTGTGGCGCGAGTCCCGTCTCCGCCAGCAGGGCCTCGATGGGTGCCCGCAGGCTGCCCTCGCCCACCAGGACCAGGCGCAGCCGTGCACCCTCCGCTTCACGTCGGACCAGTTCCGCGAAGGCCTGCACCAGGGTGAGCTGGTCCTTGACGGCTTCCAGCCGACCCACGGTACCGATGACCAGGCTGTCGCTGGCGGCGAACCCGGGGGGCAGCACCGCCTCCCGGGTCGCGGCGGGCCGGAACCGTTCCGTGTCCACCCCATTGCAGATCAGGCGTATGCGCGCCTCGGGCACACCCACCGGTCCGCGCAGGTACTCCGCCAGCTCGCGCGACAGTGGTACGTAGCGATGAATCAGCGGCCGGTAGCCGCGGCGCAGCCACTGGTATCTGCGGCTGGTACCGTCCAGGTCGTGGACATCACGGCCGTGCTCGCCATGGATGCGCACCGGCACACCGGCCAGCCAGGCGGGCAGCTGGGCATCGAGGGCGGCGAGGTTGCGGCTGTGCACGATCATGGGACGTCGCTGGCGGAACAGCCGCCACAGGCGCCACAGCATGCCTGGATCGTGCCCGGGGCGCTTGTGGAGGGCGATGCATTCCACGTCCGGCCGCGTGATGCGCCGGCGAAAATCCGAGACCTCTGTCAGGCTCACGATGGCATGGCGGTAGCGTCCGGCCGGCATGCGGTTGATGAGGTTCACCAGTCCGTTTTCCAGGCCACCCACCGCCAGGCGGTAGATGACATGGATGATCAATGGTGGCTGTTTCCCGGCCTCCTGCTGCACGACCATCCCGCCCTCAATCCAGCCGCGCCAGTTCGACCTCGAGCGGCTCCAGCATGGCGTCCAGGAAGGCCTGCAGGTGCTGCTCCGAGCCATCCTGGTCATGCACATAGGGGGTATACATCACGATCCCCACGGAGGGATGGTGACCACCCAGCAGGCGGTTGCGCGCGTCGATCAGCTTGGCCAGTACATTATTGGATGTGTGGGTACCTTCCAGCCAGTACCAGTGCCAGATGAGGATGCGCTGCCCCGCTCCGCCCAGGCGTGCCTGCTGCACCCGCAACTCCTTGCCGGCTGAGTCGACCGTGACACGGGTCCTTTGCAGCTCGCGCCAGACCGGGTGTTTCTGGGGCACCATGACGTTCTGGGTGTTGACCAGCTCGGCACCCTGTTGCTGGCGGCCATAGAAGGCCAGGTACAGCCCCACCGACCGGTCCTCCCGCCGATAGCTGACCTGGATCTCCTGGTCGGGGGAGATGTACCGGGGCTTCCAGTCCAGCCAGTCGTGCTCCACCGATTCCCAGCCGCCGCTGCCCGGGGGCGCCACGGCCTCGTACAGGCCCGACTCCCACTGGAGGCGCTGCTGCAGGTGCTGCGCCCAGGCGGGCCAGACCAGCAGGATCGCCAGGCTGGCGATCGCCACGGTGGCAAACCGGCCGGTAGTAGCGGGCCCTGCCTGGTCCTCCTGCACGCCGGCGGATTCCGCCGAAGTGGCTTCCGGCTCGCTCCAGCGGGAGCCGATCCAGAACAGCAGCATCATCACCATCCCGAAGAAGACCCAGCCATAGATGAAATGGTCCACGCCCATGGCGAGCTTCATGCCACTGAGGTGACCGATCATGACGATCATGTAGGCCCGCAGGCCATTGGCGATGATCGGCACCACCACGGCCATGGCGATGAAAGCGGCGCGCCGCCAGTAACTGCGGTAACTCAGGTACGCAAACAGGCTGCCGATGGTTACGGAGGCGATGAGATAGCGCACCCCACTGCATCCCTCCACCACCGACCAGTTGCCACTGGGGATGCTGAAATGGAGACCTTCCATATATACCGGAAGCCCGGTGAACCGCAGGGCGGCCACGGTGAACTCCGCGGTGAAATTCATCAGGGGGGGGATCAACCCTTCACCCATGGGCACGGCGAAGAACAGGAACAGGAGGGGGAACAGGATGACCCGCACCGTGGACCAGCCAAGGCAGGTGAGCACCAGGGTGGGCAGCATGGCCACGAAAGCCAGTTGCTGCACCACCTGTACGTCGGCCACCCGCGCCAGCAGCCAACCAAAACCCAGGAGCGCGAGCAGCAGCAGGCCGCGCCAGTCGCTACGGGGCGCCACCAGCGCCAGGGCCGCACGCTTGCGCCATACCAGCCACAGGCTGATGGGGAGGATCAGGTAGCCATGGGCGAAGGTTTCCGAGCGCTCCCAGATCTGTACCATGGACCAGGCCGTCGGCCAGAACAGCAGCAAGGTCAGCAGCAGGACACTGATACAGAACAATGCGGGCACGAACCTGTTCGCCGCGGCCGCCGGCCTTGACTGGATGATGGTATCGGTACGCTGCTCCATTGAGTCTTCTGCCTTGCTCAATGCCCTGTACCGGCGGAAAGCACCGTTCCGGCCTCCAGGGGTTCAGGTGTGGTGAAATACTGGTCCAGCCGTGTCAGGTTGCGCTGCCAGTCGTAGTGCTGGCACACCCAGGCACGTAATTCGCGGTTGGTGTCAGGCGCGCGTGCCGACTGCAGGCGCAGGGTGCAGGCCCGTATCATGGCGGGCTCGTCATCACTGACAACCACGCCGGGCAAACCCTGCAGGGGAATCCCGTCGGCGGCCGCCTGGGTCACCACCAACGGGCGCCCCAGGGCCATGGCCTCCAGCACCTTGTTCTGGATACCACGCGCCACCCGCAGGGGCGCGACGGCGGCATGGGCATGGGCGATGTATGGCCGTACGTCGGCAACCGCCCCCGTCACCACGATACCCGGCCGTTGTGCCAGCCGCTGCACCGCCGCTGCAGGCCGGGAACCGACGATGTAGAAACGTGCCGATGGCAGCTGCTGCTGGATCCCTGGCCAGACCGCGTCGGCGAACCAGCAAACGGCGTCCACGTTGGCCCAGTAATCCATCGCCCCGGTGAACACCAGGGCGCGTTCACCGTCCCCATAGGGACTGACAAAGTCCTGGTCCGGGGAAAAATAGGCCACATCCACCCCGTTGTTGAGGGCATGGATACGGGCGGCCGATTCCGGGGCCCGCTCACGCAGCCATTGGGCCTCGGTCTCGGAGACCAGCAGACATGCTTCCCAGTCGGCGGCCAGGCGACGCTCGTAGCGCCCCAGGCGGCGGGCTTCGCGCGCATAGATCCAGTTCATCGGCCAGGCCTTGCGCTCACTGTACTGGCGCCACTTATCCGAATCCACGTCCACGAGGTCCATGACCCTGCGCATGGGCCAGTCACGTATCGTCGGCGCATACTGCCCCATGGCGGAGGAAAAGGCGAACAGGTGATGGATGTCCTGCTCCCGTACCCGCGCATGCACCCAGCGCGCCATGACACCATCGCCGTAATAGGGCAAGGTCAGCGGCTGGCCGCTGAGCAGGCCCCGCAGGCTGCGCAGGCGGGCACGCATGCCGGGTAGCGGCCGTACGAAGACCTCGGTACAGATCTTCTCCAGGGCTGGGACATACTGCCAATCCTGCTCGTCGTCGATGAAGGTGCCGAGGTACACACGGTAGCGCTGCGCGAGGTGGCGCAACAGGTGCCAGGAACGGATCTTGTCCCCTTTGTTCGGGGGGTAAGGCAGGCGATGGGCAAGGAACAGCAAGGCCTTCATGGCTCACCCGAGGCTCCTGGCGATCCAGGGACCCACCAGACGCGTGACCGGCAAGGGCAGGCGTTTCCAGGTCTCGATGAACAGGCGGTATTTTGGATTGGCTGGACTGACGTCGGGCATGGCGGGAGCCTTTACCAGCCAGTACTCGTAGTGAAGCGTCTCAGGCTCGAACCCCCAGTTCTTCTTGAAACTGTAGGACCCGGTGCCTTCCTTGCTACGGCCGTAGTCGAACCATTTGAGCCCGCGAGCACAGCTGCGTCGCATCAACTCCCAGTACATGAAATCGTTACCCTGCACACTCCGGGCCGCGGCGGTGCCCCCGCCGTAATAAGGGAGCACCTCGTCACGGAAATAGAAGCTCATGACGCTTGCAATCAGTTCACCCTGCCGGGTGACGGTGAGGATCTCGCAATCCTCCCTGAATACCTCCTGCAGGATGGAAAAATAATGCTGGCTGAACACCGGGGTCCCCAGGTTGCGCACGCTTTCGGAATAGGCTGCGTAAAGTCGCGTGCAATCGCCGTCGATCTCGCTCACCAGGCCGGCCTTGATGCCTTTACGTACCATGGCGCGCTGCTTGCGCGGGATCGCCAGCATATTGGCCTCCTCGTCGACCTCGATGGCCTTGCGGAAACGCACGTACAGGTCCTTGCGCTGCCAATCCCGGTTCTTGGGCTCGAGATTGCGAAACTCCAGGTAATCCACCCCCAGCTCATGGGCCAGCTTCTCGGCCTCCTGCTGCAGGACCTGCTCCGCATCGACAGTACTGGCCGCGATACCTCCATAGACACAGAAGGGACAGGAGATGAGGGCGTTGCCGAACAGGCGACTGCGCACGTGTCCGAGGGGCAGCACACCTTCGATGCAGCCGTCGCGCTCGGCATAGAGGAAATGCGTACGGTGACCGAAAGCCCTTTCGATGACCTCGCGCCAGCCGGCGCGATGAAAGAAAGTGGCCTGCGGGCATGACTCTACAAAGGCATCCCAGTCGGGAACACGCCCCGCCTCCAGCTCCCGCACCCGGGGCGGACCTGCGGTCATGCCACTTGTCAGTGATTCGACCACCACACTCACGGTCGCACCGCCAGGTCGTCGAGAAAAACCCGGTCCATGCGGTCCCAGCGAAAATCCCTGAGCAGGCAGCGGAGACGCTTTTCCATCCGTTGCAGGTTCAGATAATGGCGCACGCGGGTCTTGAGGCCCAATCCGGCCTGGCGCGGCTGATCTGGATCCAGCTCCCAGGGATGAAAATAAAATACGCAGGACTGGCCATCCCGCTGGTTGACGCGGCGCATGGCCCAGCGCGACACCGCGTAGGGCAACAGGCGGAAATAACCGCCTCCACCACAAGGATAGTTGCGATGGAACAGCTCCACCGTGGTGACGGGGACCTCGATCATGGAACCACCGTTGGCCGGGAAGGCGAAACGCGGCGCTTCGGGCATTCCGTACAGGTCATGGCGGATGGGGTAGATACTGGAGCTGTAGCGATGTCCCGTCTCCGCCAGCACGTCCAGGGCCCAGAGATTGGCGGCACCGATGGAATAACTGGCCGCCCGGTAGCCGCGCACCTCCTGGCCGCTGACATCCTCCAGCAAGGCCTTGGTGTGCACCACGTCGGCACGGAATTGCTCCGGGGACTGGTTGGTCACCCGGACGTGGGAATATCCATGACTGGCAACCTCGTGCCCTCCCTCGACCATGCGCCGCAGCAATTGCGGGTAGCGCTCCGCCACCCAGCCGAGGGTAAAGAAAGTGGCCCGCACGCCATGATCGGCGAACAGCTGCAGGATGCGATCCGTATTGCGCTCGACGCGACAGGGCAGGGCGTCCCAGTCCTTGCGGGCAATATGGGGCTCAAAGGCGGACACCTGGAAGTAATCCTCCACGTCCACGCTCATGGCATTGGTGATCATTTGTCCCCTTGACGACATACGCTGCGCCAGAGACGCCCCCCGCTTCGATGTTTGTGGCCATGCACCAGCGAGCGATCGCCGGCTAGTTGGCGACCGCCACTCGGCTGCTCCGTCCTTCAAGCCATTCCAGCAGATACCCCTTGATCCGGTACGCCGCCTGTCCATCCCAGTACTCCGGCACGCGGCCGCGCTTGCCACCGGTCTCGAGCACATCGGCGACTGCTGCCAATATCCTGCCCGCGTCGGTACCGACAACGGTGTTCGTGCCCTGCGCCACGGTGATCGGACGCTCGGTATTCTCGCGCAGCGTGATGCAGGGGATCCCCAGGGCCGTGGTTTCCTCCTGCAACCCTCCGGAATCGGTCAATACCAGCCGCGCTTCGCGCATCAGCCCGAGCATCTGCAGATAACCCAGCGGCTCCAGCTGCAGGATACGCTGGGATTCCAACAGGGAGGCCATCCCGGCCTCGCGAATCCGCGCCTTGGTGCGCGGATGTATAGGAAACAGCAGGGGGAGGCGCTCGCTGACGCTTCGCAGTGTCTCCAGCAGGCGGCGCAGCACCCGGTGATCATCCACATTGGATGGCCGGTGCAAGGTCAGCAAGGCATAGCCTTCAGGCTGACCGAGCAGGTCCGGATCATGCCCGGCCGAGAGCAGGGTCTCCGCCCCCGGCACGGCTCGGCCCAGGTTAAGGTGCAGGGTGTCGATCATCACGTTCCCGGTGAAAAACACCCTGCCACCATCGACACCCTCCCGCTCCAGGTTGACCAGGGCATCCCGCTCTGTCGTGAAGAGGAGATCGGATATCTGGTCGGTGAGAACCCGGTTGATTTCCTCGGGCATGGCACGGTCATAGCTGCGCAACCCGGCCTCGACGTGTATCACGGGAATCCCTTTCTTGCTGGCAACCAGGGCACAGGCAATGGTGGAATTGACATCACCCACTACCAGAATGGCCACTGGATTCTCGGAATCCAGCACCGGCTCGAAACGCTTCATGATTTCTGCGGTCTGCAGCGCGTGGCTGCCAGAACCCACACCGAGATCGATATCGGGTTCGGGTATCCCGAGCTGGTGGAAAAAGGATTCCTTCATGGCCACGTCGTAATGCTGGCCGGTATGCAGCAGACGGGCAGGCAGCACGGTGGGACCAGCACGAAAGGCCGCCATCAACGGCGCAATTTTCATGAAATTGGGGCGTGCCCCGACGACACAAAGAATGCCCGCACCATTCGTATGATTCACTGCAAACCCCACATGCCTTCGAATAACAGGCCGTCAGGCCTTGTCGGCCTTTTTCAGACTCTGCAACACCTCGGACAAGTCCAGGTCCTCCCCGGAGAGCATGGCCATCATGATCAACTTCTGGAGACGCTCCTGGTCCCGGCGCATCTTTCCCTCCAGCTCCCCGATCTTGCGCTCGAGATGTTGCATGCGGCGCTCGAGGTCAAGTGGAACGGCAGCCATGGGGGCAGCAGGCTGCGGGTCGAAGTTCGGACGCGGGCGCAGGGATTCCTGTTCAGCGTCCGGTTTCCTGGGAATCTCACTCTGCTGCTCCAGCACGACAGTCTGCACGACATCCTCGTTGATCTCGTGTAGCTCATCCAGCGCGGCGGTCAACAGCAGGCGATCGCAAAACGTGTTGATCTGCCGCGGTATGCCGCCGGTGTGCTGGTGAATCTTCTCGTAGGCATCCTCGCTGAAACGAGGATCGTCCTTCCAACCCACCACACGCAGGCGGTGGTTGATGTATTCACGGGTCTCGTCCTCACCCAGGGGGCCCAGGTGATGTGCAGCGATGACGCGCTGACGGAACTGCTCGAGACCCTTGGCCTGCAAGGTGTCGCGGAATTCACCCTGCCCAAGCAGGAAGGTCTGCAACAGGGCACGGTCACCCGCCTGGAAATTGGACAGCATGCGCAACTCCTCCAGGGAGCTGGCGGAGAGATTATGGCACTCGTCGATCACCAGGAGGATGCGTTTTCCCTCACGGGCCCGTGCGGAGAAAAAATTCTTCAACACCTTCAAGAGGGCGGTCTTGGAAAGATCATCATTGCTCAGGCCGAAACCCGAGGCCACCATGCGCAACAATTCCTCGGGATTGAGATTGGTCGTCACCAACTCTGTGGCAACCACATTGCTCATGCGCAGTTGGCTGTCAAGGGCGCGCACCAGGGTGGTCTTTCCGGCGCCCACCTCACCGGTGATCACCACGAAACCTTCCCCTTGCTGGAGGCCATATCGCAGGTAGGCAAGCGCCTTGGAATGCCCGCGACTGTGGAACAGGAACTTGGGGTCCGGCGTCAACCGGAACGGCATGCTCTGCAAATTGAAGTATTGATCATACACGGCGGTCAGAACTCAATGTCGAAGCGCGCAATAATGCGGTTTTCAGTGTATTCGGCCGTGGCCTGGGAGGAGTCCCTGCGGGTGAATCGATACCCCAGCGAGGCACTGGCGTTCGCGGCGAGCGCCCTGGTGAGCGAGGAATCGATATACCACAAATCATCCTCCCTGCCATCAGTGCTGAAGTCGGTTCTCCTCCAACTGCCGCGGACATTGGTGTATGAACGACCACTGAACTGCCAGCGCCAGTGCGCGGAACCGCCACGGGAGCGCTCCTCGTTCGCCACGTCTCCTGGCAGATCCGATTCGAGGAAGTTCCGCGTCTCGGTGAACGCCACAAGTGCAACAATCGATTTTCCAGTGCGGTAGCTTACAGAGGCAGTCCCGCGCTTGCGTTCGAACACCTCCTCCCTGAGCGTGAAGAATCCAGTTGGATCCACCAGGAAGGTAATGGTTCCATCCGGGTTCACAATGAAATCTCCCGAGCCGATGGAATCCTGAATGGCGTCATTGAACGCGAGAGCATCGAGTAACGCGCGCTGTGTCGTCTGGGTGTCTTCGAGATAATTCATCTGCCACACGGTGCGACGGGTACGGTGCTGGAAAGCCCCCGTCCATACGGATCCCGGATTCAGGCCTACATCCCGTTCGCGGTAGGACACCAGCAGCGATGTGCGCTGCGTCGGTGTGAAGCGGACGGTCCCGCTCGTATACCGATCCCCATCCAGCGCGGTCAACTGCAGGTAACGGTTTGGCGTCCAGGTGGCACCCGCCGCCCAATAGGACCCGTTCTGGGCGATCTTCGTGGATCCATAGTCGTTGTCCTCACGCCCTGCCTGTGCCAGCAGGCTGAGTTTGGGGTGCACGTGGTAGGCTAGGTTGGCACTGGACTGTTCCCGGTCCAGGCGGTCGCGGTTACGACGGTCTTCGCGGCTTTTGAAGAAATTCAGGTTCCAGTCCAGCAGGCTGAAATATCTCCCGCTGTTGAGGGTGGCATTGACAAAATCCGTCTCCGCCGTCTGTACCACGCCGTCGGTATAGACCCTTTCATGACCGTAACGCAACAAGCCATCGAAATAATTCGAGAAATTATGGCGCAGGTAGGGACTGACGCTGTAGGCCTGCACGTCGGTCAGATTGCCGGCGCCGGTGATGCCGTTCAGGGACTGCGGCGCGCGTGCGTCGACGATTGCCTGGCTCATCCGCGCACTCGCATCGAGGAACAGCAGGTCCTCGTGCAACTCGGCGTTCATTTTTCCGTTCAGCCCATGATTGACCCTGTTGGAGTCGTCATTCTCGACGAAGGTGAGGGTCTGCAGCTGATAATCGAGATCGAGCTTGAGCCTCGAGGTTTCGCGACGCAGGGAAAAACCCGGCGTGATCACGGTAATGAGATCACTATCCTCCTCGCCGGATGGCGCCAGATCCACATTGTCCGTGTAGACCTCGGCCACGCTGAGGCGCGGCCGGAAGGTCCAGTCCTGCTCTGCGAATGCATTGGGAACCAGGCCGCCCGATAGCAGGCCAGCGCCGGACAAGCAAAGGATGTTGCAGGCCTGGCGGACCAGCGAGGCGCGAAGGCAGGGCATTTTACTTCGCGCCATACCCATACCCATATCCATAGCCGTAGCCACCGTAGTAATCCGCTCCACCCGGTCGCCTGCTCTTGTTCAATACCAGCCCGACCACTTCGCAGGACTCCAGCATACTCAGCGCTTCCTTCAACACAGGCTGTGAGGTACGGGTCTCTTCAACCACGACCACGATCTGCCCCACCAGGGTCGCCAGGACGCGCGCCTCCGTGGTCATCAGCAAAGGCGGGGAATCGAATATGATGATTCGATCCGAATACCGGGTAGCCAGTTCCTCTGCCAGATCGCGCATGGCACCGCTTGCAAGCAGCTCGGTAGTCTTGCCATGCCGATGCCCGGAGGGCAACAGGATGAGATTCGGGACATCCGTCTTGACCAGGACATCCCTGAGTCGCTTCTTTCCCGTCAAGACATCGGTGAAACCGTCCTTGGCCTGCACCCCCAGGCGTGTGCTGATTTCCGACTTGGCGATGTCCGCATCAATGAGCAATACACTTTTTTCCATCTCCATGGCCATGCTCATCGCCAGGTTTATGGAGGTAAAGGTCTTGCCTTCTCCCGAGATGGAGCTGGTCACCATGATCAGGTTGGGGTGAGTTACGGGGGAGGCCGCCAGTCCGTTGATATGCATCAGCAGCGGGCGCTTGATATTGCGGAATTGCTCGGAAATATGGGTGTTGTGCTGGCCGTGGGGATCGATCACCCCCATCGTCGTCAGGTGATTCCAGTCCAGCTGGACTCGGTTATGCGCGGCAGGATCGATCTGTGGCGCCAGCCCCGACCCGGCGACCGGATCCCCATGCACCGTTTCCTCGACGGTTGCGGCATCCATGGGAGAGGATTCGACCACCCCAGGTTCCACTGCGGACTCTCCTGGTGACTTCTTGTCGACACCGCCACCAAGTTTTTCCATCGCTTTCTCAATGGTACTCATCTATCCCAACCCCATTTTCGATGTCACTGTGGCGATGAGGTCCAGATCCATGACCTCTATCGTCGCCACTCCGCCGAAGGCGACGAGCAACAATAGCCACGCAGAAGTAAAAGCCACCACTGCCATACGATGCTTGTTCAGGTACTCATCCGTGCGCACCATGGAAATGACGCCGAGCACCGGCAGCCCGGTGATATCCTTCATCGCTTTTGTATCGTCGAAGGTGGGTCGGACCAGGGACAGCAGGAACGCGGCACCTACACCGACGCCCAGGCTGCCGAACATCACCAGGGTCATGAACAGCAGTCGGTCCGGGCCGGAAGGTGAAAGCGGCACACGGGGCGGGTCGACCACCCGGAATTTCGAGCCGTCGCCACGCACATCCGCGCTCTCGGAAATGCTCGCCGCTTCCCGGCGCTGCAGCAGCTCATTGAAGTTGCGCCGGTTGACATCATAGTCCCGGTTGAGTCGCTGCAGTTCCGCCTCCACCTGGGGCACCGTGTCCACCAGGTTCTTCAGTTCATCCACGCGGCGCTGGTACTCCTCCACCCGCACGTGCATGGAAGCGATCTGGGAATCGGTTTCCCCCAGCATCATTTTCATCTGCTGCAGCATGGGATTGGAGCTGGAACCGGAGGACATCTCCGCCTGCAGCTTGAGTTCCTCCTCGCGCTGTTTCTCCAGGCTCCTGATCAGGCGCCGCGTCTCGATCACGTCAGGATGGTTTTCCGTGAACTTGAGCAGCATCTCATCCAGCTGTGACTGGATGTTCTGGATCCTGGTTTCGATGGCCGAGGGAAATCCCGCCCCGGAACCGGGAAACAGGTTCATGGAGGAATCCTCCCGCTCCTGGAACTCGGCAACCTGTCTCTGCTGGGCACTGCGGCGGTTCTGCATTTCCTGCAGTGCCAGCTTGGCTTGATCGAGGTCGCTCAGGGCGGACTGCAGCCGCGCATAGTAGTCCTTGCCCGAACCCGGCATCAGGCCGACGTTCTGTCGTTTGAAATCGGCCAGCCGTTGCTCTGCCAGCGTAAGCCGCTGCTCGTAATCACGGATCTGCTCGTCGAGGAATCTTTGCGCCATCTGGGTGCCCGTGCGGCCTTCCCCCAAGGCACTTTCCACCCAGATAGTGATAATGGACTGGACGATCCGCCGCGCCAGTTCCCGATCCTCGCTCTGGTAGGAGATGCTATAGAGGTTTTCCCCGCGATCGACCTTGTTGATACGCACGCCCCGGCCCAGGCTGTCCAGCAGACTTTCCTTTGCGCTCGGCGTGGTGGCCGTGATATCCAGGTCGGTCATGCGCGCAAGCTTTTCCAGGTTGGGGCGGCTGAGCAGGGTCCGGGTCATCAGCTCCACGCTGCGCCGCGAATCCGTCGAGATCGCCAGGCCACGCAGGAGGGGCTGCAAGACGGACTGCGTATCGATGTGCACGCGTGCCGTGGCCTGGTACTGGTCGGGCATGCGCATGACCAGTGCCCAGCCAACCAGGCAGATCCCCCACATGATGGCAAGCGCCACCCAGCGAAAGCGCCAGATTCCCCGGGCATGGCGCAGCAGTTCTTCGAGTAATTCGTGCATCTTGTACCTTCTACTGCAAAGGTGCTATTGGCTGATGACTAGAACCAGGCTTCCGGGATGATCAGGATATCGCCCGGCATCATCTGCACGTTGGCGGAGATATCCCCGGAGTTGATCAGGTCGTTGAGTCGCACCTGGAACTGCTGCGGAGCACCGTCGATATTCCGCACGATGGTGGCGCGGTTACCGGCGGCATACTGGGTGACCCCCCCCACGGCGATCATGACATCCAGCACCGTCATGCCGTCCATGAAGGGCAGGGCCTGGGGTTGGGCGGCCTGTCCGACGACGCGCACCTGCTGGTCGAAGGGTCCGCGGAATCCCCCCACCATGACGGTGACCACGGGATTCTTGATATAGGTGGCCAGTTCCTTTTCCATGTCGCGGGCCAGCTGGGTGGGCGTCTTGCCGCTGGCCTGCACGTCCTCGATCAGCGGGGTGGTGATGCGGCCATCGGGTCGCACGGTGGTGGTCGCGGAAAGCTCGGGGTTGCGCCACACGAAGATGTTGACCGAGTCACCGGAACCGATGACGTACATGGGTGTTTCCGCCACGGCACGGGCCTCGGTGGTCGCAACCGGGTAGCGGGTGGCGCAACCGGCCAGCTGCAACAGGAAAATCACGGCAAGAAAGGAAAGGATGGTGCGTTGGCTGTTCACGGAAGTACCCCCTACTGGATCAACATGGAATCCTGTTTGATGTTCTTGATAACTTTTTATAATAGCAGCACATTTCCAGTCCCGGGTCCAGCTGCCGCGACCTGCCTCCCCTGCCGGCGTGCGGCGCCACGCCCCCCGGGCAGCCTGGGACATGCAGCCAGGCGCACCGGAATCCCCCAGGCGCCATGGGAGCGGCCAGGGGATACGCAGGTCAACCAGGGGAAAGCCCAATTAATTCAACTAGATCACGCCAAGATCTGGTTACCCTTCCCAGATTGTAGCGGTAAGAGATAGTAATTCTTCAGCGGCCAGCGGCGCGCCTGGATTGGATTCGAATCATTTTGCTTCCCCGCGGCCATGGTAACGCGAACCCGGCCAAACCGGAATAGCCGGCCGAGCCCTGGTCAACCAGGCCAGTCTAAAGTTTCCTGGGGGCCCGGCGGCTACAGTCGGTAGACTATGGACAACCGGGGTGGTCAAGGTCCCGCCCCCGGGAAGTCGACAGCAGACAGGGATGAACCCATGACAGGCCCGAAATTCCAGCGCGCCGCGCCCGCCAGGCCAGGGCACCCCCACCCGTGACGCCGGCGACCCTGATCCGCACCGGGGCCAAGAACGTCCTGCGCCAGGTGGGGCGTACCAGCGCAGCCCTGACCGCCGTGGTGTTCGGCGTGGTGTCCATGATCCTGGCCACCGGCTTCATCGACTGGAACCTCGAATTCGGTCGTGACCATTCCATCGAATCCCAGCTGGGACACCTGCAGGTCATGAAACCCGGGTTCCTGGAATTCGGTCGCTCGGATCCCCACGCCTACCTGCTGCCGGCACGGGCCGCCTCCGACCTCGCCCGGCTCGATACCCTGCCCGGCTACCGGGTCGACGCTCCACGCCTGCTGATCTCCGGCCTGGCCAGCTCCGGGGACATCACCCTTTCCTTCATCGGCGAAGGCGTGGACCCGACGGCCGAAGCCATCCTCTCGGCCTCCCTGCGCTTTCCCCAGGGGCGTAACCTGGTCAGCGGCGAACCCAACACGGTGATCGTCGGCAGCGGGCTGGCCGAGAACCTGCAGGCCGGCATCGGCGACCCGCTGGTGTTGATCGCCACCACCGCAACCGGCGGCATCAGCGCGGTGGAGGCGCGGGTGGTGGGTATTTTCGAATCCATCTTCAAGGCCTATGACGACGTAAGCCTGCGCATCCCCCTGCCCCTGGCCCGGGAACTCATGCGCACCGAGGGTGAGCACCTGCGACTGGTACTGTTGCAGCAGGTCGACCAGACCGGCGACGCGGTGCAGCAACTGCGCAATACCCTGCCCTCCGGACACTACCAGGTGGTACCCTGGGAGGACATGGCTGACCTGCATAACAAGAGCGTCGAGCTCTTTTCCAGGCAGGTGGCCGTGATCGACCTCATCATCGCGGTCATCATCGTGCTGGCCATCTCCAATGCCATGACCATGGCGGTGATGGAACGGGTGGGTGAGATCGGCACCCTCATGGCCATGGGCAACCGCCGCAGCGACATCCTGGGGATCTTCCTGGCGGAAGGCTGCATCCTGGGCCTCCTCGGCGCCGGGGCCGGTCTCGCCCTTGGCACACTGCTCGGCCTGCTCATCAGTGCCATCGGCATCCCGATGCCGCCCGGGCCGACCATGACCTGGGGCTACGAGGCCGGTATCCGGCTATCACCCGGGAACCTGTTCAAGGCGGCGGCCATCGCCCTGTTCACCACGATCGTGGCCAGCCTCTATCCCGCCTGGAAGGCCTCGCGCCTGCGCATCGTCGATGCCCTGCGGACGCGGCAGTAGGCACCCGCCATGACCCAGCTCACCCGCCTGGCCCTGCGCAACCTGCTTCGCAATCGCGTGCGCACCTTCATCACCCTGGGCGCCATCCTCTTCGGCGTCTGCGGCCTCATCCTGTCCGGCGGTTTCGTGCGCGACATCTTCCTGCAACTGGGCGAGGCCCTCATCCACTCCCAGAGCGGCCACGCCCAGGTCGGCCACGAGGCGGTCTTCAGTTACGGTTCCCGTTCCCCCGAGCGCTACCTGCTGGAATCACCCGCCCGGCTGCGGGCATCCATCGCCGCCCAGCCGGAGGTCGAGGAGGTGATGGCGCGCATCACCTTCTCGGGCCTGTTGAACAACGGCAAGACCGACTATGCCATCGTCGGTGACGGCGTGGAGCCGGAAGCCGAGCACCGCCTGGGCACCCATCTGCACCTGGTCAGTGGCCGCATGCTGAGAGAAGACGATCGCTCCGGCGTCATGCTCGGCGAGGGAGTGGCCCGTGCGCTGCAGCTCGAGGTCGGCGATCGCGCCACCCTGCTGGCCAACACCCTCCATGGGGCACTGAACACCCTGGATCTGGAAGTGGTCGGGATCTTCCAGACCTTCTCCAAGGATTTCGATGCCCGCGCCATCCGCCTGTCCCTGCCCGCGGCCCAGGACCTGCTCCTCACGGACGGCGTGAGCAAGTTCGTGGTGGTCCTCCACGAGACCGCTCTGACCGGGGATTTCATCCGCCGCATGCGCCAGCAACTGCCGGCCCCGATGGCCGTGCAGGACTGGAAACAGCTGAACGACTTCTACGAGAAGACCGTCGACATGTACAACCAGCAGTTCGGCTTCCTCAAGGCCATGGTGCTGTTGATGGTATGCCTGAGCGTGGTCAACACCGTGAACATGAGCCTGATGGAGCGCACCTGGGAGTTCGGCACCATGCGCGCCCTGGGAAACCGCAACCGTGCCATCGCCGGCCTGATCCTCGGCGAGGCCGGCCTGCTGGGCCTGCTGGGCGCGAGCCTGGGACTGGCGCTGGGTGCCGTCCTGGCCCTGGTCATCTCCGGTGTCGGCATCCCCATGCCACCACCACCCAATGCCGATTTGAGTTACGATGCCTACATCCGCATCGTTCCGGAGGTGTTGCTGGAATCCTGGCTGATCGGCCTCGGGGCCACCCTGCTGGCGGCCCTGTACCCGGCCTGGCGTTTCACCCGCATCCCGATCATCGATGCCCTGCGTACCCGTGAATAATCCCCAGAAAGGAACCCACCACATGGAATCGCACCACCACCGTCCCCTGCCATCAATACGCCTGCTGTCCGCGCTCACCGCGCTGCTGCCCGTCTTGGCCCTGGCACCGTTGCCGTTGCAGGCGGACACCGGCGCACCGCCGGGCATGGAGGAACTGTTTGCGGACCCGCCGGCAGAGGCCGCCGGCAACGGGACGGCGCTCCCCACGGAACTGGAGGAACTGTTCGCCAGCGACAGCCAGGCCGAGGCCCCGGCGGGGCCACGCCCCATCACGGGCTTTTTCCAATCGGAGCTGGCCTACAGCACCGAGAGCCCCAGCCACTGGTCCAAGTTCCGCAACCTGCTGGAGATCGGCAGCGGCGGCACCCTGGACAACGGCATGCGCTGGAAGCTGAGCGGACGGCTGAGCTACGACGCGGTCTTCGAACTGGAGGAGGATTTCTACCCGCAGGCGGTACGCAGCGATCGCCGCCGCGAGGCCCGCCTGCACGAAACCTACCTCGACATCCCCGCCGGCGACTGGGCCCTGCGACTCGGCCGCCAGCACATCATCTGGGGCGAGATGGTGGGCCTGTTCTTCGCCGACGTGGTATCCGCCCGCGACATGCGCCAGTTCGTGGCCCAGGATTTCGAGTTGCTGCGCATCCCCCAGTGGGCGGTGCGCGTTGAACATTTCGGTGAAACCCTGCACCTGGACGCCATACTCATACCCTACATGACCTACGACGAGATCGGCCGTCCCGGCGACGATTTCTACCGCTTGCCGGTCCCGCCCGAACCGGGTTACGGGGTGGCGATACAGGGCGAGGAAACCCCCGCCAACACCCTCTCCAACAGTGCCCTCGGCCTGCGCCTGTCACGCATGGTGAATGGCTGGGACCTGTCCGGCTTCTATTACCGCAGCCTGGATGTCGCGCCCTCCTTCAGGCGCGAGGTGGAGGGACAGACCCTGGTCTTCCGGCCCGAACACTTCCGCATCCAGCAGTTCGGCGCCACCCTGTCCAAGGACATCGGCCGCAGCCTGATCCTCAAGGCCGAAGCGGTCTACACCCGGGACAAGCGCCAGTCGGTCACCGACCTGAACGACGCCGATGGCCTGGTGAAACAGGATATGCTGGATTACGTGGTGGGACTGGAGCACACCTTCGACAGCGGCGCGCGTATCAACGTGCAGGTCTTCCAGCGCTGGTACCCGGACCATGTCGACAGCATGGTCCCCGATGAGGTCGAAAGCGGCTACAGCCTCTATGCCAGCACCGAATGGCTGAACGGCCGGCTGCGCCCGGAGCTGACCTGGATCCAGGGATTCAACCAGGGGGACTGGATGGCGCGTCCGCGGCTCAACTGGCATTTCGCAGCCAACTGGCGCGCGTCCCTGGGGGCGGATCTGTTCGAAGGACGTTCCACCACCCTGCTCGGCCAGTACGACGACGCCGACCGGGTATACGCAGAATTGCGTTACAGCTACTGAATCAGCTGCCGGCGGCGAGATCCGCCTTGATGGAGAACAGCAGGGCCTCGATCTCGGGATGGAGGCCCTCGAACAGGCCATCCCGGGAGATGTAATACGCCGCCCGCTGGCCATGGTATTCCATGACCCCTCCGGCCTGCTGGAACTCGATGCCGAAGCGCTTGAGGTGCCGTGCCAGGCGCGGCTCCATCATGGCGAACACCCCATCCAGCCCGGCATCCAGGCCGATGGACGTAGCCGCCATGTACAGGCCCAGGGCGATGTGGGGACTGCGTCGCTGGTCCTCCACCTGGGACGATTCCTCCCCCGCGCCGATCGGGCTGTCCTGCTCCCCCTTGCGGCGGCGGAAACGGGATGGCACGGCAAGCCGGGATATCTCGCCATAGCGTGCGCCGCGTGCGCGCAGCTCATGCATCAAGGCCGGATCCAGGCTTTGCCAGCAGTGTTTTTCAAGGGGAAGGCGTGCGCTGTCGTCCAGGGCATGGCGGGCGATCAGGCGCACACAGCCGGCATACTCCCCGCTGCCGCGATGCCGCAGCAGGCAATGGCGCGCCTGGAGGTCGAACTCGTCCCGCTCCCGCTGGTCAGGAAAGCGCGCCGCATCCTCGTAGGCCAGTTCGCGGCAATAGACCTCGTAGCGAATCCGGTACACCTCGTCCTGCAGGTCAGCGGAATCCGCCGCGAGTACCTGGAAGTAGTCGTGGAAGGATGCCGACAAGGAACTGGACTCCCGCATTGTTTTCATGCTCTACCGCTCTTCTACATCACATTGAACCGATGTCGGGCAACCCGGACCACCGGCCCACTTCACGGCACCCGAGGCCGGAGGACCGTCCTGCAAGAAATGGCGGGAAATTTCCCGAAATCTTTACCAGTTACCTGAAAAAAATCCCGGGATGCCCCACCGGAACCACGCACCGCCTGACCCCAGGCGACACCATCGTCTCCGATCAGAGACACCAATAAACATTACATATCAGAGCCTTGCAAAAAACCCGGGGGAACGCGTCCCCATATACAGACAAATTACCGCCGTTTTACGGCGTTTATCCTCGGCAACGCCGCCTGATGCTGCACAACCCATTGATTTTTCATTCTTCCTGCTGGCTGGCCTATATCTTGCTATGGTGATAGAGTTGAATTCGTAGTACACATGCAAGGGGTCCGTCGTTTGAGTCAGAACAGCCCTGCTTGCCGAGCCTGGCGCCACCGGCACGGCTCACCTGTATACGCGGAGTATAGTGCCTGCACTGACTCCCACCGGGCGCTACGCCCAACCCGCCTTCGCTGTCCACCACCGCCAGACCGGCCAGGCCGGTTCGTGACCCAGGAGTAAACATGGATCGTTCACGCTTGTTTGACCATGAATTCGAGACCATTCTGGCCGATACCGAAGCAGCACGACGCATCCATCATCGCATACGCTACCGAGTCTTCTGCGAAGAAACCGGCTACGAAGACGAACACGCCTTTCCCGACGACGAGGAGTTCGATCAGTGGGACCGCCATGCCGTGCCCTTCCTCGTGCGCGCCCGCAGGAGCGGGGAATGGGTCGGTACCCTGCGCCTGATCCTGCCACGGGCCAGCCTGCCTTCCGAGCAGCTGTGCATGCTCGATCGCGGCGCCATCGCCAAGATCAAGCCCTTCGAAGTGGCCGAGATATCACGCCTGTGCGTGCTGCCGTCCTTCCGCAACCGGCACCATGCCCCGGCAACGGGCTGCTCGATCACCCGCCGGCAACAGCGGGAATCGGAGATCACCCTAGGCCTGCTGCGTGCCGCGGCCGCCTATAGCCAGGCACGCCAGATTCGCTATTGGTACGTGCTGACCACCGGGGGCCTCGCACGGCTCATGAGCCGCCTGCTGCTGCCCCTGCATCCCATTGGCAGCGGCATCGAGCACCGGGGAAAACGCTATCCCTTCCTGGCCCATATCGAGAAAAGCCGCGCCCGGGCCGAGCGCCTGTCGCCGGAATACGCGCAGATGTTCAGCCATCCGCAGCCCTATGTGCACCACAGCATGCTCGTGGATGTACAGCGGGAAGAACCCGCCTGGGAGGAAACGGGGGAACTGGCGCTGGGTTGCATAGCCTGAGCGCCGCGGCAATCAACGCAACATCCCGTCCTCGATCTGCACCACCCGATCCGCCAGTTTCATCACCTTGGGGTCGTGGGTGGAAAAGATGAAGGTGGTGCCCTTCTCGCGATTGATGCCATGCATCAGTTCCAGGATACTGGTCCCGGTACTGTGATCCAGGTTGGCCGTGGGTTCATCGGCCAGTACGATGGCCGGGCGGGCGATGAGGGCCCGGGCGATGGCCACGCGCTGCCGCTGCCCGCCGCTGAGCTGGTTGGGCCGGTGATCGGCGTACGCGCCCACGCCGACCAGTTCCAGGTAGCGCTGCACCCGGGCCCGGCGCAGCGCCTTGTCGAAGCGGAACTGCAGCAGGGGGTACTCCACGTTCTCCGCCGCGGACAGCACCGGTAGCAGGTTGAAGGTCTGGAACACGAAACCGATCTTCCTGGCCCGCAGGTCCGCCAGTTCATCCGGGGACTTCCCCGCCACGTCCTCGCCATCGATGAGGATGTGTCCGGTACTGGGGCTGTCGATACAGCCGATGAGATTGAGCAGGGTGGATTTTCCACTGCCGGAAGGACCGGCGATGGCCAGGAACTCGCCCTCCTCCACCTCCAGGCTGGTTTCCCGCAAGGCCTGCACGCGCTGCTCCCCGAGCGCATACTCCTTGCTCACCCCCCGCACCTGGACTACCTTCGCCATGACAATCCGTTCATTATGTGAATATTTTCATGCTAATGGATCGCTACGGATTGCACAATCACACTGAACCGACCGCGCCACGGGCCACCAGCCTGCCCCGCGACCGTCCTTCGTCATGGAGTCTGAACGCAACATGAAGCTCACACCCCTCCTGCGCACCTGCAGCCTCGGCCTGTGCCTGTGGTTTTCCGCCATGACCATTGGGGCGGAGCACCCCGATGCCGCGCGCATCGTCGCGGAGGCGGACCGGATCCGCTTCCCTGCCCAGGGTTTCCAGGTGGATGCCAAGGTCGTCTCCATCACCGATGGCGTGCGCAGCGTCAACCAGTACCGCATCCTGTCCCAGAACCAGGACAACACCATCGTCATGACCACCGCCCCGGCTGCGGAACGGGGCCAGACCATGCTGGTGAAGGGACAGGACCTGTGGGTGTTCATGCCCAATGTCTCCCAGGCCGTGCGCCTGCCCCTCTCGCAGCGGCTCACCGGCCAGCTGGCCAATGGCGACCTGGCGCGCGCCAATTTCAGCGGCGACTACGATCCGGAACTGCTGCGCATCGAGACCCTCGAGGGCAAAGAGTATTACGTGCTGGAACTAACCGCCGTGAACCGGCGCGTCACCTACCACCGGGTGATGTACTGGGTGGAAAAGGACAGCTACCGCCCGCTCAAGGCCGAGTTCTATGCCCTGTCTGGCAGCCTGCTCAAGACGGCGCATTACCGCGACTTCGTGGAAATGGCGGGGATGGAGCGCCCCTCCCGCCTGTTCATGCAGGATCCGTTGAAAAGCGGCTCCCATTCGCTGATGGAATACAGCAATATGCAGCTGCGCGACCTGCCCGATCGCTTCTTCACCCATAACTACCTGCGTCGCCTGCAATAGCGGGCGCCACCCGGGACCCACACGCGGATCCCGGGCGGCAGGGATTCACCCGCTCAACGATTCAGGTCACGCAGCAGCGCCCGGGCCTGTTCCTCCAGGGCAAAATCCCTGTGCTCCGCCAGCAGGTTGACGAGCACCTGCCGGGCCGGTGCCAGCTGTCCCTGGCGTTGCAGCCACAAGGCCTCCAGGTAGCGCCCGTCCGGACCCTGGCGGCCCCTGCGCAGCGTGTCATCGACCAGGGTCCTCGCCTCCGTATCCTTGCCCTGCGCCAGCAGGGCCTGCAGCAGGGTGGCCGTCACCACCGGGTTGCCCGGGGCCTCCTGCAGGGCGCGCGTGGCATGGGCAGCGGCCTCTGCCGGGGCCGTCTCCAGGAGCAGGTGGGCGAGATTGTTCCGCGCCAGCACATGCCCCGGTTCCAGTTCGATGACCCGGCGGTACCGCTCCCTTGCCTCCTGGTCTTGCTGCGACCGCATGGCGTACTGGGCGCGCGCCAGCAGCAGGTTGATGTCGTCGGGGTACTCGCGCGCACGCGCCTCGAGCAGGGCCCGCGCGGCCTCCTGCTCACCCGCCAGCCATTGCGCCTTCGCCAGCTCGATGGCCAGGATATTGGACGGTGCCTGCTGCATGGCCTGCGAGTACACCTGGACGGCGCGCCCGGGCTGGTTCAGCGCCAATGCCAGGGCGCCCTCCAGACGCTGGATGCGCGGGTGGTCGCCGACATCCTCCTGCAGGCTGGACAACAGCTCCTCGGCCTCCGGGAAACGTCCCTCCCGCACCAGCACATGCCCCCAGTCCAGGCGGGCCTCCACGTGCCCGGGCTCCACCTGCAGGGTACGGGCGAGCTGTTGCCTGACGCAGGCCTCGTCCCGGGTCTGCCGGCACAGCAGGGCCAGCGAGTAGTGTCCCTGACCCCATTCAGGTGCGACATCCACCAGGGTGGAAAACTCGCTCCTGGCATTGCTCCAGTCCTGCTGGGCCATGTAGATCGTTCCCAGCATGGCCAGGTAGGGAGGATGGCGGGAATGGCGATCGCGCAGCGGCAGCAACAGGGCCAGCGCCTGGTCCGGCTGCTGCTTGCCCAGGTAGTGACGGCTCAGCTGCAGGTGAAAATCGATCTCGTCGGGGTGGGCATCGATGGCCCGCGTCAGGACATCGACCATGGCCTTCTCGTTGCCCGCCCGCGCCTCCAGCACCGCGAGGTTATTCAGGGTGTAGGAATGGTCGGGATGGAACTCGAGGGTGCGCCCGTAGTGTCGGCGCGCCGCGGCGAAGTCCTCCTGCTCCATGTCCAGCATGGCCAGCCGATGATTGGCGGCGGGATTACCGGGTTGCAGCCGGTCGGCGGCCAGGAAGGCGGCGCGGGCAGCCTCCCGGTCCCCGAGGCCCAGCCGGGCCATGCCCTCGAGCACCCGGGGCATCGGGTCCTGGGGCTGCCGCCGGGCAAAGTCCCCGGCCGCCACCAGGGCCTGCGCGAAATCCCCCTGGTGGAGGTGGGTCATCACCAGCAGCATGTCCGTCTGCTGCAGCTCCGGGAAGCGGGCCAGGGCCTGCTCGAACTGGTGCACCCCGCCCTCGTAGTCACCCTGTGCCAGCAGGCCCATGCCCAGCTGTGCCTGCACCTGCGGCACCTCGGGGTTCGCCTGCGCCAGCTTGCGGTAATGCTCCATCGCCTCGTCGGCGCGCCCCAGTTGTATCAGGCCCGAGGCCAGCAGGGAGCGGGCCTGCAGGTTATCCGGCTTCTGCGCCACCACCGGTTCCAGCAGCTGCACCGCACTGGCGGCCTCGCCCTGTTTCAGGCGCGCCATGGCCAGCAGGATGCGCCCGGGGATATAGCGGGGATTGCGTGCAAAGGCGCGGGCCAGGTACAGCTCGGCCTGCTGGGCGTTGCCGGCGCCGAGGTTGGCCAGTCCCAGCTGCAGGATCGTATCGCGGTAGTTGTCCGCCATGCCCAGCACGTTCTCGAAATGGAGGCGGGCGTTGTCGTAGCGCTGCTCCTGCAGCTCGAGCATGCCCATGGCATAGTCGATCGCCGGATGCCGGGCGATCAGCCCCCGCATCGCGGCGATGTCCTGGCGCGCCTCGCCGAGACGCTGCAACTGGACCAGCAGGACGGCGCGCTTGCCCAGGTTCCCCATCTGGTCCCGGCGCGAGGCCAGCGCCTGGCCGTAGTGGTCGACGGCCTCCTCCAGGCGCCCCTGGTAGAAGGCCAGGTCGCCGCGCAGGCTCCAGGCCGCCGTATGGTTTTCCTCCAGGCGCAGGGCCTCCCCCAGTAGCTGCTCCGCCCTGGCGAAATCCCCGCGGGTGGTCGCCACCAGCGCCTGCCCCACCAGCGGCGCGGCCAGCACCTGGGACAGCTCCCGGGCCCGGGAGAATCTCGCCTCGGCCGCCTCGACCTGGCCACGCTGGACCAGGGCCTCCCCCTGGATGGCCAGCAATTCCGCCTGCCGCAGATCGCCAAGCCCGGGCGCCGCCTGGACCCCGTCGACCTCGTCGAACTTGCGCTGCAGGAACCAGGCGCGCGCCAGCGGCACCTGCAGGGCCTCCAGCGGCACGCCCAGTTGCTGGGCATGCCGCAGTTCCTTCTCGGCACTGGCGCCATCGCCGGTGTCCAGGTGCAGCTCCCCCAGCATCAGCCGGGCATCGGCATTGTCGGGGTTGACGCTGAGTGCGTTCTTGAGTTCGATCACCGCGGCGCGAAACTTCCCCTGTTCCAGCTGTTCGCGCGCGCGATAGACATATTCCACATCGCTGACCGATTGCCCCAGGTCACAGGCCGTCACCGACCACACCAGCATGCCGGCCAGGGCCAGCCTCACGAGTCGTGTTTCCATACCGCTGCATTTCCCCCAAATGGATGTCGGGCCCAGGCGAGCGTCGCCGCATCGCGGATCGCTCAGTCTACCTATAGCCGCTTCTGGATCGTGCGTTGGCACGGCATGGCCCCATTGCGGGGCACATGCGTGCCAGTCCCCCTTGCCAGTGCCTATCTTGCCTCAGTACGCTTACCAGAATACACGGCGGCCCGCCGCTTCCGGGCGGGCCGGGTGCAGACCAGAGCGATGACTGTCAGTTGTTTTTACACCATCGACAGGGGCAGTCCTGGCCAGGGCATTCACCCTGTCAAAATACCCCAAAGTGGGCGGCAATTCCTCCTGCATCCCCGGCAGCGCCTGTGCCCGGCACCGCCATGCTCGCTTTTTTCTCGTATTTCAATGTCTTTTACATATCCATGCAGCCCCACCTCCCTGCCTACCCTGCCGGATGGGGGGGTCCCCGCTCGCGCAAGGGGTTGATACCCGTCATTCCCCCCGCACCGTACCCGCCCCGCACCGTCGCACACCCACAGGGACGGCGCCCGGGATGCGCAGGATTGCGCGCGGGCCCGGTCGGGTGGCGGCACAAACCCGGAAATCCCGTCGCTGGCGCAGGAACCCAGGCGCGGCGGGGACTTCCCTGTCAATGAATTTTACAACCGCCCCGCCCCACACCCCCTCTGAGACCCCTACAAGTCGTATTTTTACTATATTTTCAGCTTGTTAATATTTATGGCACGATGACTGCATTAACCGGGACAGGAACGCTGGCTGCCTCCAGGCGCATCAAACGGGTTCAGCAAGCAGCAGGTTCGATAGCCCAAGTTCACTATTCTAGGGAGTAACGAAAATGAAATTCAGAAACAGCCTCATCGCTACCGCTGTCACCGCCGCGCTGGCCTTCGGCAGCTCCAGTGCCATGGCGGCCACCTTCAACGACTTCGATGTCGACCCGACCTATGACGGCGACCTGAGCGATGTCTTCACCGCCGACAAGATCACCGGCAACTACGTCGAGTCGATCATCTTCACCCCGACCGGCCCCAACACCGGTACCTTCGACGTGCGCCTGCGCTGGGTGGGCGGCCAGTTCGTGGCGGACGACGGCACAAACGCGCTGCCGGGTTTCACCACCGGCCTGAACAACGACTACCAGCTGTACGCCCTGTATGAAGGCTCGGGTACCTTCACCACCTCCGGTACCGCCACCACCTTCACCACGGATGCCGGCGTCGGCAGCCTGAGCGTGTGGCTCGATCCCCTCGCCGGCGTGACCACCTTCGATTTCGTGGGTGGCGCAGTCAACTACGCCAACATCTTCGATATCTCCGGCGATGGCGACGACATGTTGCTGGCCACCGGCACGCCGCTGGCCGGTTCCGGGACCCTGGATCCCTCCCTGCCCACCTGCGGTGATGACGGCATCAACTGCGGCAGCTTCGGCACCAGCACCTCCTTCGCCCTGTCCGTGTTCGGCACAACCTTCTTTGTCGACCCGGTGCCCTTCTACAACCTGTCCTTCCAGTCCGGCCAGCTCAACAACTTCGAGGTGGCCGGCGAACAGCTGATCAACGGCTCGATGGACGTGGTGTTCGCGGCCGTACCGGAACCCGGCACCCTGGCCCTGCTGGGCCTGAGCCTGGCGGGCCTGGGCTTCGCCACCCGCCGCCGCGCATCCTGAGCAGTACCCTGCCGAGTCCCGGGCCACGCCCGGGCCCCGGGCAAACCAGCAAAGGGGCCGTCATCGACGGCCCCTTTGCTTTGCCGCCTGCCTCACCAGATTGATTCCCGCGCCACGATGCCGCCATAATGGCGTGCCACCCAGGCCCCATGGATTCACTGACTCGCAAGCGCCGACCACCATCCCCATGACCCCATCCTTCGACGCCGCGGCGGCCTTCTCGCGCAATATCGGCTGGATCACCGAGGCCGAACAGGCACGACTCGCCCGGGCGCGCGTCGCCATCGCGGGCCTGGGCGGGGTCGGTGGCGCGCACCTGCTGACCCTGGCCCGGCTCGGGGTCGGCCGCTTCACCCTCTCGGACTTCGACCACTTCGAGCTGCACAACTTCAACCGCCAGGCGGGCGCCCTGCTGTCCTCGCTCGGGCAGCCCAAGCTCGAGGTGCTGGCGCGCATGGCCAGGGACATCAATCCCGGGCTGGAGCTGCGGCACTTCGCGGACGGGGTTCGGACGGACAATATCGATGCCTTCCTCGAGGGTGCCGACCTCTACGTGGACGGGCTCGACTTCTTCGCCATCGAGGCGCGCCGCAGCGTGTTCGCGGCCTGTCGCGAACGCGGCATCCCCGCCCTCACCGCCGCCCCGCTGGGCATGGGGGTCTCCCTGCTCTACTTCGATCCCGCTGGCATGAGTTTCGAAGACTACTTCCGGATGGAAGGCTGCGACCGGCAGGAGCAGTTCGCCCGCTTCATCGCCGGGCTCTCGCCCGCCATGCTGCAGCGCAACTATCTGGTCGTGCCCGAGGCGGTCAACTTCCAGGAGCAGCGTGGTCCCTCCACCATCATGGCCTGCGACCTGTGCGCCGGCGTGATGGGGACCTCGGTGCTCAAGCTGTTGCTGGGACGGGGAGAGCTGCGGCCGGCCCCCTGGGCCATGCAGTTCGACGCCTACCGGCAGAAACTGCGCTTCACCTGGCGACCACTGGGCAATGCCAACCCGCTGCAGCAGCTGTTGTTGAGATTCATCCGCCCCAGGCTGAAGGGCTGAGGCACGGCATGCCCGGGAACGGGCGCCGTGTTACGCCCCGGGCTTGCGCAGCAGGATGTTGTAGCAATTCCCCGCCACCGCTTCCGTCACCAGCTCGAAGCCGGCGTCCATCAGCCGCCGCCGGATATCCTCCCGCTCATAGGGCGTGTACAGGATGCCCTTGCGGATGCCCCAGTCATTGATGCGTTGGGCGATAGCTTTGAAGGGCTGCAGGGTGCGGGGATAGAGCAGCACGTTCGCGGCCAGCGTCCCGCCAGGCTTCAGCACCCGGAAGACGTCCCGGATGGCCCCGTCCACGTCCGGGAAGCAGTGCACGGAGTTGGCGATGTTGGCCGTGTCGAATTCGCCGTCCGCGTAGGGCAAGGCCGCGGCATCGGCATGCCTGAGCTCGACCATCGGGTTGTTGCGGAAGCGCCGCCGGGCACCCGCGAGCATGGACTCCGCGTAGTCGACCCCTACCACACGGACCTGCGGCAGGCCCTTCAACCTGCGCCAGCGCAGCACCAGTTCGAGCAGCGTGCCAGTGCCGCAGGCGATCTCCAGGTGCCGCGCGCCGAAGTTCGGTGCGAAGAAACGCAGCTGGTTCCAGATGGTGCTGTTATAGGCGAAGGTGAGGATGAAGAAACCGCGGATGTCATACCACCAGGGTGGCGAGGAATAGGCCTCGGCGATCTCTTCCCTGGTCTTGCCCGATTCGTTGCTCATGACAGGAACATCCTCTTTGATCAGGACCGGCTGGCGGACGCCCGGCGGAGCGGCAGGAACTATTTCCGCAGGCGGTCATACAGTTCCTGGGCGGCCTGCCGCCCGTCGAAATCCTGGCCCGAGCGCAGGGCCTGCTCGAGTTCCAGCCGCGCCTCCCGCTCGCGCCCCGCCCGGTGCAGGGCCACGGCCGTATGATAGCGGATCTGGGTCATGTGGGGTGCCTTGAGCAAGGCCTCCTGCAGCAGGGCGAGGCCCTTCTGCACCTCGCCGTTGTGCACCAGCGTCCAGCCATAGGTATCCAGTATCTCGGGGCGCTCGGGGCTGGCCTGGTAGGCCCGCTCCGCATAGGAAAGGGCGCGGCGCGGATCCTGCTCCCGGTAGAGCCAGGCAAGATTGTTCAGGGCGATGACATTGCCCGGCTGCCGTACCAGGACCCTCTCGTAATGGGCCGCAGCGGCCTGCATCTCGTTCTGCTCCTGCAGGCCCATGGCCGCGCGCAACCGGATCGCGTCGTCGTCGGGGTGTTGCTGCAGCCAGCTTTCCAGCAGCTCGGTCGCGGCCTTGCGCTCGCCTGCCCTTGCCAGCAGCTGCTGGTACTGCAGCAGGCGCGCCTGCGTCGGGTCGCGGTGATAGGCCTCGCCCGCCTGGGCGGCGGCGGGCTGATACTCACCCCTTACCCCATGCAGTTCGGCGGCCAGCGCATGGCCCCAGGGCTGGTCCGCATGGTGCTCCTGCAGGCGCTGTACGTAGCGGGCCGCATCCTCGTACTCCCCGGCGGCCAGGTGCAGCTTGCCCAGGCTGAACAGGGCACCGGCATGTTCCGCCTCGAGGTCCAGGATCTTGCGGAAGGCCGACCCGGCCAGGGCCGGGTTCTGTTGGTCCACCGCCGCGGTACCCAGCAGGTACTGCACCTGGACATTGTCGGGCAACAGGTCCGCCAGTTTCCGGAAGGTGGCCAGCCCGGCGGCCTTGGAACCCGCGGCCATCTGCGCCAGCCCCAGTACCCGCAGGGCATCGGGCTGGTTCGGCTGGTGTTCATTCAGGGCACGCGCCACGTCCAGCGCCTTGAGGGCCTGCCCGGATTGCAGGTGGTGCTCCACCAGCAGCACGTTCGGCTTGATGGCCTGGGGATGGTGCTGGCGCGCCTGCTCCAGCCAGTGCTCCACCTGTTCCCTGCGGCCGTCCTGATGGGCGAGGTCTACCATGCCGAACAGGGCATCGAGGTTGGCGGGATCGGTCGCCAGGATGTCCCGGAAGCGCGCGCGTGCGGCCTGCGGCTCCCCCTCGGCCAGGTCCAGGCGCGCCAGGTTCAGTTTCGCCGGGGTGAAGTCGGGGCGGATTGCCAGGGCCTTGCCGAAGGCCTGGCGCGCGGCCTGGGTCTGCCCCTGCTGCAGGTACACGGCGCCGAGCAGGTTATGGGGCGTGGGCTCGCCGGGCAGGCGTTCCTGCAGGGTCCGGGCCGCGACCAGCGCCTTGTCCGTCTCCCGGTTGTTGAGGTGGGTCATCACCAGCAGGACATCGGCCTGGATCAGGCCCTGGCCGAGATTGACGGCGGTTTCCAATTCCTCGGCGGCCTGCCGGGTATCCCCCGACAGGATGTGACCGATCGCCAGCTGGGTCTGGATGGTCGCGGCATCGGGGGCGAGTTCCGCGGCACGGCGCAGGTATTCCATCCCCTTGCTGCTGTCACCCCGTTCGAGGTAGGCACTGCCGAGCATGGCAAGCAGCTGCACATCCTCCGGGGCCTGACTGACCGCGGCCTCCAGCAGGTCGATGGCGGGATCGAGTTCGCGCATGCGCAACTGTGCCGCCGCCAGCATCTTCACCCCCGCCAGATGTCCCGGGTAGGCGGTGACGAAGGGACGCAGGTGCTGGATGCTCTGGTTGAATTGTCCCTGCTGGTAACGAATGGTCCCGAGCAGCAGCAGGCTGGCGGAATGGCCCGGCAGGACGGCCAGGGCCTGCCGCAGATCCTCGGCTGCCTCCTCGAGCCTGCCTTCCTGGTAGGCGGCCTGGGCCCGCAGGTAGCGGGCGACGGGATGGCGCGGCGTGCGTTCCAGTATCCGCTCGAGGTCGCGCCGGGCCTCGGGCTGCTTGCCCTGCATCAGGTAAACCCCGGCCCGTCCCAGGTAGGCCCCCAGGTGCCGTGGCTGCAAGGCCAGGGCGCGGTTGAAGCGATCCTCGGCGGCCTCCAGCGCGCCGGCCTGGCGGCGCAGCTCGCCGTCCAGCACCCAGGCATCGGCATGCTCCTGGTCCAGCTGCAGGGCGCGGGCCAGCCGTCCCTGCGCACCCTCGATGTCGCCACGGGAAAACAGCAGGCGTGCCTGACCCACCAGGCTGTCCACATGCCCGGCATGCGCGCCCAGGGCCGCCGCGTACTGCGCCTCCGCCTGGTCGGCCTCGCCACGCTGGGCATGGGCCTGAGCGCGCAGGTAGTGGTGCTCGGCCAGTGCCTCGCCCTGCAGGCCCGCACCATCGATCTCCTCCAGTACCCGGTCGGCCCTGGCCTGCAGCAGCCAGGCCCTGCCCAGCAGCGGCAACAGGTGGTCCCGCTCCACGCCCAGGACGATGGCCTGTTCCAGTTCCTTCTCCGCCGAGGCGCCGTCACCCTGTTCGACATAGATGCGCCCCAGCAGCTCCCGTGCGTCGGCATGGTTGGGCCGGCCCTGCAGGGCATTCTTCAGCTGGATGATGGCGGCGTTCAGCTCGCCTTTCTCGAAATACTGCCGCGCCTCGCGCAGGTAGCGATCTTCCGCGAGGGCATGGGTGGCCAGCAGCGTGCTGCCAAGGATGCAGGCCAGGAGCCTGGTTCGGATCCAACCGTTCATCATGACTCTCCAATCAGTTTCACCACTGCAGGCCGGGGCGATCACCGGTGCCACGCCTGGCATTCCACTCCGAAGTCCACCGTGACAGGCTCCTAGAGCTTGATCTGGTGCTTTTTCACCAGGGCATAAAAGGTCGGCCGGGTGATGCCCAGCAACTCAGCGGCCTGTGACACGTTACCACCCACATGGTGCAGGGCCCGCACCAAGGCCTGGGACTCGGCGGTGTCCCGCACCTCGCGCAGGTTGAAGGGCAGCGGATCCTGGTCGTCATCCGCGGGCTTCAACTCCAGCCCCTCGGGGGTGATCTGCCTGCCCTCCGCCATGATCACGGCGCGCTTCACGCGATTCTCCAGCTCACGCACATTGCCCGGCCAGGCATGGGCGGTGATCGCCGCCAGGGCCGCCGGACTGAAGCTCATGCCGGGCTTGTTGTGGCGTCGCGCCTGGCTGTCGAGCAGGTGGTTGGCGATCACCACGGCCTCGCCATCCCGTTCCCGCAGGGCGGGGATGCGCACCGTCACCTCGCTGATGCGATAGTAGAGATCCTCGCGGAAGCGGCCCTCGGCGATGCACTGCTCCAGGTCCTGGTGGGTGGCGCAAATCACCCGCACGTCCACCGGGATCTCCGTGCGCCCCCCCACTCGCACGATGACCCGCTCCTGGAGAAAGCGCAGCAGCTTGGCCTGCAGGGACATGGGCAGATCACCCACCTCGTCGAGGAACAGGGTGCCGCCATCGGCGTATTCGATATTGCCGCGGGTCTGCTTGGCGGCCCCCGTGAAGGCGCCCTTTTCGTAGCCGAACAGCTCGCTTTCCAGCAAGGTCTCCGGGATGGCGGCACAATTGAGCGCCACCCAGTTCCTGGACGCCCGCGGGCTCAGGTCATGCAGCGCCCGCGCCAGCAATTCCTTGCCGGTGCCGCTTTCACCCAGCAGCAGGGTGGTGACATCGGTGGGCGCGACCTTCTCGATGGTGCGGCACACCTGCAGCATCTGCGGGCTGGTGGCGATGATGCCGTTCAGCGCGGACTGATTGGCGCCGCGGCTGAGGGCGCGATTTTCCAGCTCCAGCTCGTGCAGGCGATAGGCGCGTTCCACGATGAAACCCAGCAGCTGCGGGTCCACCGGCTTCTGGCAGAACATCCAGGCGCCATGACCGATGGCCTGCACGGCATTCTCGCGATCGTTGTTGCCGGTGACCACGATCACCTTGGTCCGGGGCGCCATGGCGAGGATCTGTTGCAGGGTGGCCAGTCCTTCCGTGGCACCGCCGGCATCGGGCGGCAGACCGAGGTCCAGGGTTACCACCTGGGGCTCATGGCGGCGCAGTTCCGCGATGGCGGCCTCGCGGTCCTCGGCGGTCACCACGTCGAAGTCATCGAAGGCCCAGCGCAGGGCGCTCTGCAGCCCCGGGTCATCCTCGACGACCAGCAGTTTCTTCTTGCCCGCGCTCAAGACCTCGCCTCCGCGTCCAGTTCCTGCAGTTGTTCCGCCAGTCGCTTGTCCAGCAGCGGGATCCGGATGGTGAACACCGTGCCCTGGCCGGGCTTGCTGGCCACGGTCAGGTCACCTTCCAGGGCGCGCAGGTATTCGCGGCTGTCATAGGCACCGATCCCCATGCCGGTGTCCCCCTTGGTGGTATCGAAGGGCCGGAACAGCCGGTCCCGAATGAAGTTCTCGTCCATACCCACCCCGTCGTCCTCCACCGTGATCACCGCCTGCCCCTGTTCCGCGCGCAGGCGCACCCGCACATGCCCGCTACGCCCGGTCGCCTCCTGGGCATTCTGCACCAGGTTCTCGATGGCCGAGGTCAGGCGATCGCGGTCCGCCGTGACCTCAAGGTCGGGCCCATCATAACGCCATTCCGGGCAGGGATGCTGTCGGCAACGCTTCTCGACGATCTCGTGCAGCAGCCGCGGCAGAGACAGGGGCACGGGGCTGCCACCCGCCATGCCGGTGCGCAGCAACTGCATCAGGCGCTGCATCTTGCCCACGGAGTGCTCCATGATGCGCACGGCGTCGTCGATGAAGGCGGGGTTGTGCTTGTGGCGCGCCGCGCTGCTGACCACCACGCTCTGCTGGGCAATGAGGTTCTTGATGTCGTGGAGGATGAAGGCGGACAGGCGGTTGAATCCCTCGAACTGGCGCGCCTCGGCCAGGGCCTGCAGGGCCTGCAGCTGCGCCAGGTGGCTGGCGGCCTGCATGGCGGCAGTCTTTAGCAGGTCGCGCACCTCCCAGTCGGCCTGCACCCTGGCGCGCGGCTGCGCCAGCAGCACGAATCCCTGTAGTTGATCCCGATCCTTCAGCGGCACGATCACCCAGGGATCGGCGATCGACCCCAACCAGGAAGGCAGCTCCAGGTCCTGGTAGAAATCCGGCGTGGTGCGGTACTCATCGAGGTTGACCACCCAGCCGCTCTGCTGCAGGAAGGTGGCGAGGGACTCCAGCTCCGCGCTGGTATCCACTGGCGGTTCCGGCAGGTTCAGTCGCGCGCGCAAGGCCAGCCGGCCCCGTTCGTCCGCCATCCACAGCATGCCCCCCGGGCTGTCGACCAGTTCCGCGATGGCCCCGATCACGCATTCGTAGGGATGCCCATCATCCTTGCAGGCGGACAGGGCGTGGGTGAACTGCACCCATTCGTCACGGTAGTCATACTTGTACTGGTAGAAATGCTTGTTCACCAGCACACGCAGGCGGGCGCGCAACTGCCCGGAAAACAGCATGCTCAACAACAGCACCGCTGCACCGAACAGGAACACCGCCTGCACCAGGGTGCCCCACTCCCCGCCAAAGACCTGCAGGTAATAACCGACCACGGCCATGAGCAACAGGTATACCCCCGTGCCCACCAGGGAGGCGGTGTGATACACCACCTTGCGCGACACGAACATCTCGAAGGACCAGTCCGGGTTGCGCGCCACCGAAATGGCGATCAGCGGCACCACCAGGGCCTGGATCACGCCCCGCGCCTGCCACAGGGCATAGTTGAGCTCGTTGAACAGCAAAGCATGGGAGTAGAGGAACAGGTCATAGGCGAACATCCCGCCGATGCCCAGGCACAGGAACTTGATGGACCAGCGCTGTGCCAGCGGGGTATTGCGGTAGAGCATTTCCACCAGCCACAGGCCACCCACGGCGAGGGCCAGGTAGCCGCCCAGCAGGAGCTTGCCGAGTTGCGCCGCCGACAGCCAGTCCGCCGTCAGGAAGTGCAGCAGATGCGGCAGGATCAGCAGGGCCGCCGCCAGGCCGTAGAGCAACAGGGGGATCCGGGCCAGGCCCCTGGCATCCCGCTGCACCGTGCGCAGCAGTTTCAGCAGGAAGGCGAACCAGAGGACGCTCTTGGCCGTCTCGGCAAACTGCAACAGGATCGGGGGCAGGCCATAGACGGGATGCAGGGCCAGGACCAGCGCCCATAGCGCCGTACCGGCACAGGCCGCCAGCAGCAGGCCGCCCTGCAGGCGACCGCGCCAGCCGGTCACCAACATCAAGGTCAGCAACAGGAAAAGGGCAGCCCCCAGGGAATAGCTGATGACTCCGATCGACATGATCCCTTGCGTGTGCCCCTGTCGGTTCGCGAGGCTCACCGCCTCCAGATCTTCAGTGTGCGCCCTTGCCCCACAGCACCACTTCGGCAGTGGTCAACAGGATCAGCAGGTCGAGGAAGATCCCGTGGTTCTTCACATAATATAAATCATACTGCAATTTTTCGAAGGCATCGCGCTCGGAGGAGCCATACTGGTAGCGAATCTGGGCCCAGCCGGTCAAACCCGGCTTCACCCGGTGGCGTTCCCGGTAATAGGGGATCGACTCCTCGAGCTGGCTGACGAACTCGGGGCGCTCGGGGCGCGGCCCGACGAAGCTCATATCCCCACGCAACACGTTGAAGATCTGCGGCAGTTCGTCCAGCCGCACCTTGCGGATGATACTGCCGACGCGGGTGATACGGGCATCGTTCTTCGTGGCCCAGCGCGCCACGCCATCCTCCTCCGCCGTCACCGTCATGCTGCGGAACTTGTAGATGGTGAAGGGCTTGCTGTTGCGCCCCACCCGCACCTGGCTGAACAGGATGGAACCGGCCCTGGGGTCTTCGAGGTAGACCGCCACCATCACCACAACCATGAGCGGCAGCAGCAAGGGGAGCAGCAGCAGGGCGAAGACGATATCAAAGGCACGCTTGGTGAAGGTGCGCAACAGCCCCTGGTCGAAACCGTCGGACAGAAACATCCAGCTGGGCTGTAACACGTCCAGCAACACCTTGCCCGACTCGCGCTCGAAGAAGCTGAGCAGGTCGAGCACCTGCACGCCATCCATCTTGCAATCCAGTATGTCATCCACGGGCAGGGCATTGCGGCGGTCATCCACCGCCACCACAATCTCGTCCACCCGCTGCTTGCGCACATAGTCCGGCAGCGGCATCTCGAGGCGGATCACCTTCTCCTGCTCGACCCGATCCTCCTCGGCCAGGTCCTGGTCGCCGGGCATGTGCACATAGCCCACCACCTTGAAGCCGCGGCGGTCGGTCTGGCGCCGCAGGCGACTGATCATGCTCGCCTTCTCTCCGGAGCCCAGCACCAGCACCCGGCGTTTGAGCAGGTCCTGGTCCACCACGCGGAAAAAGTAGAAGCGCACGGCCAGCAGGAACGGCAAGGCCACCAGCAGGGCCAGGAACAGGGCACCGCGCCCCAGGTAGAGACCGGGGATCAGGTAGTAGAGCAGGGTCAGGGGCACGATGCTGACCAGGAAACTCGCGGCCAGGCGCAGGCTCATTGCCTCCATGCCTTCGCGCAGGCTGCGCTGGTACAGCCCCAGCGCGATCATGGTCATGACCACCACCAGGGCAAAGGTCAGGGACTTGGGCAGCAGCGGCTGGACATGTTCACGCACCGCCGCCGCGGCATCATGGAAACGCAGCTCGACCCCCACGTGAAAGGCGATCACCAGCAGCACCATCTCCAGGAGTCCCAGCAACAGGAACTGGGTCGGAATGTAGTGCTTGAATATTCTTATGGTTGCCATGATGTACCGCTTCCCCACCCCGTTCCCGCCACGGCAGGGCGGGTCGGGTTTCTTGCTCTTGTTTCTCTGCAGGCCGCCATGGCCTCACGCAGGCGCAATACGAGTCGTTGCCCTGCCGGACCTATCGGCCAGCGAGCATGCAAGCCTTAAAGATATAAGGGTAGTGCACGCCGCAACCGCCAGGCGCCTTCAGATCCCCTGGTCCAGGGGCCCCCGCATTTCCGGACACCAGCGGGTGTCCAAGCCGTACTACAAATGCCGCTCGATCTGGTGTGCCCTGAGCCCCCAGGCAAACAGGGACACCAGTTTCTTGTTGGCGGACCGCAACCGTCCTACCATGACGGTCATCAATTTTTTCAGTATGTTATAGCCAATTTCCGGATTGGCTTCGAAGAATCGCAGCAGTCGCTCACCATCGATCACCGCCAACTCCGTATCTTCCACCGCCAGCACCGTGGCCGAGCGCGGCCCCTGGTCGAACAGGGCCAGTTCGCCGAACAGGGTGCCGGTCGGCAGGTCACAAAAGCCGGGCTGGATCCGGCGCCGGTCCTGCAGGTCCACCTCCCCCATGACCCGCACCGATCCGGCCAGGATCACGAACAGCTCCCGGCCCGTCTCGCCCTCGCGGAACACCGCCTGTCCCGCCGGCACCTGGCGGCGCTGCCAGAATTCGCCCTCGCGGAATTCCAGGTGCTCCAGCAGTGCTCGGATCTCGGTTTCCAAGGAGCCCCTCTCCCGCCGGGTGAACGGCCTGCGTAACGCCTACAGGCCCGCCTGGGTGAGTTGCTCCACGACGCCATCGGCCACCGTCCGCCGCTGCCGCACCGCGGCGGCCAGTTGTTCCAGCAGCCGCTCACTGTCCTCCCAGCCCAGGCAGGCATCGGTGATGCTCTGGCCCCGCTCCAGCGCCTGCCCGGGCACCACGTCCTGGCGCCCCTCGCGCAGGTGGCTCTCGATCATGGCCCCCATGATGCGGACGTCGCCCGCGGTCACCTGGGCCGCCACATCGGCGCCCACTTCCAGCTGGCGCCTGAACTCCTTGCAGCTGTTGCCGTGGCTGAAATCGATCATCAGGCGCGGCGACAGGCCGGCGGCCTCCAGCTGGTGTGCCGCCGCATCCACATGGGCGGCATCGTAGTTGGGCTCACGGCCGCCGCGCAGGATGATGTGACAGTCCTCGTTGCCCGCGGTGGCGAAGATGGCGGAGTGACCGGCCTTGGTCAGGGACAGGAACTGGTGCGGTTGGGAGGCCGAACGGATGGCGTCGATGGCCACCTGCAGGGTGCCGTCGGTGCCGTTCTTGAAGCCCACCGGGCAGGACAGGCCGGAGGCCAGCTCGCGGTGCACCTGACTTTCCGTGGTGCGCGCGCCGATGGCGCCCCAGCTCACCAGGTCGGAGACATACTGGGGACTCATGAGGTCCAGGTACTCGGTCGCCGCCGGGATGCCCTGGTTGTTCAGGTCCAGCAGCAGCTTGCGCGCCAGGCGCAGGCCCTTGTTGATCTCGAAACTGCCATCGAGATCGGGATCGTTGATCAACCCCTTCCAGCCCACGGTGGTGCGCGGCTTCTCGAAATAGACCCGCATGACGATGAGCAGGTCAGCGGCGAGACGCTCCTTGACCCGCAGCAGCCGCCGCCCGTATTCCAGCGCCGCCTCCGGGTCGTGGATGGAGCAGGGACCGATGATGACGAGCATGCGATCGTCACGGCCGTGCAGGATGTCGTGGATCGCCTGCCGCGTCTCGTGGGTGGTCTGGGCGGCCTCCGGGGTGATCGGAAATTCGTCCTGCAGTTCCGCATAACGCACCACCTCGCGGATGGCCACGATGCGCAAATCGTCGGTATTGGGCTGGGCCTTGCTATTATCCATTAATTTCAAGTGGTTCTTATGCAAATCTCGGTGGAGACCTGGTGAACGGGTAAGGTGGTCATTATCGCAGATCGGCCACGAAAGTGCATGACGAACGGGAGACGTCGCGTTGCGCCGCAAATAACGATACAATACTTATACACTCAATGCACACATGGTTCTCCGTGAGGATGCCCGACATGGAACGCCCCGACCGCGATGAAAACGGCCTCTACCCCATCCGTACCGTCTCCAGCCTCACGGGGGTCAACGCGGTCACCCTGCGCGCCTGGGAACGCCGCTACGGCCTGCTCCGGCCACAACGCACGCCCAAGGGACACCGGCTATACAGCCGCCTGGATATCGAACGCATCCAGCGCACCCTGGAACTGCTCGGGCGCGGCCTGGCCATCAGCCAGATCGCCCCCCTGCTCGACCCCGCCCAGGCGACACCCGCCGGGACGGCAACGGCGGAGCCGGACGACATCTGGGAGCGGTATCGCCAGCGCATGCTGGCGGCCATCGAGGCCTTCGATGAAGAGGCCCTGGATGCCGCCTACAACGACGCCCTCTCCCTCTACCCGGCCGAACTGCTCAACCGGCATCTCGCCACGCCCCTGCTGATCCAGCTCGGGGAGCGCTGGAAGGAACGCCCCGCCGGGATCGCCGAGGAACATTTCTTCTCCGTCTACCTGCGCAACAAGATCGGTGCCCGCATCCACCACCTCAACAGCCGCGGTCACGGACCGCGCCTGCTGCTGGCCTGCCTGCCCGGTGAATACCACGAGATCGGCCTGCTGCTGTTCGCCCTGGCCGCCGTCAGCCACGGTTACCGAGTGCTGCTGCTGGGCGCCAACCTGCCCTTCGAGCAGATCCCGCCGGTCCTGGCCCGGCAGCCCTGTGCCGCCGTGGTGCTCTCCTCGTCCTCGCGACTGGTCAGGAAGGGGCTGTTCAGCAGCGACCTGCCCCCCCTGCTGGCCGCCATCGAGGTCCCCCTGCTGGTGGGCGGCAGCCAGTCGGAGCTGGCCCGCGAGGAGATCGAGGCGGGGGGTGCCGTCGTGGCGGGCGAGGATCACCAGGCCGCGCTGCACATCCTCGACCGCACCCTGGCGAGCGCCTGACCAGGACCATGGGCCGCGCCCTCGTCTGGCTGCGCCGTGACCTGCGCCGCGGCGACAATCCCGCCCTGCAGGCCGCCCTCGAGGCCGGCCTGCAGCCGGTGCCGGTGTACATCCACGAGGCGCCTGCCGACGGCGCACCATCGGGCGCGGCCGGCACCTGGTGGCTGCATCACAGCCTGGCCGCCCTGGACCAGGACCTGCGGCAGCACGGCAGCCGCCTGCTGCTGCGCCGCGGCGACCCGGCCGTGGAATTGCTCCAGTTGGCCCGCGCGCTCGGCGCCGGGCATGTGTTCTGGAACCGCCGCTACGAACCCGTGCTGCAGGCCCGTGACCGGATCCTCGAGCGGGACCTGCGCGCGACCGGCCTGGGGGTCGAGACCTTCCCCGGCAACCTGCTGCGCGAACCCTGGCGGCTGCTCAAGGCCGATGGCACGGCCTACCGGGTGTTCACCCCCTACTGGAAGGCCCTGCAACGGGAGGGCGTCACGGCCGGCGCCAGCACGCCCCCGGACCTGGCCGGCGGCGAACTGCCGCCCGTCGCCTCCCTGCCGCTCGCGGAACTGGGACTGCTGCCTGGCATCCCCTGGGATGCGGCCTTTCCGGCACACTGGCAACCCGGCGAGTCCGGCGCCTGGCAGGCCCTGGCGCGTTTTCTCGCCGAGGCCCTGCCGGACTATCCCCGCGACCGCGACCGCCCGGACCTCCCCGGCACCTCACGCCTGTCGCCCCACCTGCATTTCGGCGAGATCAGCTCGCGCCAGCTGTGGCTGACCCTGGAGCAGTGGGGCCAGGAACAGGTGCAGGCGGGGAACCTGGCCGCCATGGAGGCCTTCCGGCGCCAGCTGGCCTGGCGCGACTTTGCCCATCAGCTGCTCCACCACTTCCCGCACACGGCCAGCGAGCCCCTGGACGGCCGTTTCCGCGCCTTCCCCTGGGCGACGGACTACGCCGAGGCCCTGCGCCGCTGGCAGCAGGGCCGCACCGGCATCCCCATCGTGGATGCCGGCATGCGGGAGCTGTGGCACAGCGGCTGGATGCACAACCGGGTGCGCATGATCGCGGCCTCGCTGCTCACCAAGAACCTGCGCATTCCCTGGCAGGAGGGGGCGGCCTGGTTCCTGGATACCCTGGTGGACGCGGACCTCGCCAACAACAGCCTGGGCTGGCAGTGGGTGGCCGGTTGCGGCGCCGACGCGGCCCCCTATTTCCGCATCTTCAACCCGGTGCGGCAGGGCGGGCGCTTCGACCCCGATGGCGCCTATGTGCGCCGCTGGGTGCCGGAGCTGGGCCGGCTGCCGGCCAGGTGGATCCACTGCCCCTGGGAGGCCCCGGCCCAGGTACTGGCCCAGGCGGGTATCGAAGCGGGCCGGGACTATCCCCTGCCCCTGGTGGACCTGGCCGCCAGCCGCAGCCGCGCGCTGGCGGCCTGGGATGCCATCAGGGGCACGGCGCGGGACTGATCACAGGGCGTTGCGCAGCCGCAGCGCCCGGGGATAGGGATGCAGGTAGACCTGGCGCTCGATCCAGGGGTGGGGGTGGCGCCGGAAATGATGCTGCAGCAGGGTCACGGGCACCACCAGCGGCACCTCACCCCGGCCGTAGGACTGGATGCTGTCATGCAGCTCGAACCGGTCCTCGCGATCCAGGCGCCCGCGCAGGTAGCCGGTGAGATGCTGCAGCACGTTCACATGCCGGGTGCGGGTGGCGCGCTGGCGCAGCAAGTCCATCAGGCGCGCGATGTAGTCCGCGGCCAGGGCCGCCAGGGGCTCGAGCCCGACCCGCGCCACCAGGCGCCCCAGCTCGCGGTAGCCCTGCGGGTTATGGGCCATGAGCACCAGCTTGTGACGGGCATGGAAATCCACCAGGCCCGCCTTGCTCAGGCCCTGCGTTTCCAGGGCGCGCCAGCGGGCATACACATAGACCCGGGTGATGAAATTCTCGCGCAGTACGGGATCGTGCAGCCGGCCCTCCTCCTCCACCGGCAGCAGCGGCCGGGCGCGCAGCAGTTCGGCCGCGAACAGCCCGGTCGCCTTGCCCTGTGCCACGCCCGCCGCGTTGTACAGCTTCACCCGTTCCAGGCCACAGCTGGGCGAGCCCTTCTTCAGGATGAAGCCGCACAGCTCCTCGTGCTGGCGGCCTACCTGCGCACCGTAGGCGCGCAGGGGCTCGCTGTAGTCGAGGCCCGGGTCGCGGGTGCCCACGGCGCGGGGCGCCAGCGCCGAACCCACCAGGCGGATGGGGGGACGCGGGGTGCCCATGCCGATGGCGACCTCGGGACAGAAGGGTACCAGCTGGAAGAATTCCCCCAGTGCCTCGTCGATGAAGGCGTCGCGCTTGTGTCCGCCATCGAAGCGCACGCGCGCCCCCAGCAGGCAGGCGCTGACCCCCACGGGGATCGAACCCGGCAGAGTGGCAAAGTTCGGCTCTTTCATCTCGCGGTCTCCTTGCGACGGACGGACAGGGAATGGCTCGAAACAGATTATACAATAGTTGTACATATTATGTACACATATTTTCACGCCGCTCCCGGCCGGCCACCGCGCCGGGGTGAATTTCTTTTCCCGGCGGGCTCGGGGATAATCCGGGACCCTGTCCCAGCCGAAAGCCGCCCATGCCCCTATCCTCGACCGATGACCGCAGCAGCCCGCCCCTGCGCGAGCTGAGCCGTGGCGACACCCGCTTCACCCTGCTGGGCACCGCCCATGTATCGCGCTCCAGCGCCGAGGACGTCAACGCCCTGCTCGCGTCCGGCGACTACGATGCCGTCGCCATCGAACTCTGCCCGGCCCGCCACCATGCCCTGGTGAACCCCGATGTCTGGGGACAGACCGACCTCTACCGGGTGTTCAAGGAAGGCCGCACCACCATGATGGCCGCCAGCCTGGCCCTGGGCGCCTACCAGCAGCGCCTGGCCGAGCAGTTCGGCATCGAGCCCGGCGCCGAGATGCGCGCCGCCCTGGAGGGGGCCCTGGCACGCGGCCTGCCGGTGCTGCTCATCGACCGCGACATCGGCATCACCCTGCGGCGGGTGTACCGCAACGTGCCCTGGTGGCAGCGCCTGAACCTGTTCGGCGGCCTGCTGGGCAGCGTGCTGTCGCGGGAGCAGGTGAGCGAGGACGAGATCGAGCGCCTGAAGGAAGGCGACATCCTGGAAACCACCTTTGCCGAGTTTGCCGACCGCAGCAAGGTGCTCTACGAACCCCTGATCGCGGAACGGGATGAATACATGGCGGCGCGCCTGTGCGAGGAGACCCAGGCTGCGCCCTACCGCCGTGTCCTGGCCGTGGTCGGTGCCGGTCACCTGAAGGGGATCGCGGATCACCTGGAAGGGAGCGGGAGCTGCGCTTCCCCCGCGGAAACGGTACGCCGGCTGGAACAGCAGCCACCCCCGGCCCGCTGGCCGAAGCTGCTGCCCTGGCTGATCGTGGCCGTCATCCTCACCGGTTTCTATATCGGGTTTTCGCGCAGCCCCGAGCTGGGCATGCTGATGCTGTGGGACTGGATCCTGATCAATGGCGTGCTGTCGGCGCTGGGGGTCGTCATCGCCACCGGCCACCCCATGTCCATCCTGGCGGCCTTCCTGGCCGCGCCCTGGACCTCGCTCAACCCCATGATCGGCGCCAGCATGGTGGCCGGCGCGGTGGAGTTGTACTTCCGCAAGCCCCGGGTCGGGGATTTCAACGCCCTGCGTCACGACGTGACCCACTGGCGCGGCTGGTGGCGCAACCGGGTATCGCGCACCCTGCTGGTGTTCTTCCTCGCCGGCTTCGGTTCGACCCTGGGAACCTACATCGCCGGCTTCCGCATCTACGACCGGCTGATCGGGGCCTGAACGGCTCCCGCTACTCCCCGCTCACCGGTTTGACCACGTAGCCCCCGGATTTCTCGTCATGCTCCAGCTCCAGCAGGTGGCGTTTCTGCGCCTCCAGCAGCATGTCGCTGAAGCCGCGAAAGCCATGGTAGCTCTCATTGAAGCCGGGCTTGCGGCGCTTGATCATCTGCTTGACCATGGAACCCCACACCTTTTCCTCCTCGCCGCGTTCTTCGACGAGATCCTCCACCGTGGCGACGATGAGATCCAGCCCTTCCTGCCGGCGCAACTCCTCGTCACTGGCCTTCCTGGGCGCCGTACCCTTCGCGGGGATCTTCTTCTTGGCGCGCCGCGGGCGTTTCTCGTCGCGCACCAGGTCGTCGTAGTAGATGAACTCGTCGCAGTTGGCGGTGAGCAGGTCCGAGGTGGAGTTCTTCACACCCACCCCGATCACGGTCTTGTTGTTCTCCCGCAGCTTGCTGACCAGGGGTGAGAAATCCGAGTCGCCGGAGATGATGACGAAGGTGTCGACGTGGGACTTGGTGTAGCAGAGGTCGAGGGCATCCACCACCATGCGGATATCCGCCGAATTCTTGCCCGACATGCGCACATGGGGGATCTCGATCAGTTCGAAGGCCGCCTCGTGCATGGTCGCCTTGAATTCCTTGTACCGGTCCCAGTCGCAATAGGCCTTCTTGACGACGATATTCCCCTTGAGCAGCAGGCGTTCCAGCACCTTCTGGATGCTGAAGGCGGAGTAATGGGCATCCCGCACCCCGAGCGCGACGTTCTCGAAATCACAGAACAACGCCATGTTGCTGGTCTTGGTTTTATCCACGGCAGGCTCCTCGTCGTGACGGGAAAGGCCGTCACTCCCCTTGCAGGTTAGCACGCCCGCCCGCGCCAGCCTGCACGATACCTCTCATGCCTCGCGCCAGCCCGCCAGGATATCCAGCAGTTCCTCTTCCAGCTGCGGCAGCAGCCCCACCGGCAGGCCGTCGAGGGGTTCCGTGGCACGCGCCCCCATGCCGATTCCCAGCAAGGGCAACGGCCCCGGCGGGCCATACAGGGTTTCGATCAGCGGGAGCATCTCCCGCAGGCCGAGGCCGTGGCTGCCGGACAGGGGGGCTGCCTGCTGCAGGTCCGCCCAGGAGATGCGCAACAGCTCCCCGAGGGGACGCCCCTCGAGGGCATCGATGAGCAACAGGCCCGCGCCGGGCCGGATCAGGCCCGGCAGCTGCGCGGGGCTGGGGCAGGTATCCAGTGCCAGGCGACCGGGCGGGAAGCGGGCCGGGAATCCATGCCGGCGCAAGGCCTCGATGGCCAGCCAGCCTAGGCGGTCGGCGCCATGGGCCGAGCCAAGACCGACGACCTGCACCCCGGGGGCATCCGCCATGCTTCCCCGGCCGGCTAGCCAGGCACCCGTTCGATGGCAAGCCGCAGGAAGTGCGTCGCACAGGAGATACAGGGATCGTAGTTGCGGATCACCGTCTCGCCGCGCAGGCGGATGGCCGCCTCGGGCTGGTCGAGACCGAAGGCCTCGAGGGACCGTTTCAGGTCCTCTTCCATGCGCGCCTGGTTCTGGCTGGTGGGGGGGACGATGCGGGCACTGCGGATGCTGCCGTCGGCCGCGGTCTCGTAGCGGTGCCAGAGCAGGCCGCGCGGCGCCTCGGTGGCGCCATAGCCGATACCGGCGCGCGGGCTGACCGGCTGGTGGGCCGCACGGAAGACCGGCGGCGCGGACAGCAGGCGCAGGGCTTCCTCCAGCGCCAGGTGCAGCTCCAGGGCGCGGGCCAGCAGGCTGTGGAACATGTTGGCGCTGGGCAGCGTCAGGCCACTTTCCCGCAGCAGCGCCCGGGTGCCGTCCGGCAGGCGGTCATGGTTGAGATTTAGGCGCGCCAGCGGCCCCACCAGGTAGGGCTGGCCGTCGAGGTGGGAATACAGCGCCGTGGAATGGGCGATATGGGATTCACGGAAATGTGCGTCGTATGCCTCGCGCCCCAGGTCCAGGCCCGTGCTGCTGGCCACCCGGCCCTCGCCCATGGGGTACTCCTGTGTGTGGCGCAGCGCCACGGAGATGAAGTCCTGCCGGTCGTCGGGCATGGCGATCCCGGCGCACCAGCGCACCATATCGGCGGCCTCGGCGATGCCGGCCTCCAGGCGCGGCAGGAGTGCCGCCACGGCCTCTGCCCCGGGGGCATGGTGAAAGCCCCCGACGCGGACGCCGACCGGATGCACCGAGCGGCCGCCGAAGAGGCTGATGAGGTCATTGCCCAGGTTCTGCAGGCGCAGCCCGCGCCGCACCGCCTCGCCCTGTTCGCCGGCCAGTTCGACCACGCTGTTGCAGCCGAAGAAATCCGGCGCCGCCAGCAGGTGGATGTGCAGGGCATGGCTCTGGATCCACTCCCCGCAGTACATCACCCGGCGCATGGCGCGCACCCAGGGGTCGGGCTCCAGGCCGAAGATGTCCTCCAGCGCCTGCACGGCGCTCATCTGGTAGGCCACCGGGCAGATGCCGCAGATGCGCGCCACGATATCGGGTACCTCGTGCCAGGCACGGCCCTCGAGGAACTTCTCGAAGTAGCGCGGCGGCTCGAAGATGCGCAGCCGCAGTTCCTCGATGCGGCCCTCCGTGATGCGCAGCTCGAGGGCCCCCTCGCCCTCCACCCGCGCGAGCACCGGCACCTCGATGGCGATATGTCGCTCTTCGCTCATGGCTCGTCCCGCCAGTTCCTGCCTTCGGCCTCGAAGGCCGGGGCGTGGGTGGAGATGAACAGGAAGCGCCGCGCGATCTCCGCGGGCAGCAGGCCCAGGCCCTGGAAGCGCCGTGCCAGCGCCCCGGTGTTGGGGTTTTCCGCCGGGCCGAAGCAGGCATAGCAGTCGCGGCCGAAGGCGGGGCAGAGCGCGCCGCAGCCGGTGCCCGTCACCGGCCCCATGCAGGGCTCGCCCCTGGCCACCAGTACGCACACCGTCTGGTTGCGCTTGCACTCCATGCACACCTTGTCACGGTCCTTCACCGGCGCCACGCCGAACAGCAGGGCGCGGATGGCCGCCAGCACCTGTTCCGTGGTCACCGGGCAGCCCCACAGCTCCAGGTCCACCTTGACCTCCTCGGCGATGGCGCGGGACTGGTCCAGGGTCTGGATGTACTCGGGCCGGGCATAGATGGCGCCCACCCAGTCGCGCGTGTCGCCCAGGTTACGCAGCGCCTGGATGCCGCCGGAGGTGGCGCAGGCACCGATGCTGACGAGGTAGCGGCTGTTGGCACGGATGCGGCGGATGCGCTCCAGGTCCTCCGGGGTGTAGACACTGCCCTCCACGAAGGCGATGTCCACCGGCATGTCCGGATCGACCATGCCCGCTTCGGCGAAGTGCACGATGTCGAGCAACTCCGGCAGGGACAGCAGCGCCTCGCCGGCATTGAGGAAGGCCAGCTGGCAGCCGTCGCAGGAGCTGAACTTGTGCACTGCGACCTTCGGCCTCTCGTTCACAGTCCCCTCCTCCCCAGCAGTGGGCGCAGGCGCGCGTAGGGAAACACCGGGCCGTCCTTGCAGATGAAGGCGGGGCCGAGCTGGCAGTGGCCGCAGTGGCCGGTGGCGCAGTGCATGTTGCGCTCCATGCTGAGCCAGATGTCCGCCTCGCGCACGCCGAGCTGCTCGCAGCGTTGCGCCGCGGCCTGCATCATGGGTTCGGGCCCGCAGATCATGGTGGCGGCACCCGCTGCGCGCAGCGACACCTGGTCGAGCAGCTCGGTGACCAGGCCCACGTGCCAGCTCCAGCTGGCATCGGCCACATCCGCCGCCAGCAGCACCGTGGTGTCGGGCTGGCGCATCCAGTCCTCGTAGCGCGCCCGCCAGATGAGGTCGTGGTGATGCTTGACGCCCTGGATGAGGGTGACCTGGCCGAAGCGCGCGCGGCGGCGCATCACGTACTCGATCACCGACACCAGGGGGGCGCAGCCCAGCCCGCCGGTGATGAGCAGCAGATCCCGGCCCTCGGCCTGCGCCATGGGCCAGCCGCGGCCGAAGGGGCCGCGCACACCGATCTGCGCGCCGGGCCGCAGCTTCGCGAAGCCCCGGGTCACCCGCCCCACGGCGCGGATGGTATGCATCAGCAGCTCCGGCTCCTCGGGATCGGACACGATGGAGATGGGGATCTCGCCCACGCCGTGCAGGTAGAGCATGTTGAACTGCCCGGGCGCGAAGGCGTAGTCACGCGCCAGGTCGGGGTCCTGGATGCGCAGGTAGAGGGAAAACACGTCCTCGGCCTCCTGCACCCGTTCGACCACCTGGGCGGCGAAGGGCAGGCGATGGCTATCCATGCTCCCCGCCCCCGCAGATCGCCTGCGCCTCCTCGGTGAGATCGATGCCCACCGGGCACCAGCTGATGCAGCGCCCACAGCCGACACAGCCGCTGCGGCCATACTGCGCATGCCAGCCGCCGAGCTTGTGGGTCAGCCACTGCCGGTAGCGGGTACGGGTATCGCTGCGCAGGCTGCGACCGTGCACGAAGGAATGACCCTCGGTGAAACAGGAATCCCAGCTGCGCTGCTGCAGGCTGCTGGCGCCGTCGAGGGCGGCCAGGGTCTCCTGGCGATGGCAGAAACAGGTGGGGCACACGGAGGTGCAGTTGCCGCAGGACAGGCAACGCTCCGCCACTTGCTTCCAGCGCGGATGATCCAGGTTGGCGAACAGGGGCTCCTGCAGCCGGCCCGGCGGCAGCTGCCGAACCTGGGCGGCGGCCGCCTGTTCGGTGGCGGCGGCGGCCTCGCGCCACTGCGCCTCGTCCACCGGCGGCAGGGACAGCTGTTCGAACAGGGCCTGCCCGGCCACGCTGCCCACGCGCAGGATATAGCCCTCCTCCAGTTCATCGAGCAACAGGTCATAACCGGCCCGTGCCGCGGGCCCGTCACCGGTGGAGGCACAGAAACAGGTGGCGGCTGGATGGGTGCAGTTCACGGCCACCAGCAGCAGGGCACGACGACGCGCGGCATAGTGGGCGTCCTCGCGGCCCGGGGCGAGAAAGTGGCGATCCTGCAGTTCCAGGGCGGCAAGGTCACAGGCGCGCACACCGAGCACGGCGGTACGCGGCGCCAGCGAGGTCTCGGCCACGAAGGTCAAATGCCCCTCCCGGTCCCGCTGCACCCGCCACAGGTCTTCCCGCGGTGCGAATACCAGCGGCTTGAGGGCCTGGGGACCGTTGGCCCAGGCGAAGGCACGCGACGAGGCACCGGCATGGATGCGGTATTCCCCGGGCGCCTGCTGGTCACCGATACCCCAGGGCAGCCCCGAGGGATCCTCCAGTGGCGCCATGAGCAGGGTCCCTTCGCGCAGCTGCGGCCCCTGCCAGCGATAGCCCAGGGCACGCCCGGCCTCGAGCAGGCTGCCCAGGCGCTCCCGCGCCAGGAACCCGCTGTTCCCGGCGCCTTCCTGCTGATCGGTTTCAGTCATCCTCAAAACCTAGCACGCCGACTGTTCCCATGCATATCGTCTACAATCAGGATGGTATGCAGGCCAAGGCCGCAAGCCGCGCCATCCCCTGCCCCTGGAACCACTTGCCCATACTACCTGAGAACGCTGATCATGACGTGCACACCCTGGCTCTCCACCCAGCCCTTGCCGGCGACCCGGCTCCTTGCCCCACTGTTGCGCCATGGCGCCGTGATCGGCCTCCTGCTCGTAGCCACCCTGCTGCTGTCGCTACCCGATACGGCGCGGGCGGAATCGCCGGCGCCCGCCCTCCGCGTGTCGGTAAGCCTCGCGGAATCCCTGCGGGAACGGGCCAGACCGGATGACACCCTGTTCATCTACGCCCGTGCCCCCGCCGGGCCGCGCATGCCCCTGGCCATCGTGCGCCTCAAGGCGGCCGACCTGCCGACCACCGTCACCCTCGACGACAGCAGCGCCATGATGCCCAACCTGCGGCTGTCCGCCTTCGAAGAGGTGCTGGTCATGGCACGAATCTCGCGCTCGGGCGATGCCATGACCCGCAGCGGCGACCTGCTCGGCAGCAGCGGGCCGGTGCCGGTGCGGAACTCCCCGCAGGTGGAGGTGCAGATCGGGGAACAGGTGCCCTAGCCGGGAATCCTGGGGCGGTATGCTGGTCAAATGGGTTTATGAAACGATGCTCCGCCATGTCCCGTCTCCTCGTACTGCTCCTCACGGTGCTGTGGCTGGCCGGTTGCGCCAGTCACCTGCCCCAGCCCATCCGTGAGGCGCCGCCGGGTGCACCCCAGCTGGACGAGGTGCGCCACGACCCGGACCGCTTCCGGGGCAGCCCCGTGCGCTGGGGTGGCGTGATCGCCCAGGTGGACAACCGGGCCGACCACACCCTCGTCGAGGTGGTGGCGCGCCCCCTTGGCGGCAACGGACGCCCCCGGGAGACCGATGCCAGCCAGGGCCGCTTCCTGGCCCGCGTGCCGGGTTTCCTGGACCCGGCCGTCTATGGAACGGGGCGCGAGATCACCGTGGCCGGACGGGTGGCGGGGCTCGACACCCGGCCGGTGGGTGAATTCAAGTACCCCTACGTGCGGGTGGAGGTGGAGCTGCATCATCTGTGGGCCATGCGCGAACCGCTGCGGGAACCCTACTACCCGCCCTGGTGGTACGATCCCTGGTATCCCTATCATCCCTTTTACCGCCCCTGGGGACGGTTCTGAGGCCACCGGCCAGGAATCCCATGCCAAGCTGGAACCCCCGCGCAGCACTGACACACGCACTCCGCCAAGACAGGCTTGCCATGGCCAGGGTCATTGTCCTGCTGCTGGCGCTGGGTCTGACCGCATGCGCCACGGGCCCGCGCTACCCGACCACCGGCGTCGCCATCGACCTGCAGCCCGCCGAGGTCGCGGCCGGCGCCGGGGACTTCCGGGAGACCCGCGTGCTCTGGGGCGGCATCATCGTCGCCACGCGCAACCTGAGCCAGTACACGGAAATCGAGGTGCTGGGCTATCCCCTGGACAACCGCCAGCGCCCGCTCACCAGCCGCCCCCCCCTGGGGCGCTTCCTGGTGCGCAGGACCGGATATCTGGAAGAGGTGGATTATGCGCCGGGACGGCGCATCACGGTGATGGGCCCCCTGGGTGACAACCAGGCAGGGCGCGTGGGCGAAGCCCCCTACACCTACCCGCTGGTGCAGGCCCGGGATCTTCACCTGTGGCCGTCCGAGGCCCACAGCGATGCGGGGCGTACCCGCTTCAACGTCGGGGTGGGCGTCATCTTCAGCCGCTGAGCGGCCGCGCTGCGAAACCGGCGATCAGCTGCAGATGGCGCGGCGTTTTTCGATTTTGAAACAACTGCGCAAGCGCTCGCGCAGTTCCGGGGTATCCTGGCAGCCGTGGGCGCTGACGGCATGCTGCAGCGCCGCCTCCAGCAGTTCCTCCTCGGTTTCTGCAAAGATGGCCACGGTGCATTTCACACCGGGCATATCACGACAATCGATGAATTTGCGCACCATGTTTCACGACCCCGGGATGAATCCACTGTCAGCGTTGATTTCGGCTGTACCCTGTCCTCTACGGGGATGACGTAGCGCGGATTGCAATCATTCCCTGTCCCTGAAGCCAATCGTGCAACCATAGATGAAGATCAAGTCCACGCACCGCTGCCCCCAGCGCAGGTGGATCGATTGTCTGTTTCTATCGATAAAATTATATCAATCAATTTCATAAGTTACCCATGGTCCGGCACACTGGCAGCATGAACCGAGATCGCCACGCCACCCACCACCATCCCGGCCTGCTGCTGATCCGCCACGCCCAGAGCGAATGGAACCGGCAGAACCGCTTCACGGGCTGGGCCGATCCCGATCTGACCGCACAGGGCGTGGAAGAGGCGCGGCGTGCCGCCCGCCTGCTGCGCGAACGGGGTTACCGTTTCGACCGCGCCTGGAGTTCCGAGTTGCGGCGCGCCGTACATACCCTCGACCTCCTGCTGGAGGGCATCGGCCAGCCCGGACTCCCCCGAGGCCGCGACTGGCGGCTCAACGAACGTCACTACGGCGCCCTGCAGGGTGCGGACAAGAGCGCCATGGGGGAGCAGGTGGGTGAGACGCAGGTGTGGCGCTGGCGCCGTGGCTACCAGGACCGCCCCCCGGCCATGACAGCGGCGCAGTGGCAGCAGCAGTACCGGGATTGGGACGGCAGGATCCCCGGGGAGCTCCTGCCCCGCAGCGAGACCCTCGCCGACACCCGCGTCCGGGTCAGCGGTTTCTACCAGGCGTGGATCCTGCCGGCCCTGGACCGGGGCGAACGCATCCTGGTCAGCTCCCATGGCAACACCCTGCGGGCGCTGCTGATGGAGCTGACCGGCATGAGCCGCGATGCGGTGGAGGCCTTCGAGATCCCCACGGCCACCCCCATCGAACTGGAGTTCGCACCCGGGCGTGAGACGGGCATCCGGATCGCAGGCTGGCACTACCTGGGACGGGGGCCGGCAGAGGCGGTGGCCTGAGGGCGCGGCCCTAGGGCGCGGCAACTGTCTCCGGGGCGGGTTCGCACAGGGCGGCGCGGAAGCCCTGCTCATCGATGCGCGCGCCGAGGAAGGCGGCGATGGCCCGCATGTCCTGCTCGGCGTTCTCCAGGCAGGAGGTGCCGCCCGGTGAGGGCGTCATGTTGAAGATGGCCCCACTGCCGGTGTCGATCTTGGCCTCGCCCATGAGCAGTTTCATGTTGGGTTTGTCGATGAGCTGGGGACGGATGCCTCCCACCTTGCGGGCGAACTCCAGGTCACGGTAGCGCAACCCCGGCACGATCTTGCGCACGTCGCGCAGGAACAGCCATTTGCGGATGAAGGGGATCTCGAACAGCAGGTTCTTGAACATGTAGTTGCGGATATCCGGCACGCGCAACAGGTCCCACAGTACCCGCGCCACGCGGCGGTCGAAGCGGAACACGCGCAGGAAATCCGGCAGGGTGCGGTAGTTGTAGCGCTCCAGGATGGGCAGGATCAGCGCCGTGGGGCCGAAGCGGGTCTTGCCGGGCACCAGGACATCGGGGTCACCGTGGATGGCGGCAAAGGGCAGCTTGTCGTTCTGCACCGTGTAGACCTTGCCATTGAGGATCTGGGGTGTGAAATAGTAACTGCCGGCCACCGGCAGGCAGGAATATTCCAGGCCATAGCCGAGGTCCTGGGCCAGCTTCAGGCTGTGGCCACCGGCGCAGACCACCAGGGACCGGCTGCGGAAGCAGGCGCTGGCGGTTTCCACCAGGAACAGCCCGCCCTCGATGCGGATACGTTGCACCTGCTGGTTATAGCGCACGTCGATGGTCTTGTCGGCCACCTTCTGCGCCTGGCGCACGAAGGAACGCGCCGCCGCCTCGAAATCCACCGCCGTGTATTCGTCGGTGGAGCCGAGGGCCAGCAGTTCCTCGCTGCGCAGCCTGCCGCCCGCGTCGGTGGCCACGGCGGGCTCGATGCGCGCGATGGCCTTCAGGTCCAGCAGGCGCAGCCGGGGATAGTGGGGACTGAGCTGTTCGAAGCGCTGGCGCAGCAGGCCGCATTCCCGCGCCCCCACCCCCAGCACCATCTTCGGATACTTGAAGATCAGGTGATCACGGTCGGGCTGTGCCAGGCAGTAGCGCGCCAGCATGCCGGCCGCGCGCTGTACCTTGAGGGCCTTCTCCAGGCTGTAATTGGTCTCGATGTCCCCGCAGTGCAGGGTCTGGCTGTTGTTGCTGGCCAGGGAATTGACCCGCGCGGGGGCGGCGTACTTTTCCAGCAGCCCGATGGACGGGATGTCGGTGAAACGGGCCGTCTCGTACAGCAGGGCGGCGCCGGTGATGCCGCCGCCGATGATCAGCAGGTCATAGACTTCATGGCTCATCGAGGGTGTCCGCAGGGCGCAGGCCCGGTATCAAAACCATACTATGATGACACATCCGCGCCCGCGCCGGGGGCTGGCCCGGGTCCGCGGGGACGCGGCACCTCGTCCCACCCCCACCGCCGCGCCAAACCAATATCCCGGGCAATCAGAGGGTAATGGCAGGCCCGGGCCGGGCCCGCCTACAGTTCCCGCCCCGGGCGCCGACATGCAGTCATAACGTCGAACGATCCGCCGAGGAAGCGCATGGCCCTCTGGAACCTCTCCGGAAAACGTATTCTCATTGTCGATGATTTCCCGGACATGCGCTCGCTCATGCGCGGCATGGTGACGGCCTTCGGCGCCCAGCAGGTGGAACAGGCCCGCAACGGCGAGGAGGCCGTCGACCTGCTGGCCCGCGCCCGGTTCGATATCGTGCTCTGCGACTACAACCTCGGCGAGGGCAAGGACGGCCAGCAGGTCCTGGAGGAGGCCAAGCACCGCGGCCTGCTGCCCTTCACCACGGCCTTCATCATGGTCACCGCGGAAAACACCTCGCAGATGGTCATGGGCGCCCTGGAACACCAGCCCGATGCCTACCTGTCCAAGCCGGTCACCAAGTCCGTACTACAGGTACGCCTGCAAAAGCTGCTCGAAAAGAAGGACGCCCTGCGGGCCATCAACCGGGCGCTGGACCAGAACCAGCCCGGCAAGGCGCTGTCGCTGGTCGAGGAGCAGCTGCAGGGAAATTCCCGCTACCGCTTCGACCTGCTGAAGATGAAAAGCGACCTGCTCCTGCGCCTGAACCGCTTCGATGAGGCCGAGGCCCTGTGCCAGGCGGTGCTCGAGGAACGCGAACTCTCCTGGACCCTGTTCGATCTCGGGCGCATCCATTTCCACCGCGCGGATTTCGCGACGGCCTGCCAGCATTTCTCCAGCCTGGCCGAACAGAACCAGGCCTTCGTCGCCGCCTATGACTGGCTGGCCAGGGCCCAGGAACGCCTGGGTGACCTGGCGGCGGCACAGGAGACACTCCTGAACGCCGTCGAGCGCTCGGGCAAGTCGCTTCTGCGCCAGCGGACGCTGGGGGACATCTCGCAACGCAACCAGGACTACGCGGTGGCAGAGGCGGCGCGCCGCAAGGCGGTGCGCATCGGCAAGACCTCGGCACTGCGCCAGCCCAGCGATTACACGGAACTGGCCAAGGTGTTGGTGAAGAACGAGTCCGCCAAGGAGGCATTGAAGATCACCGATGCCATCCGCCACGTGTTTCCCGGCGATGAACAGGCCACCCTCGCCGCCCTGGCGGTGGAAGGCCAGGTCCACAAGGCCATGGGCAACGAGAAACGCAGCCTGGAACTGCTGGAGCAGGCGCACGGTATCTGCAAGGCGAGCGAACACCCCGTCGCCACGGAAGCCGGCCTCGATCTCGCGGAGTTGTGCCTGCAGCATGGCAGGCAGGAGCTGGCGAACGAACTGGTATGCCAGGTGGTGAAGAATCACCACGAGGATCAGCAGGTGCTGGAGCGGATTGGCTGCCTCTACCAGGCCGCAGGCCTGGAAGCGGAAGGCAGGAGCCTGGTCGAGGCGACCAGCAGCGAGATCGTCCGCATCAACAACCAGGGCGTGAAACTGCTCAAGGAAGGCAGGACGGGGGATGCCGTCGAACTGTTCCAGAAGGCTGTGCAGGGCATGCCCCGCAACCCCATCGTCAACCTGAACACCGCACAGGCGCTCGTCACCCTGATGAGCGAAACCGAGGCCACGCGCACCCGGCTGGAGGCCGCCCTCGCCTGCCTGCAGGTGGCACAGGACAGCAACCAGTACACCGAGCTGCGCAATAGGCTGCTGGCCAAATGCCAGGGCCTGACGGCGGCGTTGCAATAACCTGGAAATGCAGAATGGTCACGGAAGCACACGGAATTATACGGAAAGCTTGGAAATGCGTAAGTTCATGACATCGACGCGGCATTGACTGCGGGCCATGTGCGACTCCGCAGTCTCATGAACTATTCCGTGTGCTTCCGTGGCCATAAACGAATTTTGACAGTTTTATACCCCCGATCAGGATAAGACCATGCCCGAGCAAGCCGACACCCTGGATTTCTCCCTCGTCCTCGCCAACACCGTGCATGACATGAAGAACTCCCTCGGCATGGTGCTGGGGGCGCTGGACCAGATCAGCGAGCAGTGTGGCAATGCCGGTTGCGCCTCCCGGCAGCTGTTCAGCCAGCTGCGTTACGAGGGCAAGCGTCTCAACAGCAACCTGATCCAGATCCTGACCCTGTACCGCATCGAGAGCGATCAGTATTCCCTGAATATTTCCGAACAGGACATCAGTGAACTGCTGGAGGAATGCTACCTGGAGAATGAGGGCCTGCTGGCCCTCAAGGGTATCGAACTGGAAATGGATTGCGAAGAGGACCTGTTGTGCTTCCTCGATCGCGAGTTGATCAGCAGCATCCTCAACAGCGTGGTCAACAATGCCTTCAAGTACACTCGTGACCGGATCCGTATCGGCGCCCGCCGGGAGAGCGGTTACACGGCGGTTTTCATCGAGGAAAACGGCGGGGGATATCCCACTGCCATGCTGCATGGCGCCGGCCAGGCGCCCGGGGATATCGATATCCGCAATGGCAGCACCGGGCTGGGATTGTATTTCACCGCCACCATCGCGCGCATGCACCACCACAAGGATCGCCGCGGGTACATCACCACCACCAATGAGGGCATCGACGGTGGTGGTCGCTTTACCCTCTACCTTCCCTGATACCTGGATCAGAGACAGTGGCTCGGGACATTGAGCTCAAGCCCCGCCCTGTTTGGTCGGGGGCCGATGCTCCATGTCCGTCTGCGCATCCAGCTGCCGCAGGGCCGTCAACACCTCGTCCAACAGGTCCGGCGGCCCTCCGCCCATGTTTTCCTCCTCGGCCACCTCCAGTTCGCGCGCGTCATACTCCCAGCGGCGCAGCACCCTGATCTTTTCCTCCCGACTGAGTTCCCGGTCATCCAGCACCTCGGCCGGTGCATGATAGTGGCTGGCCGGATCCAGCATTAGCTGTTCGACGTCCATACGCCTTCTCCCAAGCAGAGTCAGTCCTTACCAACCATAGACGATGAATGGCCGGGAGAGAACCGGGGGACAGGACGGGATTTTGCCATTCGTACCGGCCACCCACGGGTGCGGAACGGGGTTTCGGTACGAAAATGTCTCAGCAGACCTTCACTTGCACCAGTTCCTCCCCTTCCGGGTCGGACACATGCACCGCGCAGGCGATGCAGGGATCGAAGCTGTGGATGGTGCGCAGGATCTCGATGGGTTGTCTGGCATCGTGCAGGCGGTGGCCCTTGAGGGCCGCCTCGTAGGGCCCGTCGTTTCCCTCGGTATCGCGCGGGCCTGCATTCCAGGTGCTGGGCACCACGGCCTGGTAGTTGTCGATGATGCCGTTCTTGATCACGATCCAGTGGGCCAGGGCGCCACGCGGCGCCTCCATGAAGCCCACGCCCTGGCAGGTTTTCGGCCAGCTGCTCGGTTCCCACTTCTTGTCATTGAAGGTGTCCAGGTCTCCGGCACGGATGTTGGCCACCAGCTGGTCGTACCAGCCCTGCATGGCGTCCACCATGATCTTGGTTTCCAGGGTGCGTGCCGCCGTGCGACCCAGGGTGGAGAACAGGCCCTCCACCGGCAGGTCCAGGGTCCGCAGGGTCATGCCCACCAGTTCCCGGGCCTGCTCGTGGCCCGTGGCATGCAGCATCAGCATGCGCGCCAGGGGTCCCACCTCCATGGGCTTGCCGCGCCAGCGCGGCGACTTCATCCAGGAGTAGCGCTCATCGGTGTTGAGGTATTCGTAGGGCGGTTTGGGACCCGTGTAGTTCAGCCTGGTCTCGCCCCGGTAGGGATGCAGGCCGGCATCCTGACCATCCTGATAGTCGTACCAGGAATGGGACACGAACTCCTGGATCTGGTCGTCGGCATCGAGGTCCATTTCGTGCACCCGGGACAGGTCGCGGTCCAGGATCACGCCGCGCGGCACCAGGAAACTGTCGATATCCTGGATATCCTTGTCGGGGAAATCGCCATAGGTCATGAAATTGCCGATGCCCTCGCCCTGGAGGGCCCAGTCCTTGTAGAAGCCGGCGATGGCGAGGGTGTCGGGCAGGTAGACCTGGTCGACGAAATCGCGCATGGCGTGGATGATGTTCTGCACCTTCTGCAGGCCGGTCAGGTTGAGGGCGGTGGCGCCGACCCCGCCACGATAGTGCGGGCCCTTGCCACGGCCCGGGTGGCCGGGGTGGATGCTGATGGGCGAAGGCGAGCCGCCCACCAGGAAGTTGGGATGGGGGTTCTTGCCGCCGAAGATGGCCAGCAGCTTGGCGGCGTCGCGCTGCCAGGCCAGGGCATCGAGGTAGTGGGCCACTGCCATGAGATTGGCCTCCGGCGGCAGCTTGTAGGCCGGGTGCCCCCAGTAGCCGTTGCTGAAGATCCCCAGCTGGCCCGATTCCACGAAGGTCCTGAGCTTCTTCTGCATGTCCGCGAAGTACCCCGGCGAGGAACGGGAGTAGTTGCTCAGGGACTGGGCCAGTTCCGAGGTGGCCCTGGGGTCGGCCTTAAGGGCGGACACCACGTCCACCCAGTCCAGGGCATGCAGGTGGTAGAAATGCATGACATGGTCGTGGACATACTGACCGGCGATCATCAGGTTGCGGATCAGCTGCGCATTGTGCGGGATGGGATAATCCAGGGCATCCTCCACGGCGCGCACCGAGGCGATGCCGTGCACCAGGGTACAGACCCCGCAGATGCGCTGGGCGAAGGCCCAGGCGTCGCGCGGATCGCGTCCCTGCAGAATGATCTCGATGCCACGCACCATGGTACCGGAGCTGGAGGCCTGCCGGATCACGCCCTCGTCGCTGGTTTCCGCCTCGATGCGCAAATGTCCCTCGATGCGGGTGATGGGATCGACTACGACTCGTTCGCTCATGCTTCAGCCCCCTTGCCGGCCTTGCTGTCATCCAGGTGTTCCGCGAGCAGCTCGGTGAGGCTCAGCACCTCCACCTCCATGCCGTATTCCTCCAGCCCCTCCTCCAGCACGTTACGGCAGTTGGAGCAGGTGGTCACCATGGTCTTCACGCCGATGTGGTCCAGCTGGCTCTTCTTGCGGTTGAAGGCCTTGAGCCGCAGCGGCTCGGCGCGCTCATTGGTATTCACGCCACCACCGCCACCACAGCACCAGTTCCACACGCCGCTGTCGGGCATTTCCACGAAATTCCCGGCGCACAGGTCCAGCAGGTGGCGCGGCTGCTCCACCACACCGCCACGGCGCACCATCTGGCAGGGGTCATGGAAGGTGAGCCTCCTGTCCTCCTTGTTTCCATCCAGGTGCAGGCGACCCTGGGCACGAAACTCATCCAGCACCTCGACGATGTGCTGCACCTGGAAGCCATAGGGGCGGCCGATGAGGTTGGGGCCGTCCCAGCGGATGGCCGTATAGGCATGGCCACACTCGGGGCTGATGACCGTCTTCACACCGAGCTTTTCCGCCGCATCCACCACCCGCTGTACCAGCTGCCGCGCGATGTCCGAGGAACCGATCTGGATGCCGGGGTTGGTGGCCTCGAAGGCTTCGGTGGAAATGGTCCAGGTGGCGCCGGCATGATCCATGACCCTGGCCACGGCACCGATGAACTCATGGAACTGCATGATCTCCGACGAGGACAGCAACAGCAGGTACTCCACGCCGGGCTTGTCCAGCTCGATGTCGATGCCACTGGCCTTGGCCTCACCGGCCACGATCTTTTTCAGGGTGTCGGCCCTTACCCCCATGGGACTGCCGATGTTGACGCTGCGAATGGACGCCGCGGTCAGGCCATCGGGGGCGTGGCCGGAGATGGCAAAGGCCTCGCGCAGCTTGCGCACCATGTAGGCGATGTCATTGCCCACCGGGCAGACGGCGGAGCAGCGCCCGCACAGGGTGCAACTGTCGTACACCAGCTCCTGCCAGGCCTCCAGGTCCGCGTCCGTCAGGCGCTTGCTGAGCCCAAGGGTGGACAGCAGCTTGCCCCACAGGGTGTATTCCTGCTGCCAGATGCGGCGCAGCGGCTCCACCTTGTGGATGGGCGTGTATCTCGGATCGCCCGTTTCGGTGTGGAACAGGCAGGCCTCGGCGCACAGACCGCAATGCACGCAGCTGTTGAAATAGGAGGCGATGGGGGCGTCGATCTGCTCCATCATGGCCTTGACGCCACGCTCCAGGTTCAGGGCACTCATAGCTGTACTCCCTTGCGGCCGGCAACGGCGCCGTTGTACCAACGGGAAACGAAAAGGGTGAAGGTGTGCATCAGCTTGGTGAAGGGAAACACCACCAGCAGCAAGGCCACGCTCAACAGATGCCAGGCCAGCATCTCCGTATAGGGCAGCCACATACGGTGAAAGGCCAGGTAACCCGTCAACAGCGGCAGGAAGGTCACCGCCCAGACCAGGTAGTCCACCCAACTGGAGAGGAAACGCCGCACCGGGTTGAGCATCCGGTGGAACAGGAGCACCAGCAAGGCCACGAGGGCGACCAGGGTGGCGGCGTCCACCACGAAGAACGGCAGCGCCGGCCAATGCAGCCCGAGCACATCCTTGAACAGCAGGATATGGGGGGCGAAGAACAACAGGGCGATGAAAAAACCGATATGGAAGGCATAGCCGGCATAGATGACCACGGGTGCCTGCCGGGCCAGGCCGGGCGCCGGTATGGAGCGGTGCCAGACCATGCGCCAGCCGCCGGCGGTGGCACTGCCCCGCGCCTCGCTCAGGTCCGGCTTGCGGCCCAGCAGCGCCATCTCCAGGAAGCGCACCAGCACCCCGACGACGAAGATGACGGTGGCCCATTCCAGGACGGGGCCGCGCGCCCAGTTGAGCAGTTCCATTTCGTTCATGACTTGCCTCCTTCCAGTTCATCGGCAGTCAGTGGCGTATGGGCCGCCTTGGCACGGGCCTTCGCCTGGCGGTTATGCAGGCCGATGGCCACGCCGGCCACCGCCCCTGCGGCCGCCGCGCCGAGACCCAGTTTGCCGAGGTCGGAGATGGGCATGCTGACCGCCTTGTAGAAACTGCCGGCATCCCAGAAATCCGGTTCGGAACACCCCAGGCAGCCGTGCCCGGATTCGATGGGGAAGCTGGTACCCTCGTTCCACTTGGTGGTGGCACAGGCGTTGTAGGTGGTCGGGCCCTTGCAGCCCAGTTCGTACAGGCACCAGCCATTGCGCGCCCCCGCGTCGTCGAAGCTCTTGGCGAACTTGCCCTGGTCATAGAAGGGGCGCCGGTAGCAGCGGTCGTGGATGGTCTCCCCATAGAAGGCGGTGGGCCGCCCCAGCTTGTCCAGCTCGGGGATGGTACCGAAGGTCAGGTAGTGGGCCAGGACGCCGGTGATGACCACGGGGATGGGCGGACAGCCGGACACGTTGATGATGGGCTTGTCCTTGACGATGTCGGCCACCGCCACCGCACCGGTGGGATTGGGCCTGGCCTTGGGGATGCCACCGAAAGCGGCACAGGTGCCGACGGCGACGATGGCCGCGGCGCCCTTGGCACTTTCCTCCAGCATCTGCAGGTTGGTCATGCCGGCGATGGTGGAGTACACCCCGCCATCCGCCACAGGAATGGAACCATCGACGATCAGCAGGTATTCACCGGCGAACTCCCGCTGTATCGTTTCACGGTGGTGTTCCGCCGCATGGCCGGATGCAGCCTGCAGGGTATGGTGGTAGTCGAGGGAGATGACGTCGAAGATCAGGCTTTCGATGGTCGGCGCATGGGAGCGGGTCAGGGATTCGGTGCAGCCGGTGCATTCCTGGAAGGAGAGCCAGATCACGGCGGGGCGGCGCCGCTGGCCCAGGGCCTCGGCAATGGCCGGTGCCATACCCGGCGGCAGGGCCATCATCGAGGCCGTGGCCGCGCAGAATTTCAGAAAGGCGCGCCGGCTCACTCCCTGCCGGGCCAGATGTTCCGCCACCGTTGGACGCTTGCTCATACCGCCTCCTGTGCGTACGAAAGGATGTCTAGGTCAAACTCCCTGCCCGCTCACTCCAGTTCCACCAGCCGGGCACGCAGGTCCTCCAGGCTGTCCCGCACGTCGGCCGGGTGGGCGCGCACGATGTCGGGACAATGGGTGACCTCGAGGAATTCCGCCATGACTTCATCATTGCTGTTGTAGTGGCGCACCCACCAGACGCCATGAATCGCGGTCTCCTGCACCCGGCTGGGACCGAGGGCCGAGACCTCGGCCACCACCTCGCCCTGTCCCAGCTGCCGCTCCAGGAAGGCGCGGTCCCCGGGCGACAGGGGCAGGCTGCGCAGGTCGATGCTGCCCTCGCGTCCCTGCTCCACCAGGTCGCGCAGCAGGGCCTCCAGCTCCACCAGCAGGGCACGGCCATGAGGGGCCGCTTCCGCGCCGGTCGCGAGTACGGTAACGGGGATATCCTCGAGATGATTCATGCGCGCCACCGCTGGATGAGATCACGCACCTGGATGCAGGCGGCCGGGATGGCCTGCTGCACGGCGGGACTGGGGTCATGCCCCCAATCGAGGATTGCGGGCTGAATGCCCACCAGGGCGCGCCGCTGCGGCAACCTCCCGGCGAGCAGCACCACGGCCAGCAGGTCCAGCAGGCTCACCTCGTGCACGCTGCGCCTGCGGCGGCTGCCGAGAAAGGCATCCATGGCCTCCCCCTCGTAGCAGCGCACCGTACCGCCCGGCGCTTCCAGTTCCGCGGCATCGACCACGATCAGCTGTTCACTGTCCTCGATGGCACCGGCCAGGGTGAAACTGAGGGTGCCGCCATCGACATACCGCACGCCGGGCAGGGTTTCCCCCGCCTCCAGGCTGCGCACGGCATGCACGCCCGCGCCCTCGTCGCTGAGCAGGGTATTACCGATTCCCAGTACCAGTACCGCGGGCGCCATGGTTCGTATTCCTTGTTGTTCGGCCGGCTACGGTTGCATCCAAAATACACCGAAATCCTGCCGATGTAATGACCTGCAACAAGAATCTTCACTCCCACCCTGGAAGCGCCGGCAGACTGGCGTGTGCCGGGACCGGGGTGTAGTCTTATGCTAGTTGACCCCTCAATTGCATAAAATCACCCCGTAGGAGCGGCGCGAGCCGCGATAGAAAGGACGACCAATCATCGCGGCTCGCGCCGCTCCTACAGCCAAGGTTTTGCAATGATCGGGTTGACAGGCCCTAGAGGGTCTGGCCCGGCGGCAGGTACTGGTCGCGGCCTTTTCGTTACGGACTCGACCCCGGGAGGTGGTCCATGTGCCTCGGCATCCCCATGAAGGTCACCGCCGTCGACGGCTTCATCGCCCATTGCGAGGCCAAGGGCATTACCCGGGACGTGAGCCTGTTCCTGATGCAGGACGAGCCCGTGACGCCCGGTGACTTCGTCATGGTGCACGTGGGCTACGCCATCCAGAAGATGAGCGCCCAGGAGGCCCGTTCCGCCTGGGAACTGTATGACGAGATGCTGGGCCTGGGGGACGGGGCCTCGCAGGGTGCATGAGCTGTCGGTCTGCCAGGGCATGCTGCGCCAGGTGATGGACATCGCCGACCGGGAACAGGCCCGGGCGGTGACCCGCATCCTGGTTCGCATCGGCCCCCTGTCCGGGGTCGAGCCCCGGCTCCTCGCCCAGGCCTTCCCCATCGCCAGCGCGGGTACGCCCGCGGCGGACGCCGCCCTGGAGCTGGAGAGCCTGCCGGTGCGGGTGCGCTGCGAACGGTGCGGCGCCGAGAGCGAGGCCAGCCCCAACCGCCTGCTGTGCGGCGCCTGCGGTGACTACCACACCCGCCTGCTGAGCGGCGATGAACTGCTGCTGGTGTCGGTTGAACTGGAGCGCTGAGCGGCGCTACGCTCGACACCGAGGAGGATCTGCCCATGTGTGACACCTGCGGCTGCAACATCACCCCCGGCAACCGGCACCTGGTCCAGCGCCAGGGCAAGCTCGCCCGCACCGCCGACGGACGCAGCGCCGTCACCGTGCTGAGCCGCCTGCTGTCGGAGAACGATGTCCAGGCCCTGCACAACCGCCGCCATTTCGACGCGCACGGGGTACTGGCCATCAACCTCATGTCCGCGCCCGGCTCCGGCAAGACCGCCCTGCTGGAGGCCACCATCGACGCCCTCGGCGACAAGTTGCGCATCGGCGTGGTGGAGGGCGACCTGGAAACGGAAAACGACGCCGAGCGCATCCGCGCCCGCGGCGTGCCCGCGGTACAGATCGTCACCGGCACCGCCTGCCATCTCGATGCCCACCTGGTGCACGATGCCCTGCACCGCCTCGACCTCGATACCCTGGACATCCTGTTCATCGAGAATGTCGGCAACCTGGTGTGTCCGGCCAGCTTCGACCTCGGCCACCATCGCAACGTCACCCTGCTGTCGGTCACCGAAGGCGACGACAAGCCGGCCAAGTACCCGGTCATGTTCCGCGGCACCGACCTGCTGCTGCTGAGCAAGGCCGACCTGCTGCCGGTGCTGGAGGACTTCGACCCAGCCGCCGCCGAGCGCCACCTGCGCGCCCTCGCCAACCAGGCGCCGGTGCTGCGCCTGTCGGCGCGTAAGGGCCTGCACCTGGAGGCCTGGCTGGACTGGCTGCGGGCCGAGGTCGAGGCCCAGCGGCAACGCAGCGCCAACGGCGAGAGCCTCAGCCCGCGCATGCAGGCCGACGGCGCGCGCCTGCACGGGACCCGGCCCGCCCCCGTCCCACCCCGGCCTGGGGGAACAGGATGAGTACGGACGCCAGGACCTGGCTGGAGCGTATCCACCGCCTGCCGCTGCGTGAGCGCGTGCGGGTCATGAACGTGTGCGGCGGCCATGAACGATCCATCACCATGGCCGGGCTGCGCGGCGCCCTGCCCTCCTGCATCGAACTCATCCCCGGCCCCGGCTGCCCGGTCTGCGTCTGTCCCGAGGAGGATGTGTACGAGGCCATCCAGCTCGCCCTGCACGAGGACCTGATCCTGGTGGCCTTCGGCGACATGCTGCGGGTACCGGTGAACGTGAAGAAGGCGGAGAGCCGCACGCTGGAGCAGGCGCGGGCGGCGGGGGCCGATATCCGCCCCATCGCCTCGCCGGCGGAGGCGGCCCGTATCGCGCGCGATCACCCGGAGCGGCGGGTGGTGTTCTTCGCCGCCGGATTCGAAACCACCACCGCGCCCGTCGCCGCCCTGCTCGCGGAGGGCACCCCCGACAACCTGCTGCTGTTGCTGTCGGGGCGGCTCACCTGGCCGGCGGTGGCCATGCTGCTGGACTCGGAGCAGCCGGGCTTCGAGGCATTGATCGCCCCCGGCCACGTGTCCACGGTGATGGGGCCGGAGGAATGGCAGTTCGTGGTGGACCAGCACGGCCTGCCGGCGGCCGTGGCCGGCTTCACGGCGGAATCCCTGCTGGCGGCACTCTACTCCGTGCTGCGCCAGCGCCTGGAGGGGCGCGCTTTCCTCGACAACTGCTACCCCGAACTGGTGCGACCGGGCGGCAACCCCGCCGCCCGGCGCGTGCTGACCCGGACCCTGGAGGTGACGGACGCCACCTGGCGCGGCGTGGGCAGCATCCCGGCCTCCGGGTTCGCCCTCAACGGGGATTATCAACACAAGGATGTGCACCGGCACCTGCCCCGCTACCGCGACGATGCCCGCAAGCGCGCCGGCGAAATGCCGCCTGGCTGCGATTGTGCGCGGGTGGTGCTGGGCAGGATCTACCCCAATGAATGCAGGCTCTACGGCAAGGCCTGCACGCCGCGCAGCCCCATCGGCCCCTGCATGGTGTCCGACGAGGGCGCCTGCCGCATCTGGTGGGCCGGCGGTGTCCGGGAAGCGGCGCGTGCCTGAAGCAGTCCCCGGGCGAGACCGGACGCTAGCCCGCATTATTCGTGAATACCCGTAGCGAGGGCGCCAGGGTGTGGCCACTGGCGCGTGAGCGGCGTGCAGGAGCCCGGTCCTCCGGGCGATTCGCCCGCGGAGCGGGCTCCTACACGGCTCCTGCGCATGGGCTCCAGCCATGATCGCCGACCGCAATACGACCTTCATGAATAACGCAGGCTAGCCCTGGAAGATGTACTGTTCCAGCTGGGTGATGGTGAAGTCCTTGTCCGCCATGAGCTGGCGCACGGCGTCACCGATGGTGACGATGCCGATCAGCCGGCCCTGCTCCAGCACCGGCAGGTGACGCACCCGTTTCGCGGTCATCAGGGCCATGCATTCATCCACGCTGGTATCCGGCCCCACGCACATCAGCTCGCGGGTCATCACGTCCCGCACCCGGGTATCCCGCGAAGACTTGCCCTTGAGCACCACCTTGCGTGCATAGTCACGCTCGCTGAAGAGGCCCGCCAACCGCCCCTGGTCCAGCACCAGCAAGGCACCGATCCGGTGCTCCGCGAGCTTTTCCACGGCGGCATAGACGGTCGCATCCGGGTCGATGGCGATGACATCGTGCCCCTTGAAGTCGAGCAGCTGTTTGACATTCGACATGGCGGCGACCTCCCCGGGAAGGTTTGGATCTACACCAAGCATAGTGCATTCCCCAGGCACCGGCCGCGCCCGGGCCCCTGGATATTACGAAAAACCCGCCAACGGTATAGTATTTCGCAAAACACCACGGGGGGGGGCGCCGGTCCATGCCGGCCCTGTCAGGGGATCATGCTGAACACATCACACAACGCACACCTGTCGGTCTGTCTGCTGTGCGCCTGTATCGCGCTCGGCGCCTGCACGGAAAGTATCGACCAGGCGGGACGCTTCGAACATCTCATCCGCCAATCCGAGCAACGCCTCGCCGAGGGCGACCTCAATGCCGCCATCATCGAATTGAAGAATGCCCTGCAACTGCAGGCTGACCACCTCGACACCCGGGCGCGGCTCGCCACCCTCTATCTCGAAATGGGCGACTACGCCAGTGCAGAAAAGGAATTCCGCTTCGTGCGCGCGCAGGGTGGCACGCCGGACCTGTACCTGGTGGGACTGGGCGATGCCTTGCTGCACCTCAGCCGCTGGCAACAGGTACTGGAGCATGCCGATCCGGCCAGGGCGGGAGCCCTGACCGCCAGGGAGCAGGCCAGGGTACTGGCGCAGCGCGGCTCCGCCTTCATCGGGCTGGAACAGCTGAACGCCGCCCGGGAGTCCTTCGAACAGGCCCTCGCGGTGGATGAACGCTCCATTCCCGCCTGGCTGGGACAGGCCGCCCTCGCCGTCGGGGAAGCGCGGCGCGCCACCGCCCGCCTGCTCATCGGCCAGGCCCTCCCGGAGGCCACGGGTGCCGACCTCGTGGAGGCCTGGCGCCTCAGCGCGGAACTCGAACGCCTGGACGGGAACATGGCTGCAGCCGAGGCCGCCTATACCAGGGCCCTGGACCTGGATGCGGGGAACCTGCCCCTGCGCCTGGCGCGCATCCACCACCGCATCGAGGCCGGCCGGCTGGATGCCGCCCGCCAGGACCTGGCCGGCATGCCCGCCCGCCATCGCAAGCATCCCCATGTCCTCTATGCGCAAGGACTGCTGGCGGTGCACGAACGACGCTTTGCCGCGGCGCGCGACTACCTGCAGGAATTGCGCAACGCCGACCCCGGCCATGTATTCGGCCTGTATTACCTCGGGATCGCCCACCTGGGCCTGGGCCAACCGGAGGCAGCGGAACCCTACTTCACCCAGGCCGCGGCCCTCGCCCCCCGCTCCTTCCGTATCGCCTTCATGCTCGGCCAGACCCGCTACCGCCTCGGCAGGCATGCCGGCGCGGCACGAGTGCTCGAGCCCCTGCTCGCCGCCAGGCCGGACGATCCCCGGCTGCAGAGCCTGCTCGGCAGTGTCTACCTGGCCCAGGGCAAGACCCGCCATGGCCAGCAACTGCTGGAACAGGCGGTACTGCAGCAGCCCGAGGATGGCGATGAGCGCATGAAGCTCGGCCTCAGCCTGCTGGAGTTGGGCGAACACGAGCCCGCCATCGCCGAACTGGAACGGGCCGTTTCGCTGGCCGACAACCCCATCCAGGCACGGATCGCCCTGGTGACGGCCTATCTACGGGACGGACGTTATGCAGCCGCGCGCGACGAGGTGACCGCCATGCAGGAACGGGAACCGGACGAGGCCAGCCACTGGAACCTGCTCGGGCTGGTGGAGACGGCGGCCGGCAACGAGGCGGACGGTAACCAGGCCTTTGCCCGCGCCCTCGAACTGCGTCCCTCCCTGGCCTCGGCCCGCTACAACCTGGGCCAGTACCATGTTCGTAGCGGGGAGCTGGACCAGGCCCGCCAGGCCTTCACCGAGCTGCTGGAACTCCATCCCGACCACTTCACGACCCTCATGGCCATGACCCGGCTGGAGGAACGGGCCGGCCGCCGCGACGCGGCCCTGGGCCATGCCATCCTGGCCCGCGACCGGCACCCGGAGCAGCTGGCCCCGCGCCTCTGGCTGGCGCGCCACCACCTGGCCAACGACGAGGCCGAGGCCAGCCTGGCCGAGCTGCTGGCCGTACAGGGACAGTACGGCGAGAACCCCGGCTTCCTCGCCCTGCTGGGCGAGGCCCAGTTGCTGGCGGGCAAGCCGGCCGATGCCATGACCAGCTTCCGGGAGCTGGTGCGTATCGCGCCCCGGCAGGCCATGGCGCACTACCTGCTCGCCCGTGCCTGCGCCATGGACGGTGCCTACGAGTGCCTGCGGGAAAGCCTGGTCACCGCCCTCAGCCTGGATGACCGCTACCCGGGCCTGCTCGTGCTGGTGCACCACGCCATCGCCCTCAACGGCGAACCCTCGAGCGTGGGCAAGCTCCTGTGGCGCATGCAGCACGCTGCGCCGGACAGCCTCCCGCTCATCCAGCTACGCGCCCAGTTCGCCCTGCGACAGAACCGCTTCGGCGAGGCCATGTCCATCCTGGAAGGGGCCCTGGAGCGTTTCCCCGAGGAGTGGCCGCTGCGGGACATGGCCGCCCGGGCCCTGGCCCGGAACGGGGATCCGGCCGCCGCACTGGAACTGCTGCGCGCCTGGCAGCAGACCCACCCGCAGGATACCCGTGCCCTGCTGTTGGCCGGCATGATCCACGCGGAGCAGGACGACCCGACGGCCGCCATCGGCGCCTTCGAACAGGTGCTGGCCCTCGAGCCTGACCAGCACCAGGCCCTGAACAACCTGGCCTGGCTTTTGCGCGCGCAGGACCTTCCCCGGGCGCGCGGCTACGCGGAACGCGCCCATGCAATGGCCCCCGGCCACATCACCCGCGACACCCTGGGCAGCATCCTGTTCCTGGCGGGCGACCATGTGCGCGCCGAGGAGCTGCTGCGCAGCGCCTTCGCCGAGCAGCCGCAGTCACGCCCGATCCGCTACCGCCTGGCCGAGGTGCTGGCGGCACGGCAGCGCGAGGAAGAGGCCCGTGGCCTGCTGGAGGAGATCCTGCGGGATGCGCAGCCCTTCGCGGAGCGGGAGGCGGCGGAGGCCCTGCTGGACAGGCTGGGTGGCTGAGGGGCCTGTCAGGAAATCATACAGCCCGGTAGAAACCCAACTATATGTATTAACTGGCATTGAGTCCTGATGGCGCCCGGACACGGGGATTAATCCCGACAACCCAGGTAAATTTTTTTAACATTTCCGCGCCGCAGGAGTGGCGTCCCGATCACATTTGATTTCGCATCAACGAGTTATCGAGATTGGCGCAAAACTTGCTGATTTATCGCCAAAAAGCTGTTACACGACAACACACAGGGTGAACAGGATGAACAAGCTGAAGAGAAGTGCCCTGCTGGGCGCGGCGGCCGTATGCTATGGCGTACAGGCCTCCGCGGCCATGTATGACCTGAGTTCCGAGGGCTCCGACAGCGTCTCGGTGACCGGCGGCATCGGCGGCACCGCCCTCTTCAACACCATCTTCGAGCAACCGGCCGGCACCGGCTACATCCAGCCCTTCCTGCGCACCCAGCTGCTCGGCCAGCCCGGGGACTATTGCGGCGGCACGCGCTGTGAGCAGGCCTACAACACCGATGGCGTGAAGGAATTCGACACCAAGGACGACAACCAGTGGAATCGCGCCCTGCTGCTATCGGACATCCCCATCGTCACCATCGACGGCATCCAGTACCGCGAGTTCCTGCTCGACATCAACCAGAACCAGGGCAACCCGGATCAGGAAATGCTCTCCCTGGACGAACTGCAGTTCTTCATCACCACCGACCAGTTCCTGACCGGCTACAACGACACCAAGAATCACTTCGATGGCCAGGCCACGCTGGTGTGGGAACTCGATGTCTACAACGGTGGCCGCAAGCTGGTGACCGACAACTGGCTGCTGCTGGAGAACTGCAAGTCCCCCGGCACCTGCGGCAGCGGGGACTATGACCTGCAGGCCCTCATCCCAAGCGAGGTGTTCGGCCTGGACGACAGTGTCTACGTCACCCTGTTCAACCGCTTCGGCGACAACGCCGGCACCACGGGGGCCAACGACGGCTTCGAGGAATGGGCCGTGCGCGAAGCCACGGGCAGACCGCCCACGGGCGTGTCGGAGCCGGGGATTCTCCCCCTGGCCATGCTCGCCCTCCTCGGCATGATCGGTACCCGGCGCCGCCCCGGTCACTGATCCCGCATTGCGGGGAGGGGGTCAGTCTCCCTCCCGCCCATCCCAGAGACAGGTTCCCCCGCTGGCCTTGCGGATCGCCGCCAGGCGTTGCTCGTGCCGTGCCAGCTCTTCCGCGCTGGCCCGCAGCACGGTGAGTGCCGGGCGGTCGGCCGCCAGGCGGCGGATGCCCTCGCCCTGACCGGCTGACTCCGTCGGCTCATCACCCCCTCCCAGTGACAGGCTCGCCTGCCCGCCCGTCATCATCAGGTAGACGTCGGCCAGGATCTCGGCGTCGAGCAGCGCGCCATGCAGGTCGCGGTGACTGTTGTCGATGCCGTAGCGCTTGCACAGGGCATCCAGGTTGTTCTTCTGGCCCGGGTGCAGCCGTCGCGCCATGGCCAGGGTATCGAGCACGCTGCAGTACTGCGCGAGGCTGCCCCACCGCTTCCCCAGCTGGGCCAGTTCATGGTCGATGAAACCGACATCGAAGGGCGCGTTGTGGATGATCAGTTCGGCGCCCTTGATGTAGTCGAGGAAATCCGCCGCCAGGTCGGCGAAGCGCGGCTTGTCGACCAGGAACTCGTTGGTGATGCCATGCACCTCGATGGCGCCGGCATCGATCTCCCGGTCCGGCTGCAGGTACTGGTGATAATGACTTCCGGTCAGGCGGCGGTTCACCAGCTCCACGCAGCCGATCTCGATGATGCGATGGCCCTCGGCAGGCGCCAGGCCCGTGGTTTCGGTATCCAGTACGATCTGTCGCATGTCAGGCCTTGCTCAGCAGTTCATCGATGGCCTGATTGGCCAGTTCATCGGCACGCTCGTTCTCCGGGTGGCCGCTGTGCCCCCGCACCCAGTGCCAGCGAACCTGGTGGTTCTGCGTAGCGGCATCGAGGCGCTGCCACAGGTCGGCATTCTTGACCGGTTGCCGCGAGGCATTCTTCCAGCCGCGCCGCTTCCAGCCGGCGATCCACTCGGTGATGCCCTTCTGCACATACTGGGAGTCCGTGGTCAGGCTCACGCGGCATGGACGAGTGAGGGATTCCAGCCCCTGGATGGCAGCCATCAGTTCCATGCGATTGTTGGTGGTCTCCCGCGCCGCTCCCTTGAGGGCCTTTTCATGGCCGTTGTAGCGCAGCAGCACCCCCCAGCCACCGGGCCCCGGATTGCCCCGGCAGGCACCGTCGGTATAGATCTCCACTTCATTCACGATGACGGTAACTCCGATTGGTCGGCGCCACGCCCGCGCCCAGCAGGCCACGACGCGGGCGCCAGCGCGGGCGGATGGGGGTCAGGGTGGCCACCCGCTTGCGCGCCAGCAGGAAATAGGCCCCGGCCAGCAGTGCCAGGGGGCGCCGGGTCTCCAGGAAGCCCAGGCGATCCAGGGCGCGCTGGCTCTGCAGCGGTGGCCGGTGAAACAGCGGCACGAGCTGCAGGGTATCGAAGCCCAGCAGGGACAGCCAGTCCCGCAGCCGCCCCGGCCCGATGGCGCGCAGGGACCAGGGGGTGGCATGACGCCAGCGCGCCAGCAGCCCCCAGAGCCCCCACCAGCTGACGGGATTGAAGCCCAGGATCAGCACATGCCCCTCCGGTACCAGGCAGCGGTCGACTTCCCGCAACACCTGGTGCGGGTCACGGGAGAGTTCCAGGGTATGGGGCAGCAGGATGGCGTCCAGGGTGTCGGCGGCGAAGGGCAGGCGCTCGCTTTCCCCCTCAAGGCTGAGCTCCCCGCTGCCGCTGACGGGGGCATGACTCAGCAGGATACGGTGCGAGATCCGGCTACTCTCCAGGGCCTCCTGCCGGTAGGGAGGGTCGAGGGTCAGGAGATGGTAGCCGAACAGGTCCGGAAGCCGCTCCTCCAGGCGTTGCTGCTCCACCCCGGCCAGCGCCCGGCCCAGCGGCGTGCGATACCAGGCCCGCAGGTCGGACAGCGTCGGGCGGGGACGGGAATCTCGGTGTGGGCGCGCCATGTGGCCCGGATCATAGCCCATGGCGGGGCCGTGCCCAAGTCGCTTTGTTGCCCATCCGCGACGCTTGCACGCCCGGGATCAAACCCGGACAATAGACGGTTGATTTACGCAACCTATTGAAAACATTATGAAGAGAACAAGCCCACCCCGCAGCCTGCTGCCCCGCGCCGTACTCGGCAACATGTTGATCGGCTTGCTGCTGAGCGGTTGCGCGCTGCTGGATGGCACCGAGCCATCCCGCGTAACGCCGGACGCCAGCCCGCCGCCTGCGTCCGCCGGGCCGGACGGCCGCCTCATGCTCGCCGCGGCGGATACCCGCCGCCTGGACAGCCCGATCCAGGAGGCACCGGTGCTTCCCGCCGACCTCTGGACGCGGGTGCGGGAAGGCTTTGGCCTGCCGCACCAGACCAACCGGCGCATTCAGCCGCACCTGGACTGGTATCGCAACAACCCCGCCTACCTGGACCGGGTGTTCGAGCGGGCCGAGCCCTTCCTCTACCACATCCTGGAGCAGCTGGAGGCGCGCGGCATGCCGGCGGAGATCGCCCTCCTGCCGGTGGTGGAAAGCGCCTTCGATCCCTTCGCCTACTCCCACGGCCGTGCCGCGGGGCTATGGCAGTTCGTACCCGCCACGGGCAAGCGCTTCGGCCTCACACAGGACTGGTGGTACGACGGCCGCCGCGACGTGGTCGCCGCCACCGAGGCGGCCCTGGACTACCTCGAATACCTGCACCGCTTCTTCGACGGCGACTGGATGCTGGCCCTGGCGGCCTACAACTCCGGCGAGGGCACGGTGCGCAATGCCGTGCGCCGCAACCGCGCCGCCGGCAGGCCCACCGACTTCTGGAACCTGGAGCTGCCCCGCGAAACCCGTGCCTACGTGCCCAAGCTGCTGGCCCTGAGCCTGGTGGTGGAGGATCCCGCGCGCCACGGCCTGGTGCTGCGGGAGATCGCCAACGCGCCGCACATCGCCCTGGTGGACACCGGTGGCCAGCTGGACCTGGCCATTGCCGCCGAGCTGGCGGGGCTGCCCATCGACGACCTGTACCGGCTCAACCCCGGTTTCAACCACTGGGCCACCCATCCCCAGGGCCCCCACCGGCTGGTGCTGCCCATCGACCTGGCCGAGGACTTTGGCCTGGCCCTGGCGGAACTGCCGCCGGACCAGCGCCTGCGCTGGCAACGCCACGAGATCCGCCCCGGCGAAACCCTGGGCCACATCGCCAAACGCTACCAGACCACGGTGGCGGTGCTGCGCGAAACCAACCAGCTGTCCGGCAATACCATCCGCGCCGGACGCCACCTGCTGGTGCCGGTGGCCGCCACGGCAGCCAGCGACTATCGCCTGAGTGCCGCCCAGCGCCTGGCGCGTAACCAGAACAAGGATCGCGGCGGCGTGCGCATGACCCACGTGGTGCAGCGCGGCGACACCTTCTGGGACCTGTCCCGCCGCTACGACGTGCCCCTGCGCAGCCTGGCCCAATGGAACAACATGGCGCCCGGCGACACCCTGCGCCCGGGTCAGCAGCTGGTGGTCTGGGACCGCAAGGCCGAGCGCCGCACCCTGCGCACCATCCAGTACCAGGTGCGCCGCGGCGACTCCCTGGCGCGCATCTCCTCGCGCTTCAAGGTCAGCGTCAATGACCTGCTCAACTGGAACGGCCTGTCCCGCGACCAGTACCTGCAACCGGGCCAGACCCTCAAGCTCTACGTGGACGTGACCCGCCAGGCCGAGGGCTAACCTGGACTATTCATGAACGACCGTAGCGAGGGCTTCGAGAGGCCGGAAAAGACAGCGTGGCGCGGACCGGAAGGCGCGCAGGCATACTTGACAGTATGTCGAGCACCTGGAGGGAGCACGCGCTGGCTTTTTCGGTTTATCGGTGTCCGCAGTAGGTT